>Ga0209162_1000450_pt1 | contig 45043 bp, 30 predicted proteins | sample YNPNPMetaG_FD_187121 | JGI IMG/M metagenome (GOLD analysis project Ga0209162, IMG submission 187121) | Anoxygenic and chlorotrophic microbial mat microbial communities from Yellowstone National Park, USA - YNP NP MetaG (SPAdes) (version 2) ...
GCCTGTTCTCGGAGGAAGAGGACGGGGCGGTCCGGGCCTGGTTTGCGGCGATCAACCGCCGGGCGCTGACGGTGGAGTGGGTGGACCTGATGTACGCGCTGGCCTTCTCCAAATGGCCGGAGGGGCCCTACGAGAACCAGGAGAACGGCGCGGGACTGCTGGCCCTGCTGGAGGCGGAAGGGCTGACCGACCCGGCCCTCTCACCGGCGAACCGCGCCTACCTGGCCCGCAACCGGCGGGGCTGGACCGCCCGCTTCCGGGTGACCGACGACGCGATCATTTATCAGCCCGAGTGGATATACAACGCCTATTTCCAGTCCCTTTACACCGGCGAACCCCTGGGCACGAACGCCCGGCTCTCGTTTGAGTGGCTGCTCCTTCAGGCCTTGCCAGATGGGACACCTTTGGGGTATAATCATCCCGGTAGGGGAACACTGGCCGGGATCGCCTATCTGGGTGCGAAACTCTTCGGCGACCCCCGGTACATCTGGCTGGCCGGTCGGGCGGTGGAGGCGCTGGAGCAGAGGGGTGGGTATCTCTTCGCCCAGCTGGGAGTGGAGGAACCGGTCCCACTGGAGGGTCGCTCTCCCACCGAGGGTTCGTGTCTGCTCTACGGCGATTCGGGCCTGCCCAACCAGAAGGGTCCGCTGGCACCGGACAAAATCGTCTTTCGGGACGGCTGGGGCCCGGAGGCGACGTATCTCCTGGTCAACCTGCGCTTCACCGGCTGGCACCGCTACAAAGCGACGGGCACGGTGACGCTGGTCTACCGGGGTGAGGCCCTGGCGACCGACGTGCTGGACGGCCGGCCATTCTCCTGGCTGCCGGTGGGCCGGAGTCTGTTCCGGGATAAGCGCATCCCGCGGGAGAACCTGAACGGCCTGGTCGTGACGAAGACCGGGATGGCCGCGGTTCTCTATACCCTGGCCGGCGTTGGAGGCCCCTGGGCGCAGGACCCGCCGTACTACGCCGAAGTGGTGGCCTTTGAGACCGGCGAGGAGATGGACCGGGCCCACATCCGGCTGACGGGCTGGCGGGGCTGGCGGCAGGACCGGTGGATTTACTTCTACCACAATGGCGGACCCGTTGTGGTGGTGGATGAGGCCCGTGGGCCGGCGGGGGCCGGAGGGGCAGTGGCCTGGCACCTGGCCGGCGGAGAAGCGGTGGAAGCGCACCGTTACCGCCTGGATAGGGATGGCGGTTCGGCGGAGGTTCTCCTGCTCCCTATGGATGACGGTGGCCGGGCGGAGGCCCTGGAGCGCGCGGGGGGCTCGTCCGGTCTGGATGTGGCGTATTCCGGCATATCCCATTTCCGCGCCGCGACGGTATTTCTATGCGGGCCGTGGGTGGGGGCGGAAGTTGGGATTGAGGAGGGAGGCATACGGATAGCGCGGGAGGGGCAGGTGATTCTGGCTCCGCTTGTGGAGGTGACGCAACGATGAAGGTGGCTCTCGTCGGGCCGGTGTATCCGTATCGGGGCGGGATCGCGCACTACACAACGATGCTGTATCGCGCCTTGCGAGAGCAGGGCCACGATGTGTTGATGATTTCTTTCAAGCGCCAGTACCCGCGCTGGCTCTATCCTGGGCGGAGCGACAAGGACCCAAGCAAAAAGCCGCTCATCGTTGAAGACGCAAAGTACTGGATTGATTCCCTCAATCCTATTACATGGCTGACCACTTTCTGGCGCGTTCGGCGCTATCGGCCAGATGTGTTGGTCTTGCAGTGGTGGACAACGTTCTGGGTGCCGGCTTGGTTCACGTTTGGGATGCTGAACCGTCTTTTACTGCGGCGTCCGCTGGTGCTCATCTGCCACAATGTATTGCCCCACGAAGTGCACTGGTGGGATCCCTGGCTGGTACGGATGGTGTTGCGTTGGGGGACACGATTCATTGTACAGTCAGAGGTAGAGCGGGAACGGCTCTTGGCATTAATGCCAAGGGCACAGGTAGCCATTGTCCCCCATCCGGTATACGATATGTTTGCTGACCAGAGGATTCCGAAAGACGAGGCACGTAGGCGCCTGGGGTTGCCGTTAAATGTTCCGGTTTTGCTTTTCTTTGGGATCGTCAGGGAGTACAAGGGATTAAAGGATGTCCTGGCTGCACTGCCCGAAGTCCGGGCACGGCTGGGAGAGGTCGTGCTCCTGGTGGCGGGGGAATTCTGGGAGGACAAGCGACCTTACCTGGAGATGATCGAGCGACTGGGCATTGGCGACTCGGTGATCATCGAGGACCGCTACATCCCGAACGAAGAAGTAGGGCTTTATTTTTCGGCGGCTGATGTGCTCGTGGCGCCATACCGGCAGGTGACGGGGAGTGGGGCAGTGCAGATGGCGAGGGGGTATGGGATCCCAGTGGTGACAACGTGGGCCGAGGAGACAGCAGGGGCTATTCAGAGTGAAACGGAATCGCTGCTGCTGTCAGTGCCGTCAGGGGATGCCCCGGCACTGGCGGTGGCTATCATCCGGTTATTCATCAACGATCTGACTTCAATGATGTTGAGCAAGCCGGACAAGTTCCAAAACACATCGCCGTGGATGTGCCTGATGGAACAGATCGCCGGGGCTATATAAGGAGCAGCATCGTGGCAAGTTCTCGAAAGCGAGTGTTGGTTATTGGACTGGATGGTGCTACTTTAGACTTGATTGAACCGTGGGCAACGGAAGGTCATCTACCCAATTTAGCCAGTCTGATGTCCAATGGTTGTTGCGGGCGTTTGGCATCCACCATCCAGCCAACTACAGCACCAGCCTGGGCTACATTCATGACCGGCGTTAATCAGGGCAAACATGGCCTGTACGACTTTGTGCGGCGGCGGCCTGGTGGGTATCAACTGGAAGTGACCAACGCTTCGCAGATAGCCGCCCCGACCTTATTTGATATCGCCAGCCAACTGGGTCTCTATGTCGTGGCTATCAATGTTCCTTATACCTTTCCTCCTCACCCTGTTAACGGTGTGATGATCGGCGGCCCTTTTGCCCCAGCTCTCAGCCGTGATCTGGTCTTTCCACCAGCCTATTTCGATGTGCTCAAGACCGTTGCACCAGGCTACTTTGTCCTGCCAGACTATGATCCCCACGCCGCTGATCCATTGGCTGCCTATGCCAATAAGCTCTTGCAAGAAGTTGAGATGCGTGAGCGCTTAAGCTTGCATCTCTTGAAAACCGAACCTTGGGATCTCTTCACTGTCGTTTTCATGGCCACTGACGAGGCCCAGCATGCCTACTGGCACTGTCAGAACGCCCCCGAAGATAGCTCTGCAGCCCGTTACCGTCACGTGATACGTGATGTATACCGGAGAATTGACCAGGCTATCGGCGCCATCCTGGCACAAATCGCCGCTGAATGCCGGTCACGTGATACCATCGTTATCATCATGTCGGATCACGGAGCCGGACCACTGCGCTGGATGATCAATCTGAACCGCTGGTTATCTGAAGCAGGTTATCTACAATTTCGTACAGATGGAACCAGTCAACTGAGACAGCTGTGGGCAGCCGGAGTAAAAAAACTGGCCTATGCTTACTGCCGCTATGTGCCGGGTAGAATGCGGACTGCTGTAAGGACCTGGCTTGGTGCTCGCCGCTTTGACCAGGTCAAGGGAGAAGTCGAATCGGTTCTCCTTACCTCGAACGTTGAGTGGGATCGCACACGGACCTATGCACTGGGTGCAGGTGGTAATATCTTCATTAATCTCAGAGGCCGGGAACCAGCCGGGACCGTTCAACCGGGAATCGAATATGAGCGAGTACGCCAAGAGGTTGCAGACGCATTGGCAACCTTGTCAGATCCAGAAACGGGCCGTCCCATCGTGCGACGTGTTTACCGACGTGAAGAATTGTATGACGGACCATTTCTTAGCCAGGCACCCGACCTGGTCATTCAGTGGGAGGACTATACCTGCTGGGGGCGCGGGCGCTATGATAGTCGGGGAACACCGATTTTTGAGGCCAGCAGCCATTTCGAGTTTAGAGATCTTCCTTTGACAGGCGCTCATCGTCCAGAGGGTGTGCTGATCATCAGCGGGCCAGGGATCAGGTCTGGGGCACGGATTGAAGGAGCACGCTTGTTGGACCTGGCACCGACAATCTTAAGTTTGCTATCTATCAAACCGCCGTCCGAAATGGATGGTCGTTTGCTACATGAGCTCTTGCTCGAAGACGAGGTAGAACATGTTCAAGCAGCCGCCGAATTTGTAGTCAAGGCGCCGGATAGGCAGTTCGACTACAGCGCTGAGGAGGCGGAGGAGATTTCCCAACGTTTACGTTCTCTAGGGTATCTGTAATGGCGGCTTTTCCTTTGGTGTACGTCGTCATCTTGAGTTGGAACCAACGCGAGGATACCTTGACCTGCCTGGAATCAGTGACAAGATTGGACTATCCTAATCTGCGCCTGTTGCTGGTGGACAATGGGTCAAGTGACGGAACAGTTGAAGCAGCAGCTCGCCAATTCCCAGATATCGAGATTATCGCTAATGAAAGTAATCTGGGTTTTGCAGCTGGCTGCAATGTGGGACTGCGTCATGCCCTGAAACAGGGTGCTGATTATGTCTTTTTGCTTAACAACGATACATTAGTTGATCCGGCAGCGTTGACCCACATGATGGCCTTAGCCGGCCCAGATGTGGGTATGGTGGCACCCAAGATCTATTATGCTGGTGACTCAACCCGCATCTGGTCTGTAGGGGGTAGATGTCATCCACTGACTCTTGAGAAAACGGGGGACAGGCGTGGGTGCATAGATACAGGACAGTGGGATGAGGTCCAAGAGCGGGACTATTTGGTGGGTTGTGCTCTATTGCTCTCACGCCGTCTTCTGATGGAGGTAGGGCTTTTTGACGAACGGTTCTTCATGTACTATGAAGATTCTGACTTGTCGCTGCGTGCACGCAGTGCTGGTTTCAGGCTCTTACTCTCACCTGAAGCCCGGGTCTGGCATAAAGTGGCCCTCAGTAGCGGTGGTAGCAACTCCCCAAGTGAGCGATATTGGATGGCTCGCAGTAGTGTTCTCTTTTTCCATAAGCATGTGCGTGGGCTTCGGTGGCTGATCGTGTTTCCCTACCGTGTTGGGAGTGCCATCAAGACGATATTCAGGCTAATCTGGCATGGCCAGGATAGATCGGCATGGTTCTACTTGTGTGGCTTATACGATGGACTTACAGAGGCCAGGCGGTTAACATAACACAATGCGTGTATTGATGCTACTTTACAATCTTGTGGGCAAGGGGACCTATTGGCGAGCGTTGCAACTGGCCCGCAGCCTGGCTAAGAGAGGTCATTCTATAACTGTGCTGGCTACCTCAAGAGAGCGCCGTTTACATTTTGGAGCCAGGTTGGATGTTCAGACGGGCGTTACACTGGTCGAGTCACCGGACTTGTTATGGGGCCCCCTTCGCTCTGGTTGGGATCCATGGGATGCGCTGTCTCGCATTGGCTGGACGCGGAAGCAGCAGTTTGATTTAGTACATGCCTTTGAGTCTCGCCCCACGGTTATTTTCCCATCCCTCTACTGGCAGCGTTGCCGGAATACTCGTTTGGTTCTTGACTGGTGTGATTGGTTTGGACGAGGTGGATCAGTAGAAGAACGGCCAAATCCGCTGGTGCGGAGTGTCTTGCGGCCTGTAGAGACTTTCTTCGAAGAGCATTTCCGTTCTTATGCAGATGGGACAACCGTGATTAACACTGTGTTGCATCAACGGGCTATCGCGCTGGGTGTACCACCGCAGACAATTTTATTATTGCGTAACGGTAGCGATGTGGAGAACTTGCACCCACACCCACGAGCAGAATCCAGAAAGGAAATAGGTCTACCTGTAAGCGAACTGATCATAGGTTACGTCGGTTCTATATTCTACAGAGACGCTGTATTGATGGCTCGTGCTTTTGATATTATTCGAGCTGCTGAACCACGAGCCCGACTATTAATTGCAGGCTATTGCAATCAGCCCATTGAGCGGCTGGTATCTGTGCCCGAGGCAGTTTATCGTACTGGTAGCCTGCGCTATGATGAACTTGATCTATATCTTGCTGCTTGTGATGTTTGTTTGCTACCCTTATGTGATAGTTTGGCCAACCGGGGTCGCTGGCCACTAAAGCTGAATGACTTTATGGCAGTTGGGCGCCCAGTTGTCGCTACAGCAGTGGGCGACATGACCACCTTCCTCCAGCAATATCCTATCGGGCTGTTGGCTCGTGATGAACCACAAGATTTAGCGGCCAAGGTATTGACCCTGCTGGCTGCCCCCCAGGAGCGCGAGGCAATGGGGCGGCTGGCCCGCCATCTGGCAGAGACGGTGTTCACCTGGGATCGCCTGGCAGAGCAACTGGAATCATTTTACCACCAGGTCTTGGAGGGAATATGGACTGGACAAACAGGCGTGTGATGGTCACCGGTGGTGCTGGCTTTTTAGGTTCGTACGTTGTGAGGGGACTGGAAGCACGGGGATGTCACAATATCTTTGTCCCACGAAGCGCCCAGTATGACCTGCGTTGTCTGCCTGCTGTGAAGCGAGCATTCGATGACGGTTGTCCAGACATTGTTATCCATCTGGCCGCCGTGGTTGGGGGCATCGGAGCCAATCAGGCTCGACCGGGAGAGTTCTTCTATGATAATCTGATAATGGGTATCCAGGTGATGGAAGAGGCTCGCCTGCGAGGCGTAGAGAAGTTTGTCACTATTGGAACAGTATGCTCTTATCCCAAGTTCACCCCGGTGCCATTCCGTGAGGAGGATATTTGGAATGGCTATCCCGAGGAGACCAACGCTCCCTATGGGTTGGCAAAGAAAATGCTTCTGGTCCAGTCCCAGGCTTATCGTGCTCAGTATGGTTTCAATGCAATTTACCTGTTGCTCACCAATCTCTATGGCCCTGGTGACAAGTTCGACCCTGCCGTTTCCCATGTCATTCCGGCCTTGATCCGCAAATGTATAGAGGCTGTTGAAGAAGGGCGAGACGAGATCGTAGTGTGGGGGGATGGGACACCGACGCGTGAATTTTTGTATGTCGAGGATGCTGCAGAGGCTATCTTGCTGGCTACCGAGCGGTATGACAGCGGTGAACCGGTCAACATTGGCTCAGGCTTTGAGATCAGCATTAGGGACCTGGTAACACTTATCGCTCGTCACACAGGTTTTGAGGGCAGGATAGTGTGGGACACGAGCAAGCCGGGCGGACAGCCACGGCGCAGGCTGGATACCAGCCGGGCAGAGCGAGAGTTCGGATTCCGTGCCCGGATCCCTTTCGAGGAGGGCTTGCAGAGGACTATCACGTGGTACCTTTCGGAACGTCGGCACGCGGTTAACATTGTGAATCCCCGAGGAGCCGAGGAATGAGTGTGGGATTTTGGGATTACATCAGCCTCGGGCGGCCGCAGTGGCGTGGTCAGACCTCGATATTGAAGGCCGCATTCTTCCTGATCTTCGGCACACCAGATATGCATACTCGTTTGCGTAACAGTTATGTGCTCAACCAAATCGAGCAACTTGAACTTCCACGCCAAAGCCGTGTTCTTGAAGGCGGCTGTGGACGGGCAATAAGCCTCTTCTGGCTGGCACGACACCACCCTGACTGGCAATTAACAGGGGTGGAACTGGATCCATTGTTAGCCAGGTCTGCACGCCGCGCTGCAGAACGTGGACATTTCTCGAATGTGACCATCGTTGAGGGGGATATACTTGGCCTGGAAGACAGACAGACTTATGATTTGATCATCTCTATTGACGTTCTGGAGCATATCCAAGACGATGTGGGTCTATTGCGGCAATTCCGGCAAGCCCTTAAACCTGGCGGCTATCTGGTGCTCCATGTGCCACGACGACATCAGGAGATGTGGCGTTGGCTTCCTGTGTTTCACCGGCACGGAGTAAATCGTTACACTCGCGAGGAAAGCACGGCTGGGGGATTTCACAAGGTGGTAATAGAGGGTCACGTTAGGGACGAATATACGGCGGAGGAACTTCGCCAGGTTGTAGAAGAGGCGGGGTTCCGGGTCATGGACTTGCGGGAGACGATTGGACGTTGGGGGGAAATCTCCTTTGAACTAAATAATCTGCTATGGCCATGGCCCTTCTTGCGCTATTTGCTTGCACTGTTGACATATCCTATCGCAGCACCGATAGGATATCTGGATATTCGGCAACAACCATCCAGAGGCAACTCACTTTTGATTACCGCAATGCGGTATTGAAAGTCGGACCTGGCTGTAACGGCTTTGTGACTGGTCCAATCTTTAAGGAAGCTATAACAAAGCAATGGCGGCTAAACGACGTGAACGGTTGCCCCGTTATATACCTCAGTGGATTAAACAGCGGGTTGAAGTAAACGTCTACGAGTTGTATAACTTTGTCGAACAGGCTGGCGCGTCACTGACACCAGACGCGCGGGTGTTGGATGCCGGAGCAGGGCAGGGACGATTCAGGCCAGAATTCGCCCACACCCGCTATGTTGGGGTTGACCTGGCTATCGGTGACGTCACATGGGATTATAGTGGTCTGGATGCGATCTGCGACCTTACTCGCCTGCCATTTGCTCAGAACACCTTCGACGCTGTTATTTGCATTCAGGTGTTAGAGCACGTATCTGAGCCCCTCCAGGTATTGCAAGAGGCCAGCCGTGTGTTAAAACCGGGGGGGCGTCTTTTTCTGTCTGCCCCTCAAAGCTGGCATCAACACCAGAAACCCCACGACTATTACCGCTACACCTCGTTTGGTATGCGCTATCTGGTGGAGCGGGCAGGTTTGGAAATCGAATCAATTCGGCCTATGGGTGGGTATTTCTGGTTTCTCTCATTTCAATTGCAAAACGTTAATTATTGGCTCTTCCCTCGGGGAATGCGTGGTCGGTGCTGGACCTGGCCGCTACGGTTGTTGTTTGGAGTGTTGTTTCAGCTCATTATACCCTTGCTCTTGTTTTATTTGGATCCGCTAGATCGGATTAAGGACGAAACGTTTGGTCATATGTGCATAGCAGTTAAGCCAGGATATGATGTATGAGGACGTTTATTGAGTTGGTGCGCGATTCACTATTTTCCGCCATCGTCTACCTGGCCCCGCGTTTTGCCAATGTCTTGCTGTTTATCCTGATTGGTCGGCAGACAGGGCCGGCTCAGGCAGGGCTTTTCTCTCTTGCGACCACTTACCTCATCATTTTCACGACTATTACGCGTGGGTTAGACGATCTGGTGATCCGCCAGGTATCTCGCGAGCCTGACCAGGCCCCACGTTATTTGACCAATTTTTTGCTCTTGCGACTGGGCCTGTCACTGCTATCGTACTGTGTGTTATTACTTGTCGTTCTGGTTATCTTTCACTATGATAACAGTACAGCCGTACCCATTCTAATCCTGACTCTAAGCCTGGTGCCCGACAATCTGACCTTGGTGGCTCAGGCGATCTTGCTAGGGCAGCGACGTTTTGGCCCGCCAGCAATCACGATGACCCTCACCAGCTTGTTCAAATTGATCGGAGGAGGGCTGGTGCTGGCCAGTGGAGGCAGTTTGTACCAGATTGCATGGGTCTGGTTGATCGGCAGCATATTAGGAATGGTCTTATTGCTGATTATTGCTGTCCGAGGAGTTGGCTGGTTGCAGCGAGCTGACTGGCTCGATTGGCGACCTCTGACACGCAATTGGCGCGCTGCCCTACCCTTTGTGTTCATTACTACTATGATGACACTGGAAGGACAGGCCGATGTTATATTGCTAAGCACTTTCCGTAATGAGGCTGAAGTTGGCTGGTATAGCGCAGCCACGACAGTTGCCTTTAGTTTCGCAATGCTTTCTCAAGCCTACCGGATGTCAGTCTACCCGTTGATGGCAAGGTATGCGCTACAGTCACCGGCGAAGCTTTCCAGACTCTATGAGTGGTCGCTGCATTATCTGGGGGTGCTTATTTTGCCTTTGGTTACTGGCGTTGCTCTTCTGTCGCCTCGTATCGTGCTTCTGGTCTTTGGCTCCAAGTTCCAGCCAACTGCTAAGGTGCTTCAAGTCTTGATTCTGGCACTGGTCTTTATGTTTCTGAATGTCCCAAACGCACGAATAATGCTTGTCAAGGATCGCCAGGGTTGGAATTCGCTGTTTCTGCTGGGCAGTGTTATGAGCAACCTGCTGTTGAACCTGGCATTGGATCGGCCCTGGGGAGCATTGGGTGCAGCAGTGGCTCGTCTTTTTTCCTCCGCTATTTACTTTGTGCTTAGTTATTTGTACGTAGTGCACTTCCTGACACGAGTGAATCTCATCAAGTTGTTATCCAAGCCAATGCTGGCGACGCTAATGATGGCAGTGGCTGTTCTGTCAGTGCGAACCCTGCCCTTGCCAATACCTATCGGTGTAGGCGTGGTAGCATATGCAGGGACGCTATGGCTTGTGAGAGGCGTCTTGCCAGATGGCGCCAGCGCTGGACTGTGGCGAAAAGCGGTTTAAATGTAACTATTCAGGCGGTGATTGGAAGTCACCCTTTGGGGCCTGCGGCTATTGGTCGGCTTTCGCTGACCTGCTCCTTGCTGCACTACCAGAGGTAGTGTCGGCGCAGGCCGACAACTGGCGCGAAGCGCCTGAAGAGGGCGATTTCAATCGGCTGAATAGTTACGTTTAAATTAGGGCGGTTTACTTGAGCCTCGTGTCGTAAACTATAAGAGTGGAGCAATGTCACCTGTCTCGAGAGTAATGGTCATCGGCCTGGACGGCGCAACCTTGGATTTGATCAGGCCTTGGGCCCAAGCAGGGTACCTGCCAACATTGGCCAGTCTGATGGAGACTGGAGGATATAGCCGCTTGCACTCAGTCTTGCCAGTGGTTTCATCGGCTGCCTGGGCGACCTTTATGACTGGAACAAACCCTGGCAAGCATGGCGTATTTGACTTTGTGTATCGAGAAGCCAGGAGCTATCGGCTGCGTCCGGTCAATCGCCAGCACATTGGTATGCCCTCGCTCTGGCGGCTACTGAGTGAGCAGGGGCGGCGTGTAGGGGTACTCAATGTACCTATAACCTATCCCCCTGAGCCAGTCAATGGTTTTCTTGTTAGCGGGTTAGGTACACCTGATTTCAAATGCTTTACCTATCCACCTGAGTTAAGCAATAGACTTTTGGAGAATGGTTACCGGGTCAATCGCCGGGTGTACTATCCCTGGAGCAACGAGGAGGCCTTTCTGCGCGACACTTATGAAATCACGGAACGTCTCACTGCCACTGCACTCTCTTTGCTGGCCGAGACTCCTTGGGATTTTTTCATGGTCGTTTACCGGGACACCGACGATGTAGCCCATGGCTTTTGGCATCACATGGATCCATCACATCCTGACCATGATCCGGTGCAATCTGCTCCCTACCGGAATGTGATCCTCGAATTTTATCGGCAATTAGATAAATACCTGGGTGATTTAGTTGCTGCTGCCGGACCTGACACAACGGTATTCGTCGTCTCCGATCATGGCTTTGGTCCATTGTACAAAGAAGTCTTTTTGAATGAATGGCTGCACCAGCGAGGCTATCTGATCCCCCGGTCGTCATCTTACCGTCAATTCTTAAGCCGTATTGGTCTTACCCGTAACAATGTCTCACGCTTTTTGCGGTGGGCACATCTGGGTCGTATGGAACGGATGATCAAAGACTTGCTGGGCGATCACATTGCTTTATTGCCCCAGACGAAATGGGCCGACTTTAGTGAAGGGATTGACTGGTCACATACCCGCGCTTACAGCTTCGGCTATCAAGGACAGATTTACATCAATTTGGCTGGGCGTGAACCCCAAGGTATTGTCGCGCCTGGGAGCGAGTACGAGGCGCTGAGGGATGAATTGTGCCGGGCCTTGGGAGAATTGAGCGATCCAGTGGATGGGCATCCAGTAATAGATAGAATCTACAAGAAAGAAGATCTTTATTGGGGCTCTAACCTTTTCCAGGCCCCCGATTTGGTCATCGTTATGCGCGACTTGGCCTACATAACCCGTCTGGGTTATGAGCTTGGTGGCCAGCCCGGCGAGGTCTTTGGTTCATCACGCATCCATGAGTCAGGAGGTCACAGGCTGGATGGTGTACTTATTGCTGCCGGCCCAGGTATCATTCGATCAACGGAAGAGCGTCCTGCTGCCTGGTTAGGAGATGTTGCACCGACAATACTACATCTGTTGGGTTGTGCTGTGCCCAAGTCTATGGATGGGCGGGTTCTACGAGAATGGCTTATTCCTGCGCTGGCCGATCGTCCAGTTCAGCCCTTTAAGTCAGCCCTGCCAGGTTCAGCACTTGAGAGTGAGGGGCTGACCGCCAGCGAGGAGGAAGAAATACTGGAGCGACTAGGCGATTTGGGTTATCTGGGCTAGATCAAACACCTCTTCCGGCCAGATCACCTAAAAGGGCTATTGTTTAAAGAGCTATATTTGAGTATTCTTATAGTGACAAAACTTCCACTCAAGGAGGATGGTATTTGAGGGAACCGAACCATACGAATTTTAGCAGTCTGTTAAAACTGGAAAATTTATTCAGGAGGTTAGAGAAAATGAAAAAGGTCATCTCGCTATTTACTGTTTTAGTGACTACTATGGTGCTCTTGGTGAGTGTGGCTTCGGCCCAGAGCAATCTGCCCGGCGGTGGATGGTGGTCTGGCGAGCAAGTTCAGAATGTGGGCACAGCGGATGCTACAGTCATAGTCACGGCGTATGACAAGTCCTCAACGAACACTTACACTGCTCAACAGACCATCACTCCTGGAGCAGCTTATACATTTGTACCAGACTCGTTTACAGGTATGCCCAGTGGGTTTCAGGGCTCGGCTGTGGTCAGTTCCGACCAGCCTATCAAGGCTATTGTGAATGTGACTAACCGTCAGAGCGGTTCCTATGGTGTGACTGGTGGCAAGGCTGCGGCTCAATATCAGGGTATTGATAGCTCAATGGTTGCCAATACCCTGTACTTCCCGCTGGCGAAGGGTAACCATTTTAACAAGACGACCACTTTCTACATTCAGAATGCTGGTACCATCTCTGCCACTGCTACGGCTACTTTCAGGATGCGCAATAGCGATGTACACACTTATACAACACCCTTGATCGGGCCTAACCAGATGGTCGTCTTTAGTGTCCTCGATGCTCCAACGTATGACCCGGATAATCCTAATAATAATGCCCGCGTGGGTGGATTGGAGGTAACATCCAGTCAGCCGTTGGCCGGAGTGGTGATGGAACATTACACCACTGAGGATCCAGCGACGATCGCGCAAAGCACCCGAGGCTTTACCAGTGCTGACTTTGATACCACAGCCTATGCCCCGGTCATCAAGCACAACCGCTTTGGCCGTTTTACAGGTATCCAGGTCCAGAATGTGAGTAGCGGTCCGATTAATATCACGGTAACCTATCTGGGCTCGGCGGGTGCTTGCGCCGGTAATACTTACACCGACAGTGCGACCAACGTTCCTAGCGGTGCATCATATACCTTTGTGCAGTATGAAGGATCAACAAACCTGCCAGCAAACTGCACGGCTTCGGCGACCATCGTGGGTACGGGTAACATTGTGGCCATTGTGAACGAGAGCTATCGCAGCGACTCAATTCCGGCCAGTGGTCAGTCAGCGGTCACCTCATCGGCTTTGCCTGCTCACTCTGCTACCACCAAGATCAGCGTCCCGCTCTTCAAAGATGATCGCCTGGGCAAGCGGACAGGCCTTCAGATCCAGAACGTTGGTGCAGTCCAGGCAACCAACATTGTGGCTACTTTTGCATGCTCGGGTGCAGCGACCTTTACTGCTGTTTCAAATCCACAGACGGTTGCTGCTGGCGGCGCAGTGCTCTTCTATACCCCCAGCGATGATCCGGGCATGTTCACAACTGCCAACCCATTTTCCTCGAACAATGTAAACTGTGCTGTGACTGTCACCTCCGATCAACCTGTTGTAGCTATTGCTAATGAATCCGTCATCCCGGGCGGTGCTTTGCAGCAAGATTCTAATAACTATGAAGGTTTTAACCTAACACCCTAAGCCCGACCACTAGCGTCAATGAGGGGCCACCAATGAGATTCTTGGTGGCCCCCATTTATTGGGTTATTGGATGGAATATGAAGAATAAGCTCTGGGTGCTTACATTTTTGCTTCTTCTTGTCTCGTCTGGTTGTAGTAAGCAACCTCCGCCACTCTCAAGTCCGCTTGAGAGTCCCTTGGACTCTTCGGCAATCCTCTCAACGCCGAATACGAGTGATCATCTGGAGCCATTTCGACTTGACAAGCCTATTGTGGCTGGAGCTACCAGAGTGACTGGTAGTGGACCCACTGGTGTCCCTATTGTCCTATTAGATATCACCTTTGGCGGCCGCTTACTGGCATCAGGTGTGATCGATCGGAATGGCAGATTTGAATTAGAAGTCGGGGAACCGCTTGAGGCTCGTCACCGAATCGGTATCGCTCTCGGTGATCTGACCGGTACTGGCTGGCAGCCAGAGGATTTCTCAGATGAGAAATTTTATGGTGATGAGGCCCTCAATGTTCCCCTGGTTGGCTTCTTCTTTGACACCTGTATGATTCAGGAATAGCAAACATCGTTCGTCTGGTGCGTTCGATCCTCAACCAGCAAGGGCTGCTTTGAAGTCTATGGAAAAGAACAATCGTTGTTTGTCTACTTCTCTCATACACCACTCAGGACGCTCCTTGCGGCTGTGCTCTTACGAAACCTCTCGCTTGATACCCTCCAGCTTGCTGAAGGAATGAGTGCCGCCCCACTGGTCAAGCCTCTTGATGCCATACCCGTGGCTGAGTCACCAACAATCCCATCGGGGAGGCTGATGTGATCGAAGACATTCACCTCCTTGACCACGCAGTATGACAGCCGGGGTATCAAACGATAGGCCCACCTTTCATACCCTACATTCCCCGCCAGACGCAAACACAGCCGCCGATCCAACCGGATCGGCGGCCGTGGCCTTCTGCCCGTAGCCCGCTTGCTTCAGGGGGGCCTTGCTGACAGCCTGACGCCCTCTCTCACCGCCCCGTCGCCACCCACACCTGCACCCCATCGCTGGTGATCTCGACCGCGCCGTGTCTGTCGGTGCGGTAGAGGGGGACGGCCTTCAGCCGCTCCAGCACCCCGGCGCACGGGTGGCCGAAACGATTGCCCGCCCCCACGCTGATGACGGCAACCTGCGGAGAGACCGCCTCCAGAAACCCGGCTGTGGTCGCATCGCAACTCCCATACAATACCGTGCTCCTTAATGGCGCCCCTCCCGCCACCAACTACCGCTCGCTCCCTGCACCAGCGTCTCCATCAGCAACGCGTTTGTGACAAAACCAGGCAGGGCAGCCCCCGGCTGTCCTGCCTTCGTCGTTCGTGGCTACTCGCCACAGAGTCGCAGAGTACACAGAGGCGGCGCATCTGATGCGCCCCCTTTGAGAGCCCCAGAAGAACCCCCTCTGTGATATACAAAAACTCTGCGTCCTCCGCGTCTCGGCGGCGAAAAATCGGTGTAGGACTTGCCGTTTTTCTTCCGTTGGTTCGGTGGCCTGGCTGCGATTCGGGTCGTCAGGTCCCGCGAATATCGTCAAGCGTACTCTCGCCTTCTATCACCGCCCCGCCTCATCCACGCCCGCACTGAGACGACACCACCATCCCCACAGGGCCGGCTCTGTCGAAACCGCCAGGGATAAGGCCATACCCGCATATCAGCGTATCATAACCCTGACGTTCACCTCGCCCTGGCCGGAGGGAGGTAAAGGCACGATATTCCCCTCCAGCGGCCTGCCATCCGCGGTCAACTCCAACTGATCCCCCTCACCGGCCCGTTTCACCTCAATGTTATAGACCACCCCCCGAAAAACACGCCTGGCCCGGAATCCGTCCCAGTGCGGAGGGATGACCGGCGCGATCTGCAGCCCTTCATATGTGGGGCGGATGCCCAGAATCCACTGAGTGATGGCGACGTAATTCCAGGCCGCTGTGCCGGTCAGCCAGGAATTCTTGGCCTCACCATGGGTTGGGGCGTCGCGTCCGGCGATCATTTGGGCATAGACGTAAGGCTCGCACCTGTGGAGGTCGCTGATCTCTTCCCGGGCCGACGGGTTGATACGCATGTAGTAATCATAGGCGCGCGCACCGTTACCGACTATCGTCTCGGCGATGATGACCCAGGGATTGTTGTGGCAAAAGATACCCGCGTTCTCCTTGTAACCAGGCGGATAGGACGAAATCTCGCCCAGGTGCAGATAGTAGCGCGAATAGGCCGGCTGTTGCAAGACGATACCATGTGGCGTGGCCAGATATTTGTTAACCGAGTTCAGCGCTTTTTGTGCCCGTCCATCGCTCAGCCCGATGCCGGCCATAACACAGAATCCCTGAGGCTCGATGAAAATCTTGCCCTCCTCGCACTCGTGTGAACCCACTTTGCGCCCGAAGTCGTCGTAGGCGCGCAAGAACCATTCCCCATCCCAGCCATGCTCCAAAACAACAGCCTCCATGCGCGCCGCTTCTTCCAGATAGCGTTGTGCTTCGTCTGACAAACCGCGCGCTCTGGCCAGCGCAGCCATCTCTTTTGCAGCGAGGACGAACAGCCCGGCAATGAAAACTGACTCGGCCACCTTGCCGTCCTTGTTGGTGGTGGTCTGGAAAGACTCTCCTGGCTCCTCCGAAAAGCAGTTCAAGTTCAGGCAATCGTTCCAGTCGGCCCGCCCGATGAGTGGCAGCCCGTGCGGTCCCAACCGTTCAAGCGTATAGCGCAAACTCCGCTGCAGATGCTCACACAGTGGCTGCTCGGTGCCAGGCCGGTTCTCATATACTACCTTTTCGTCCAGAATGCTCCAATCGCCGGTCTCTTTGATGTACGCCGTGACGCTGAGCACCAACCATAGCGGATCGTCGTTGAAGTTACTGCCGATAGCATCGTTGCCACGTTTGGTAAGCGGCTGATATTGGTGAAACGCTCCCCCGCTCTCCAGTTGTGTCGCTGCCAGGTCCAGAATGCGCTCCCTGGCCCGCTCCGGTGCCATGTGCACGAACCCCAACAGGTCCTGATTGGAATCGCGAAAGCCCAGCCCCCGCCCGATACCTGACTCAAAGAACGATGCCGAACGCGACATGTTGAACGTGACCATACACTGGTAAGCATTCCAGATGTTGACCATCCGATTGGTATGTACATCGGGGGTCTCCACCTGGAAGGTGCCCAGCAGTCTATCCCAGTAAGCCCGCAGCGCGATAAAGGCTTCCTCAACCACATCCTGCTGCAGATACCTGGCGATGATGGGCCTGACGGTGCGCTTATTGATAGTCTGTGATTCGGGTGGATCGAACTTCTGGTCCTTAGGATTCTCATGATAGCCGAGCACAAATATCACCTGCCTCTTCCCGCCTGGTTCGAGGGCCAATTTGACATGGTGGGAGCCTACAGGCGCCCAGCCATAGGCGATGGAATTGAAGGAGGCGCCGCGCTCCACAGCAGCGGGATTATCCCAGCCCCGATATGGTCCCAGGAAAACATCGCGCTGAGTGTCGAACCCCGCCAGCTCTGCGGAGCAGGCGAAATAGGCAAAGTGATTGCGTCGCTCGCGGTATTCTGTCTTGTGATAGATCACCCCGTCCTCCACCTCGACCTGCCCGGTGCTGAAGTTGCGCTGGAAGTTGGTCGCGTCATCCCAGGCATCCCACAGACAGAACTCGATGCTTGAGAACACGGACAGATCGGCCGGCTCTGCACGGCGATTCAGCAGCGTCAGTTGCCAGATCTCCAATGTCTCTCCCAGAGGCACGAAGTAGCGGATTTCAGCCTCGATGCCCTCACATGTCGAAGCGATCACCGTGTAACCCATGCCATGGCGGCATATGTAGTTTTCCAGCGCGTTCCTGGTGGGCTGCCACGTAGGAGACCAGAATTTACCGCTTACATTGTCCCTGATGTAGATGTAACGTCCGCCGTAATCGAAGGGCACGTTGTTATAGCGATAACGGGTGATCCTGCGCAGACGGGCGTCCCGGTAGAACGAGTATCCGCCGGCCGTATTAGAGATGATGCCGAAATAGGCCTCACAGCCCAGGTAGTTGATCCAGGGCAGAGGGGTATCAGGACGGGTGATCACATACTCGCGTTGCTCATCATCAAAATAACCGTAGCGCATTATAACCTCCGTAATATCCAGTGTGGACAGGGGAACAACATCACACCGACGCAAGTGACCGCCGGGCAGTCTCGGATTTTACGGCATCCTCAAGAAAAGTCAAGACGCTTTGGCAGGGTATTATCGGCCTTCGGGCTGGCATTGGCCAGGCAGCAGCCCATGCTGGTCAAATCGGCTGGTGTATGTTATATTTTATTGCAGCCGTAACTATTCACGCCGATTGAAAATCGTCCTCCCTGGGCACTTCGTGCCGGTTGTCGGCCTTCGCCGACAACCCATATGTGCCCGTCTGAGAGACCCGGTCGGCGAAGGCCGACCAAAGGCCTGCGGCCCAAAAGGGTGTACGGGCGAGGCGCCACCTTGCCCCTACAGCCACCGCCTGAATAGTTACTTGCAGCCTTAGTTGCCTGAATAGCGATGTACCTGGAACCAACTATCCCACGCAAGAAGAAACGCCGTTCTTCACCTGCGCGCGTGGCGATCCTGCTGGTACTGATCGCGGCCAGCCTCTACGTCTACAGTCTGGTAAAGCATGAAGAGGCGGCAACACCCTTTGTGCCCACACCGACCCCGACACGCCCGGCCGCATCTTACATAGCCGAGGCCGAGGAGCTGTACCTGAGGGGTGAGCTGACACAGACCATTGCAGCCTATGAGCAGGCCATTATGCTGGAACCCACCAATCCCCAGCCGTACGTTCCCCTGGCACGCCTGTTGACGCTGGAGGGGCGCTTCGATGAGGCGATCTACCGCGCCGGGCAGGCCGTAAATATATCGCCGCAAAGCGCGCCCGCGTGGGCCGTGCTGGGAATGGCTTACGACTGGGCAGGAGATTTTGATCAGGCCATTGAAGCCTGCAAGCACGCCGTTGATCTTGACCCCGGTTATGCTGAGGGATACTCCTACCTGGCGGAGGCGTACGCGGACGCCGGCCGCTGGATGGAGGCCAACCAGGCCATTGAAACCGCCCTCCGGCTGAACGAGCACAGTGTGGATGTGCAACGCAACTACGGCTACGTGCTCGAAGTGCAGGGTTATTATCGGGACGCACAGGCTGCCTACCAGCGGGCGCTTGAGATACACCCTTACCTGCCCCACATCCACATAGCGCTTGGAAGGATCCACCGCAAATTGGGCGACGTGGATGCTGCCCTGGAGAGCTTTCAGAAGGCTGCCGAGATAGACCCGAACGAGGCACAGGCTCACTTTGAGCAGGGATGGACCTATCTGATACATCTCGGGAACTACGAACTGGCGGAAACTCACCTGAAGCAGGCGATCGCAGTGAACCCGCGCTTCGGACGGGCATTCGGAGGCCTGGCGATTACCTACTGGCAGCGACGCAACTATGAGGAGGCGATACCTAATTTCGAGCAGGCCATCTACTGGGAATGCGCGGCTGCGCGACAGGGAGCACGGGGGTTCTTCATCACGGCTGAGGAACAAGCAGGGGGCACGACCCCCTCTTCCAGTGCGATGATGCGCGGCAAATTAGGCCCCTTGAACGGGTATGACCGTTCCGTCTTATATGCCACGCTGAGGCCAGAGGCGTGGGCCGGGGAAACGTGGGCAGGTGCCACAGGCACGGTGACGCTGGATACTCATACCGGGGTGTACACCGTAACATTGAGCAACCTGCCCCGCCCTGCGGTGGGCACTTCTTATACAGGCTGGTTCGACGGCCTCAAAGCTTTATCAGGCTCACCGGTGAGTACCGGGCCTCTCCGTATGCGACCAGACGGCAGCGTCGAGGCCACGTTCGAGACCGGCTGGGTACGCGGGCCTGCTATCGAGTACTTCTATACCCTGGGACTGGCTTATTTCTACAAGGACGAGTGTAAAAAAGCCTATCCCCTGTTTGACGCAGCACTCCAGATAGACCCGAATGAGACCAACGCACTGGACGGTATACGTCTGTGCCGCCAGATCGAGGGAGGGCGGTAGAGACCGCGTGACCGTCTGACAAAATTGCCGCCTCAAACCGAAAGGCTCAGACACACAGCCACCAGGGATTTCTCGCGTCCCATATTGCCCTGGCGTGACAATCATACTCTGTAGGAGGTATCACATGGGTATCCTGCAAGTCAAATCCAACCAGATCGTAGACTCCCAGGGCCATCCGGTACACCTGCGCGGTGTGTGCGTCGGTGGGTGGATGAATATGGAGCACTTTATTGATGGCTACCCCGGCGATGAACACGGCCTGCGCGCGGCGATGGCGCAGGTGCTGGGGCCGGGGAAGGCGCAATTCTTCTTCGACCGCCTGCTCGATTATTTCTTCGCCGAGGAGGACGTCGCCTTCATCAGATCCTGCGGCGCGACCGTCGTGCGTCTGCCGCTCAACTACCGCCATTTTGAGCGCGACGACGAGCCGTTCCGCTACCTGGAGTCGGGCTTCGCGCGGCTGGACCGCGCCATCGGCTGGTGCGCCAGACATGGCCTCTACGTCATCCTTGACCTCCACGCCGTCCAGGGCTGGCAGAATCCTGACTGGCATTGCGATAACTCAAGTCGCCACACTTTTTTCTGGCAGCATAAACAGTTCCAGGATCGCTTCGTCGCGCTGTGGGAAGAGTTCGCCCGTCGCTATAAGGGCAATCCCACCGTCGCCGGGTACAATGTGATGAACGAGCCGGTCACCAACGCGCCGCACGGACGCTTCAGCGACGCCTACACGCCGGACTGGGACGCGATTAACCGCGTCTACCGCCGTGTGGTGAACGCAATCCGCGCGATTGACCCCGACCATATCATCTTCCTGGAGGGTGATCTGTTCTCCAGCCGTTTTGTCGGGCTGGACGCGCCATTTGCAGAGAACCTGGTCTACAGCAGCCACAACTACAACGCTGCCGGTTTCGGCCCCGGCCCTTACCCCGGCGAGATCGGCGGCGAGCATTGGGATCGGCAGAAGCAGGTGCAGGTCTTCCTGGAGCACGAGGGCACCCGGTTTGCCCAAAAGCACAATGTCCCGCTGTGGGTGGGCGAGTTTGGCGCCGGGTTCAACGGCCCGCCAAAGGAAATCCCCGACCGCCTGCGCGCGCTTGATGATCAGATTGACGTGTTCGAGGAGCACGGCGCACACTGGACGACCTGGACGTATAAGGACATCGGTGTGATGGGATGGGTCGAGGTCGCACCCGACTGTGAGTATATGCAGGTCATCGCGCCCATCCTGAAAGCAAAGCGGCGGTTGGGGGTGGATTTCTGGATGTCCTCCAATGCTCCAGCGCTGAGGATGGTGAGGGAACTGGCCCGATATGTCGAGCGGGAGATCGGCGACCCGGACATTGACTCGCAGGCAAACCCCCGCTATCTGGGACAGGCGGCGCTCTCATGCTACGTCGCCAGCCTGATGCAACCGGCCTATGCCAAACGGTTCAAGGGGATGTCGGAGGCCGATCTCGACCGGGTTCTGCGTTCCTTTGCCTTCGAGAACTGCCGGGTACGCCAGGGGCTGGTGGATGTGATACGGAAGCATGGAGCGCGTCCGGCGTAACAGTTTACCACGAAGGACGCGCGAGGAAACGGCGACGTCCTTCGTGGTTCAATAAATTCGGGCCCGCTTACCGCCGGACCGCATCAGGTCACATTCTTGCTCCCATTGCATCTGTGTGATGGAATTGCCCGTCTGGTGCCACACCCGGTCAATCCGAAGCCGCCCAGGCGTATCCCATAAACACCCGATACTCCCCGCGGATGGCCCCCTGATTTACGAAAGGATACAACAGGAATGACTGCTCCTGTCGCCTCGACAGTTGCGAGTTTGCGGTGGACGAGGCAAACACGGGTTCCCTGGCCCGAACATGGCCTGTAACTCTCAGGGCCGGCCCCAGCAGGCCATCACCCGCCGGCTCCTCCTGGACGCTGTCGCCGGGCTGCGCCGGGTCAACGTGCAGCACCACGTCCTCGGGGTACATGCCGTGCGACCAGTAGAATCTGACCGGGTCGGCCTGTGCCTCCTGGAAGTAAGCATACACCAGAGGCCCGCGCACCAGTGCAAGCGCGTGATCGTTGGCCTGGCAGGTCACGCGGAAGGGCAAGGAGAGTTCGACAGAGTCCCCAGCCTTCCACTCGCGCTCCAGGACGACAAAGTCGCCCGGCGGCGCAGGTTGGGGCGGGTTATCTGCCACGCGCACGGTGGCGCCGGTGGCGTAGGGCGGAATGCGCAGGTGCAGGGCGAACCTGGCTGCCCGCTCCGGCTGCACGTGGATGACCACCTTGCCTCCGGAGGGGAAATCGGTTTCCTGGCGCAGGGTGACGGCCGGCAGCCCCGGCACACGCAATGTGGCCTGACTTTCCGTGTACATCAGTACGGCAGGATTCCCATCCCGCACACCGTAGAGGTAGGTGGGCATGCGCCCTGCGATGCGCGCACCGGCGGCGTTGCAACAGTTGGGGCCGTAGGGCTCCTGCGCCCGCCCATTCAGCGGGGTCATGTAACTCCAGTTGGAGCCATCGGCGAGTTGCGCGGCCAGGAAATGGTTGAACAGGTCGCGTTCGATCTCGGCGGCGTAGCGCGCTTCCCCCGTCCAGCGCAGGGCCTGATCGAGCAGCAGGATCCAGGTGTGCTGGGGACAGACTTCGATGTCGTTGCGCGGGTGATAGAAGCGCCGTGGCACGTAACGCTCGCCGGAACTCATACCGCCGGTGAGAAAGAGCCACTCATCGGCAATCCGATTCACACATCCCAGCACCACATCGCGGTACTCGCTCTTTCCCGTCGTGTTGTACAGCGCGGCGAGGCCCAGCAGGGTCATGTGGAAGGTGTGCGCGTGCATATTCTCGCGCAGTTCGTACAGCTCCTTCTCGCCCGCCGCGAATTGCTTCATGGACGTGTAATCGCACGTGTGGACCGACTCGGGATACGCCGCCAGCCACTCGTCCCACTTGAGCAGCGTCCGCTCGCCCCATTCGACGAAGCGGGCATCGCCCGTGCGCTGGCCCAGCAGGACGATCGGCTCCAGGATGAGCGTGCCCTCCCCGCCGTCGTGGCCGTTGCCGGGGTAACGTCCGGCGAGTGGGAATTGCCCCGGCTCAGGCCCCCAGGTGCGGATGATGTACTCCCCCAGGCGACGCGCGGTCTCCAGCGCGACCTGGCTCTGCAGCAGGTCGGCGCAGACCAACAGGCCGTGCAGGACATAGTACATCTCGTACAGTTCCATGCCGCGCACGGGATTACGGTGAAAGCGGGGAGTAATCCCCAGGTAGCCGTCCGCTTCCTGGCTTTTTGCCAGCCGTTCGATCAACTCGTGCACCCGGGCCAGCAAATCCCGATCACCTGCGATCAGCGCGGCGTAGGTCGAGGCATCCAGCCACTTGCCGATCTGCTCGCCCAGCCAGAACCAGTCGTCATACGTCGTGGTCCAGTGGAAAATGGTATGCGTTTTGCGCTCATGCAGGCGGATGAACTCCTCCGAGAGCAGAGGGTCCTTGAGGCGCTTTTCGCGGTTGGCGTGGAAGCGCTGCCCCAGGAAGCCGCCGACAGACTCGAACGCGCGCGGATCAATGGGTTGGACAGGGGTTGCCATTTTGCTCTACCTCCACATTTGCATTTCAGCACAAGCTGGCCTCCGTTGTCCAACGGAAACCGGCGGTAACTCGCCCGGCGCGGGCTGTGCGCTTGCAGCCGCCGGACTGACCGGCAGGCTCAACTATGGTCGCGCTCAGCCCTTGAGCCCCGTCATCACGACGCCCCGCACAAAGTAACGCTGTGCCAGGAAGAAGACGAGAAGGACAGGCGCGGTCATCATCGTCGAGAAGGCCATCACCAGGTCCCAGCGCGTCCGTGAGAACAACGTGCCACGGAAATTCGCCAGGCCGATGGCCAGGGTGAACCTTTGCGGTGAATTGATGTACAACAGCGGCCCCACAAAGTCATTCCAGGTACCGAGAAACGTAAAGATCGCCACCGTCGTCAATGCCGGCTTGGCCAATGGCATCATGATGCGGGCGTAGATGGCGAACTCGCTGCACCCGTCAATGCGCGCCGCATCCGCCAACTCCTCCGGGATGGTGCGAAAGAACTGGCGCAGTAAGAAGATGTTGAACCCCCCGCCCCCAAAGAAGTAGGGCACTGTCAAAGGCAAGAACGTGTCAATCCAGCCTAACTGCTTGAACATTACGAACTGGGGCACCATCATGACCACATAGGGCACCATCATGGTGAACAGCACAGTGCTGAACCAGAAGTCACGGCCCGGAAAACGGAGGCGGGCGAAACCGTAGGCACAGAACGAGGCAGCAAGAATAATCGCCAACTCGTTCATCACCACCAGGAAAACAGTGTTCCTGAGGTAAACCGGAAACGGCTTATAACTCCAGGCTTCTACATAGTTCTGGGGACAGAACGGGTTGGGGATCAACTCGGGTGGAAATACAAAGACTTTTTGTTCAAGCTTGAAGGAACTGCTTATCATCCATAGTAGCGGGAACAACATCACAACCGAACCCGTGAGCAGCACCGCCCAGATCACAACCCGGGAGAGCCATTTGCGAGTCAACTTACTACGCCGTGCCAGAAGAGCACTCCTGGTAGCCCTGATACTCATTGTTTTCGTCGTCACAATCCACCCCATAACCGGTCTCTCCCGCCACTGACCCTCGGCCTAGCCCTTGAGCCCGGTCATCACAACGCCCTGCACAAAGTAGCGCTGAGCCAGAAAGAAGACAGTGAGCACCGGCGCCGTCATCGCCGTCGCAAAGGCCATCAGCAGGTCCCAGCGCGACCGGCCACCCGCTCCTGTAGATACCAGCCCGGAACCGAACGAGGCACGAAAATTCGCCAGGCCGATGGCCAGAGTAAACCTCTCCGGCGAGTTGAGGTACAGCAGAGGCTGCATAAAGTCGTTCCAGGTACCCAGAAAGGTGAAGATCGCTACCGTAATCAACGCCGGCTTGGCCAACGGCAGTATGATACGGGCATAGATGGCGAACTCGCTGCACCCGTCAATGCGCGCCGCATCGGCCAACTCCTCCGGGATGGTGCGAAAGAACTGGCGCAGCAAGAATATGTTGAACCCCCCGCCCCCAAAGAAGTACGGCACCGTCAAGGGCAAAAACGTGTCAATCCAGTTCAGCCGTCTGAACATCACAAACAATGGCACCATCATAACCACCGTGGGCACCATCATGGTGAACAGCACGGTGCTGAACCAGAAATCGCGGCCTGGGAAACGTATCCGGGCGAAACCGTAGGCACAGAACGAAGCGGCAAGAATAATCGCCAGCTCATTCATCACCACCAGGAAAACAGTGTTCCTGAGGTAAACCGGAAACGGCTTGTAGGTCAGCGCTTCCACGTAATTCTGAAAACGCACCGGGTTGGGGATCAACTGGGGCGGGAACATAAAGACCCGTTGCTCCAGCTTCAGGGAACTGCTCACCATCCATATAAGCGGGAACAGCATTACCACTGCCCCCGTGAGTAGCACTCCCCAGATCACAGCCCGGGAGAGCCATCTGCGACCCAACTTGTTACGGCGTGCTCTCAGGGCACTTCCGGCCACACTCATCGTTGCCACAGCCTATCCCCCCTTATCTAAGTTTAACCCTTCAGGCCGGTCATTACGACGCCCTGCACAAAGTAGCGCTGGGCCAGGAAGAAGACAGTGAGCACCGGCGCCGTCATCGCCGTCGCAAAGGCCATCAGCAGGTCCCAGCGTGACCGGCCTTGTGTTGTCCCACCCATTCCACCGCCAAATGAAACACGGAAATTCGCCAGGCCGATGGCCAGGGTGAACCTCTGCGGTGAATTGATGTAAAGCAACGGCCCTACGAAGTCATTCCAGGTTGCGAGAAATGTAAAGATCGCCACCGTAATCAGCGCTGGCTTGGCCAACGGCAGTATGATACGGGCATAGATGGCGAACTCGCTGCACCCGTCAATGCGCGCCGCATCGGCCAACTCCTCCGGGATGGTGCGAAAGAACTGGCGCAGCAAGAATATGTTGAACCCCCCGCCCCCAAAGAAGTACGGCACCGTCAAGGGCAAAAACGTGTCAATCCAGTTCAGCCGTCTGAACATCACAAACAATGGCACCATCATAACCACCGTGGGCACCATCATGGTGAACAGCACGGTGCTGAACCAGAAATCGCGGCCTGGGAAACGTATCCGGGCGAAACCGTAGGCACAGAACGAAGCGGCAAGAATAATCGCCAGCTCATTCATCACCACCAGGAAAACAGTGTTCCTGAGGTAAACCGGAAACGGCTTGTAGGTCAGCGCTTCCACGTAATTCTGAAAACGCACCGGGTTGGGGATCAACTGGGGCGGGAACATAAAGACCCGTTGCTCCAGCTTCAGGGAACTGCTGATCATCCATATGAGCGGTGACAACATCACAAGCGCCCCTACGAGCAACAGTGCCCAGATTGTAGCCCGGGAGAGCCATTTGCGGGTAAACCTGCTACGGCGTATCAGGAGAGCGCTCCTTGGCGCACTGACACTCATTGTTGCCATTGCTCACCTCTTAGCCGATTTCCTCGTAGTATACTCGCCCACCCAGCCCCCTGAAGATTAGCGCTGTCAATCCCATAATTACAAGAGCGAGCACCCACGCCAGGGCCGCCGCATACCCCATCCTCAGGTATTGGAAAGCGTTGCGATACAGGTAGAGGACGTAGAAAAGGGTGGCATTCTGCGGCCCGCCGTTTGTGATCAGATAGCCGGCGGTAAAGACCTGAAAAGTGCCAATAACCCCCATGATAAAGTTGAAAAAAATAACTGGCGACATCAGGGGAATGGTCACGTGCCATAGTTTCGCCCATCCACCTGCGCCGTCAATCTCTGCTGCCTCATAGAACTCGTTGGGAATGCCCTGCAGACCGGCCAGATAGATGACCATCGGCCCACCAAGGCTCCACAGGCTCATCAGGATCAGGGCCGGCAGTGCCCACTCTGGCTCCTGCAGCCACATAATCTTGGGCAAGCCTAAGAAGTGCAGAAATGCATTGAGCAGGCCGAACTCCGAGTTCAGGATCCAGGCCCACAGGACGGCATTGGCTACCGCTGGCACGATACTTGGCATATAGTAAATTGTGCGGAAGACCGTGATCCCACGCACTTTGGTGTTCATCAGCAAGGCCAGCAGGAAGGCCAGAACCATAGTCAGTGGTACAGAGATGGCTGTATATGTGGTGGTCACTTTCAAGGATTGCCAGAAAAGTTTATCCCTGAACAAATCCTTGAAATTGTTCAAAGCGACAAATTGAGGTGGCTTGATCATGTTCCAGTCCTGAAAAGCCATCCAGAGGGAGGTCAATGCGGGGATCAGGAACCAGATGATGAAACCCAAAATGAATGGGGCGATGAAGATATAGCCGATGATCGTCCGTCTCCCTGCCGGTTTCTTCAACCAGCGAACTAATGCTTTCATAGTGTCCTCCGTAATGCATTTAACGGCAGGTGAACCAGTCCTCCCCCGGCTTGAAATATGGAGCTGGCATCCCGGAGTTGTCTGCCGGGGAGAGACTGGTGCTCACCCATTCTCAGCTATTCAGGCAGAGGCCCCAGGAGCTGGCTCCAGGCCGAGGCCTCGCCCATACCTTTGAGCCCGGGTCTGATGACTGGGGCCTTCGCCACCTGTAAGGGATCAGTAACCATTCAGGCCGATTGAAATCGTCCCCCTGGGCACTTCGTGCCATGTGGCGGCCCGCGCCGCCACCCTTTAGTGTGCATCACAGGAGGGGTCGGCGCAGGCCCAAAAGGGTGTACGGGCGGGGCATCCCTCGCCCCTACAGTCACCGCCTGAATAGTTACAGGGATCAGCCGTAAAAGTCCAGTGGATCGCTCTAACCGGCGCGAAATGCCCACATTTGACAGGTTACTGACGACGGGCTCATCACACCGATTGGAGCACTGACTGTACAGGCAGGCAAAGCCGGGCCGCGGCGCAAGTCCACAACTTGCCCCGCAGCCCGGTTCTGAATTTACCGGGAATCCCCGGCGCAACGGAACCCCACGTAGCCATAAGAGAGGTTGGGGAGGTCATTGTTACGATACCAGCGAGGGTTGTTGGTCGGGTGCTGGTAAGCGAACCACGAACCACCGCGCATCACCCTGTACATACCGGACGACGGGCCTGTGGGATTCTGGGATGGTGAACTGGCATAGTAGTCCGCATCGTACCAGTCCGCCACCCACTCCCACACATTCCCCAACATGTCGAGTGCTCCACACCAACTGGCCCCGCCCGGGAAACTCCCCACTGGCGACGTGCGGGCATAGCCATCGCAACCATCACCCCACGAGTTACAGAGCGTGCAGTCGAACTCGTTCCCCCACGGGAACTTGCGCCCTTCCGGGCCGCGTGCCGCATATTCCCACTCCGCCTCCGTCGGCAGTCGCGCCCCGGCCCACTCGCAGTACGCTGCCGCACCGTACCAGGTAACACACACAGCCGGATGTCTGGCATACCCCTCTCTGGGCCGATATTCACCCCCCACCTGCTCGATCAGGCACTCCGCGCTACCGATGTTCAACCAGGTCGCCCCACCTTCCTCTTGATTCCCCTTTTCGTTCAGGAATGTGGCGAACTGTTCGTTGGTCACCTCCGTCCTGTCAATCCAAAAGCCGTCCAGAGAAACCGTATGCACCGGCTGTTCATCCTTGAACCCATCTGTCGTTCCCATCGGGAACTCTCCCGCCGGTACATATACCATGACCATGCCATCCTTCGTGCGCGTCCGGGTGTCGCCCAGGGCAGGAGTAGACTCCCCGGCGGGCGGCGAGCCCGCCCTCAAACAGCCCGCGCAGAGGGCGGCTATGAGCAAGAACAGTAGGATGACCTTCATTTCTGCCTCCCGGATTCCGAGGGTAGGGGCGGGGATCACCCCACCCCTACTCTCCGGTTGGCCTAGTCAGGCTCTGCTTCCAGGATCGCGTTGGCCTCGGGCACAGCCTCGGCCATTGCCTCCTCGGCGGTCTTGTCACCAACCCAGATGGCATCCATTGCCGGGGTGATGACCGCATCCGTCTTCGGATAGCCGGGCGGCATGTAGAGGACGTGGCCGTACTTGGGCACGTACTCAGTTACGATCAGATCGTAGCCAGGCGGATGAACGCCCTGACCGGGGGCCGTTCGCAGGGTCATCCACTTCTTCAGCCCCTCCTCACCCATCAACGCAGTCTGGCTGGGCAGCCAGAGGCCGATGCGCAGGAAGAGCAACTGATAGTACTCAGTGGCCAGGAAGCGCAGCCAGCGCCAGGCGGCCTCGGGGTGTTTGGTGGCCGCAAAGGCGGAGTGCAGGTGGGCCTGCATATCGGTGGCCGGGACCTTAAACTTGGGCAAGACCGCCGTGCCCAGCGTGGCCTGAATCTTGGTGATCCAGGCCAGCGCCCAGGAGCCATCTACAGCCATCGCCAGTTTGCGATTCTCCAGCATCTGGGTGTTGCTCATGCCCAGGGCCTGAAAAACCGTGTTCTGGGGCATTACCTGATGGACCAACATCAGGTCGGCAACGGCCTGGAGAGCCTCGGTGGCTTCCGGCTTATCAAGTGCCAGCAAACCGGTGTTCGGGTCAATCCAGTATCCCCCGTTAGAGGCGATCGCCGCATGCAGCGGAATGGACCAGGTTGGCCACTGGACGGCCCAGCGCTCCACACTGTTGACATCGAAGCCGCTATCCCCAGGATGCCTGCCTTTGGTGTCTACGGTCAACTGGCGGCATACCTCAAGAAAATGATCCCAGTCCCAGGCCTCGTCAGGGTCGTTGCTTGGCGGCTCGATGCCCTCCTCCTCAAAGATATCGGCATTATAGTAGATGTGCGGGGCAACCCAGCAGGAACCGATGCCGTACCATCTCCCCTTGTAGGTGCAGCGCTCTGTTTCTTGAGGCTCGATAAAGTAGCCCGGCGCGCCTACGACCGGGTCGGCCTTGAGCATGTCGGTGATGTCGAGCAGCAGGCCGTCGCGGCAATAGGTCCTGTAGTTACCACTGTCTACAAAGGCTGTATCGGGTGGCGTGCCGGCGGCGACCATGGCCAGCATTTTCTGCTGATAATTCTCCGGCGTGTGCAGCCAGGTCACCTTAATGTTGGGCTCCGCGCCCTGGAAGACCGTAATCGCAGAACGCACGCCCTCGTCCTCTTCGGTGGCCCCCCATCCCATGAAGGTGATCTCGACCACTTCCTCAGGGGCAGGGGTTGCCTGGACGACAACGGTCTTCTCTACCGGAACCTCGACCGCCCGCGTCACCTCGACCTGAACCGTCTCCTTGACGACCTGCTTGCATCCGGCCAGCGCCGCGCCCGCCGCCGTCAGAGCACCCAGGCGCAAAAAAATCACGCCGACTGAGATTCTGCTCACTCATGACTATCCTCCTTTTGACTTTTTCAGTACAAATAATACACTATACACAGGGACATTACCCACAAGCCCAGGGTACAGGTCACGGCCCGCGTCAAGAACAGTGGCCTGTAACTCTTCTAAAAGTATTGTCTCAGGCCTTTTATCACCTCCTCTCGCTCAGGGCTAACTCATAATTGCAAACAGTGATGTTCTTCCTCATCTCCCTCTTTCCCCCTCCCCTCCCACGAGTGTGAGAGGAGAGGGGAACACAGAAGGAGGAAGGAATGCCAATCCTTGACGAGCCGGTCGCGATGTGATATGATGAACTTCAGCAGGCCAGTTATTCTGCTATCGTTCGTTTTTATCTTAGCACACCATACATCCGGTGTCCATACCGCGATTGTTTCAGTTTTGTTTCACCGTTCAATGAGTATGATTACCTGTGAGGAGTTCGAACGGCAACTTCAGGAGGCGCTGAACCGCCTGCACGATCCCGATTACCAGCCCTCTGAAGCGTTCTGCGCGGCGCTGGGCTGCAGCGTTCAAGACGGTGCGCTCGCAGTCCAGACGGCAATCCTCCGCGCGATTAAGGACCTGGAGCCACTCCCTGACACCCCTCTCACGGCCCATACCAGGCAGGTCTACGAACTTCTGCATAACCGGTTTGTGCTTGGGCTCACCCAGGAGGAGACCGCCGACCGGATGCACATCAGCCGTACCACTGTGCACCGTGCCCAGCGCACGGCTGTACACATACTGGCACGAGCACTTTTGGAGCAAGCCTCTGCGCAGCAAATGGCACAAGGCCGTGAGTGGGAAAGCGAGGAATCAGCAGGCGGGGAAGAAGCTTCAAACGCCCAGGCATCGGACTGGCATATGCAGGTGGAGCGCGAACTGGCGGCCCTCCAGGCGCATGCTCCGAATGCCATCTCGGACGTAGAGGAGACGATCAACAGCGTGCTGAGGTTGGGTGATGCGCTGACACCCTCTCAGCACGGATTCCGCGTGGTGCTCGAATCTGTCCAGGCCGGCCTGGTGGCGGCGATTCACCCTTCAGTACTTCGCCAGATACTGATCGCGGCCATCAGACGGATGGCCCGGTACACCTCCAGCGGTTCGATCACGATCTTTGCACGGCTCGAGGACGGAAACGTCAAAATTACCCTCATAAGCCCTATCGCTACAGGGGATAAACGGCCCACCGGGGACGATCTGATCCGTGACTTGCCGGTCCCACAAGACGTGCACGTCGAGGTCCATATTGACGGCGATTACGCCTTCCTGTGGGTGGGATTGCCCTCCGTGGGCAGAGTCACCGTACTGGTCGTGGACGATAACCCCGACATGGTGCGCTTTTACCGGCGCTCCACGGAAAAGACCGCTTATCATATCGTCCATGTCGCCGAGGGGCAAGGAGTGTTTGAGAAGATCGCGGCCACTTCGCCCGACATTATCGTGCTGGACGTCATGCTTCCAGATGTTGACGGTTGGGAAGTGTTGACGCGCCTGCATCAGGATCCCGCCACGCGACATATACCTGTTATCGTTTGCTCCGTGGTCAGAGAAGAGGAGCTGGCGCTCTCTCTTGGCGCTGCCTGCTATCTGTCCAAACCTGTACGGAGCCGTGAGTTCATCCAGGCCCTAGATCGAGTCCTCGCTCAGGCGCCAGCAAGAGCGTTGAAATCCCCAGTGAACAACGCAGCAACTTGCTGAGCGACACCCCCCCATTCATCGTCGCTAACAGGAACTCGCTGACCAAAGGCTGCTCAGCCGGGTCCTGAGCCGACACGAAGAAAGCAGGAATGTTCCTCCATTCCTCGTCCGCCTGCATCGCTTCCAGCACCTGCCATCCGTCCATGCCGGGCATCACGATGTCGAGCAGTATCAGATCGGGCAGTGCGCTGCGCAGTGCAGCAAGGGCCTCTTCGCCGCCAGAGGCCATCACAACCTCCAGCGTATTATCACAGGCATACAACATGCGGCTGATGAGTTGCAGGAACTCAGGATCATCGTCCACTACCATGACCCGCCTCACCGGCCTGCCGGCCGCTGCCAGTGTACTCTCCAGATCAGCGCGGGTGATGGGCTTGATGAGATAGCCCAGTGCTCCGGCTTTTATGGCGCGCTCCGTCAATCGTGGCACAGAGCAGCAGATGACGGGTGTCCCCGCCGCCCGTTTCCTGACCGCCTCGATTAACGCCCAGGGATCGTCGGTCCCCGCCGCATTGACCACCAGAGCAGTTGCCGGACATTCTCGCAGGCTGCGTTCAGCCTGGGCCAGATCCCCGGCATCCACGAACTCCACCCCATCCAGGCAGCGCGTGAACCGGGGATAGAGCACACCGGTCTCGTCGCAGACGACAACGCGGGGTTTGACGAGCTGATCCGTAGAACTCGGCTGGCCTGCCTTGAATGCCTGCTCCCTCCATACCCACTCTTCCCTCAGTTGATGGCCCGGTCTCACAATATGCTCGATGGGCATCGAGATCGGCAGAGTGAAAAAGAAGGAGGTTCCCGTCCCTGGCCTGCTTTCGAACCACATGCGCCCGCCATGGAGTTCAACAAATCGTTTGCTGATGCTCAACCCCAGGCCACTTCCTCCCTTGTCGCGCCAGAGCGGTTTCAGGCCCTGCCAGAAAGGTTCAAAAATGCGTCTGGCGTCCTCCGGGGCGATGCCCGGCCCGGTATCCGTCACGCTGACCAGGACCTGCTGATCCCGACAGGTGATCGCGACCGTGATCCCGCCCACCTCAGTAAATCGGGCTGCATTGCTCATCAGATTGAGGATAACCTGCCGGATGCGTGTACGATCGCAGTAGACCTCTGGCAGATCGTCGGGGATCGTAACCTGCAGTGAAAGCTGCTTCTTTTCCAGCAGCGGGCGCACCGCTTCTACGCCGCTCTCGACGATCTCCCTCAGGTCAACCCACTCTCTATGAAGCGCCAGTCGTCCTGCTTCCGTCTGGGTGAGATCCAGCACGTCATTAACCATGTTGGAAAGATGCTCACAGTTACGACGGACCACCTCCAGGTCTTCGCGCATCTTGGGAGGTAACACCATGTCATAGATCTCCGGGCTCTCGAACATGAGGTCAACAAGTCCGATGATCATGTTCAAAGGCGTGCGGAATTCGTGGCTGACGCTGGCCACAAAGGCGGTCTTTGCCCTCTGCGCCTCTTCGGCGATAGCCCGTAGCGAGGCCATTCTCTCATTGGCGAGCGCCAGTTGCCGGTTAGCATTAGCCAGATGGTCTAACGTCTGCTTCAGTTCGCCTTTAAGATTGCGGGCCTCTTCAAGCCGGCGCTGGGCGAGAGCGAAATACTCATCCAGCCAGGTACTGCGCTGATACATAGGATAATGCATGGCATACATCGCTCCCAATACACCCCAAATGGCTATCAGGGCAACAGCGGCACCGGATGCATCCAATCCCGCAAGGAGACCTGTGAGAAGCATCACGATAAACACTGTCTCACATGCTGCGACGACAAGCGCTGCCGCCAGTCCGACGAGGGGAACAGCCAGCGCGGTGGGAATCACCGCCCAGGCGAGAGAACCCGGGATCTTCAACCAGGAGCCTGCGAGATGGACCGCCGCTACCAATGCCAGAACAGCGAACCACCGGCCTGCCGTTGGATTCCAATCCACAAGCAACAGGCCCACAAGTGCCAGGCCCGAGAGCAGTAAAGATAATGAGATAACCCCGTTCACCACTTCCCACGGATAGGATAACGCTTCCACTACAAGAAAAAGCAAACATCCGATGACCAGAAGCGCAACGAGCACCGGCCAGGGAGAGATCTGTAACTCAGGATCAGAGACTAAAATAGACTTATTCATATCCACTCACCCCCGCATGATCGAGCTCTGTGCTGATTATAGACGGCAGGGCAGGAGCAGTCAAGACGCTGATGGTGACCGTGATTACCCGAGCTGACATACCGTGCGCCTGCACCTCATTGACCCCCTGCTCTACCGGCCCCGGCGCCCGGACACATTTGCCGCCTGTGCAATTGGAAAACCGCAAAGCGCAAAGACCTGTAGAAACCTTTGCGTCCTTGCGGTGAATTCAATCTAACCGCACAGGTCGCAAAGTTGTAGGACAACTGCGAGCAGTTGTCCTACAAAGTGGCCAGGTCCGACAAAATTGGGACACACCCGGTAGTTACGTTTGCCATTATATATCCATTGAATATAATAGTAAGAGAGCAGAGTTCCGGGCCTGATATCGCCTGCGCAGCCCCAACCAGAGGCCTGCAAAATGTGCCCAACACCAGGAGGTCGACCTGTTGCGCAACTCCTGTAACTTCGTAAAACAGCCGCTACATTTCCACTCAAGATTGAAGGAGGGACAAAGATGAAACTGGACCCCGAAGCACGCTATACTGAGACCCACGAATGGGTACGCTGGGATGATAACGAACTGGTCTGCGGGATCACCGATCATGCCCAGGAATCTCTCTCCGACATCGTCTACGTGGAGCTTCCGGAGGTGGGAGATGAGTTTAACAAAGGAGACGTCTTCGGCGTTGTCGAGTCGGTAAAGGCCGCCTCCGACCTCTATATGCCGATAGGAGGCAGGATCACAGCCATAAATGAGGAGCTTGAGGATGCCCCGGAGCTGGTCAACAAGGACCCTTATGGCAGCGGATGGATGATCCGCTTCGTCCCGTTCGACGCGGCAGAGTTCGACGGGCTGATGGCCCCTGAGGCCTACGAAGAGTTTATCTCCGAGGAATAAGATGCCTTACATCCCCCACTCTGAAGCAGACCGGGCTGCCATGCTTGAGGTCGTCGGTGTGCGCTCTTTTGAGGAGCTGTTCACGGACGTACCCGCGCATGCCCGCTTTCCTGCCCTTAATCTGCCCCCACCACTCTCGGAAATGGAGGTACGGCGCGAAGTTGAGAGCTTCGCTGCCGTCAACCTGACTGCCGACCGCCCATGTTTCCTGGGCGCGGGCGCGTACCGCCATTTTGTCCCTGCTGTGGTGGATGCGCTTATCAGCCGGGGGGAGTTTTTTACCGCTTATACCCCTTATCAGCCGGAGATCAGCCAGGGAACACTTCAGGCTATCTTCGAGTACCAGAGTATGATCTGTGCCCTCACCGGGATGGAGGTTTCCAACGCCTCCCACTACGACGGCGCCACCGCCACTGCTGAGGCAGTCATCGCTGCTGTCAACGTCCACCGCATGAAGCGGCGAAAGGTGCTCCTCTCACCCTGGGTGCACCCTGAATACCGCGCCGTCGTGCGCACTTACACGCAAGGGATGGGCCTGGAACTCGTCGAAGACGTACCCGCTGGTGAGCTTACCGGGTTGCTCGATCAAAATACCGCCTGCGTGGTGGTCCAATACCCCGACTTCCTGGGCCACATTGAGGATCTGACACCGCTGGCCAGAGCAGCACATGCCCGGGGAGCGCTCCTGATTGTGGCAACAAATCCAATTGCACTGGGCATGCTCAAGCCACCAGGAGCGATGGAGGCGGACATCGTCGTTGGTGAGGGGCAGGGTATGGGCATTGGCCTTAACTTTGGCGGACCGTACCTGGGCTTCTTCGCCACCCGCATGGAATATGTGCGCAGGATGTCCGGCCGGCTGGTCGGCCAGACGGTGGACGCCGAGGGAAAACGCGGCTTTGTGCTCACCCTCTCCACCCGCGAGCAGCACATCCGGCGCGAAAAGGCCACCTCCAATATCTGCACCAACCAGGGCCTGCTGGCGCTGGCTGCAGCGATCTATATGGCTGCTCTGGGCCGCTGCGGACTGCGTCGTGTGGCCGAGTTGTGCTATCACAAGGCACACTATGCCGCCGGGCGCGTCGCCGAACTGCCCGGTTACACGGTTCTGCGTGACAGACCATTTTTCAACGAATTCGTGGTCCGCTGCCCACGCCAGGTGGCAGAACTCAACACGTATCTTCTCAAGGAGCACGGCATCATCGGCGGCTACGATCTGGGGTGTGATTACCCGCACCTGGAAGGGCATATGCTGCTGTGTGTGACTGAGATGAACACGCGTGCGGAGATCGAACTGCTGGTAGCGGCACTGGCTGATTTCTGAGAACTATGCGGGCCGATTGAAATCCTCCCTCTCCGCCGGCACCGCCCGGTGGTACAGCAAGGGGCAGGTTGGCGAGGACCAACCAATGGTCCGTGGCCCCAACAGGTATACGGGCGAGGTGCACCTCGCCCGTACAGTAACCGCCTGAGTAGAGTGCATATAATACAAATCACATCCCAGGTTGTCAACCGCACACAAAGTTCAAAGGCCGATTTCCAATCGGCGCACGGCGGCGGGCAGCCGGGTAGGTAATTACATTACGTTCAAGGAGCTATTGATGCCCGAACCGCTGATCTTTGAGCTATCGCGCCTTGGCCGCTGCGCCGCGTCGCTGCCCGAGTTGGATGTACCGCCCGCCTCGGTACCGGCAGAGCTGCTGCGCGACGACCTCCTGTTACCGGAAGTCAGCGAGCCTGACCTGGTGCGCCACTACACCCGCCTCTCCCAGCTCAACCACAGCGTAGACACGGGGTTCTACCCGCTCGGCTCGTGCACGATGAAGTACAACCCCAGAATCAACGAAGAGCTGGCCCGGCTGCCCGGCTTCGTCCGTCTCCATCCTTACCAGAGCCAGGAGACGGTACAGGGGGCGCTCGCTCTGATGTACCGCCTTCAGGAATTCTTGAAGGAGATCGGCGGCTTTGCCGGCATCAGCCTCCAGCCGGCGGCGGGGGCGCAGGGCGAGCTGACCGGTGTGCTCATCATGCGCGCCTATCACCTCGACCGTGGTGAGGCCCGGCGGGACGTGATATTGGTGCCCGATTCGGCTCATGGCACCAACCCCGCTTCCACAACAATGAGTGGCCTGCGGGTCGTCGAAGTCCCCTCGGACAGACGGGGCAACGTTGATCTGGACTCCTTACGCTCCCTCTGCCGCGAGCATAGTGAACGATTGGTGGGTATGATGCTCACCAATCCCAACACATTGGGCCTTTTCGACGAGCACCTGGAAGAGATCTGCGCACTGGTTCACGAACATGGCGGGCTGATGTACGGAGACGGAGCCAACATGAATGCTCTGCTGGGCATTGCCCGCCCCGGCGACCTGGGCTTCGACGTGTTTCACTATAACCTGCACAAGACTTTCAGCACTCCCCACGGCGGCGGCGGGCCTGGAGCGGGGCCTGTGGGCGTATCAGGCATACTGTGTGACTTTCTCCCCTCGCCCATCGTGGCTGTTGACCCCAACCGCTCCGGCGACAGGGAGGTCTTTTACACCCTGGTGTCGCCTCCCAAGTCCATCGGGCGGGTCAAGTCATTCTACGGCCACTTTGGCGTTATGGTGCGTGCTTACACTTACATCCGCATGCTGGGAGCACCTGGCCTGCGCCGTGTGGCAGAGCATGCGGTGCTCAATGCCAATTACTTGAAAGAGCTGCTCAAAGACACCTATCCGGTCCCTTATGACCGCGTCTGTATGCACGAGTTTGTCTGCGAGGGACGTCTGCCAGGAGCACCTGCAGTGCGGGCGCTGGACATCTCGAAACGGCTGATTGACTACGGCTTCCACCCCCCGACCAATTACTTCCCACTCATCGTCCCGGAAGCATTGATGATCGAACCGACGGAGACGGAGAGCAAGGAAACATTGGATAGATTCGCAGAGGCAATGCTGCGCATTGCTGAAGAGGCACGTACCGCTCCTGACCTGCTCCACAACGCTCCACACCATGCCCCGGTGCGCCGGCTGGACGAGGTGCGCGCAGCCAGGGAACTGATCCTGCGCTGGCAGGCAGCAGAAACCTCAGGTTGACAAACCCGCGAGAGGGCACGGGATGCAGAAGGGTGGACTATGGGCACTCCACTGCGTGTGCTTATCCTGGAGGATCGGCCGGCAGATGTTGAACTGATATTGGCCGGGCTGTGCCGTGCCGGCTTCGAGCCTGAGTGGCTCCGCGTGGAGACCAGAGCTGAGTACATTGGAGCGTTGCAAGACATCGCTCAGGCCGGACGCGAGTTCGATATCATCCTGGCCGATTACACGCTCCCCGAATTCAGCGCGCCTGATGCGCTCCATCTGCTCAGAAAACACGGGCTGGACATCCCCTTCATAGTCGTTGCCGGCAGCATCGGGGAAGAGGCTGCGGTCGAATGCATGCGGCAAGGCGCCGCCGATTACGTGCTTAAGGACCACCTGACGCGGCTGGGCACGGCGGTCAGGCAGGCGCTGAAAAAGAAGCGCCTGCGCGATGAAAAGCGACGCGCCTGGATGGCGCTCCAGGAATCGGAGTGGACATACCGTCTGATGATTGAGCGCTCGCTCCAGGGGATGATCACCTTCCAGGACGGGCGTATTGTCTTCGCCAACCAGGCCATCGCCGATATACTCGGATACACCATAGAGGAACTGCTGGCCCTCTCACCGGAGCAGGTCGCCGGACTGTCACACCCCGAAGATCGCTCCTCTGTACTTAAACGCATCGCCAACCGTCTGGACGGTAAAAACCCACCTGTATACCACGAATTTCGCGCAGTGCGCAAGGACGGGTCCATACGCTGGGTGGCAGTTGCCTCCAATTTAATTGACTACATGGGCAGGCCGGCCGTGCAGACCGCCGTCATAGATATCACAGAGCGCGTGCAGGCGGAAGAGGAGCTTAAGCAGCGGGTGGCCCAATTGACCATGCTGAACAAAGTGGGAAGCGAGATCTCCACCAGCCTGGATGTGAATAAACTGATCGAGAGGATCCCCCGGCTGGTTTACGAGGCTTTCGGATACCCTTATATAGGGCTTGCGCTCCTGGACGATGAGAGTGGGGAGCTGATGCTCAAATCGGTGGCGGGCAGGGCTGTCTCTCTGTTTCCTCCCAGGCAGGAAAAAGAAGCCGCTCAGCGGGGGGACTCGCTGGTCACAGATGAGATGCAGTTCAGACCACTTCTTCGCTCCCAACTGGCCATACCCGTGCAGGCAGGCGACAAGACCGTCGGTATGCTCCACATCGGGAGTGACGCACCCGTTGCCTTTGAAGAGAGCGACTTAATGGTGCTGGAGGCACTGGCCGACCAGATCGCCGTTGCCCTGGAAAATGCCCGCCTGTTCACCGAGGTCAGACTGCGCACAGAAGCACTGGCTGCCCTGAATGAGGCGGTGCAGGCCACCACCTCCAGCCTCGAACTTGAAGAAGTCCTTTCCACTGCCACACAACAGGCATGCGCAGTATTCCAGGCAGAGGCCTGTTCCATACTTCTCCTTACAGAAGATGGAGCGCTTGAGTTCGTGGCGGCTGTGGGCAGCGGCACGGATACATTGAAGGGGAAACGTCTCCCCCCGGGGGCCGGGATAGCCGGCTGGGTGGCACAAAGTGGCCAGGCCGCCGTCGTGCCGGACGTGCGAGAGGACCCGCGTTTCTATCCCGGGATAGATGCCGTGACCGGATTTGTCACCCGTTCCATTATGGCCGTTCCCCTCCGCAGCAAGGGCAAAGTCATCGGCGTGATGGAAGTGCTGAACAGAGTAAACGGCCGTTTCCGGTCTGAAGATATCCGGCTGATGGAGTCGCTGGCCGCTGCCGCAGCCATCGCCATCGAGAACGCGCAGTTATACGCGGATGCCAGACTGGCCGAGGCACAACTGCGCGCAGAACAAAACCTGTTGCGCACCGTCATTGACCTCATACCCGAAAATGTCTACGTTAAAGATTCGGAGGGGCGCAAAACACTGGCCAACCGTGCCGACCTGGAATACCTGGGGGTGAGGAAGGAAAGCGAGGTATCAGGAAAAACCGACTTTGACTTCTATCCCCCGGAGATAGCCGGGAGTTTCTGGGAGGACGATCAAAAAGTGCTTCGCTCCGGACAGCGGGTGATCAACCGGGAGGAAAGGATCACCAGGCCCGGAGGTGAGGAGCGCTGGTTACTCACCTCAAAGGTGCCGTTGCTCGACGGCGATGGACGGGTCATCGGACTGGTGGGGGTGGGACGGGATATTACCGAGCGCAAAGAAGCAGAAGAGGCATTGAGACGCTATGCTGAGAGACTGGCGAGCTTACGAACATTGGATCAGGCCATCCTGTCTGCCTGGTCAAAGGATGCCATCGCCAAAGCAGCCCTGCACCTGCTGCGCAAGTTGGTACCATACAAGCGTGCCTGCGTCTTCCTGTTCACCCAGGAAAGGCAAAGGGTTGCCCTGCTCGCCACTGCCGGCGATTATGAGCCTGTGGACTCCGTGATGGCAGGTGCGCTTACAGAAAAACCCGCCACCGGTATATTCTCGGAGCTCACCCCTCAATTGACACAGGTCCTTTCTACCGATAGAGAAGCCTGTCCGTTTTCAAAAAGTTGCCCATTCAGGCCCGATTCCCCGCATACTCAATTGCTTGTCCCGTTTGCCATAGAAGGGGAGCTAATCGGTGTGCTCAGTGTGATAATAGAGCAGGGCACTACCCTCCCTACCGGGCAGATGGATGTGATCAGAGAGATCGCCGATTCAACGGCCATCGGGCTGCATCAGGCCCTGCTGCGCGAACAACTGGAACGCCAGGTGGCCGAACTTGAACAACGTGTGGCTGAGCGGACCAGTGCCCTGAGCCTTGCCAACGCTGAGCTGGCCCGCGCCGTGCGTGCCAAGGACGAGTTCCTGGCTGCTATGAGCCATGAGTTACGTACTCCGCTGAACTCCATTATCGGCCTCTCCGAGGCACTTCAGGAGGATGTCTACGGCCCGCTAAACGACCGCCAGCTCAGGTCCATCGCCATCATCGAAGAAAGCGGCAGGCATCTTCTGGCGTTGATCAACGACATCCTGGATGTCTCCAAGATCGAGGCGGGGAAGCTGGAACTGACCGTTGGGCCGGTTGCCATCGAGCCGGTATGTCAGGCCAGCCTGGGGATCGTGAGACAACTGGCCCGGAAGAAACGTCAAACGCTCTCCCTCAACCTTGACGAGCGAGTGCAGGCTATTCAGGCCGATGCACGCCGCCTGAAACAAATCCTGGTCAATCTGCTGGACAATGCCGTTAAGTTCACGCCTGAGGGCGGTGCTATCGGGCTGGAGGTGCAGGCCGATGAGGAGAGAGAGGCGGTACATTTTACCGTGTGGGATACGGGCATTGGCATCAGCGCGGAGAATATGAGCCGCCTGTTCAAGCCCTTTGTCCAGCTTGATAGCAGGCTCTCCCGCGAGTATTCAGGCACGGGCCTGGGACTGGTGCTGGTACAGCGCATGGCCGAGCTCCACGGCGGGAGCGTCACGGTGGAGAGTGAAGTAGGGAAGGGCAGCCGCTTTACCGTCTCTCTGCCATGGCGTCCTGCGCGTGTAGAAGCGGCCGAAGAGAGGGCGGGCGAAGTCAGGGAGGTGGAAATGGAGCCATCAGTGCGTATGGCAGACCTGCCTGAGATCCGCATCCTGCTTGCCGAGGACAACGAGGACAACATCTACCTGATCTCGGACTACCTGAGGCACCGGGGGTACCAGGTAGTCGTGGCCCGGGATGGAGCTGAGGCGGTCGAGCGGGCACTCGAAGTTTGCCCTCACCTGATCCTGATGGACATCCAGATGCCTCGAGTAGACGGCCTGGAAGCGATCCGGCGCATCCGTCTTCGCCAGGAACTGGCAGGGGTGCCCATCATCGCTTTGACGGCGCTGGTCATGCCTGGCGACCGTGAGCGCTGTCTGGAGGCGGGTGCCGACGACTACCTGAGCAAGCCGGTAGGATTGAAAGGGTTGATGCATACCATCGAAAAGTACCTCTCGGCTGCCAGAGGGATGTGACTATGCCACAAAGGGGAGCAGTGCTGATCGTAGACGATGAGCCGGGCGGGCGTGAAACGCTGGAGGCGCTCCTGTTGCGGGAGGGGTACGAGTTGCTGTTCGCCGCCAACGGTCAGGAGGCCCTGGAGCAGGCAGCCATGCACCTTCCCGACCTGGTGCTGCTTGATGTGATGATGCCGGGGATGGACGGGTTCGAGGTATGCCGCCGCCTGCGCGCCGACCCGCGCCTGGCCGAGATACCCGTCATTATGGTGACCGCGCTGGACGATCGCGACTCCCGACTGGAGGGCATTGCAGCCGGGGCCGACGATTTTGTCTCCAAACCATTCGACCGCGTGGAACTGCGCACGCGGGTGCGCAACACCGTGCGGCTGAACCGCTACCGTCGCCTGCTGTTGGAGCGCGCCAAGTTCGAATGGGCCGTCGAACAGGCTGACGATGGCTATCTGGTGCTGAATGAAGACGACGAAGTACTCTACCTGAACCCTCGCGGCCGTCTATACCTGGGCCTTCCTCCCGCCGACGGACAGGACGCGTCGCCGGGGAAATTTCTGGAGCTGGCCCGCAGACAGTACCGTTGCGAGCCACAGGAGGCCTGGAACGCCTGGCCGGGGCTGCCCACACCCCCTGATACACCGCGCTACCTGGTGCGTCCGCGTACCTCTACCAGCAGCGAGTTCTGGCTTCAAGTGCACATAGCCGAGATCACCCCTCCTGCCGAGCAACGCTATCTCGTGCGCCTGCGCGATGTCACGCCCGGCGTACTGAATCAACTCAACATGTGGAGCTTCCAGGGGCTGGTCAACCATAAGCTCAGGACGTCGGTGAGCATTCTGGTCGGGTTTATAGACATCCTGGCAGAAGAATTGCCGGCCGGATTGGACCCTGAACTTAAAGCGTACTGCGCCATGATCCGCGAGGGCATCATGCGCCTCAAAGACGACGTCTTCGATGTCCTGCGCTATGTAAACGCATCCGACACACCGGTGCCGGAGAAAGAACGCTGTCCTCTTGCCCTTTTCGCTCAACTGGTAGCTAACACTGCAGCTACCGCAGGCATAGGAAAGTGCACCTTTTCCTGCACAGGCCTCAGCAGTGATGAAGTATCCGTCCCGCTCTCGTCCCAAACGGTGGAACTGATCCTGCTGGAGCTGCTGGAGAACGCCAGAAAGTTCCATCCCCGGAAGTCACCGACGGTCGAGGTAAGGCTCTCGGTGAGCGGGGAGAGGGCACGCCTGCAAGTGATTGATGACGGGCTTACGCTGGCGCCGGATCAGTTGGTGCGTATATGGACTCCATACTATCAGGCCGAAAATGGCTTCTCCGGGGCAGTGCCCGGGATGGGGCTGGGGTTGCCTGTGGTTGCAACTCTGGTATGGAGGGCGGGGGGGACGTGCTGCGCCTACAACCGTGAAGACAGACCGGGACTGGTGATCGAACTGCTCCTGCCGACGGAGGAAAAATGAACGACGAGCATCCCAGGCCACTGGTGCTTATCGTGGACGACGATGCCGGTGCCCGTCACACGCTTGAGGCTCTCCTGTTCCAGGAAGGCTACGAGCTGGCCTTTGCTGCCAGCGGGAAAGAGACGCTCGCATTTCTCGAAAGCAGGACACCGGACGTGATCCTGCTCGATATCATGATGCCCGAGATGGATGGGCTGGAAGTGTGCCGAAGGATCAAAAGTAAGGGAGCCTGGCGTCATATCCCCGTCATTCTCGTCACGGCGCTTGAAAGTAAGGAGGACCTGGTGCGCGGTCTCGATGCCGGCGCCGATGAGTTCCTCTCCAAACCCGTGAGCGGCCTTGAACTGCGCGCCCGTGTGCGTGCCATGCTGCGTATCAAGCAGCAGTACGACGCACTGGCCAGAGTGACGCGCCTGAGAGAGGACCTCTCGCACATGATCGTCCATGACATCAGGAACCCGCTCACAGTGATCCTGATGAACGTTTTCGCAGCCAGGCGCGGCGAGGTGCCTCCTACCATCCAGGGGCGTTTGGACGCCATCGAGCAGGAAGCACGCCGCCTGGACTCCTTCCTCAACGACCTGTTGATGGTGGCGAAAATGGAAGAGGGGCGGCTGATCCTGAATCGCGTGCCTGCTGACGTCAACGAAATGGTCGAAACAGTCCGGGAAGTTTACACACCCGTGGCGCAATTGAGGCGCATCCGGTTGCTTACCGAGGTGCCCGCCGACGGCCCGCGTCTGGTGCCGCTTGACGTCAGCCTCTTCCGGCGAGTATTGGACAACCTGCTCTCAAATGCGCTGAAATTCTCACCACCCGAGAGCACGGTCACAATACGGGTTGAGTACCCGGCTTCCCCTCCTCCCCTGATGCGCGTCCAGGTCTTTGACGAGGGACCAGGCGTGGAAAAGGAACACCGCGAGCGCATCTTCAACAAATTCGAAATCGTGCAGTTGAAGAAGCGAGATGTCCCCCAGGTTGGACTCGGCCTGGCATTCTGCAAGCTGGCGGTCCAGGCCCACGGAGGACGCATCTTTGTGGATGCCAACCAGCCCTGCGGAGCCGTGTTCACCGTGGAGATATAACCGGTCGGGTGACTGCGGACTCCGGGCGGTGGACCGGGGAGTGTGGGAGCAAGGCTTGTCTCGCCCGCATACCCTTTCGGGCCTGCACCGACCGGCGCGGCGCCGCATAAGATTACAGCGCGCTACGCCCCTACCCGACAATTCCTCTCCCACTCCACAGCGAAAGAAAGGGGGGGTGGAGTGGGATGGCAGATGTTTTTAAGGTAATTCCATCGTGTTAGAATGTTAACGTACGAGTTCGGGGGACGCCCCGGACTTGCGGCCGGGCGCGTTTCGTGGCACACTATGCACTGTTGAGAAACGGGGACGTATGCCACGGGTGCGCTACGTCAGGGCCAG
>Ga0209162_1000451_pt1 | contig 45023 bp, 42 predicted proteins | sample YNPNPMetaG_FD_187121 | JGI IMG/M metagenome (GOLD analysis project Ga0209162, IMG submission 187121) | Anoxygenic and chlorotrophic microbial mat microbial communities from Yellowstone National Park, USA - YNP NP MetaG (SPAdes) (version 2) ...
CTGCCGCGCGAACTTCGAAAGCCGAGGGCCTGAAGGCCGTGCAGCCCGGCCCAGGCCCCGCTGTTGGAACTCCGGGCGCGTGCCCACGATGACGCTCGCCCTCGCTCCAGCCCCCAGCGCTTTGAGCAACTTTTTCCATGTACTGAGTCTTGACAGACGAGAGGCGATCCGATATAATATGGCTAAGTTAGCCAGGTTATCCATTTATCGAGGCTATAGCGACATGACTATCAAGAGCATCGGTTCCACGGAAGCCCAGAACAACTTTGGCCGGGTGCTGGACGACGTGACGTTGAACCGTGCCCGGTACGTGATCAAGCGTCGTGGCACACCCCAGGCGATTGTGCTCAGCTTTGACGATTTTGCCTCCATGCTGCACGACGAGGGCGAACGCGCACGGATTGGCTCCGTGCTCCGGGAGTTGCGCCCCAAGTACGTGCTCGGCGAAGTGATCGAGCCAGAGGCCGGCGAATGAACCCACGACATCCGTCAGCCGATTACCGACAACTGTCCCTGCTGGACGCCGGGTTGTGCCTGTCCCCTTCAGGGGGGAACGGCGGGGCGACATTCGCGGACCCGGCGTTCGCGGCCAACAAATCGCTGCCGGTACATCGCTGGGTCCCCTGGATCGCCGGCTTCTCCAGCGATTTCGTGGCCGGCGCGCTGGCGAAGCACCTGACCGGCCCCGGGACCGTGTTGGACCCCTTCGCTGGCGTGGGCACGACTCTGGTGGAAGCGGTATTGCACGGCCACCACGCCGTTGGCTTTGAGATCAACCCCTACGCGGCCCTGGCCGCCGAGGTGAAAGCCACCGCTCACCTGGTAGATGCAGGCGCGCTGCGAGAAGAAATCGCCCGGTTCCGGGCGTTCTACCAGGCCGCGGTCTCGTCGGACTACACGCCCCGGAGCGCGTATCCTCGGGGCTTCAAGACGCGCGCCGCGTTCTACAACCCGGCCGTACTGCGCAAGGTGCTCATCTTCTGGGACTTTGTGGCGACGATTCCAGATTCCCGCCTCCGCGACCTGTTCCGGCTGGCGTTCGCCGCCACGATGGTACGCTACTCGAACTACTCCTACGAGCCGAGCCTGGGCCGGCGCGCCAGTGCGGGGAAGGAAGACGTGGCCGACTTCCCGGTGGGCGAGACGCTCCAGGCCAAATTGGCCGAGATGGCCGAGGACATCGCCTGGTTCAAGGCCGCGCTGCCCGCTGGTTTCCGCCCCACCGTCCGGGTCGTCGGCGATTCCTTCTTCCGCTATGCCGACCACTTGCCGCCCGATTCGGTAGACCTCCTCATCACGTCGCCCCCGTACCTGAACAACTACCACTACATCCGTAACACGCGCCCCCAACTGTACTGGCTGGGCTACGCCCAACAGCCCGGCGATCTGAACAGCCTGGAAGAGGCCAACTTCGGCAAGTATTGGCAGACCGTCCGCGAGGGCAAGCCGGTGGCGTTGAGCTTCGACCTGCCGGGCGCGGACCTGGCGGAGCGGCTGGACGCCCTGCGCGAAAGCTTCCCTGGCAAAGGCATCTATGCGGTCGGTATTTGCGGATCAGCGCCGCCTCCACCGGCACGATCAGGTCGCCTTCCGTATCCTGAAGGATCATGAAGCGGCAGCGAAAATCGCAAATATCCAGGTTTCGGGTCTGCTGGATGCTCCTCGCGTGCTCCCGCAGCCGGCCAGACAGCGAGCCTCTTTCCGTGGCGGATACTCGCGCCGCACGCCAGCCGGGTGGCATGGCTTTGCCCACGTAGATTGGTAGAGCACAGGCGTCCCGGTTGGGCCGGGCCCCCCGCATAGAGTTCATAGCCGCCGCGGTAGTACAGCGCATAGACGCCGCACCCGACGAAGCGACCGGGCGGCGGCAATTCGTATGCCGGCGTCCCCTCGAAGAACGCAATGGCTTCTTCCACCACGCTCCGAAACGCCGGCGACCGAAACGTGTGCCGCTCGATGTCCATCATGCCTCCCCCGTCACGTTTTACGCTCTCACGGCCCTAATTGGTGATCACATACACCTCGGTGAAGCCCAGGGAGTGCAGGTAGTCCTTGAAGAACAGCTCGCCGTACTCCCGGGCCTGCTCCAGGATGCCGGCCTCCACCGCCGCCTGGCGGATCGCCTCCGTGGCGCGCTGGAGCGTCTCGCCCTGCAAGGTGGGGTCGTGGGAGACGATGAGTGATTTCTCGTAGTGGACGACGTGAGTGCGTTTGAAGTCCAGGCTGACGGACAGTATCTCCGGGGCCGGGAGGTGGAGTTGCACCCGCGTGCCGTCGCGCCAGATGTCCTCGTCCTTGAGCTTGCCCAGGTCAAAGCCGGCCTTCACGTCGCCGTAGACGAGCAGAAGGATCTGCTCTTTGGCCCCGAAAAGTTGCCGAAAGTCGGCCGGGATGCGCTCGCCGGTGATCTCCACCAGGGTGCGGTACTCCACGGTCGCCAGCTCGGCCACGCGGCGGAGGCCCTGGATCGTCACCACCGGCGGGGTCGGGGTGGGGGTGGGCTGGGGGCCGACAAGGCCGAGCAGGGTGGTAAAGGGTTGCAGGGCCGGGTTGTCGAGCAGATGGACCACGTTCATGCCGGCCAGGCACGCGGCCGGCACGACGACCACCAGCAGGATGACCATGAGGAGCGAACCGTAGCAGCCGGCGTTGCGACGCAGATGATTCATGCTGACCTCCTACTACAATGCGCTTGCGTGGGGTGTGTCAGCCGGGGCGGCGGGTGACACACCCGCCGCGAGCAGTGGCACACCGGCCGCAAGCAGTAGCCCTCCTAACCATGCGCGCTCCAGGGGCGGCGCACCAGGATCGTCACGTCGGTAAAGCCCAACGAGCGGAGGAAGGATCGCAGGTAGAGCACGCCGAACTCCTCGGCCTTCGAGAGCACCTGGTGGTCCAGCGCCCACTCCTCCAACGCCTTCTCCGCCATCTGGCGGGCCTGGGTCTCCAGGTGCGGGTCCGGCGAGACCAGAAAACCGGTCTCCCGCAGGTAGACGTAGGTCTTCTGGTTGTCCACGCGGACGTAAAAGATCTCCGGCGGGGGCAGCCAGAGAGTGATGGTCTTGCCCTGCACGATCACGTCACCCGCCCCGATCTTCGTCAGGTCAAAGCCGGCCACCACCTCGCCGGCCGCCACGAGCAGGAGCTTGTCGGTGCCAAAGATCTGCTGCCACAGGCCACTCGGCTCCTTTTGCAGGTCCACGATGGTCTGCATGACGTACTGGGCCGTCTCCAACTTGCCCAGGGCCTGCACGTCCACCAGCGTGACGATGGGTGTGGGTGTCGGCGTGGGGGTGGCGGTGGGTGTGGCCGTAGGCGTGGGTGAGGGGCCGGGCGTGCGCGTGGGCGTGAACGTAGGCGTGGGGGTCTTGGTGCGGATGACCGGCCGGGTGGCGCTGGGGGTGGGCGACTGGGCCGCCGCCTGCTGGCCGCCGGGGACCGCTCCCACAATGGCGGCGACTGCCAGGCACACGCAGATGATGACCACCAGCCCGCCGGCCAGGGCCAGCGCGATCCACTGGGGGAAACGTTCATTCTCTTGCATGGTCACCTCCCAATTTGGGGCGGCCTCGGGACCGCCGGTTTGAGTCATTGGACTTACTGGTCGCACACCACAAGTATAGAGGCTTTAGCCGTTCGTGCCCACAAGATATGGCCCGCCTGAAGGCCAGGTCCACTGAATCAGTCCCTATTATAACAAAAAACGGGCCAGTTGGCACGTGGGCTAGTCCCGCCGGATTGAGGATATGGAGCGCGGGCGCGCTGGAACGATCCCAGGCCCTGGGGCGAGTCTTCAGGCGGCGTGCTTCCCGTCCAGCTAAACCCAAGCCGGAGAGCGATTATCAACGCGGAACGCCCACGCTCGATTGCCTGGCGGTCAGCGGGATGATATAATGACCCCGCATTTCAGTTTCGATGATGGAGGAATGGGATGGCTTTGCAGCTCACGGATGAAGAACGCGCCATGCACGATGGCGCGTATGGCCCGGCGGTCGCCAAAGCGATGCGGATCCTGGTCACCCTGGGCGAGATCTTTGGAGCGGAAAGGCTGGTGCCGGTCGCCAGCGCCCAGATCAGCGGCGTGAGCTACCAGACCATCGGCCCGGCTGGCCTGGAGTTCGTGGAGGGCTTTGCCGACGAAGGCGCACGGGTCACCGTTCCGGCTTTCCTCAATCCCTGCGGTATGGACTTGCGACGCTGGCGCGAGATGGGCGTGCCGCCATCTTTCGCGGAGCTTCAGCTACGTATCATCGCCGCGTATGAGCGTATGGGCGTGACCATCACCGCCACCTGCACGCCTTATCTGGCTGGCATCGTCCCGGCCCCCGGCGAGCACCTGGCCTGGGCCGAGAGTAGTGCCGTGAGCTATGCCAACTCGGTATTGGGTGCCCGGACCAATCGGGAGAGCGGTATCAGTGCCCTGGCCGCTGCCATCTGTGGTCGGACGCCAGACTGGGGTCTGCACCGGGAGGAGAACCGCATCGCGGCCCTGGTGGTAGAGGTAACGGCCTCTTTGCGCGACAGCACGGATTTCGGGGTGTTGGGAGTGCATGTGGGCCGACTGGCCCGGGGCCGGGTGCCGGCTTTCACCGGCATCCCGGCGGCCACGCCGGAGCAACTCAAGGCCCTGGGAGCGGCGATGGCAGCCAGTGGGGCTGTGGCCCTTTATTTTGTGGAGGGAGTTACCCCAGAGTGGCGGCTGGTGAGCGAGCCGGAGCGACTGACCGTGACCGGGGCCGCCCTGGAGAGGGTGCGACAGGCCCTGCACCAGGCCGACGAGCCGGAGTTGATCGCCCTGGGCTGCCCTCATTGCTCGCTATCGGAATTGCAAGAGGTGGCGGAACTGGTGCAGAAGGGGTTAAAGGGTCGCCGACTATGGGTCTGCACCTCCCGCGCCGTCGCCGGGCAGCCGGCGGCTGCGGCAGCCATCGCGGCCATCGAGGCGGCTGGCGGCCAGGTGCTCTGCGATACGTGCATGGTCGTCGCGCCCCTGGCCGAGATGGGCATCCGGCGCACGGCTACCAACAGTGGCAAGGCCGCGATCTACCTGCCATCGCTGGGTCGCCAGGTGGTAACTTTCGGCTCGACGGGGGAGATCCTGACCTGGTCCGAAAATCCGTAACTACCTGCCCGGGAATCTCTGCAAAAACCAAAGTAGCTCGACAATGTTAGATTCGACCTCACCCCTACCCCCTGGCCCCCTTCCCCTCTCCGCGGCGGAGAGGGGAAGGGGGTGGGGGGATGGGATGAGGTCCACCTTGACCGCCATTTACGCTAATTTAACATTGTCGAGGTAGTAAACCCGTTCGGTGTGGATGCCTGCTGCTTCCACAGCAGGGGAGAAGGAAGGTTTTTAGGGGTTTGGCGACGGCTCTGCCGTCGCCAAACCCCACACGTCGGGGGTAGGGAGCAAGGGGTATCCCTGCCTGGGCCTGAAGCTTATAATCTCTGTCTATGGATGGGTTTTCTGGAACACCACTTTCCAGGACCAGTGTTTCCCCACATTGCCCATCTGGCCGGTCTCCGGGCAGAACTCTTCCACCCACACCCACCCGCCGCTACCGTTGGGATCAGGTTTGCGGAAGTTGTTGCGGATGTCGTCCGCTATCTGCGAGGTATATGGCGGGGCCACATACACCTTCCAGCCGCCGCAACCTTCCTGGATATTGGAGCAGATGAGGACGAACTCGCATTTGCCCGGGCCTTTGACGCCGCTGATATTATGGGCCGGGTAGGCGTCGTCAGCGGTATTAAAGATGATCGGCACCCCATCCAGGGGATTGCCATACATATCCCGCACCTCTACGAACAGAGTCGTGCCCAGGCGATTTTCGCAGGCGGTGAGAGTGCGTTTTTCCACTATCACAAAGTCCACCGCCGGGGTGGGGGTGGGGGTAGGCCGTTTGGGCCTGGGGGTGGGTTTGGGAGTTGGTTTGGCCGTGGCGGTGGGCACCGGCGTCTCGGTGGGCACTGGCGTCTCGGTAGGCGTGGGCACCGGCGTGGCCGTGGCCGTAGGGGTGGGCGTGTTAGTGGGCAGCGGCGTATGTGTGGCGGGTAGCGTGGGCGTGTGGGTTGGAGTGGGCGAGGCCACGAGCAACGCCAGGCGCGCTCCCATGTTCTCCGTGACCGGCGACACGGCTGAGAGCACTGTGGCCGGCGCGCTGATCAGGAACAGGTAGAGCAATAACAAGACCACCACGGCGATCCGCACCTGGGCCAGACGCGGGCGGCCTTTGAACCAGCTAACGGCCTCGCTCACGTTATCCCGAATGCGGGCTGACCAGGGCCGCACGGTGGCCGGGGTCGGGCGACCGGGCCTGGTAATTGGCCGCCCGCTGGTGGTGGTTGCGGCTGCCCCTGCCCCGATGAGACTGGCGATGGGTATCTGGATAGCCGGATACCTGGTGATCGCCAGGTTCAGATCGTTACGGCTCAGTCGCCACAGGGAGACGTTAGTGATGGCCCGTGCGGCTTCGGTCAACGAGCGCAGACCAAAGACCTCGCCACGCCCTTTGGCGTCCAGGATGGGGGCTTCAGGTTGGGCCTCGGCCACGATCTTGACTGCGCCATCGGCGATGAGATAGAGGGCCTCGGCTGGCGAACCAGGCCGGTAGATCCAGTCCCCCGCGGCGAAGGTCTCGCGGCGCAAATAAGAGGCCAGGGTCACCAGAGCTTCGGTACTCAACCCGGCCAGGGCGGGGACGCTGCGCAGGGCCTGGAGTGCCGCCGGGTCCACCCCACCTGGCTCCTCCCGCCAACGCCGGGCCACCACGATCTTTTCGGCCAGGATCGGGTGTTCCGCCAGCAGGTCTTGGAAATCCGCTTTGTTTAGCACCCATAGCTCGGCCTGGGGGCTGGTGACACGCACGGTAGTGGTGCGCGGGCGGTCGCTGACCAGAGCCACGTCGCCGAAGAAACTGCCGGCCTCCAGTCGGTCCAGCGGGGGGCGGCCGGGCGCCGCATCTGGTACTACCTCCAGGCTACCAGAGGCGACCAGATAGACCGCATCGCTGGCGTCCCCTTCACTGAAGACCAGGTCCCCGGCCCGATAGGTGCGCATATGTAATAACCGCTCGATGAGACGCAACTCGTCGTCAGAGAGCCGGGCAAAAAGGGGCACCTGGCGCAAGAGCTGGATTTTCATCACTTCTCCCCCCTATACAAAGTAAGCGCGCATCACCCGGCACAAAAAAGCCCGGCCAGACTCAGTCCCAGTTTGCTGGCTACTGAATCTGTCGCCGGGCATGTCCATCCTATGGCCGCGTCTTTTTAAAGACCACTTTCCAGGACCAGTGCTTACCGACATTGCCCATCTCGCCGGTGGCTTCGCAGCGTTCCTCAACCCAGACCCAGCCGCCGCTACCGTTGGGATCGGGCTTGCGGAAGTTATTGCGGATGCCGTCAGCTACCTCTGTGGTGAACGGTGGGGCGACATAGACCTTCCAGCCCTCGCAGCCGTTGACGATGTCGCTACAGATCAAGACGAACTCGCATTTGCCCGGACCTTTGACCCCGCTGACGCTTTGGGCCGGGTGGGCGTCGTCGGCGGTGTTAAATATAACCGGCACGCCATCCAACGGATTGCCATTCACATCCACCACTTCCACGAACAGGACGGTATTGAGGTGATTTTCGCAGGCGGTGAGGGTGCGTTTTTCCACCACCACAAAGTCCACTGCCGGGGTAGGGGTGGGAGTGGGTGGTTTGGGTTTACTGGCCACGACTGCCTTTGGTTTGGCCGTAGGCGTGGGCGTGGGCGGCACCGGCGTCGCCGTTGGTTCCGGCGTGGGCGTGGGTGGGATCGCGGTCGCGGTAGGCGTGGCCGTAGGGCTGGCCGTGGGGGTGGGGACGGGCGTCTGGGTAGGGGTGGGTGTATTTGTCGGCGTGGGGGTGGGGCTGGCGATCAGCAGGGCCAACTGATCGCCCATCCTGGCGCTCACCGGGGCCACGGCCGAGAGCACAGCGGTTGGGGCACTGATGCCCAGGAGGTAGACCAGCAGCAAGGTCACGATGGCGATGCGCACCTGCGCCCCCCGCGAGCGCTGTTGGAACCAGGTGATGGCATCGGCGGCGCCGACCCGGGCCTGCACGGCCAGCCCGGCCAGGGCCAGGCGGAATCCAGCCGAGATGGCCGGCGGCGCGGACTGGCGAACCGGAACCAGGGCCACCGGCCGGCCATCCACGACGCGTTCACCCAGCACGCGCGCCACCCCCAGGGCGATGGCTGGATGTTGGGCGGCCACGAGGTTAAAGTCCGCCCGACTCAAGGACCAGGCGGTCACCGGGGTGATGGCGTGTACGGAGGCGGCGTTAGGCCTGGCGGTGAGCAACGCCAGCTCGCCAAAGATGTTACCGGTGCTCAGGGTGGCCAGGATACGAGGCTCCGGCTCCTCGGCGACGACCTTGACGGCGCCGTCAGCCATGAGATACATGGCCTGGCCGGGTGCCCCGGCGGCGATGATCGGGGCTTCTGGGGCGTAGGTTTCCCGGCGCATCTTGCCGGCCAGGGCAGCTAGCTCGGTATCACTCAGATCAGCAAAGAACGGCACGCCACGCAGCAAAGTGAGCAAGGTTGAATCCACTGGCTCGACGGCGCGGCTGGTGGCGAGGCGGGCGGCCAACACCGGGTTCTCCTCCACCAGGGCGGCAAACCGGTCCCGGGACAGGACCCACAACTCGGCATCTTCCTTCCCGATCTGGGCCGCCATCGTCCGCGGCCGGTCACTGATCAGGGCCACGTCACCAAAAAAGCCCCCTGCTCCCAACGTCTCCAGTGGGACTTTATCTGATGCGTCCAGCAGGAGATTCACCGTGCCGGATTTAATCAGATACATGGCCCCACTGGGATCCCCAACATGGAAGACGACCGTGCCCGCCGGATAATGCAAGAGGCGTAACTTCCTGGCGATCAGGTCGATCTCTTCATCTGAGAGGCGTGCAAACAGGGGAACGCGGCGAAGTATTTGTCTCCGCACGATGCCTCCTCCTCTTCGAGGGTCTGGTGCCGAAGGTGGGACTCGAACCCACATGAGGTTGCCCTCACTCACTTTTGAGGCGAGCGCGTCTGCCTGTTCCGCCACTTCGGCACATGAGTACGCAGGCGGGGGCAAGTATAAACCAACTTGGGCTGTTCGTCAAGCCCTACCACAATACCTTTTCAAATAACGCTCCGTAGTCGGGCTTTCGGGCGGGGCACTCCGGCCGGCTGAAGCCCCTACGCCGGGGGCTTACCATATCGAAAGCCAGCCAGCCCTTCTCCATGGGGGATACGGCACGTTCATCGCCTCCGCCCCAAACTGTAAAGGCGTCGGCCGGCCTGGAGCGTGTTATGCCAGCCACTGCGGATCTGGGCCACCGGGTCTTGAACTCGCCAGACCCCCGGCTCCGCCACAGCGTGCAGGAAGCCACTGAAGCGGAACCAGAAGACCACCATGCGATAGGCCGGCATGAGCACAGGCAACCACCACATGCTTTGCAGCCGCCGCCGGGCTATGGCATCCGCCCCCAGCCAGGCTACCCCGCTCCACAGCACGTCAATCAGTACATAGAAACCATAGAGTACGAAGGCTACCAGGACCAACAGCGATAGCGGGTAGCCAAAGAGCACCAACACCGGCAGGAGCAACGTCCAGGCAAACCGGGGAAAGGAGAGGGTGTGGTCCACCAGCAGGATGCGCGCCGGTGAGAACCCCCGCCAGTGCCACCAGGAGCGACGCAGGAGCTGCTCATGGCGCGCGCTCACCTCGATCTGACCGCGTTGCCAGCGGACCCGCTGGGCATAGAGCGCGCCCCACGACTCGATGGGATGCACATAGGCGATAGCCGTGCTGATACAACCGATTCGCTGATCACGAAACCGCTCATATAGCTCAAACGTCAGGTCAGTATCCTCAGTCACCGTCTCCTGGCTGTATAGGAACGTCTGCAACAACACCTCGCGCCGAAAGATGGAGAAGGCCCCGGAGAGGGTATAGAGACTTTGCAAAAGCGTCTGGTGCTCCCGCCCCACGTGGAAGGCAGTCAGGTACTCCAGGAACTCACAGGCGGCCAGGATTCGCTGCCAGGGTGTTGCCCCGGCCGGCGGTGAGAGTACCTGGATAGCCCCCGTAGCCGCCCCCAGGTCCGGTTCAGCCTCCATGACCTCGATGGCGTGCCGCACTGCCTCTGGAGCCAACACCACATCGCTATCCAGATTGATGATATACTGGCCCCGGGCCAGGTGGATGCCGGCGTTGAGCGCCCAGGCTTTGCCCTGGTTGAGGATCGAATGCCAACCCAGCCACACATCCAACTCTGCCTGCAAACGGTTAAATACAGCGCCAGAGTCATCGTGGCTGCCGTTGTTGATCAACCAGATCTCGAGGAGTTCGTGCGGATAGTCTTGCGCGGCGATGGAGCGCAGGCACGCCTCCAGGGTCGTGGCGCTATTGTACACCGGCACGATGATCGAGACCCGGGGCCAATAACCTTGCAGTCGTCGCCGGGTCCGCCGCCGCCAGCGCATGACCAGGACGCCAGCCAGACTGACGACCATGGTCAGCCCGTCCACCAGGAGCGGCACCAGGAGCCAGACGCCCCAAAAGATCGCCAGGGCCAGAAGATCACGCATGAGGGATTACCTCAATCGTAACTGCTCACCCTCTCACAGGTTTGGGCGTTTTCTCGGCCGACAATCGTCCTGATAGAGACGGAGCGCAAACCCGAATCACAGTTCCCATCAACCTGGGGGAGGGTAGGCTGAGCAGTCACTATTAACTCATGTGAGCTGCGCGGAGCCGTGTTCGCAGGCTGCGCAGGGTGGGCCGGGTGACAAGTGCCCAAAAGATTCCCGCCGTCAGCAGGAAAAAGAATCCCTTGCCCACGTACATATGCGCCAGCACCAACGCTTCTTTGCCCAACACGTGCAGCATGATGACGATGATCAGGATGCGCAACACGTTGGCCGCCCAGGTGGCTATCACGCCCAGGCCGATAAACCAGGCTCGTCGGCGCAATGTCCAGCCCGGGTAAAAGAGCAGCAGGCTCGCCAGGACGCTGACCTCCAGCAACCCGGATGACTCGACGCCGATCTGCAATACGGTCCAGCCCACGCGCTGGATGACGACCAGCACCAACAATACGCCGGGCGCACCGGAAAAGATGCGGGTGGGGATGCCGATGATGTTGCAGATGCCGTGTACCGTCCAGGCCACTGAATGGGCCAGCGCCGGTTCCAGTTGGAGGAGCCGGGCCGCCACCAGAACCAGCCAGTAGGCGCAGCCGACGGCCCCGATCAGATAGAACGGCAACCAGACGCGGTAGGCTCGCAAAAAGGCCACCACGGCCAGCCACATGAGGAACAGCAAAGCCAGAAGCCAGCCGATCATGATAACCTCTTCCGGCGATAGGCCAGATAGGCCACGCCGCCCAGCAGCAACAGGGCCAGCAGGGGCAGGTCCAGGGCATTCGCTGGACTCCACTGCACCTCGGCTACGGTGTCTGAGATCTGGTTGCCCTGCATGGAGAACAACTGCATCCGGATATTCTGAAAGGGCACGATCCCCAGGTCGGCAAAAGTGACGCCCCACTCTACGCGTCGGCCCGGCTGCGGCTCGCCCCAGTTGGCATCAGTAACGAGTATGCGCCGGTTTTGCCCCTGCCCGTCGGCGATAGCCATATCTACCCTGGAGCCACCTGGCCGGGGATCATATCTGATCGCCACGATGCGGTCCTCTGGCTCATCATAGTTGCCGTTGTCGTTGGTGTCAAAGCGCAAGATCAGTTCGAGTGGTTGGGCGCCGGCCTCCCATCGTTCGGCCATAAAGTAGGCGACTTCTTCGTTCGGGTTGGTGGCAAAGTAGAACGCCTGCAAATCGGTGGGCGGGGTCTGAGAATCACCCTGGGGGTCATCCACATGGGGCTGGCCCACCCAATCGCCGAACTGACCATCCAGCACGATAGGGCCTTGCGCCCACGCCGCTGGCGCGAACCAGAGCACGGCGAGCAGGATCAAAAGCCCCCAACCGGCCCGCAAAGGGGGCCGCAGGATGCTCCGAACCCGGCTCCTGCCGGGAAAGGGGCTTTGGATTGGGGAGGGACAACGGCTATAGGGATTGCCCTGTCTGTTCTTGTTCATGCTCATCCTCCAGCGAGGGCCGGTTCAGATGTGCGCCGGGCCAGAGGCCACCGATCCCAGGCCAGCATTCCCACCAGTCCCAGCAGGGCCAGGCCGGTGCTGACCTGACCGAGCAGATAGATCGGTGTGGGGTGGGTCTGTATCTCCACCGTGTGCGTCCCGGCTGGTGCCGCAAAGGTTACCAGGTTCTCCAACGAACGCACCATAGTCGGCACACCGTCCACCGCTACCACCGTGCCGTCATGGCTGGCTACCGGCACACACAAGACCTCCGGCGCGGTCAGGGTATATGTGAACCGATAGCCGGTCTGATCGGCCACATAATCGGCCAGGGGGACCGCCCGGTAATGCATTGGCGTGTCCGGGGGCAAGCGGAGCACGGCTGCCAGCAAATCGAGGGCCGCCGGGTCCCGGGTGAGGACAGTATGATAGAACAGGTTCAACCCCACGAACCAGACCCGCCCCCGGCCGTATGTATTGTACCCCAGGACGGTGGCCGTCTCACCCAGGTATACAAAGCTGAGCGTCTCTGTCTGCAAGCCCTGCGGGGTATGGGTATGCCAGAGAGCTTCTCTTTCGCCAAAAGGTTGCAGGCGATAGACACCGTCTGGACCCTGAACCGTAAATGGCTCTGGGGCCAGGATGAGCCGCTCGCCATAAACACCCAGAAAGCGGGGTACGCGGGCCAGCGGGTCCTCCGCCACGCCGGTCAGGTCCACCACGATGTTCACCCCAGCCTCGGCGGCCTGCTGAACCAGGTTTTCGGCGGCGGACTGGTCGCGCCAGCCAAAGCCAGACAGGACCACCGTCTCGTAGCGACACAATTCGGCCAGGGGGTAATCATCCACCTGGGGCGAGGTGCCGGCGACGAGTTGGGGAAAGAGAAAGGACAGATTCTGAGTCCCTCGACCGATACCCAATGCCGGCCAGTGGGCCACCACCGCACGCGGGCCGCCGTCCCGGTGATAGAGGGTGGCCGTATCGCCCCGGTAGACTTGCTGGAACCCGGCCTCCTCCAGCGCACCGGTGGCGCGAGGAGCAAAGGACAGTTCGTTCAAGAGCACTGCGTCGTCGGTCCCATAGAGCGTGAGCCGGTCCACCACATAGGCCAGCGCGCCGTATTGCAGGGCTTCGTTGAGGGCAGCGACGTTGCGCGCGGTGCGCGCCCCCTGATAGGCCCAGCCATAGACCTGCTCGCGGCCGCCCCGTGCTGTGAACAGGTAGGAGGCTGCTGAACCGAGCCGACTCTCATCCAGGGTAGCTTCGCGCCAGCCGGCCCGGCCCGCCAGCTCCTGGCTGATCGCCAGCAGGTCCGGCCGCGCCGGGCGCAGGTGGATCAGCGGCAGCGAACCACCCCCGTCCAGCGCCAGCAATCCCACTACCAGAAGGGCCGACAGCAGGGTCCACAGACTGTGAGGACGGATGCGCCACAGCAACCCCAATAGCAGCACGAAACTGGCGATCCCCAGGAAACGCAAGGGCCATAGCAGGTTGTGGAAGGGCAGGGCGTTGAACACTTCGTTCCAGCCCGGGGTGGTTATGAGCACTCCCCCCAGGCCCACGAGCGTCAGGGCCACGTTGCGGACCTCGCGGCCGGCCGGCCAGAGCAGAGTGACCACGGCCAGTACCAGCAAGGCCACGCCCACGTAAACGGCCTCCGGGTCACCGGCGCGCAACAGGGGGTTCAAGTAATTGGTCAGGGGAAAAACGGCCAGGGCCTCGGTCATGGCAGTCGTATCCAGCTCGGTGATGCCGCCGGTAAGGCTGGGAAATAACCACCAGCCGGCGAGCACAAGCCCCAGGATGATGCTGCTGATGGCCCCGACCACTCGCCTCAGTGTGGTAGTGCGACCCAACCAGCATAGCCCGGCCAGCAACGTCAGACAGGTGGCATAGATAGCGGCCATCATGGCATGGCACAACACCACAGCGGTGAAACAAAAAGCCAGTCCCAGGCGATGACGAACCTGGCCGGTATCTTCCAGCGCCCGCAGCAGGAGGTAAACGGTGAGTGGCAGCAGAGCTGTCGCCAGCGTCCGGGGCAGGTTGCCCTCTGCCAAAGCCACACGCACGTTATCCGGCAAAAAAACATATAACGCGCCACCGGCCACCGCCGGCACCCAGCCCAGCCAGCGTCGGTAGGGAAGCCAGGCCAGGCCGCCAGCCAGGGCGCATAAAGCGATGAACCAGTTGGCCGCGATCACCGCATCGCCTGCGATATACGTCAGACCCACCAACAGATAATAGGGTAGCGGGGGATAATAGCGTAGCATCTGGAGGCCCATATACCAGGCCGGGAAAAAGTCGGGGTAAAGCACCCCCTGGGCCAGTTTCTGTTGCAGATACCCGGCTTTGAGCACATGCCCCAGGGTGTCCGAGGCCCAGGGGTAGACCGCGTCGCCGACCGGGAACAGGATACCCCGGTAGGTGAGCAGGGTTACCAGGCCGATCAGGATGACGCCGATCAGGCAACGGGCTATGGTTGAGACCGGCGATCTGGGAACCGGGTGCATGATTCACTCCCCCCTGGAGGCGGCACGCCTAAAACGTCCCATACGTGATCGCCGCTGTCGGCGATTCCCAGACCGTCACGTTGACGATCTCGACGGGCAGGTCTGCCAAAGCCCGTTGCAGTTGCTGGAACAGCACGGCGGTCAGGTTCTCCGTCGTGGGCTGCAAACGTTGAAACGGCGGCAGGTCGTTCAGCAGGCGATTGTTATAGGCTTTTACCACCCCTTCCGTCCGTTCACGCAGGACCTGGTAACCGACAACGACATGGTCCTCTGGCAACAGGGCATTGGTTCGGTAACGCACGTGCAGGCGATAGGAATGGGTGTGAAGATTGCCGGCATTACCGGCTATAGTGACGTAATGACGGGCATTGAAGAACGTATCCAGTGCGATCTCGTAGCGCAGGCTGGCCGGTGGGCACAGGATTGCCTCCTCATCTATCTCCCAAAAGCCGGTCGCACCCTCGTGCGGCGGGCTGGCATTTCGGCCGGCTGGTTGCCCCCGTTCCGCGAACGGCACTGCCCAGTGTTGTTTTTCCCTTTGAACTATCTCTGAATAAGACATGATTTTTTGCTCATACTGGTTGCCCGGCTGCGGTCTCGGCGCCGACACAAGGGGCTGAGCCGTTCCATTGCCTGCCGGGATGTCGCTGATACAGTACACGCTGGATCGTCGGCATCAGACGGGCTTTAATGTCAGCCTTGGGCACGAAATCATCTGCACCGGCGGCCAGGGCAGCCTGCCGATAGCCGTTAGTATCCAGCATGGTCAGGATGATAATGCCGGTATCCGGCACGGCTGCGCGCAGGAGGGGAATGGTCTCCAGCCCAGACAGGTCTGGCATCGCCAGGTCGAGCAGGATAACCTGGGGGCGTAGCGCGTGGGCCTGGACCAGGGCCTCCCGGCCGTTCGTCGCCATGCCGACCACGGTGATCCCTTCATGACTATCCAGAAAACGCGCCGCGATGCGCAGAAAGGTGGGGTTATCGTCTACAAGAAGCACGGCTATCGTGTCCATTACTCCTGAGTACCCTCTCTCGTAAATAAACGGGTGGTCGTAGGGCGCATTTCCATATGCGCCGCCAGCCAACGGGCGGCTATCCCTACGATTTTCATGCCACGGGGTGCGCCCCGCGCGCCAGGCCCAGGCTTGACTGGGTGGGGAAAATCTTCCAGGTTGCTGCCCTTAGTTTACCAACCCGGGCCGGGGTTGTCCATCCGTATCTCTACGGAATCTGGCCCGCCGGGCCTACGTATTTCTGCCGCTCCGCCGGCCTGATACCCTAACCCTCCCGCAGGTTAGAATTGGGCTGGCAACCGATGCAGGCGGTCATTGAGACGTGTTCTGGTCTGGCCATTGCGCCTGAACCTGCGGGAGTAAAAAGCGGCGAACCCTCCCGCAAGTTTCAGGATCGAGAGGGTTCGCCGCACGATTTATACTGGGTTGCTTCAGAGGAACAGGGTTATGCCGGCACCTCCACGCGGCGGGGGTCCAGCATGGGCCGGAACTTGTAGCCGTAGGTGATGAGGCCCTTGTCGCCGTCTTCTTTGATGCGCCGGGTCACCATCTCCACCCGCATCCCGATCTGCACGTTCTCCGGGTCCACGTCGGTGAGCTGGGCCGTAACCACCGGGCCGTCATCCAGTTTGACGAGGGCCACCGGGTACGGGGCGTGGTCACCGTAGCCGACCGGGGCCTCATGCACCAGCGAGTACGAGTAGACCTGCCCCAGGCCGTTGCCGATGAACCGGGCCTGGTGCAGGCTGCGCGACCCGCAACGCGGGCAGACGGCACGCGGCGGAAAGTACCGCGCTCCGCAGCCATCGCACTCCACACCGCCCAGGGCATACCGCTGGGCGTTCAACCGCCAATGCCGTGATAGTTCCATAGTCATTTCTCCACCTCCAGGATGTGTGTGACGACCGTAGCCCCGCTGCCGCCGATGGCCTGGGCCATCCCCACGCGGCAATCCAGTTGGTTGGCGCCGGCCGTGCCACGTAATTGATTGACCACATCTACGATCTGGTATACACCGGTGGCCCCGTCGGGGTTGCCCCGACCCTTCAACCCGCCCATCGTGCAGATGGGGAGCCGCCCGTCCAGGCCGATGCCGGCCTCATGAGCGAACCGCACGCCCTGGCCTCGCGCCGCAAAGCCACAGGCTTCCAGGGCCAGCGCCGCCGTGATGCTGAAATCGTCGTACAGCTCAAAAAAGTCAATCTCCGCCGGGTCTTTGCCGGCCTGCTGATATGCCAGGGCCGCCGAACGCGCCGCTGCCGCCAGCCAGAGCGGATCGGCCCGGTCGTGGACGGCGATGGTATCCGTGGCGACGCCGGACCCGCTGACCCTGACCACCGGCCGTCCCAGGTCGCGGGCCACCTGCGCCGGGGCCAACACCACCGAGGCAGCCCCGTCACAGGTAGGGGAGCAGTCCAGGATGTTCAACGGCGCGGCGGTCATCTCGGCCTTATCATAGAACTCGCGGGTAAGGGCCTTGCGGTACATGGCATAGGGGTTATGCACCGCGTTCTGATGACTGGTCAGGGGGAAGATGGCGAAATCCCCGCGCGCCACGCCGTATTCGTGGATATAGCGTTGCATGATCATGGCGGCCAGGGCGGCTGGCGTGGCCCCGGGAAACATCTCAAAGTCGCCATCGTGAGCCAGGGCCAGGGCGGCCGTCACCTCCGGGTCCAGCCGCTCGGTCATCTTTTCCACACCGGTCACCAGCACGATGTCGTGTACGCCACTCGCCACAGCCAGATAGCCCAGGCGGAAGGCCAGGCCGCCGGAGGCCCCGGCCGCCTCCACCCGCAGCGCCTCGATCCCGGCCAGGCCAGCGAAATCGGCCACCAGCGCGCCCAGGTGAGCCTGGCCGGTCAACTCGCCGCCCAACATGTTGCCGACGTACAGGGCCTCCACGGCCGGCTGCCCGGCATCCTCCAGCGCGGCGACGATGCTCGCCACCGCCAGTTCACGCAACGATTTATCCCATAACTCTTGCACCGGCACCTGGCCGACGCCCAGCACACAAACCTCTCTCAATGATCCTCCCTCTCGCATGATACAGGATGCAGGATGCAAGATACATGTATCCTGCACCCTGCATCCTGCATCATGTATCCTGCATCATGTATCCTGCATCATGTATCCTGCATCATGTATCCTGTTTTCCAAACCGCCCGGTATACCGCGCATATGTGGCGTAATCCACCATCTTTTTGCGGGCGATGTACTCCTGCACCTTTGGGGCACCGTCGCGCCTGGTTGTGATGGCCCCGGTCACGACGAAGGAGAAGGCGTCGGAGCCGGCCCCGGAGCCATAGCTCACGCACAGGATGCGGTCGCCGGGCTTTGCCGTGTCCAACGCGGCCGTGAAGCCCAGCATCGTCGCTGCCGCGTAGGTGTTGCCGATGACACCGGCCAGCAGACCCGGCATGATCTGCTCTTTTTTAAAGCCCAGCAGTTGCCCGACCCGCTCCGGGAACTTGACGTTAGGCTGGTGAAAGACGGCCATCGCAAAATCCTGGGGACCATAGCCCAGCTCGGCCATGAGGGCCTGGGCCGCGCCGGTGATGTGTTTGAAATAGGCCGGCTCGCCGGTGAAGCGATGCCCGTGCTCCGGGAACTCCTGAAGCTGGCGGCGGAAGAAGTCCGGCGTGTCCGTCACGTAGGAGTACGACCCCTCCAACACGGCCAGGCTCTCTGCGGCCGGGCCGACGATAAAGGCCGCGCCGCCGGCCCCGGTGTTGTACTCCAGCGGGTCGCCAGGCCGGCTCTGGGCCACGTCCGCGCCGATCGCCATCGCATAATTCGCCATCTCGGACCCGACCAGGGCGATGGCGGCTTGCAGGGCCTCTGTGCCGGCCTTGCAGGCGAACTCCCAGTCAGCCGCGCTCACCTCCGGCGTGGCCCCGATGGCTTCGGCGACGATGGTGGAGGTGGGCTTGACCGCGTAGGGCTTGCTCTCCGTGCCCACCCAGACGGCCTTGATCTCCGCCGGTGGCACTTGCGCCCGATAGACGGCGTTGCGGGCCGCCTCGATGGCGATGGTGACGGTATCCTCGTCTGGCCCCGGCACTGATTTCTCGGTCTTGAGGCCGAAGGGCTGGCCGGGCTTCCACACCCGCGCCACCTCGGCGGCGGTGATGCGGAACCGGGGCACATAGGCCCCATAGCCGACAATGCCCACGTCGCGCTTGGGTTTCATGTGTTCTCCCCAACAAATGTGCAAATGAGCAAATATGCAAATGCCATGCGGCTCATTTGCCTGTTTGCCTATTTGCCGATTCGAGAATCTCTTTTGCACGGGCGATGTTGATGGTCCGCTCCGCCACCATCTGCGCCGCCACCTTATCAACCTGCTCGCCCACGGCCCCGGCCGATATGGCGACGTTGCGGGCGTGCAGAGCCATGTGCCCGCGCTGGATACCCTCGGTGCTCAGGGCCTTGAGGGCCGCAAAGTTCTGCGCCAGCCCCACGGCCGCCACTACCTCGCCGAACTCGGCAGCGGTCTTGACGCTCAGGATCTTCACGGCCAACCGGGCCATGGGGTGCGCGCGCGTGGCTCCCCCCACCAGCCCCAGCACCACCGGCACTTCCAGCGTGCCGACCAGGTGGCCGGCCCCGTCGCGCGTCCAGGTGGACAGGGGCCGGTAGCGACCATCGCGGGCGGCGTAAGCGTGCGCGCCGGCCTCCAGCGCCCGCCAGTCGTTGCCGGTCGCCAGGGCCACGGCGTCCATCCCGTTCATGATGCCCTTGTTGTGCGTGGCGGCCCGGTACGGGTCAGCGGCAGCAAGGGCATACGCCTCGACGATGCGCCCGGCCACGTCGGCCCCGGCATACTCCTCCGTGCCCAGGTGGGTCTCATCAATTATCACCCGCGCCTGCACCACGCGCCGATCTGCCAGGTTGCTGAGGATGCGCAGCCGCACCTGCCCGCCGGTGATCCGCTCCAGCGTGGGCGTCACCCGCTCGGCCATGGTGTTCACGGCGTTGGCCCCCATGGCATCCTTTGTGTCCACCAGCAGGTGGACGACGAGCATGGGGCCGGCCGGGGTCTCGGCCAGCAGCCGGGCCTCCAGGTCGCGCGCGCCGCCACCGAGCCCCACCAGGATCGGGTCAGCGGCATTGGCCTCGGCCAGGATGGTGTCGCGCTCGGCCAGGATGCGCTCGCGGGCAGCGATGGGATCGGGCAGCCGCACCACCTGCACCTGACCGATCATCAGCGCGCTGATGTAGTGCGCCTCAAGGCCGCCGCTGTCGCGCATGGTCCGGGCGGCATTGCTGGCGGCAGCGATGACCGACGGCTCCTCGATTGCCATTGGCACCAGGTAGTCCCGGCCGTTGACCAGGAAGTTCACGGCGATACCCAGCGGCACGCCCATCACGCCGACGACGTTCTCCACCATGCGGCCGGCCCGGTCCTGCTCCAGCGCGCCGAACGAGGCCGCCAGCAGGCTCGCCTCGTCGTCGGTCAGTGCGACGATCTCCCGGATACGGGCGATGCGCTCCGGGATGCTGAGCTTGTAGAAGCCGGGGATACGAGAAGTCATGCCGGCGCTCCTAGAAAAGCCAGGGGATCGCCAGGGTCAAGAACAGCGCCCACGCAACGTATCCGATAGCGCCGATGCTGAATGTGGCGTGCAGCGAATCCACCCAGGCCCGGCGGCCGTGCCGGAACTGCTTGTAGATCAGCAACGCCAGGATGCCAATGTTAACCACGTTCCAGCCGATGACGGTCAGGCGGTTGACCGTGAACCCGCCCATCAGCGCCGTCCGGTAAACCGTGGCCGATAGGGCGTACAGGCTGACCAGCACGGCCAGGGTTGCCACGGCCAGGATGCCGCTGCGCAGGATGGCCTGATACCGGGGAGACAGGTCATCGGCGCGGACCGGGGTGACGCCGATCAACAGGCCCATGACGGCAAACAGCATCGCGTTGTAGACGATGAGCACGTCCCGGTTCTTGAACGGCTCCATGAAGTTGAACGGGATCACGCCCAGATAGATCACCAGCACCAGGATGGTCAGGGGCAACAGCAGCCGCATCAGGATGGTGACGATCTTGCCTAACCCCTGCCCGAACTCCTGGGCCACCGGGCTGACCAATGGGTCATACACGCTGGCGACGGCCAGCACGGGGATCAACCCAAACCCACCAGCCAGCATCAACCGCAGCAGTACATCGGGGATCGTGATGTTCAACGCTTCGAACATGCCCTGGGTAATGACGACAAAGACCACGCCGGCGATCAGGTAGACCCCGGCTGTGACGTACACCTCGATGGATTTGCCCAGGAACGCCAGCCGGTCTTGGGCCGAGGTTCGCAGCCCCATCACGCTGATTCCCACCGCGATCCAGGCCAGCAGCGGGATATGCAACACCATCAGGTCCAGGTATTGCTTATTACCCGGCGCGCCTTGCTTGAGAGCCAATAGCAGGACATACACGCTGAGGCCCGCCAGTCCCGCGCCCACCAGGACGGAGCGTCGGTAGTGCCCCTTGACGGTGAAAGCCAGGAAACCAATCACAACGAGGGTGGCGATAGCCGACCAGAACAGCAGCAGGTACGGGGTATCGAAAAATCGCAGGCCCTGGTCATCGGACAGCAGCCAGAAGATCAAGCCGGTCAGGAGGCTCAAGGGGACGGCCAGCTTCCAGTTGGCGCCCCGCCGACCGGCCGGCTCCTCCTGGGCGGCCTGTTGCAGCCGATAGTACCAGGCCGCGTACAGCACGTTGTCGGACGACTCGTGGTAGCACGCCAGAAGATCGGCGGCAAACTCGTCGGCCCCCTGCTCCTTCCGAGCGACCTGGTACAGTTGCTCCAATTGCTGCGGGGCATTGGACGCGGCGCGAATGTCAGGCAGGTATTTCATGGTTTGGCCTCCCGGACTGGTGACGGTCTGAGGAACCCGTTTCCTTTCCATTGCGCGCGAAAGCCAGCGTTCGCACGCGCTCACGCGGCTTTTCGCTGGCTCAACGGTCAATTTGGGCCGATTATAGCAAAGAAAGACTGCCAAAACCTATCAAAAGCCTATCCGATACTCCCACGTTCCTCTTCTTCCATCATCGCCAGGATACGCGCCACTTCCTCGATGGCCGCCCGCTGCTTGCGGTAATAATCGGATTCGCTCATGTACAATTCGTTCACGATCTCTTTGACCCGCTTGCCCTGGAGGAAACGCATCTTGCTGATGTTATAGAGCAGCCATTCGTGGGACATGCTCCGCTCGTCACCTTCCGGGCGCAACATCTCCACGGCCTGGGCGATGACCTGACGCAGGGCCTGGGTGGCGGTACGGCGACCGGCCTGCTGGGTAGCCTGGACGACCCGCAAGCGCAGGAGGGGGCTTTGGGCCAGCTTGGGGCCACCCCAGTAGTGGTCCAGGGCATCTTTGACCTGACGTTGGAACTCCTCGTCATCATAGGCCGGCACGGCCTCCATCTCGGCGATGGTCAGCGGCGAGGCGTATTTGAGTTTACTGCTCCAACGCTGCACCCACTCGATGTTAGAGGCCACCCGGCGCAGGATCGCCACGATGCCGCTCTGCAACTGGGTGCTCTCCAGGGCCACTTCCACCTGGCTCAACAGCAGTTCCACCAGGCGTTTCTGTTCCTGAGTCAGGGTCTCGATCCCCCGGCTGCCCTGGATGCATAGGAAACCAAGCACAGACTCGCCTTCCCCCCGAAACTGGAGGGGGAACAGCAGGTGGTCATTTTCCCGATGAAACCCCCGGCTCTCCATCTCTTCCAGGTCCCATTGGTTCAGGTCTCGCAGTTGACGAACCCGTTGCAGGAAATCACGGATCTCTGGCCGTTCCCCGAACTCCTCCGGGGATTCTGCCGTGCCAAAGACAGCCAGGATCGTGAACCCGTTGTCGTTGCTGTCCGGCGCCGCCAGATAGCCAACCTCCACCCGCAGGGCCTCGCAGACTGCCGCCAGGGTGCTTTCCAGCAGATCGGCCAGGTCTGAAGGGGTAAGCAGGCGCTGGTGGACCTCCAGGAACCAGCGGATCTCCTCCCGGTCCTGGCGATAGACCCAGATGTCAATGAGGGGCCGGGCCTTTTCAACGACGATCTGCAATAACAAGATGGCGGCGATGACCAGAAAGAGCTGTATGCGCGCCGTGTCTACCCCCACCAGGCGGCCCACGTTCGAGGCGAACAGTACCAACGCCACCACCCCCACGCCCAGGAACGGCCCGCGCAGCAGGTAGAGGATGAGACTTTGCTTGATGACCCGGTCGGGCATCATCACGCCGTGGTAGGCCACGATGTAGGTGATCATCACCGTCAGGGCGGACACGCCGGCGTGGGCGATGATGGGGAGGAGGATAAGCAATTCCGGCCGCAAAACGTTCAGCAGATAGGGGGCCACAAGATACGGCAGGCCAGCCAGGGCGCACGGGATCAGGAGCCAGAGCAGACGACGCATCCGGCGACGGGCGGTAGGGGCCAGCAAGCGGTGATGGGCACGCAGCACCAAAAAGACCCCCCAGCCTATGGCGGTGACCATGTAGAGCATGAACAGGGGATAGAGGGGGCCGGCGGTCAGGTAGACTCCCCAGGGGACCGCCACGGGCCGGGCTATGATCCAGTTCGTGAGCGCGGCCAGGGCCAGGAAGAATGCGCCCACGCCGTGCCCGATGTTGATCAGCCCCCGGCGTCGCGCCGAGACCGAGCCAGTGGTCCGCAGCAAAGCATCGGCAAACCACAGGGATGCCGAAGGGAGGAAAGCCACCCCGATCCACTGGACTCTCAACCAGAACAGGCCCACGTCCAGGCTGTCGGTGCTGATGTGAAAGATCTCGCCGGCATAGGTGGCTGTGAGGGCAAAAATCAACCCCAGATAGGCGGTGACGATGGGATGACGCATCCGCTGGGCGCGGCGCGTCAGGATATACAGCCACAGCGAGAACGTCACGATGACGTTCGTGGAGACCAGGAGCAGGTTGGCGATGATCAGTGCTCCGAGGAGGGTGGGACCGGTCAAAGCGTATACCTCTCACCAGGGCGAGATTCTATAAAGATGGTGTACTGGTCAAGATGATGCTGGACAGTCCGACACCGGTTGATTTCACCGCCGAGGCGCAGAGGACGCCGGGTTTCCAGAGAATACTCTGCGCTCTCCGCGTCTCTGCGGTGAGAGCCGCGCCAGGCCGGTGTCCCCCATCCTGTTGACCACCACAGATTCTATAAAGATGGAGACCCGGGTCGGGTCTCCGTGCGCATCGAACGGCAGTGTGATGAAGGGCCTCAATCCTTCGGGATCGCGTCCAGGGCCTCGTCCCAAAAGTAAATCTGCCCATCGAGGGACAGGGGCACATGTTGCGCCTCAGCAAAGGCCCGCGCGCCGGGGGTGATCTTTTCACCGGCCACCAACGGCAAGGCCCGGTAGTTAGCGCGTTGCAGATACGCGGCCCGCTTTTGGGCCCGTGCCACATCATACTCGTCTATCACAGACGAGATCTCGACCACCAGCCAGATAGGTTCGGCACCCGGCCGATAACGGGGCTTGCCGCTCAGCACCAGGTCCACCCGGAACCAATCCTTGAACTCCTCCGGAGTCAGACGTTCCCGCAGGTCATCATCCAAATCCGATGGGTCCACGACGCGGATCCGCTGCAACAGAATACCGAAATAGGCAGACGCTCGCCCCCGGTAAACAAGCTCCAGCATCCGGCCTTTGAGATCGCCAACGATGTCGGTCAACCGTTGCACCTGGGCCTCGGTGCGTTCCTGAGCCAAAACCAGCCGCCCGACAGTGGACTCCAGCTCTTCCAGCCGGGCCTCGGTGCGGGCCTGGGCCTGGGCCAGTTGCTCCACGATAGCTTCCAGCCGCTCCAGCCGGGCCTCGGTGCGGGCCTGGGCCTGGGCCAGTTGCTCCACGATGGCTTCCAGCCGCTCCAGCCGGGCCTCGGTGCGGGCCTGGGCCTGGGCCAGCTCGTGCATGGTCCCGCTCAAATCCCGCAGGTCCAGCCGGGTTACTTCCACCGCCGAGACGGCCGCCTGATTCAGCACGTTCACCATCACCTGGACGACGGAAGGCTCGAATACCCGGCGTAACTCTTCTTCGACCGCCGCGCGGTCAATCACCATCCACTCGTATGCCATATTCTATTTCTCCTGACATCCGTGCATAACTTTTGTCGGGGAAGGAACAAGGGGGAGGAGGCCTTTCTTGGGTTTTTGCGGCGGCGAAGCCGCCGCAAAAACCCCTACCAGGCATTCTTTACCCTCCCCCGAAGGGACGCGAAGTGGGGAGTGAGGCAGTGCCCTCATGCGTTTGATCACGCACGGATGTTTTCTCCTCTTGCCAGGAGGGTATGAGAGCTATACCACACCTGGTCAGCAGGGAGTAATGGTCAGGCTCACCCGGTCCGATGATCAACTCAAACGTAACACCAGGAACACGTAATAGTAAAACACCACAGCCGTGAAAAGCAGACTGTCCAGCCGGTCCAGTGCCCCGCCATGGCCGGGGATGAGCCTGCCGGAATCCTTTACCCCCACCTGGCGTTTGATCAGCGACTCGGCCAGGTCCCCCAGGATGGCCGCAACAGTGAGCAGCAGGCCCACTATCAGGCTCAGCCAGATCGGCTGCCCCAGAAACAGCAGGGCTACTGTTGCGATGAGCACGCCGGCCAGCAGCCCGCCCACGGCCCCTTCGCAGGTCTTTTTAGGGCTGATGTGGTGGAAAAATGGCCGCCGGCCGATCAGACGACCCACCAGGTAAGCACTGGCGTCGCAGGCCCATACTGGTAACACACCGGCCAGCAGCCAGGCCAGGCCATCCGGGAGCAAGCCGTTCGTAGCCGCATACACCGGGCCATCCGGCAAGGCCCGCAGGCGGATGAAACAGGCCATGGGCAGGCCCAGGTAAAGTCCACCGGCCACCGTCAGCGCCCAGTCCGTGAGTGCGCCGCGCAAGTCCTGTCGCAGGGTGAGGAGGCCCAGCGCCAGGAGCGTGGCGACCGCCACCAGGGCCCCATCCCACGTCGGTGGTGTACCCAGATAAGCCAGCCCCACCAATGCCAATGCCACCGGGATACCCAAGAACCACAATGGCCGATGGCCCCCGTGGCGCATCAGTTGATAAAACTCGATGCTGCCCAGCAGGGTAAACCCACCAACGAGGAGCAGGAATCCCAGCCCCCCCAGCCAGGCCAGCGTCAGGACGACCGGGATGAGGACGATGGCGCTGAGGGCCCGGGTGAGCAACATGGCTAGCCCAGCCCTCCGAACCGCCGGTCGCGTTGGGTGTACGCGATGATGGCCTGGCGCAGTTCTTCTTTATCAAAGTCCGGCCAATACACCGGCGTAAAGTATAGCTCGGCGTAGGCACCCTGCCATAGCATAAAGTTGCTAAGGCGGTACTCGCCGCTGGTGCGGATGATGAGGTCCGGGTCCGGCAGGTCTGCCGTCCACAGGTAGTGGGAGATTAGCTCCTCGTCCACCTGATCGGCGGGCACACCAGCGGCGATGATGCGTCGTACAGCCTGGGTAATGTCGGCCCGGCCGCCATAGTCAAAGGCCACGTTGACGATCAGGCGGTCGTTGTGTTGGGTCAACTCGATGGCCTGCCGGACACGTCGTTGCAGATCCACGGGCAGGTTCTCCAGGCGGCCGGTGTGGCGTAGTTGAACACCCTGCTTGTGCAGCTCGTTCAACTCGCGGTCCAGCGTCTCGCCGATGAGCCGGATCAGGCCGCGCACTTCATCTATCGGGCGGGTCCAGTTCTCGGTGGAGAATGCCCACAGGGTCAAGATCTCAATGCCGTATTCGACGCAGCCCTCGATGATGCGGCGGATGTTTTCCGTCCCAGCTCGATGCCCGGCCAGGCGTGGTAACCCGCGCTGTCGGGCCCACCGCCCGTTCCCATCCATGATGATCGCCACATGCCTGGGCGCGCCGGTGATCTTGCCTGCTTCCTCTTTTGTGCCCGCCATCGGCTCACCGCCCCTCACAGACTTGCAATCTGCAATCTGCAATTTGCAATTTGCAATCTGCAATCTGCAATCTGCAATCTGCAATCTGCTCTATATCTCCATGATCTCGGCCTGTTTGCGCACCCCTATCTCGTCTATCCGTTCGATGTATTGGTCAGTGGTCTCCTGTAAGCGTTCCTGGGCGCGTTTCAGTTCGTCTTCCGAGATCTCCTTGTCCTTTTCCAGTTGGCGCAGTTCATTGAGTGTGTCCCGGCGCACGTTGCGCACGGCCACCCGTCCCTCCTCTACTCGTTTGCCCACCAGTCGGACCAACTCGCGGCGGCGTTCCTCCGTGAGCGGAGGAATGACCAGGCGCAACACGTGACCATCATTAATGGGGTTAAGCCCCAGGTCTGATTTGAGGATGGCTTTCTCGATCACCGAGAGCATCCGTTGCTCCCAGGGATTGACGATGAGCAGGCGTGGTTCCGGGGCCGAGATGTTGGCTACCTGATTCAAGGGGGTAGATACCCCATAGTATTCCACGTGCAGACGTTCCAGGAGCGCCGGGGAGGCGCGGCCAGTGCGGATCGTGGCCAGTTCATGCCGCAGGGCCTCCTCAGCCTTGCTCATCTTCTCCTGGGCCTCTTCCAGGGTCAGTTCGACGATTTCAGACATCGGTTACCTCCACGCTAATCCCTGACATTAGACACCAGGGTACCGATAGGTTCGCCTAATACGGCGCGCTCCACACTGCCGGATTCCCACAGGTTGAGCACGATGATGGGCATATGGTTATCCATGCACAAGGAGAGCGCGGTGCTATCCATGAAATCCAGCTCCAGGTTCAGGGCCTCCATATAGCTCAAGTGCGTGAACCGCCGGGCTTGCGGATTCCTTTTGGGGTCTGCGTCATAGACGCCGTCCACTTTGGTGGCCTTGATGAGCACCTGGGCGTTAACCTCCACGGCCCGCAAGGCGGCGGCCGAGTCGGTGGTGAAATAGGGATTGCCAGTGCCAGCGGCACAGATCACCACGCGACCTTTTTCCATGTGCCGGATGGCGCGGCGACGGATGTAAGGCTCGGCCACATCGCGCATCTCGATGGCCGTCATCACCCGGGTAAAGATACCCTGCCGCTCCATAGCATCCTGGAGGGCCAGGGCGTTGATCACGGTGGCGAGCATCCCCATGAAATCGGCCTGGGCCCGGTCCATGCCCTCGGCCACATGGGACTGGCCACGCCAGATGTTGCCACCCCCGATGACGATGGCGATCTCGACGCCATGCCGTTTGACCCGCTCGATCTCGCGGGCCACGGTCTCGACCGCCCGGGGGTGAATGCCAAAGGCCCCTTCGCCGGCCATGGATTCCCCGCCCAGTTTGAGGAGTATGCGCCTGTATTTTGGCTCGACCATCGGCTGTGCCCTCCGGGTCAGGAAGGGCCGGCGGTTGCCCGGCGGCCCTTTCCCTGTCATAAGCCCCCCAGCTCATACCGCACAAAGCGGCGCACGACGATATTCTCGCCCAGTTCCGCGATCTTGTTCTGGATCAGTTGCTCCACGGTGATCTCAGGTTCCTTGATGAATGGTTGCCGGAGCAGGCACACCTCGTCATAGTAGCTCTTCAACTTGCCCTCCACGATCCGGTCAACAACCTGGGGGGGCTTGCCGCTATCGGCAACCTGCTTGCGGTAGATAGCCTTTTCGGCTTCGATAACCTCCGCCGGGATGTCTTCCACCCGTACATATGATGGGTTGTGGGCCGCGATCTGCATGGCCAGATCGTGGGCCAGGTTCTGGAACACCGCCGTGCGGGCCACGAAATCCGTCTCGCAGTTCAATTCCAACAAGACGCCGATCCGCGATCCATGATGGATATACGCGGCGATGAGGCCATCCTTCGCCTCGCGGCCGGCTTTCTTGGCGGCCACGACCAGCCCCTTCTCCCGCAGGATACGCACGGCCTCTTCTATATTGCCCTGGGCTTCCGCCAGGGCGTTCTTGCAATCCATAACCCCGGCATTGGTCAGAGCACGCAGTTCTTTGACCATAGTGGTTGTGATTTCCATCGCTACTCTTACCGCGAACCCCTCATACCGGCGTTCGCTATTCCTCCTCTTCTTCTGGGATCAGTTCCTGGTCGAGCATCTCCTCCTCAGCGACCGGGATGGCAATCGTTTCTTCCTCTTCCTTCGGTTCGCTCTCGCCCGTCTCATCAAGGATGATCTCGACGATCTCCTCCACTTCCTCGTAGGGGCCGCCGGCGAACTCTTCTTCCTCCACATAGATGACGCCGGCCTCCACGCGCTCGTATTCCGGGGCCAACAGGGTTTCCCGCACCTGCCGCCCCTCGAGCACGGCATCAGCGATCTTGCTCGTGAGCAGCCGGATGGCCCGGATGGCATCATCGTTGGCCGGGATAGGATAGTCGGCCGAGTCCGGGTCACAGTTGGAATCCACGATGCCCACGATGGGGATGTGCAGACGCTGGGCTTCCTTAACGGCAATCTCCTCGCGGTGGGTATCCACGACGAAGAGGATATCCGGCAGCGCCGTCATCCCTTTCACCCCGCTCAGAAGCCGGTTCAGCTTCCGGATCTCATCTTCCAGTTTCCGGGCCTCTTTTTTAGGCAGCCGGTCGAACTCCCCTTTGAGCTTGCGCTCCTCCAGGCGCACCAGGTAGTCAATACGTCGCTGGATGGTAAGAAAATTGGTGAGCATACCTCCCAGCCAGCGCTGGTTCACGTAGAACATGCCGCAGCGCGTGGCTTCCTCCGCGACGGTCTCCTGGGCCTGGCGTTTGGTCCCTACGAACAAGACTTTAGCATCGTTCTGGGCCACGGCGTCCCGCACGAAGTTGTAGGCTTTGGAGAGCCGGGCCACGGTCTGCTGGAGGTCAATGATATGGATGCCGTTGCGCTCCGTGAAGATGAATGGCCGCATCTTGGGGTTCCACCGCCGGGTCTGGTGCCCAAAATGCACGCCGGCCTCCAGGAGCTGTTTCATGGTAACGATTCTGGTCAAGGCAGTCCTCCTTTTCGTTAGGCTTCCGCTTCCTTCTGCCAGTTTGGGACCGCACTGGAGAGCCAGGCTCTGCACTACCCCTCCAGCCCTGGTCGCGGCTGGCCTGGCCCACGCGCGGCACGCCCCGCCCTGTCGGGAAGCGTGTGAGATGGCACCGCCATCGGTGCTGGAAGATGAGTATACCATAGATACAGGATATAGGCAAGCGCGATCCCAGGGGTTTTCAGTGCTGGATCAAAGTTGCTGTTGCTACGACTGGCTACCTGACACTTGTTATCCGCTCCTCTTGATACCGCCCGGTATTTGTGGTATCATCGTAACTGCTCAGCCTGTACCCTCCCGCAGGTTCGAAAGTGTCTGGCAACGGGTCAGGCAGGTCCAACCTGCCTGCGGGAGGGTGAGCAGTTACGTATCATCAGATCAGCCAGGTATACCGATCTGGACTCCGGCCCATGCGCATCCTCTTTGTCTCCTGCCTCTTGCCTTACCCCACCGTACCCCACGGAGGCGGGACTGACCTGTTTCACCTGCTCGAGACCCTGAGCCAGCGGGGCCATGAGGTACACCTGGTCTCCCTGGTGCAGCCCGCTGAGCGGCCACATATCGCTGCCCTACGCCCCACTATGGCCAGTCTGCAAACGGTAGAACCGGCCCTCGCCTGGCGGCAGAAGTTCCACCACGCCCTTCGCGAGCCACCGTGGCGATGGGGCCGCCGGGCCAGGGCCGAGGTCCGGGCCGCCATCCGCCGTGTGGTGGCGGCTGGCATAGACGTGGCCCAGTTCGAATGGACCGAGACCGCCCGCTTTGTGGATGCCGTGGCAGACCGGGACGTGGTTACCGTGCTGGATGAGGTGGACGTAAGCTTCCGACCCCTGGCCCGGGCCATGGGGCCGGCCGGCTATCGGCACCGCCGGGTACAGGCCGCCCGCGCCCGGGAACTGGCCTGGTGTCGCCGTTTCGATGCCATACTCACCCGCTCGGTGGCGGACCAGGCGGCATTAGAACCATACCTGCCGGGTCAAAGCCTCCATGTCTTCCAACCCTGGACCCACGTGGAGGAGTTTCGGGAGATCAGCCCGGAGACGCGGGAGCCGGGCACCGTGCTCTTCTGTGGGGCTATGGACCGGGCTGAGAACGCTGACGCGGTGCTGTGGTTCTATCGGTATTGCTGGCCTCAGGTACGAGCGGCGGTCCCAACAGCCCGGTTGCTCATCGTCGGCCATGCGCCCCGGCCAGCGGTCGTCCGCCTGGCCGCCGATCCCACCGTGACTGTCACCGGCTACATCCCTGACCTGCGCCCGGCCTATGCCCGCGCCGAGGTGTGCATCGCGCCGTCGCTGGTCGGCGGCGGGGTGCTCAACAAGGTCATTGACGGGATGGCCGCCGGTCGGCCGGTGGTGACGACCAGCGCAGGCAACGAGGGGGTGGCAGCGCCCCCAGAGGTCGTCTATGTGGCCGATGAACCGGCCGCCTTTGCCGCAGCCGTGATACGGCTCCTGCAAGACCCGGCCGAGTGGATCCGCGTGGCGACACACGGCCGGACCTTCGTGCAAAGCACCTATCGCTGGGCAGAGAACGTGACCCGGCTGGAAAATCTGTACAACGTCATCAGGTCTGCTCGAAGCTGAGAAAGGCTATTTCCAGGCCTGTTGACCAAATAGGAAAAGGATGATATATTGAAGTCCGAAGTGTTCGGGTTGAGGCAAAGCTTCGATGAACAGTTACGTGCAAAGCAAAGATCCTGGTCCCCGGGCCGGCGAGAGAGAGCGCACGGTGGCCTGTTACCTTGGGGCAGCCGGTCTCATCCTGGTCCTGTTGCTGGCCGGCTGCCGGTCAGTGGATTCCAGGCCCACTGGCCCCCAGCAGGATGCTGCCCTGCTCATCGAGAACAAGGGGTCTGATACCCTGGTGAACCTGGCTCTGGCCTGGGCCGAAGCCTATATGCGCCTGCACCCGGAGGTACGCATCTCCGTCACCGGCGGCGGGACCGGCACCGGCATCGCCGCCATGATCAACGGCACAGTGGATATCGCCAACGCCTCGCGCGAGATGAAGCCGGAAGAGATCGCGGCCGCCAGGGCCAACGGGATCACCCCCCGGGAGTTCATCGTCGCCCGCGATGCCATCGCCGTGGTGGTGCACCCCTCCAACCCGGTGAGCGGCCTCACCCTCCACCAGATTTCTGACATCTACACCGGCCAGATCACCAACTGGCGACAGGTGGGTGGTGAGGACCGGCCTGTTGTCCTCCTCTCCCGCGAATCCAACTCTGGGACCTACGTGTACTTTTTGGAGCACGTGATCCGGCTGGGCCAGAACAACGGCCGGTTGTTCGCCCCGGACACGCTGCTCATGCCCTCCTCCGAGGGGATCAGCACCGAGGTGCGCCAGAATCCCAACGCCATAGGCTATGATGGCCTGGGCTATGTGACGCCGGACCAAAAGATGCTGGCCATAGCTCGCGACGACCATAGCCCCTACGTGCTGCCCTCCATTACCACAGTTAACAACGGCACGTACCCCATTTCCCGTCCGCTGTATATGTACACCGCTGGCGAACCGACCGGCCCCATCAAGGCGTATCTGGATTGGATCTTAACCGATGGGCAGGCGTTGGTGGCAGAGTTGGGTTTCGTGCCGTTAGAGTAAAAGCTTCAGAACTGCCCACCCTCCCGCAGGCTTCGCCGTGAGCTCAGCCGAACGGTTGGGGCGCAATGATCAGACCGGACGCCGCCGGCGTGCTTCGATGACCGATTGCATCCCCGTTCTAACCTGCGGGGGGCAGGGTAAAAAAACTTCAGGAGGATAGAACCATGCGAAGGGAACAATGGATACTGTTGGGTGGGGCCGCGTTGCTGGTGATCGCCCTGATAATGGCCTGGCAGTTCCTGGGCGGGGGGGTGCCGGCCCTGGAAGGGCCGGGCAACGCCGAAGCCCATTATCAGGCCGGCAAGGCCGCCAGCGCCCGAGGTGACCTGACCACCGCCATCGCCGAGTTCGAGGCGGCGGTCAAGTTGCGGCCGGACTATGCTGAGGCCCATTATGCCCTGGGGGTGGCCTATACCAAACAGGGCGAGGCCTATGTGCAGGGCAATCAACTGACCGAGGCTGGCGCTGCCTATGGCAAGGCCGTCGCCGCCTACCAGAAGGTCATCGCCCTGCAACCGGACAAGACCGACGCCTACATCAACCTGGGTAACGTCTACATCCAGACGGGCCAGCTCGACCAGGCCATCGCCGTATTGCGCCGGGCGGTAGAGCTGTCGCCCACCGACCCAGATGCCCACTATAACCTGGGCGCGGCCTATCAGTTTGACAAGCAATACGACCAGGCCATCACCACATTCCAGAAAGTTCTGGAACTGGACGCCAACTATGCCAATGCCTATCTGGGGCTGGGCTATGCTTACAAGGAAAAGGGCGAGAAGGAAAAGGCCATCCAGGCCTTTGAGACGTTCTTGAAGCTGAGCCAGGACCCGGTATATCGCAAACAGGCGGAGGAACAACTGGCGGCGTTAAAGTCGCAAGGGTCGTGAGAGCCACAGCAGGAGATGTTCACGCGCCGGGCGCACCCCGTGGCATAACCGACCTGCTCCCGCTCCCTACGGGCCACAGTCCAGCGGCGGCGGACAGTCCCGCCGCGAGGTTTGATTTTTGGCTCGCGCCCACGCTCCGCGTGGACGCGCCAGAGGCCGGATGCGTCGTCACTGCCGCGCAGAGCGTGGCAGCGAGTAGGAAATAACCGACCTGCTCTCGCTCCCTACAGGTAACAATCCAGCGGGCTGGCGGTGGATTGTCCCACGGCGAGGTTTGATTTTTGGCTCGCGCCCACGCTCCGCGTGGGCGCGCCAGAGGCCGGATGTATCGTCACTGCCGCGCAGAGCGTGGCAGCGAGTAGGAAATAACCAACCTGCTCCCGCTCCCTACGGGTAACAATCCAGCGGGCTGGCGGTGGATTGTCCCACCGCGCGCAGGGGGACGTATTTACGGGAGAGCATCATGACCGAACCATACGACATCGTCATCATCGGCGGGGGGCCGGGTGGCTATGTGGCGGCCCTGCGCGCCAGGCAATTGGGGGCCAGGGTCGCCCTGGTGGAGCGGGAACGGGTAGGCGGGACCTGCCTGAACCGGGGTTGCATCCCCACCAAAGCCATGGTCCGGGGCGCCGAGGTGTTCAAGCTGGCGCAGGAAGCCGCGACCTTTGGGGTGGATACTGGCCCGGTGCGATTGGACCTGGCCCGGTTCGTGGCCCGTAGAGACCAGGTAGTGGAGACGCTGGTGAGCGGCGTGGAGCGGCTGCTGGCCGGCAGCGGTGTGTCGCTTTACGCCGGCCGGGGCCGCATCGCCGGGGGCGCCGCCGAGGGCTGGCGTGTAGTTGTAAGTGGACAGGATGGGAAAGAGCAGGTGGTGATCGGGCGCCGGGTGATCGTCGCTACCGGCGCGGTGTCAGCTCCCCTGCCGGTCCCGGGTGCCGACCTGCCCGGTGTCCTCGATTCCTGGGACCTCTTGCAGCTCCGCGAACTTCCCCATCACCTGGTGATCATTGGGGCCGGGGTCGTGGGCATGGAGATGGCCTGCATCTTCCACGCCCTCGGCAGTCGGGTCACCATCGTGGAGCTGCTACCCACCATCCTGCCGCCGGTGGACCCGGCCCTGTCCCGGCGTTTCGCCGCCCTGGTGCGGCAACGCGGCATGGCCCTGCATACCGGGGCGCGGGTGACCGCCATCACCCAACGAGAAGACGGCTGGCTGGGGGTAGCCTTTGAGGCCGGGCACGGTAGCGAGACCGCCTGGGGCGACCGGGTGCTGGTAGCCACAAGTCGTTGGCCTTCCACCGGGGGCACCGGCATAGAGGCGTTGGGCGTCGCCATGAACGGCCGGGCGATCGCCGTGAATGAGTACCTGGAGACGAGCGTCCCCGGCATCTATGCCATTGGCGATTGTATCGGCGGCCAGATGCTGGCCCATGTGGCCTCGTATGAGGGCGAGGTGGCGGTAGAGAACATCCTGGGGCGCCGGCGCCGGACCGACTATACCGTGGTGCCGGCCTGTATCTTTACCACGCCCGAGATCGCCGACGTGGGGCTGACGGAGGAGCAGGCGCAAGGGCAAGGCATCGCCTGTACCGTGTCCGTGTTCCCGTTCACCGCCTGCGCCAGGGCCCTGGCCCAGGGCGAGACGGAAGGCCAGGTGCGACTCGTCTGCGAGGCCGGCTCTGGCAAGGTGTTGGGCCTGCATATCATGGGTCCCCACGCATCCGACCTCATCGCGGAAGGGGCGCTCGCCATGCGTCTGGGGGCCACAGCCCGTGACATCGCAGAGTTGATCCATGCCCACCCCACGCTATCGGAGGCCGTGATGGAGGCCGGCAAGGAGCAGTTGGAGGGGGCGATTCATTTCCAGCGGCAGAAGCGACGATGAGCATATGATGGGGTATGAAAGTGAGCCATCAAAAGTCGGGCGTCAAATGTCACACACGGTGCACTGCGCGAACGTCAGCCAGCAGCCAGCAACTGATCGCCCACCGCCAATTGTCATTCGCGGCCGGGTCATCTCGCAGGGGGTGGGGCGTGGTCGGGTGCTCTTGAGCCGGGATGACATGAGCTTCCTGGGCGGCGTGGATGCCGAGACCGGCGTGGTGGTGGAACCGGGGCACGCCCTGGAAGGCCAGTGCATCGCCGGGCGAGTGTTGGTCTTTCCGCGCGGCAAGGGCAGCACCGTGGGGTCCTACGTGCTGTACGGGCTGGCCCGGCGCGGCCTGGCCCCGGCGGCCATCATCAACATCGAGGCCGAGATCATTGTAGCGGTGGGGGCTATCCTGGCCGAAATCCCCATGTTGGACCGCCTGGAAGTGGACCCCTATGAGGTCTTGCCTGACGGTGCTGAGGTGATCGTCGCCTCGCGCGGCGATGAGGGGGTAGTATGTCTGGTGAACCAGATGGGCTGACCCTGGTCAAGTTGGGCGGCAGCCTTATCACAGACAAGAGGCAGCCCTATACGCCCCGGTCAGATGTATTGGCCCGGCTCGCCATCGAGATCCGGGAGGCTCTTGAGGCCGCCAGACCCCTGGTGATCGGGCATGGCAGTGGCAGTTTCGGGCACGTGGCCGCAGCCCGATACCGCACGCACGAGGGGCTGGTGGGGCCGGACAGCGTGCGCGGCTGGGCCGAGGTCCACGATGCGGCAGCCCGGCTCAATCGCCTGGTGGTGAGGGCCTTGTTGGAAGCCGACGTGCCGGCGGTAAGCGTGCCGCCGTCGGCCGGGTGCGTGGCCGTGAACCGGCGCATCACCCGTTGGGAACTGGCCCCCCTGCGCTGCCTGCTGGACGCCGGGCTGGTCCCGGTCCCCTATGGCGATGTGGTGGCGGATGGTGCCCAGGGCTGCGCCATCGCTGCCACAGAAGAGTTGTTCTGGTATCTGAGCACCACCTTCCCGGTGCGGCGCGTCCTCATGGTGGGCCGGGTAGACGGCGTGCTGCGGGGCAATGGAGAATTGGTCGGAGAACTGACCGCCGCCGATTTCGAGGGTTTAAAAGAGGAATTGAAGGGGGCAGCTGGAGTAGATGTGACTGGTGGTATGCTGCAAAAGGTGGAATATCTGCTGGCTCTGGCAACGCGAGGCGTGCCGGGCCTCATCCTCAATGGCGATGTCCCCGGCCGGCTCCGCCAGGCCCTTGAGGGTGAGGCGGTAGTGGGGACGGTGATCAGGTAGGGCTGTAGGATTACGGCGTGCGGTTTCTATCCCTCGCTCCGCTCCCGGGGCAGCAGCAACTATCTCAAAGCCAGGTCCACGAAAGCTGATGCCCGATCTCACACCACCTGATAAGGGGCCAGGTGGGTTGACTTTCCGTTTGACCCACATCATCAGGTAGCAAATAGGGTAAGTTGCGCCCACAAAACCCACGTTGCACCTGCCCAACCGCCCACCAGCCACGGCGCCCCGCCCCGGTCTCGTGGCGTGAGCCAGCGGGGAACTGACCGCGAACTCCACGAAACCCCCTCGAAACCCACGAAAGGGCGCCAGCCCTGGCGATCTTATCTCTTTACCCGCAACGATGTTCTGGCATACGACACGTAATAACTACCCGGTCCCCCACGCCCAACCCTGACAACCGGGCTGCGTTGCCCTCCCGCACGGCGATCTCCAGGTGACCAGCACTACCGATGAGGGCCAGCGGCTGGCCGGGAAGCACGGCGGCATAGGCTTCAGACAGACCGGCGATGCTGACCGGCCCGGCGGTCACCGTCAAGTCAGGCGCCGGTGCCCGGCAAGGCCCACAGGGGCCGGACGTTGTGAGATCGGCCTCCGTTATGTCCGTCACCAGGTTCCCAAAGTGGTCAATGTAGATGACGTGCCCCGTCAAGGTGTTGCCGCGCCGGGTCGGGTGCGAAACGGGGAACGTTGTCAGATCGGCCACTGCCGGTCCCAGTTCAGTCAGGGGCACGCCCCGGGCGATATGGGCGGCGGCCGGGGCCAGGATATCCCGGCCGTGAAACGTCCGGCTGACATGGGGTAGCCGATAGGCCGGGTTCTCCAGGGTCACCGCCTCGATAACCACCTCGCGGCTCAAGACCAGGCTCAGCAGGCCATTATCGGGGGCTACAAACGTCCCCCAGGAGGTGCGCACGGCCACCAACCGGCGTGCGCTGCCCACGCCGGGGTCCACCACGGCCAGGTGGATAGCCCGGGCCGGGAAATAGCGATACGCCGTATAGAGAGCATAGGCCCCGGCGCGCACGTCCTGCGGCGGTATCTCGTGGGTCAGGTCCACCAGCCGGGCCGCCGGCGCGATCCCCAGGATCACCCCCTTCATCGTCCCCACGAACGAGTCCTGGAGGCCGAAATCTGTGGTGAGCGTGATGAGAGGAACCATAAGTTTACATGTTGTGTGTTGCGTAAAATGTAAGGTCCAGTGCACGCGCCTTACGTTTTACTTTTTACGTTTTTCGTTCCAGGATCGCTGGGAGGTCCAGTAAAGTGTGGATAACCGGGCAGCCAGGGTCTTCGGGCAACGTTCGACCATCGCGCAGCAGCAGGATGGCATCCAGCCCAACGCCGCGTGCGCCGCTCACATCGGTGTAGCGACTATCCCCCACATGAACGGTACGGGCCGGGTCTGTGTTGAGGACGGTGAGGGCGTGGCGAAAGATCGCCGGATGTGGTTTCTCAAAGCCGACGCGGGCAGAGGCAAAGATGCCATCGAAATAGGGGGCCAGCCCCAGGCCCTCGCAAGTTCGCTGTAAATGCCAGCCCCAGTTGGAAACGATAGCCAGGCGGTAGCCCCACGCGCGGAGGGTTTCCAGCGCCGGCCAGACGTCGTCATACACGCGGTAAGAGTTCGGATGACTGAATAGATCATACGAGCGGCTGGAGATCTCTTCGATCCGTTCGGTGATACCGATCTGGGTCAGCACGCGCCGGTCTATAGCCAGGATCCATTGCCGGTCCGTCTCCTCAGAAGGCTGCTCCCAGATCATCGGCTCGCTGGTCACCACCTGCCCCCATACGGCATTCATAGCTACTTGCAGGTCCGAAAAGCACACTTCCCGACCCAGCACGTCACGAATAGCCTGGGCCATGATCGCTTCCGCAGACGGCACGATTTCCACCAGCGTCGCGCCCATATCCAGAAAGATGGTGTCGTAACGCATGTTATTTTCCTCCTGCCAGATCATCTTTGGACAATCCTGAAGTCTTCAGGCGGGCCATAACCTGGGGTCACGACCGGCTAAAGCCTCTATTCCCTTGTGCGCCCCGTTGTCCAAAGTCCAAAACATTTGAGACGGCCGGGCAAGCTCGACACGGATGCACGGACGAACGTATTTATCAGTGGGCAATCCGTGTCTCACTGACCCAATTGTACCACATCCGGCTGGAAAGTGAAACGAGGGGGTGTTTGACATCCGGGCGTAATTAAACGCACGAGGGCCCTGCCCCACTCCGCGTTCCTTCGCCACTACGCGATGCGGGGAGGGGCAAGAATGCCTGGAAGGCTTTCTCCCTCCCTGACAGAAGTTATGCACGGATGTCAGGGGTGTCTGTCATGGTTTTGCATTTGACTGCCCGAGCAGGGGGAAATAGAATGGCTGGTGCAAACTGATGGGGCAGGAGAGAGAGGTGGACAGCGTGGATTTTGATCGCGAATGGCAGGAGCAGAGTACAGCAGCTCTTACGGGGATGAAAGAGTGGCGGCTCCAGTATCCCCGAGCCACCCTGGATGAGATCGAAGCGGCGGTAGATGACCGTTGTCGCGGCGGCAGACGGAGACCGTTGGGGCCGCTTGCGTCGCGGTCCAGACGGCGGAAGTGGCACGACTGGAAATGGGACCTGCCGGACAGGCGTTAAAATTCCGCCTGGCTCTCACCCCTCCCCTGCCCCCTCCCCTGGCCGCAAGGCCAGAGGGAGAGGGGGACAAAGGGGGGTGAGGGGCGATAAAGGCCTTCGGTCACAAAAGTGTCAACCAAGAACCATGCCGGGGCAACGATACCCTTTCGGTAAGGCCCTGCGCCCCGCTTTACCGGCGAGAGAGCAAGTTCACAGCAAAGACCAGTCCGGCGGCTATGTTCACCATCCCCGAGGCGATGCCCAGGGTCAGCAGCCCCGGCCAGGCCAGGTAGGCCGAGGCTCCCAGGTAGACCGCCAGGCTCCACAAACCCGCGTTGGCCAGGATCAGATGCAAAGCGGTCCAACCTTGCTGGTCACCCCTGAGCTGGTAAACAAGCCCGGCCAGGATCAGGCCCCCGCCACCCAATAAGGCCAGGTGAGCGTGTGCCGTAGCCAGGCCCCGCGTCATGGGCCAGATCAGCATCAGCAGGCCCAGGCCCCCGCTCAACAGTGTGTAGAGAGCACCCAGGTACAGGAACCAACGCGCCACCGGCGTTATGCCACAGCCAGGTTCAGGTCCTGGAGCAAGGCATCCAGGTCCTGGATACCGTGAGAGATAACTCCCTGTTCCACGGTTTCCCAATTTGCCACGTGACAGCCCACGCAGGCCAGACCGTGCCTGAAAAAGACCGGCACCGTTTGCGGATACTTCTTGACCACCTCGCCGATAGTCATATCTTTGGTGATGATCGCCTTATCCTCAGCCATTTTAAACTTCCTTCAAATTGTTGTCTGGTCGAACGTAACCAGCCGGCTCATCCTCTTATCCCCCCGACAGCGGGAAGAAGACGGCCGCACAGTGATCGATTTACATCATAGCACTTCAGGTCTGCTTTGTCAAACACCTCACACCAGCGACAGCGGTGAAGAGAGCGCGGTTGAGCGTGGTAGGGGATCATCTGTTTGACCATGCGGGAATGGAGCAGCGTCCGCCCAACCTCCGGCAGGACCGTGGCCGAGGGGATGGGGAGCTCCCAGTCGCGGATCAGCCGCTCCGGGCAGCCTGGCTCAGGTGTCTCATGACGCCTCCACCAGCGCCCGGTAGGCCGGCTCCTCGCGGATAGAGGCCAGGTCGGGGTCCTGCCGCGACCAGCCGGCCAGGCCCGGGTTCAGCCGGAGGGCCTCGGTCAACGTGGCTATCGCCAGTTCTTTCTGGCCGGACAGCGCGTAGTAGCAGGCCAGGTTGTAACGGATGAGACCCTGCCAGTCCGGGGCGTCGCTCAACACGGCCAGCGATTGCGCCGCCGTCTCCTGGAGCCGGGCCGCCTGATCCGCCTGGCCGTGCTCAGCGTACCACTGCGTGAGGTGGGCCAGGGGGTGCAGGTACTCGTTGCCCACGATGAGCCGCCACAGGGCGCGTCCTTGCTGCCAGGGGTAACGGCTGGTATCCAACAGAGCGTCTTCCGTCATCGCCTGCACGTGCTCGACTGATTCGGCCTGGGCGTGGTTCAACACGTCGAGCACCTCGGCCCAGGGCCGGTCGTGGTAGCGCGCGAATATCTCGGCGTTCGCCTGGTCAATGTCATGGTAATACCGGGGCGGTGGTTCGCCGCGCCGGGCCGCCGCCAACGACTGCGCGCTGCGAGCCTGCCATTCGGCCAGGTGCGCGGCCAGGTCCTTGGCCGACCAGTGTTCCAGCGTGCCGACGGCGGCGCGCTCCTCGTCGCTCAGGCCGGCGACGAACGTCTGCACCTCCTCGTGGGCGCGCTGGATCAGGTCAACAAGTTGGGCTTTGATCGCCATGTTCTCCTCCTGGTTGTTTCTACCCTCACCCCGGCCCTCTCCCGCTAAAGCGGACAGGCCCTATAGGGAACTGAGTCGCTATGTTCAGTAGTTTAGCACTTTTCACAATGTGGCCCGGAACTCACCGCAGAGGCGCAGACGCTTCGCGCGCGGAGTTTTCCTTAAAATCCTCTGCGCTCTCCGCGTCTCGGCGGTGAAATCCTGGACTACCCATGTCGTTTGTAAAATCTGCAAAACGCCGATGGGCGCGGTCTCCTGACCACGCCCCGGCGTCGCGGTCAGGAGACCGCGACGAACACCCCCGCGCCCGACGCGCTATGCTACGTGCCCGGCGAGGCGTAAAAGTGCAGCCCGGGCGCGCCGATCACGCCGAACCCCGGGCTGCGCGAGAGGAAGTGAGACGTGTCCAAATGATTGCTCAATATGCCCGCGCGAACACGGCCCGCTCCGCCGCCGGCCGCCCGCAACGCACGCAGAGGCCCGGCCCGGTCTGCCCCTCGAAGGGGAGGCAGCGGATGGTGGCCCGGGTGTCTTCCTGGATGGCCGCCTCGCACGCCGCGTCGCCGCACCAATGGGCCACGATGAATCCACCCGGGTCGTCAATGACGCGTTGGAACCCGGCATAGTCGGCCACGGTGTGGGTATTGGCGTCGCGGAAGGCACGAGCGCGGGCCAGCAGGTCGCGCTGGAGGTCGTCCAGCAGGGCCGGGACGCGCTCGCCCAGGCCGGCCAGGGGCGCAGGGGTCTTTTCGCCGCGGTCGCGCCGCACCAACACGGCCTGGCCGGCCGCCAGGTCACGCGGACCGATCTCGATCCGCAAGGGCACGCCGCGCATCTCCCACTCGTTGAACTTCCAGCCGGGGGAGTATTCCTCCCGGTCGTCCACCCGGACGCGGACGCCCCGCGCCCGCAGGTCATCGGCCAGGGCCTGGGCGGCCTGACGCACGCCGGCCCCCTCGTCGCTGCGGCCAATCGGCACGATGATCACCTGGATGGGGGCCAGCCGGGGCGGCAGGATGAGGCCCTGGTCGTCGCCGTGGACCATGACCACCGCGCCCACCATGCGCGTGCTCACGCCCCAGCTCGTCTGCCAGACGTATTGGAGCTGATTGTTCTGGTCCAGGTATTGCGTCCCGAAGGCTTTGGCAAAGTTCTGGCCCAGGAAGTGGCTGGTGCCGGCCTGGAGGGCGCGCTTGTCGCCCATCATGGCCTCAATGGTGTAGGAGCGCACGGCCCCGGCGAACCGCTCGCTGTCGCTCTTGCGGCCGGGGATGACCGGGATGGCCGCGTCGTTCACGGCAAAGTCGGTGTAGACATCCAGCATGAGCCGGGCGCGGGCCTCGGCCTCCTCGGCGGTGGCGTGGGCGGTATGCCCTTCCTGCCACAGGAACTCGGTGGTGCGCAGAAAGAGCCGGGTGCGCATCTCCCAACGCACCACGTTGCACCACTGGTTGAGGAGCAGGGGCAGGTCGCGGTAGCTCTGGATCCATTGCGAGAACATGGAGTTGATGACGGTCTCTGAAGTGGGCCGGACCACCAGGGGTTCCTCCAGCTTCTCACCACCGCCGTGCGTCACCACGGCCAACTGCGGCGCGAACCCCTCCACGTGCTCGGACTCTTTCTGGATAAAGCTGTAGGGGATAAAGAGCGGGAAGTAGGCATTCTGGACGCCGGTGGCCTTGAAACGGCGGTCCAGCCCGGCCTGGATGTTCTCCCAGAGGGCGTAGCCGTAGGGACGGATGACCATGCAACCCTTGACCGGGGCATAGTCGGCCAGCTCCGCGCGCTGCACCACATCGGTGTACCAGCGGCTATAGTCTTGACTGCGAGGGGTGACTTTTTTGGACATGGGGGTCTCCTTATGGTGAATCTCAGGTCGCAGGTCACGGGTCGCAGGTCACAGGTCACAGGTTTCAGGTTGCAGGTTACTGGCGACCAGTGGCTGGTGACTGAGGACTGGCGACTGGCGACTGGCGACTGGTTTGCGGCCAATGACGATGAACTCGGTGGGATAGGCGCGAGCGTCGGCCTTGTCGCACGAGGCAAAGCGGCCGGTGGCGGCGTCGCGGACGGTGGGCAGGATCTTGACCGGTATCTCGCGTTTGATGAGACGTTCCAACTCCAGGCCGGCCAGTTGCAAGCCCTCGGCGAAGGCCTGGGCGTTCAATATCTCCACTCCTCGGAGAGTGGTGTTGCCGATGACATAGCAGCAGCGCGCGCCGGGTTTGAGGATCCGCGCTGTCTCCTGGAAACACTCCTGCATGTCGGCAAAATAGGCCTGGATTTCCGCCGCTGTGCGTGGGTCGCGCTGCGCCATCTTCTCGACGATGCGGGATGCGATTTCTGATTGCGGATTTCTGATTGCGGATTTGACGCTCCCCGTGCCGATAAACTGTCGCCGATACTCACGTGGATTTTGCGCGGCGTCCGGGGCCAGCCAGAGCGTGGTCAACTGATGCAGGTCGGCGTACTCGTAACTGGTGACGTAGGGGCTGGAGGTGACCTGCAAGTCCACGGAGTTGTCCTCCACTGGCTGTTGGCGGGCATCGCCGCGCCTGATGTTCAGGTAGGCCGTCGGGTTCTGGCGTACAGCCGGCGGCACGGCCTTCCACAGGGCCAGATTGCCGCGCATCATGCGCCGGAGGTGGGACAGGAATACCGTAAAGGGTGGCACCGGCCGCTTGTTCCGGTCCCGAATCGGTTTGGTGCTGCCCATATCCCACCGGGAGACGGTCTTGAGGATGTGGCTGAAACAACAGAGTAGAAAGTCGCGCACGTGCTCGTCTGGCTCGGCGCTGATCCGCCCCAGGATGAAACCCAATTCGTCGCGTGTGGCCGGGTCGAACCAGTAATTGATCCGGGCCAGGCTAACCTGGGGGATGAGACACCGCAGTCGTTGTGCTGGCGGCCACAGGGGCAACGTGCGCGAGGTATCCAACGCCAGCAGGTCCATGGTCACGGCCTGGATGCGTTCGGCCAGGTAGCCCGGCTCGATAGGGGTGGCCTTGACCCGGGTGATGAGCGCGGCAGCATAGTTGATGTCGGTGCCACTGGCCCGGTAGCCCCGGGCGATGGCACAGGCGATGGTGGTCCCACTGCCCATGAACAGATCGTTTACGTGGATTTCGGAATGCGGAATGCGGATTTCGGAATGCGGAATGCGGATTGCGGAATGCGGATTTCGGAATGCGGAATGCGGAATGCGGATTTCGGAATTCCGCCATCCGCCATCCGCAATCTGCAATCCGCAATCCGCAATCGGCAGGTACAGGTCAAACAGCCGCTCCACGAGTTGCGGGATGAACTTGGCCGGGTAGCGGTGGTAGCCGTGAGAGAGCTTGCCGGTCTGGCGGGGGCCGCATTCGGCAAAGCTCCAGTCTGGGTCCACCTCTGTCTGGGCAAAGAGTTCCAAAATCTCCTCAGCGTCTAGCACGCGTGCTCATCCTCCGCGCGAACCTGCCGCTGCCTGCTTCCACTACACCCGGCGCCCGGCATCCGTCTGCTGTCTCCACCTCGAGGACAAAGCCTGGAGGGAGAGACCTCATTGCTCCTCCACGGTGAACATGCCCCGGGTCTCGGCCGCGACTTCAAAGCGTTCCCGCCAGGCCCGGGCTTCGGCCTGCGACATCCACCGGCTCACCAGCCGGGCCTCTTTGAGCGGGACGGCCGCGCCAGGCTCCGCAAAGGTGAGGAACAGGAATGCGCCGACCACCGGTATCGGGAACTCCTGGTCCAGAAACCGCACCGTGTACGTAGCATCGGCCCATAACAGGACCTCAAAGCCGCCCACGCCGTGCTCTGGTTTGTCGCCGCTGGTGGTGATCCAGTGATTGCCCCACGGGTCGCTGATGCTGATGGGGATGCCGGGACGGGGAAGACTGCCGGCGATGGCCCGGGGGCCAGGACGGACCTCCAGCCGCATGGCCCACCCGGTCAGGCCCGGGCCAGCCTGAACCAGGCGGATACCGGTGTAATAGTGTTGCAGGATCTCCTGGGCCGTGGCCCCCTGTTCCGCCATGACCCGCGCGCCAGCCTGACACAGCCCCACGCCGTGACCATATAGTTGCGTGTGCCCACAGGGGCACGGGACCTGCCGACAATAGGGCACCAGCGACGAGGCGGGCCATACGTCCTCAAAGTTGCGGGTGTGACCGTCGCAATGCCCAAAGTAGAACGCCGTGGCGATGGTATCGCCATAAACCAGCACCAGGCCCGTCGTCGCCCGTACCGCCTGGTCTGGCAGGGGCGCCTGTTCTGCGCTCCAGGCCTGACAATGCCGATGATCTGTACAGACATGGGCTTGCGAGCC
>Ga0209162_1000453_pt1 | contig 44976 bp, 31 predicted proteins | sample YNPNPMetaG_FD_187121 | JGI IMG/M metagenome (GOLD analysis project Ga0209162, IMG submission 187121) | Anoxygenic and chlorotrophic microbial mat microbial communities from Yellowstone National Park, USA - YNP NP MetaG (SPAdes) (version 2) ...
AAGCCTCCCCTCTCCCACCGGGAGAGGGGCCGGGGGTGAAAGCCTCCCCTCTCCCTTTGGGAGAGGGGCCGGGGGTGAGGGCCACCCCTCTCCCTTTGGGAGAGGGGCCGGGGGTGAAAGCCTCCCCTCTCCCACCGGGAGAGGGGCCGGGGGTGAAAGCCTCCCCTCTCCCTTTGGGAGAGGGGCCGGGGGTGAAAGCCTCCCCTCTCCCTTTGGGAGAGGGGCCGGGGGTGAAAGCCTCCCCTCTCCCACCGGGAGAGGGGACAGGGGTGAGGGCCTCCCCTCGCCCTTTGGGAGAGGGGCCGGGGGCGAGGGCCTCCCCTCGCCCTTTGGGAGAGGGGTCGGGGGTGAGGGCCTCCCCTCGCCCGCTGGGAGAGGGGCCAGGGGTGAGGGCAAAATCGTCGCCATCGGCGAAATCGGCCTGGACTACTACTGGGACGCCGCCCCACACGACCTCCAACAGCGCGTCCTGCAAGCGCAACTCGACCTGGCGGCAGAACTCGGCCTGCCGGTGGTCATTCACCTGCGCGAGAAGGGTGACGCCCCCGCCGGCCCCTGCGCGTCGGACTTATTGAACATGCTGGAGAAATGGGTGGCAGGCTTGCGGTCCCGCGGCGCAGCGCTGGCCGAGCGCCCCGGGGTGCTGCACTCCTTCTCCGGGTCGCTGGAAACGGCGCGGCGGGCCATCGGCCTCGGTTTCTACATCGGCGTCACCGGCCCGGTGACTTATCGCAAAGACCGCCAGGAACTCATCGCCGGCCTGCCGCTCGAACGTCTGCTGATTGAGACCGATTCGCCCTTCCTGGCGCCTGCTCCCCACCGCGGGAAGCGCAATGAACCTGCCTTCGTACGGCTGATTGCTGATAAAATAGCAACACTACACCATACTACTTTTGAAACGGTTGCAAAAGTCACTACGGCAAGTGCTTTGCAACTGTTCCGTTGGAACGACTGAATTGAACGTCCACCCTTCACTTGCACTGATTGATCACGATATTGCTGAAGTTGAGGCTCTCATGCGGCAGCAAGCCCACGAGGCCCATCCCGACTTGCAGGCGGCACTGGAACATTTGTTAGATGCTGGCGGCAAGCGCATCCGCCCGACCCTGAGCCTGCTGACCGGCCGCATGCTGGGAGCCCCGCACCGGCCCCTGCTTTATCTCGCCGCGGCTGCAGAATTGCTTCACACGGCCACGCTTGTCCACGATGACTTGATTGATGGCTCCTTGCTCCGGCGTGGAAACCCAACGCTGAACGCACAATGGTCCCCGCCTGCCACCGTCCTGACGGGAGATTTTATTTTTGCCCGTGCGGCAAAACTGGCTGCCGAAACAGACTATTTGCCTTTGATAAAATTGTTTGCTGAGACCCTGGCGATCATTGTCAATGGGGAACTCACCCAGATGTTCTCTGCCCGAGGGGTGGCCAGTCGGGAAAATTATTATCAACGAATTTACGCCAAAACGGCCTCGCTGATTGAGATGACCACCCGCGCGGCGGCCATGCTCAGTCCGGTGGAGGAGCACGTCGTCGAATCAATGCGACGTTATGGCTACCATCTAGGAATCGCCTTTCAGATTGTGGATGATGTGCTAGATTTTACCGGGGACCAGGCCGAAGTAGGCAAACCAGTTGGCAGTGACTTGCGCCAGGGGTTAATCAACCTGCCTGCGTTGCACTACATTGAAACCCACCCGACAGATGAGGATGTACAGGCGTTACTGGCCGGACGTTACCTGCTGGAACAAAATGAAATGGATGCACTGGTAAAGAAGGTGGCCAGCAGTAATAGCATTGCCTTCGCCAAGCGAGAGGCCGAGGAACATGTCCGGCTGGCAATTGCAGAATTATCAAAAATGCCCCCTGGAGAAGAACGCAACGCGCTGGAAGAACTGGCGCGCTACACCGTGAGCCGTAAACTTTAGAGAGCGCTCTCTGAATCGATCAATCTCAAGAAGACATCGACAACGCGTGGGTCAAAGAGAATCCCCTTGTTTTGTTCAAGGTATTCGCGCGCGGCTTCGCGCGTCCAGGCTTTGCGATAGGGGCGGTCAGAAGTGAGCGCATCCCACACATCCACCACGGCAAAAATGCGCGCCGCCAGGGGGATTTCTTCCCCTTCCAGTCCACGCGGGTAACCGGAACCATTCCAACGTTCATGATGGGAATAGGGGATCTCCAGAGCGGGCTGAAGGTAAGCGATCATGCTGAGCATCTCTTGGGCAATTTGTGGGTGACGGCGAATCAGTGCCCATTCTTCCTCCGTCAAGGGGTCGAGTTTGGAAAGGATGGTATCTGGAATGCCCATCATGCCAATATCGTGCAGCAGCGCTCCCCGACGAATGTAAACCAGATCGTTTTCTGGGACCCCCAGGGCGGAGGCAAGTTTTACAGTGCGTTCAGCCAGACGCTGTGTGTGGCCTGGACTTTCGTAGGAACGCAAGTCCAGGGCTTTGGCCCAGCCTTCAATTGCAGCATCATAGGCCAGGAGCAAATTGATATTCATCTTTTGGAGTTCTTCAAAGAGAAGCGCATTGTCCACAGCAATGGCGGTCTGGTCGGCTAAGGTTTCGAGGATATTCTTCCACTCTGCATCTGGCTCGAGCGGCGAGCGATTGTAAAGTTCCAAAACGCCTTTGATTTGCCCTTTGGCCACCAAGGGCACGCAACAATAGGTGACAAATTTTTCATCTGCCAGAGAGAGTAAGCGGCCACGCTGAGTCATGTCGCGCAGATCGCGGACAAAGAACATTGAGCGAGAACGAATTACCCGAGTGGTAATATCATTTGCCACATAAAACTGCCAGGAAGACGGCGCTTCGCTATTGAAGCCGGCGCTGGCTGCATGTTGCAGAGTCTGAGAACGGGGATTGAGCAAAAGGATCGCCGCCGCGTCCACATTGAGTTGTGCGAGAATGTGTTCAATCAGGATGTTCAAGATAACCCGCAGATCGAGAATTGTGTTGATAGCAATATCTATCGTCCTGAGAGAAGACAATCGCTGGAGTTGATGCTGGGTCTGCTGGAACAGTTGTGAACGACGGATAGCGTTCCCGGCAATTTCACTGATGGTGTAAAGAAGGTGCGTATCTTCATGCGGAATCTGGCGTGGAAGTTCTACCGCCACCACCAGCACCCCGATTCCTTCCTGCAACGAGCGGATCGGCACCGCCAGTCCGCTCCAACCGACGGCTCTCGCTTGTTCAGAAAGGGGGAGAGCAATGTCCTGGCTCAAATCGGGCGAAAAGATAATTTCGCCCTGCAAAAAGGCTCGTCCAACGAGTCCTTCATCCGGCAAAATAATATCTCCGTGAACTTGCTGGAACCAACCACGAGACTCAGATTGGACAAGGATTTTTTTATTTCCATCGTAAAGCCAGATTGCCCCGCAAGAAGAGTTTAAAAAGTGCAACGTTTCATCCAGCAGACGGGACAGAATCTCACTTGTAGAAGCAGTTTCTCGTAAGATGGTCGAAATACGATTAATGGTCTCGAGACGACTGAGACGTTGGGTGGTTTCTTTATAGAGGCGGATATTGCGAATGGCAATGGCTGCATAGGAGGCAAGCATTTCGAGCAAGATCTGGTCTTCTTCTGTATAGACGTTGGGGAGATAGGACTGAGCCGAAAGCATACCGATCACTTTTTCGCCCAGCATCATTGGCACAGCCAGAATCGATCGCACCGTTTGCGAATCGCCAAAATACACAACTGGATCGATCGTCTCTTTCTGCAGATCGTGGTAAATCACAGACTTACCAGAACGAATGACCGTACCAGACAGACTGGCATTGGTAGGTACTCTAGAGACAGGCCACCGCACTCCCACATCGTAGAGGTAAATCAAAATCACTTCATCCGGATTCTCTTCATCAACCAGAGAAATCACAAACGCCTCAGCAAGCATTAACTTGTCCACCGAGCGATGAATAGTCTCATACACTTTCTCTTCATCTTCCTGTATCCGAACAATTTCCTGGCTGACTCGATGGAGAATCGCACGGCGCTCTGTGGCTTCCAACGCCTCCTGGTAGAGTTTTGCGTTGGCCATTGCAATCGCAGCCTGGTTTGCAAACGCAGTAATGAGGCTGACCTGTTCTTCCGTGAAACCATTTGGATGGCGACTATCAATCGCAAGAAGGCCAATCGGTCGCTCACGCACCACCAACGGCACACCCAGCCAGGAATGAATATGAGAATGAACGTCCTTCCGAAATTCGCTATAGGCAGCCTGAGCATCATGAAGAAGCAGAGGCTTCAAGGTCTGAATCACAACCGTATTGGGATTATCTCCAGGAATTGGGAAACGCATGCCCAACACAGCCTGTGGATCAGACCATCCTTTGCCCCCCACAATTTCGATATAACCATCTTTAAGTTCCTGGACTGAGGCGCTATCGTAAGGAACGACACGCGCGAGTTGATCGAGAATGGCATTAATCGCCTCGTTCTGGTCCAGGGTTGAGGTCAATGCCGCCGCAGCCATGCGTAATGTTTCGGCTTCCTGAAAACGGCGATGTTCCAGTTCAAAGAGGCGAGCATTTTCGATGGCTACCACAACTTGATTCGCAAACGTGTGCATCAGGGCGGCTTGAGAAGCATTGAATGCATTGGGCTGATGGCTATCCATACATAAGCCGCCAATCACTTCATTTCGTGCCAAAAGCGGCACCGCCATCCAACTGCGCACAGATTCTGTCCCCGGCCACCTTTCAAAAGAGGGTTCTACTTCTACGTCCTGCACAATAAGTGCTTTCTTCTCGGCAATAATTTTCTTCCAGTTTTCATTAACTCTGAACTTTTTATCAGCCCATGAGACATTCTCCGGCAGACCTTTGGCTGCAACAATCCGCAGAGAATCCCCTTCAATCATGACCACCGAAGCGCTGTCATAAGGCACAATCCTGGCAGCCAAATCAAGCACAATTTGTAACAATTCGTTCATTTCCAGCGTGGCTGTCAGAATCGTGGTTGAATCACGCAAGATTTCGGCTTCTTTCAAGCGCTTTTGTTGTTCTTCGAAAAGACGTAGTCGCTGAATCGCGGTTGCCAGCGCCTCACTAAAAACCACAAACATGCGCAGATCATCTTCATCAAAAAAAGCGGGCAATCTGCTTTCAGCATTCAGAACGCCGATCAATTCACCCGATACCGTAAGAGGAACACATAATTCTGAGCGCATTTGCGGATGAACAGCGATATACCGCTCATCCTGCAACGTGTCTGGCACAAGGCACGGCTTACGAGAGAGGGCGACCATGCCGGTAATTCCCTCTCCAAGACGAACCATGACTTTCTGTTTGTCCTCTAAAAATTCACCGCAATAACTTGGATGAGTGACCAGGACCTGGCGGGAGGGGTCATAAAACATCAAGCCAAAACTGTCCAATTCAAATGTATGAGCGATAAATTGGGTAACATCACTGATCAATTCATCTATTTTTTCCGCCCTGGCCCCCATTTCTGAGATTGCGTGTAAAACGGCCAATTCTTTAAGGTGCCGCCGCATTTTCTCTTCTTCACGGCGTCTGTCGGTAATATCGCTGGCCAGTGCGATGACCACATCCTGACCAAAGTACGTCCCCTTGTACAACCGCACATCTTTTAAAAATTCTTCGCCAGTGCTACGCCTGCCCCAGAACTCAAAACGTTGTGGTTTGCCCGCCAGCGCCTCTTCAAAGCATTGTTTGACTTTTTCGAGATCGTTTTTCCCTGGCACGCCGACGTCAGCAGGAGTTTTGCCGATAAGATCTTCCCGGCGCAAGCCATACATCTCTAGAGCGCCTCGATTGACATCCAGGAAACTCCCATCTCGAGCCTGGATATAAATGGCTTCCGAAACGCTATCAAATAACCCCCGATAAGACTCTTCACTCTGGCGAAGCATCTCTTCGACTTTTTCCCTTTGGGCAATTTCTTCGCGCAGTTGATTGTTATAAGTCTCAGAGCGCCATTGCTGGAGTTTTTGTTCCAGAATTGCGAGCGTGATGTCACGTAAGAATAGTAATTCGGCTTCAAGACGTTCCCGCTCAATCACCGGGATCTTAGAGATGGCTGATAAATATTCCTCAGCATCATAGCCATACAAGGTGGCCTGTTCTTGAAAGCGGGATAGATCAGGTGTTTCCAGGAAGACTTGCCCAATGACCACGGCCCCCAGAAGTTTTCCTTCGATTCGCACTGCTGCTAAAGCATCGCTCAATCCCAGTCCGCACTCGATGACCCTTATCTCCTCTGTTTCTCCCCACGGCGCTATAAATTGCTGATTACTTTGATTGCACACAATCGCTGAGGCCGGCCAAGCCCGATGAAACTTCTCGCAAACCGCCTGCCAGGGAACAGCAACTAGAATGTCCAAATCTGGGAAAGCCACCAGTTCGACCGTTATTCCCAAGAGTTTAGAGAACTCCTCATACACCTGTTGTAAATGAGTAGCATTCAGAAGGCTTTTAAGAGAATATCCTTCTTCCCACAATTTGTCTTTGCACAATCGAGCCGAGAATTGTTGTGTCATGTCAAAAAGCCTGAGAGGGCATCCTGCCGCTTCAAATCAGATCAGAGGATGGCTTCTTTGTTTGATTGTACAACAAAACAAGCCCAAAAATCCCCCTGTGTTTTGGCCTATCCAAAAAAGCGAATCATTCCCACTCAGGCTGCGACCGTATCAGGCCTGGCCAGAGGCAACACAACGGTGAAAGTACTACCCTGTCCCAACACAGAATCGACCCAAATGCGCCCCCCATGACTGTCCACAATGGACTTGACAATCGCCAGTCCCAGGCCCGCTCCGCCAACCCCTCGCGGCACATTGCTGCCACGATAAAATTTTTCAAAAATATGGGGTTGGTCAGCAGGCGGAATACCAGGTCCCGTATCGCGAATCTGTAAAATCACTTCGTGGTCCTGAATCTCAACTCTTAATTCAATCTTGCCTCCAATCGGTGTATATTTGACTGCATTGCTCACCAGATTATCCAGCATCTGACGCAAGCGAATCGGATTGCCACGCAGCCGAGGCAATTCCTCAGGTAATTTCAAGGACAGCGTTTGATTCTTGTTCTTGATTTGCACATCAAGCGCTTCCAGCGTAGATCGGACAACTTCCTCCAATGAAACAATTTCTTTCTGCGTATCCAGACCCGCTTCGATCCTGCTTAATTCCATCAAGTCATTGAGCAACAAAGTAATACTTTGGACACTCTGCTGGACGCGATTAATAAAATCTTTTTGATGGTCATTCACTGGCCCAACCCGCTGAATCAAATCTACATAGCCTAAAATAGCCGTTAAGGGTGAGCGCAAATCATGGGACACAGTGTGAATAAATTCTGTTTTCAGACGGTCAATTTGCTTCAAATACGTAATATCTTGAAGCGTAATGGCTACCCCAACATTGGGAACTGACACAAACTGCGCAGAAAGGACTCGACCATCATCAAAAGTAATTTCATTGTGAGGAAAAAGATCGGCCACACCACGATTAATCAAGTCCAACAAATCCGGATGAGAAATCACTTCTGCAATTGGCCTGTGCTGCACCGCTTCTTCTTTCCAGATTCCGAAGGTTCGCCGCGCAGCAGGATTAATCAACAACACTTTAGATTGTTCATCCAAAATGATGACACCATCTTCAATGTTATTCAAGATGAGGTCAAATTTCTGCAATTCATTCACCCGCTGTTCCAGCGAGGCAGTTGTGCGTCGAACTTCCCGACGAGTCCAATCTCCCAGGCGGTTGGCACGGCGTTTACTATTCTCGATGGCCTGGATGATGTCATCAAGTCGCAAAGGAGCACTGAGAACATCGCTTATTCCAACACGCAAAGCCTTTTTCAAGTATTCCGGTGTCACCTGCTCAACAAATAAGAGCACCGGCATCGTCGGGAAACGCTCGAGAATTTTCCCCGCCAATTCCATTCCACTGCTACCGGCAAAATTTTCCCCGACAATAATTAAATCCGGAATAGACTCGTATAACACGCGCTCAATCGCCGCGCAGTCATTCGCCAGCGCTACTTTACATCCTGCTGAAGCAATCGCGCGCTGGAACAAACGCTGTAACTGTTCATCCCCGAGAGCAACAAGAATAAGTTCTGACGATACCATACCCTCACACTAACTTTTCCTGGCCCCGGCCACAGGTCTGGTAGGCCTGTCGGTAGTGACCAAAAGAATGCATTTTTGAACAGCATCTCGCACCATCTTCAACGCTTTCACCTGTTCCTCAGACAGTTTCCCAAGTTTACCTCTGAGAAACAAATCTAATGGATAGGTGATCGGTTGCAAGACCCCATAAATACTCTTTTCCAGTTCATGCAATTGTTCCCGCTTGCGTTGCTCGCCAGATTGCGCCGCTTCAACTGCATCCTGCAATGCTTTGAAAAGTCGGGCATTGACCAGTGAAATCGTCGCATAATCGGCAACAGCCTCTAAAAGAGCCTGTGCGCCTTTATCAAAAGGCTTTTCCGCCTTTCGAACAACAACAAGCAAGCCAACAACCTCAGAACGAACCTTAAGCGGGGTCACCATCGCTGCCCGCCCCAGCGCAGACACCTTAAAACGCTTGAGTGGCTCCCCACTAATCGAAAGTGTCTCACCAGAAAGAGCCACCAACGGACTCAGCCCATCATCCACTGGCTGTCCTATCTTCTTGGCCCACGATTCCGGCAAATTCCGCTGCGCCAGCAATTCAAACGCCTGCCTTTGCTCATTACGCACCAACAACCAGGCGTAATCGGCTTCCATCACATAAATCATGCCCTCGACAATTTTATCAAACAAAGCCCGTTGATCCGTGATTGAAAGAACAGCCTTTCCGACCCCAAATAGAGTCGTCAGTTCGCGCAGCCGCCGCTCCAATTCCTGATTCGTCTTTTTGAGTTGCTCATCCAGCCGCTGGCGAGCGCGCTGCTCCTGGCCCCGTCTCACAATCCGGTCCACTGCAGCAATCACTTCAGCCTCTCGCACCGGCCAAAGCAAGTAATCACTCGCACCCAACCGAAACGCTTGAATGACCTTTTGTTCCTCCCCTTTACGAGCCACCACAATTACCGGCACATCCACCCCTTGGGAATTGAACGCCACCAGCAAATCTTTTGCACTCAACCCCGGCAAACTAATATCAGCAATCACCACATCAGGCAAAAAACGCCCAATTTCTGTGATGGAACTACTCACATCCTGCACAACACGGATTTCATAACCCACCGGTTGCAAAGTCTGACGACTGATAAAATCGGCAACATCCGGATCATTTGTGACCAGTAAAATGTGTTCTGCCATAGCAATCACCAGTTGCGAATCATAGCACAATTGTCAAAAATCTGTGAAAAGTACCTGTCTTTGTAACCCTTTTAACACTAACTCGATACACCTCTCCTGATCTTCTCCCACCCCTTTCAGAAAACATGAAACCCAAGAGGCAGATTCCCAAAAACCGATTCCCCTCAATCAGCGGAATGATAAAATAAGACGCTGAAAATACCTCAATCAACTCCCCTGCGACAGAGGCTCCCATGAACAACCATCCCTGGTGGCAACACGGCGTCATCTACCAGATTTACCCCCGCTCCTTCTCCGACAGCAACGCCGACGGCATCGGCGACCTGCCCGGCATTATCAATCGGCTTGATTACCTGGCCGATCTCGGCGTTGACGCCCTCTGGCTCTCGCCTTTCTACCCCACGCCTGACAAAGACTTCGGTTACGACATCAGCGACTACTGCAACGTAGACCCGCGTTTCGGCACCCTGGCCGATTTCGACACCCTCGTCTCAGAAGCGCATCGCCGCGGCCTGCGCATCATCATCGACATGGTCATGAACCACACCTCCGACCAGCACCCCTGGTTCCTCGAATCCCGCTCCAGCCGCGAAAACCCCAAACGGGACTGGTACATCTGGCGCGACCAGCCCAACAACTGGGCCGCCTGCTTCGGCGGCAGCACCTGGGAATACGACCCACACACCGGGCAGTACTACCTCCACCTCTTCACCCGCGAACAACCCGACGTCAACTGGCGCAACCCCCAGGTCCGCCAGGCCCAACTCGACGCCTTCCGCTTCTGGATGGAGCGCGGCGCAGACGGCTTTCGCCTGGACGTGTTCAACGCCTACTTCAAACACCCCGATTTTCCCAATAACCCCCCTCGCCTCGGCCTGCGCCGCTTCGACCGCCAGAAACACATCTTCGACATGGACCAGCCGGAGATGATTCCCCTCCTCCAGGAACTGCGCGCCCTCCTCGATTCCTACCCCGAACGCTACGCCGTCGGCGAGACCTACCTCGGCACCGCCCAAAAAGCCGCCTCCTACTGCGGACCCGATAAACTGCACGCTGCCTTCAGTTTCGACTTCACCTCCGCCGACACCTCCTTCCTCGGCCTCCCCCGTTTCCCCTTCCACCCGGACTGGATTGCCCGGCGCATCGCCCATCGCGATTCCGTCTTCGACGCCGCCGGAGTCTGGCCCACGACTGTCATGAGCAACCACGACCTGCCGCGCGCCGCCTCGCGCTACAGCCGCAGCGAAGACGACTCCCTGCCCAAAATCGCCATGACCATCCTCCTCACCGTGCGCGGCACCCCCTTCCTCTACCAGGGCGAAGAAATCGCCATGCGCGACCTGCCTCTGCGCAAAGAAGACGTCCAGGACCCCGCCGGCAAGCCCTACTGGCCCTTCTACAAAGGCCGCGATGGCTGCCGCTCACCCATGCAATGGGACGACTCTCCCAACGCCGGCTTCTCCAGCGCCAAACCCTGGCTGCGAGTGCACCCCAACTACCGCCAGCGCAACGTCGCCGCCCAGCAGGCCGCCCCGGCCTCCATGCTCAACTTCACCAAAGCCCTGCTGGTCCTGCGCAAACAACATCCCGCCCTGCGAACTGGAAAATTCCTCCCCATCCTCGCCGCCGGCCCCCTGCTGGCCTACCTGCGCCAGGACGAAACAGAAACCATCCTGGTCGCAATGAACTTCAGCCGCCGGACGCAAACACTCCCCCTGCCCTCTGGCCTGGCGCTCCAGCAACGGCTCCTCACCAGCGCCGCCGCTCCCCTTGCCATCTCCGCACAAACCCTTCCCCTCGCTCCCTACGAATCCGCTCTCTGGCTCTGCTAACCTGCCAGATACGCCCATCCACAAGTGCCATCCAGCGGCACTTGTTTTTTTTAACTCGAATCATTATACTGAACGGTGATGGAACCATTTGCCTACCTCCCCGGCGACGACCGCGGCGACCTGCGTCCCCTCAGCCGCTACCTGCCCCCCGTCCCCGGCGGTATGGCGGCTTCCTTCCTCGCCCGCTACGCCGGACCCGCCACCTGGGTGCTCGACCCCTTCTGCGCCGCGCCCTCTCTCGCCGTCGAAATGGCACGCGCTGGGAAAAAGGTGCTCGTCGCCGTCAACAACCCCATCACCCGCTTCCTCCTGGAACTCGAAGCCAATCCTCCCCCCCGCAGCGACCTGCAGGCTGCCCTGGCCGAACTGGCCGCCACCCGCAAAGGCGACGAGCGTCTCGAGACGCACCTGCGCTCCCTTTACCTGACCCGCTGCGCCCAATGCGGGCAAATGGTCCCTGCCGAAGCCTTCCTTTGGGAAAAAGGCGGCACCCAGCCGGTTGGCCGCCTCTATCGCTGTTCCTGCGGCGCAAGCGGCGAATTTCCCATCGAGGAAGCTGATCTCGCCCGCGCCGCCCAAAGCGCTGCCGCCGACAACCTGCACCGCTCGCGCGCCCTCGAGCGCGTCACCGCCCCCGACGATCCCGACCGCCCCTACGCCGAACAGGCGCTGGAATGCTACCTGCCACGCGCCGTCTATGCGCTCATCACCATCGTCAACAAACTTGACAGTTTAAGCCTCCCCCCAGCCCGCCGCCGCGCCCTGCTGGCGCTCGTCCTGGCTGCCTTCGACGAAGCCAACACCCTCTGGCCTTACCCCACCGAACGACCGCGCCCCAAACAACTTACCATCCCGCCGCGCTTCCTGGAAAAGAATGTCTGGCTGGCGCTCGAACGCGCCGTCGAACGGTGGGGAACGGAACCCGCCATTCAGGTAGCAGAATGGACCGGCAGCGGGAGCAAGCCCGAGGTCCCGCCGCGGGTGGAAGGAGAATTGTACGTCTTCGAAGGCCCCCTGCGCGACCTGGCGCCGGCCCTCTCTGTCCTCCAACCCGAGGCCGTTGTCACTGCCCTGCCGCGCCCCAACCAGGCCTTCTGGACACTTTCGGCGCTGTGGGCAGGCTGGCTGTGGGGCCGCGAAGCCGCTGCCCCCTTCAAAGCAGTGCTGCGCCGCCGCCGTTACGACTGGAACTGGCACGCCGCCGCCTTGCTGGCTGCCATGAAACGCCTGCCGCCATATCTGCCGCTCAACGCCCCCTTCTTTGCCCTGCTCGCCGAACCGGAACCGTCCTTCCTGACCGCCGCCCTGCTGGCCGCCGCCGGGGCCGGCTTCGACCTGCATGGCCTGTCCCTGCGCGCCCGCAGCGACCCGGTGCAGATTCTGTGGCGACGCAAGGCTTTTTTGCGCGAGGAACAGGAGGCACCGGAAATAGACCCGCAAACCGTCCAGGATGCCATCGAAACCTTCCTGCACGAGCGCGGCGAACCGGCTCCGTACCTGCACCTGCACGCGGCCGCCCTGGCGTCCATGGCCGCCGACCACTCGCTGCGCTGGCGCGAGGAGGCCCTGAGCCGATTGCACGCGCCCATCCAGGTGGCGCTCACCCGCCCCAGTTTGGTGCACCACAGTGAAAGTTCCAACCCCGAAACCGGCCTGTGGGGACTGGCCGACTGGCCGCTCCTCGACCCGCTGCCCGACCGGGTGGAAATGGCGCTGGTCAACTACCTGCAAAAAAATCCCGGCATTTCTCTGCGTGACATCGAACTCCACCTCAACGCCGAATTTCCGGGGCTGCAAACCCCCTCGCTGGGGCTGATCCATGCCATTCTCACCTCCTACGCCGTTGAAACCAATGGCCGCTGGACGCTGCGGCCCGAAGATACTCCCTCCGCCCGCCGCGCCGACCTGGAGACTGCCGCCCGTCTCCTGGGCATGCTGGCCGCCCGCCTCGGCTACGCCGTCGCGACGAGCCAGAGCCCCTGGCGACTTGTCCGCTGGCTGGACCCCAACGGGCAAACCATCTATGCTTATTATCTGATTGCCTCGGCGGTAGCAGGCCGGATTCTGCACAAGGCACTGGACCCGCCCGAGCGCTGCGTGCTCGTCCTGCCGGGTGGACGCGCCGGCCTGCTGGCCTGCAAACTGGAGCGCGACCCCGACCTCCGCTCCCGCGCCGAACGCTGGCGGATGCTCAAATTCCGTCACCTGCGCCGCCTGGCCGAACTCTCGCACCTGACGCCAGAGCGCTGGCAACGAGCCATCTCCGAAGACCCGCTGGAGCCGCCAGAACAGATGAAACTGTTTTGAAGTTACGTCGTATTGCAAAATGTAGATTTTTCCGCCCAAAATCAAGAAAATTCTTTTGTCCACCGGTATCATAATCGTTTATAATTTGACAATGTCAAGTTAAACTCTTGTTCTATAAACTCTACGCATTTTGTCACTGCGAGCAAAGCGAAGCAGTCTCCTGGTTTGCGAGGGGATTGCTTCGTCGCAAAAAACGCTCCTCGCAATGACAACTATACGAAAAGATGACATTGTCAAAATAATTACCCAATGCCGAACTGGAAACGCCTGACCTCCTACGCACAATACCTGGTTATTCCGGCTGCCCTGCTGATTATCACTGCCTGGCTCCTTAACACCCCGCCCGGCCTGCTCGGCAAAGCCGATGGAATCGGCTATGCTGTTTGCCATCGCATTGATGAGCGCTCCTTTCACATTGGCGATCGGCAATTGCCACTCTGTGCCCGCTGTTCAGGAATGTACCTGGGCGCCATGGTCGGGCTGATTTACCAGGCAATTGTCAGCCGTAAGCGGCAGCAATTCCCACCATGGAGCATTGCAGCGGTGCTCATCCTGTTTGCCGTAGTTTTTGGAATCGATGGGGCCAACTCGTATCTCTATCTCATCAAAACCATCTATCCCGGAGCCTTGCCGCAGATTCCAAACATTTATATTCCTAATAACACTTTGCGGCTCTTCACCGGCTCCGGCATGGGGCTGGGGCTGGCTGCCATGCTCTACCCTGCCTTCAACCAGAGCGTCTGGGCCGACGCCGAAGACCGACCTGCCCTGAACTGGAAAGGTTTCCTGACGATGACCGGCATCACCGTCATTGTCAATCTGCTCGTGCTGACCGAAAGCCCGCTTGTGCTCTACCCGGCTGCTTTCATCAGCGCAGGAGGCGTGCTGGTCCTGCTGACGATGATTTACACCATCGTCTGGCTGATGCTGATGGGCCAAAACAATCTTTTTACTCACCTGCGTCAGTTATGGCTGGCGCTCCTGGCCGGTCTGACCATTGCCTTGCTGCAAATCCTGTTGATTGACCTGGTGCGCTTCTGGATGACCGGCACCTGGGGCGCCATGCCGCTCCATTAGAGCAGAAAGGAGAGAAATCTTGTTATGGAAGCATTACTGGGAATTATGACGGCCTTTGGCCTCTCTGCCAGCGCGGGGCTAAATGCTTACATTCCCTTGTTGGTGGTGGGGGTCATTGCTCATTACACCGACTGGATCACCCTTCAGCCGCCTTATGACGTGCTGGCCAACCCGTGGGTCCTGATTGTCATCAGCCTGCTGCTGATTATCGAAATGCTGGCCGATAAATTCCCGGCCGTCAACCACCTCAACGATCTCATTCAGACGGTCATCCGCCCGGCAGCAGGCGCGATTGTATTTGCCGCCAGCGCCCACGTGATTACCGATTTGCACCCCGTCATCGCCATCATCTGTGGCCTGCTTGTGGCCGGCAGTGTACACGCCGTCAAGGCAGGAGCCATCCGTCCGGCAGTCACGGCTACCACCGGAGGCACGGCGAATATCATCGTCAGCACCATCGAAGATGTCATTGCAACGGTTGTTTCCCTGCTCTCTATCGTCCTGCCCATCCTGGTCGCCGTTTTTGTTATTCTGTCTGCCATTTTCATCTTCTGGTGGCTGAAACAGCGTTCCCTGCGCAAGCGCCAGACCATTCAGTAAAAAGGAGTGTCCTATGTCATACCAACCCTTACCTTCCGATGAAAGCCAGGTAGTCAAGGAACTGAGCGTTCCCATCTACCAGGCCAAAGGCTGGCTCAAGTTTTTGGGCGTACTGATGATCATTGCCGGCATTGGCCAGGCACTGTCGCTGGTAGGCATCATCATTGCATGGCTGCCGATCTGGATGGGCGTGCTGTTGTACCAGGCCGGATCGAACATCGAATCGGCTGCTCAGTTGGGCGATAAATTTGGCTTCCTGCGCTCGATGGGCAGTTTGAAGACCTATTTCGTGCTGAACGGTGTGATGACGCTGCTCAGCATTGTCCTGGCGCTCCTCATGGTCTGCATTGCGTTCATCCTGCCCCTGCTGGGCATTACCCTGATCCCCTGGCTGGACCCGAATTACTATTCTTACTAAGCCGGCGCCTATGGACGAACCTGTCACTGCTCCCCCCGCCCCCCAGCCATCGAAATTCCCCACGTGGGCCATTGTGCTGATCGTGATTGTCGTCCTGTGCTGCTGCTGTTTTGGAGCGCTCGGACTGTTGATCGCCTTCGGTGACCCGCTTTTGTACGAACTCGGCCTCTACCTGCTCCTGCCGCTCTCGGCCCTGTTTTAAAAGAAAACGACCCCGGCGCTCACCTGCCGGGGTCGAATTTTTTGCGGAACATCTCCTGCAACTCTGCCAGCGCCGCCGTCGCCCGGGCGCGGGTGTCAGCATCCATGTCCAGGGCAGCGAACTCGTCTTCGTCCAGCACGGTCTGGACGCCGTCGGCAGAGACCCACAGGTCGAGGGCCAGGTCAACGTATGAGATGACCCCCTCCCCCTCCTCGACCGCCGGTTTGCCGATATTGCAGTACCAGCCTTTGAGCGTTCCGTCCGGGCCGTGAATCTCGAAGATGTTGTACCAGCGGTCCGTGTAATAGACTTCCACAAACGGGTCGCCGCGCCGGACGGTGACGCCCATAAATTCGAATTCCCTGCCATTGAAGGGCGCTTCGAGATGAATGGCAGACGCGTCACGGTGTGTAAGCATACCGGTATAGCGCCAGACTTCCTGGCCTTGCAGATTGCGTTTGATGACGGTGATAGGAGTCATGGCAGACATTGTACCGCAGAGGGGAGCAAGGCGAGGCGAATCTCTTCGCCGGGGGCCGGGGCATTTTCGAGAAAGAAGATCAGGCCGTTCTCCAGCCGGACCTTGAAGCCGCCCTTCTGAAAAAGAACATCGGTGACCCGGCCGCGCACCTCCCCCTCCGGAGCAGGGCGGACCCGTTCGCGGCGCACCAGCAAATGGACCGTTTCGCCAGCCCGATGCCTGTGAGCGCACTCGACGACGAACTCCCCCGCGGCCGTCTTCACCAGCCAGCCGCGCGGCGTGACGCTGCGCACTTCTCCTTCGAGGAGATTACCCAGGCCGAGAAAATGCGCGGCCCAGGCTGAGGCCGGGTTGGCCGACACCTCCGCCGGGGTGCCGTCCTGAACCACGCGCCCCTCGTGCAGGAGGAGGACGCGGTCGGCAATCGCAAAGGCTTCGTCCTGGTCGTGGGTCACGTAGATGGCCGGGGCGCCACTTTCCTGCAAGAGGCGGCGCAATTCGTCGAGCAGGTCGTCCTTGAGGACGCGGTCGAGGGCGCCGAGAGGCTCATCGAACATCAACAAGCGCGGACGAGGGGCCAGCATACGCGCCAGCGCCACCCGCTGCTGTTCTCCGCCAGAGAGTTCAGGAATGCGGCGTTTTCTGAATTCCTCCAGGCCCACTTTCTTCAACACTTCGGTTACACGCAGATAAATTTGCTCTTCCGGCAGCGATTGCATCCGCAGGCCAAAGGCGACGTTCTCTTCCACGTTCAGGTGGGGAAAGAGGGCATAATCCTGGAAGAACAGGCCAAAGTTGCGCCGATGAGACGGGAGAGGCGCCAGGTCAGCACCGTCCCACAGGACGCGGCCACGTTCGGGGGCCTCCAGCCCGGCGATGATGCGCAGGAGGGTGGATTTGCCGCTCCCCGACGGGCCAAGCAGGCAAACGGTCTCGCCTGCCGCGACGGTAAAGGAGATGCCGCTCAGGAGGGGCTGGTGATCGTAGGATTTGTGGATGTTTTCGATTTCAAGCATAGCAGTATCGGTCTTGCGTAACTGTTCAGCCATGTCATTGCGAGCCGTTTTCTGGCGAAGCAATCTCCCACTTATCAGGCCAGATTGACCGCTTGGGGATTGCTTCGTCGCAAAGAACGCTCCTCGCAATGACATACCCAACAGTTTTGATGCAAGACTGAACAGTTACGGTCTTGCGTCAGAATTCTCCCGCGCCGGGGAGGCGCAGAGTTTCAATCAAGAGGATGCCCGCGCCGGTCACCAGCAGCAAGATGGCCGCCATGGCCATGGCCTGACCGTAATTGAGTCCGCCCGGCTGGGAAAGGAAGCGATAAATCGCCATCGGCAGGGTTGGGTACTCCGGCCGCGAGACGAGAGCGGTGGCCCCAAACTCGCCCAAAGACACGGTGAAGGCAAAAATCGCGGCGGAAAGGACGGGACGACGCACCAGCGGCCAGTCGAGGCGGCGACGTACATCGCCAGGCGAAGCCCCCAGCACCAGCGCCGCCTCCCGCAAACGGTCCGGGATGGATGCCAGCGCCGGCTGAAGGGTGCGGATGACAAAGGGCAGGGCAATCATGGTGTGCGCCAGCGGCACCATCCACGGGGAGAGAAGCAGGCGGCCAAAGGCAAGCAGGTACCCCAGCCCCAGCGTCACCGCCGAAGCGCCGAGCGGGAGAAGGAGCAGAGGGTCAAGCAGACGCGCCAGCCGGGTGGGACGGGCCAGCGCTGCCGCCGTCGGAAAGCCGATTGCCAGCGACAGGAGGACGGTCAGGGCAGCGTAGCCGAGCGAATTGGCCAGGGCCTGCACCGGCGGCACGTAGAAGAGCGAGCCGCGCCGGTTGACGAACAATTCGCTGTAGTAGTCGGTCGTGAGGCCATATTCCACCCGGCCGCGCTGACCGAGGTCGGCCTCGAGGCGGGTCAGAGAGCGGAACGGGGTGGAGAAAAGGGGAAAGAAGTAAAAAATAAATAGCAAGAGTGCAAGAACAAGCACAAAAAGACGCTGGGCCAGAGTCTGCGGGCGATGAAGGGGGACGGAGCGGGGCTGAACCGTTACAGCGGCGCGCGCCGCGAGGCGGGTGTAAAGCGCCGAAAAGAGCAGGGTGCAGACGAGTTGAATGAGCGAGAGCCAGGCGGCCAGCGGCAGGTTGAAGAGATGAACGGCCTGGCGATAAATCTCCACTTCGAGGGTGGCAAACTGCGGCCCGCCCAGGAGCAGGACAACGCCAAAACTGGTGAAATCGAACAGGAAGACCAGCAGAGAGGCCGCCAGCAGGGAGGGGATCAGGAGGGGCAGGGTGAGGCGCCAAAAGACCTGCCGCCCGTCGGCGCCGAGTGAACGGGCCGCCTGCTCCAGGCGAGGGTCGAGGTGCGCCAGCGCATTGCCAGCCAGGCGGACGACAATCGTCATGTTGTAAAAGACGTGTGCGACCAGAATCGCCCCCAGGCCACCGAGGAAGGCAAGCGGGGGCGTTTCCAGGTCAAAGAGGCGCATCAGGGCCAGGTTCAGCCAGCCGCGCGGCCCCAGCCAGGCGTTGAATCCGGCCGCGACGACCACCGTCGGGAGCATGAATGGGAGAGCGGTGAGCAGACGCAGGAAGCCGCGGCCGGGAAAGTCAAAACGGGCAAAGAGGAAAGCCGCCGGCAGGCCGAACAAGAGGGTGAGCAGGGTAGAAAGGAGTGCCTGGTAAACGGTGAAGAGGAAAACGCGCCCCGTGAGCAGGAAAGCCGGGCCGTCCAGCGCGGCCAGGTCGAGACCGCGCAGGAGGATGCGCGTCAGCGGGTAGAAGAAGAACACCCCAAAGAAGAGGGCGGCAACCGCCAGGGCAGGCCAGCGAGAGCCTGCACTGTGCCCCAGAGCAGAGCGATTCACGGAAAGACGGTCTCCGTCCAGCGGGCAATCCACTCGTCCCGGTGAGCGGCCACGAGAGCCGGGTCGAGGCTGGCGGGCTGCTCCGGCACCTGCGCCCAGCGGACGAATTCCGGCGGCAAAGTGGCCGAAGCATTGACCGGATAGACGAACATCTGCAGGGGAATATCCTCCTGGAAGGTCACGTCGAGCATGTAGTCCACGAACTTCTCGGCCAGGGCGCGGTTGCGGGTGCCGCTCAGGATGCCGACAAACTCGATTTGACGGTAGCAGGCGCCGGGTCCAAGAATCGAGGCGGTGGGGGATTCTTCCACTGGCGGGTCAGCAAAGATGAATTCCGCCGCCGGGCTGGAGGCATAAGAGACCACCAGGGGCTGGGGACCGTGACCCGAAGAGGCCGAAAAGTTGGTGTAGTAGGCCGTGTTCCAGCCATCCACCACCGTCACGCCGTTGTCGCGCAGGGCAGCCCAGAAGTCGAGGTAGCCGGGGTCGCCGTATTTGGCGATGGTTGCCAGCAGGAAGGCCAGGCCGGGGGAGGAGGTGGCCGGGTTTTCGACGACCAGCAGGCCGGCATATTCAGGCTTGAGCAGGTCATCGAGCGTGGCCGGGACCGGCAGGCCGCGTTCGGCAAACCAGGCTTTGTCGTAGTTGATGCAGACATCGCCAAAGTCCACCGGCAGGGCGCGGTGCGAGGGGTCGAGTTCGAATTCGTCGGGGATGGCAGCCAGGAGGGGCGATTGGTAGGGTTCGAAGATGTCCTCCTCGAGGGCGCGGGAGAGGAAGGTGTTGTCCACGCCATAGAAGAGGTCGGCCAGGGGGGCGTTTTTGCTGAGGATGGCCTTGTTGAGGGCCTCGCCGGCGTCACCGCTGGGCAGGAAGACGACGTCCACCCGGTTGGCCTGCTCGAAGGCGGCAATGACGTCTTCGCTGATGGCGAAGGAGTCGTGGGTCATGACGGTCAGGGTGGCAGGAGCGGCGGGAGTGCAGGCGGCGAGGAGGAGAAGGGAGAAGGTGAGAAGGGAGAAGGGAGAGTGTTTCATGGGACCTCCGAAGTGAGTGTGCTGTGTTCAGTAATCAGTGTTCAGTAATCAGTGTTCAGTGGGCGGTGGGCAACGGTCAGCGGTCAGCGGTCAGGTGCAAGCGGCAGAAGGCGGCGGTGGATGACCAGCAACAGGCCAGATTGGATTTCGATTTCGGCCAGGGGGCCAAGCATTTCGTTGCTGATTCCGCGCGTTTTGTGCGGGAGGAGGGTTTCGCCAGAAAGCGCCCAGCGCAGGCCGCGCGTGCGGATGCCGGTGACGGGGCCGCCCCAGGGGAGGAGGGAGACAAGATCGCCCGCCCGGCCGCGGACCTGGGCGCTGCGCCGGGTGAAGAAGGCTTCTTCCACGCCGTCATCGAGACGCAGGTCGAGGCCGGCAAAGCGCGGGTCGGTGAGCAGGGACAGGTTGGCGAGGGTCTGGTCGAGGCGGCCTCCGAAGGCAGCAACGACGAGGATGCGGGTGCAATTTTGCTGAAGGGCATAGTCGAGAGCCAGTTCGAGGTCGGTCTCATCTTTGTCCGTGGGGTACTGGAGGAGACGCGCTCCCTGGCGCTCGGCCTGTTGGCGGTCGGTGGGGAGGAGCGAGTCGAGGTCGCCGATGATGACAGCGGGCGTCAGGCCGAGGGCGAGGGCGTGGCGCGCGCCGCCGTCGGCGGCGATGAGGAGGCAGGAGGAGTCGATGAAACGGCGGGCAGGCTCCAGGTCAGGAAGCGAGCCGCCAGCGAAGATGATGGCGCAGGAAGGTACAATTGTTCCGTTCATAAGAAAGCAAATCCTCCGCGTGGCGGAGGATGAGAGATGGTGAAACAATATGTTCCCTCCGCCGGCATGATCCGGATCAGGTTCTGCGGGTCGAGCGTCACACGCTCCTCTCAGCCTGTGAGACAGGCTCCCCGTTGTTTTATGTTGCTTTTAGCGTTCTGTCATTCTGGAAAGGATGAGGATATTTTACCAGAATTTGGTCCTTAGCGCACGCGGCGCTTCCATTCTTCTTTGAGTTGCAGTTGGCGCGGGCTTTCGCCCGATTCGAGCGCCAGGAAATCGGCCATCAGGCGGTGGAATTTGGTGCTTTCGTCGAGCATAGGGAAATGGCCAGAGTCTTCGAGGATAATCTGGTGAACGTTTTCAGACATGGCAAGGATGCGCTCGTCGGTAGTCATTTGAATAGCGGGGTCGGACTGTCCATGGACGACCAGACAGGGAGTGGCAAAGATATCCATGATGGGCAAAACGCTCATTGCATCAAGGCTGTTGAGGGAGGTGATGATGGCCTGTGGATCGGCCTTTGATGCATCGAGGCGGACTGGTTCCGTAAGGGGGTCTTTGCTTAAGAGCCAATCGGCCAGGTCGGCAAGGGAGGACGGGTTACGCAGGCGAGGAGAGACTGAAGAGATTTCAAAGGGGATGCTGATCAGCATGAGTCGATCGACCATTGAAGGGTATTTTCGGGTAAAAATGGTGGAGACCAGAGCGCCAAGGCCATGGCCAATCAGGGCAATTTTGCCAATGCCCAGGCGATCGAGGAAGCCAAGCAACAAGTCCGTTTGTCTTTGAAGGGAGTAGTCTGTCACTTCTTTGGCAGAATCGCCGAAGCCCCACAAATCGAGTGCATATGCGCGGTAAGAAACAGAGGCAGCCTGCATCGCTGGGATCCAATAACGCCAGGAACCCACCCAGCCATGCAAGAAGATGATCGGGCGGCCACGTCCGAGTACTTCGTAATGGACTATTTTGTCATCAACCACAGTTGCGGTCATGTTTTTTGAGGTGTTTACTTCGCGTATTTTTGTAAAATAACCTGAATGCGGCTAATCAGTTGGTCTGGTGCAAAGGGTTTGAGCATGTATTCCACTGCGCCAAGTTGTAAACCGGTTTGAATTTCGGAATCTTGACCTTTGGCAGAGAGAAAAACGACAGGTATGTCTTTGAGGTTAGGGTCGGCTTTGATGGTGGCGCAGGCTTCGTAACCGGTCATGCGGGGCATGCGGACATCCATCAGGATCAGGTCAGGTTTGTTTTGACGGGCAAGGTTAACGGCTTCTTCGCCGTTACTGGCAGCGGCCACCTGATAACCAGCGAATTGCAAGGTAAAGGTGATCAAATCACGAATATCGCGCTCATCTTCAGCAATCAGTATCTTTGCCATTTTTATTACTCCTGATCCTGATAGACAGGCAAAGTAAATGAGAAGGTAGAACCTTGCCCCGGAATCCCGGCGCTCTCGACCCAGATCTTGCCTTTGTGCATCAAGACGAGTTGTTTGACAATCGCCAAACCTAAGCCGGTGCCCGGCGTGGCCAGCACAAAGGCATGTTCGCCGCGATAGAAACGTTCGAAGACGCGGTCCAATTCATCGGGTTGAATGCCAATGCCATTATCTTTGACGTCCACGCGCACCATGTTGTCTTCGTTCAGCATCATTTCAATCTGAATCTGGCCATTGGCAGGGGTGTAGTTATAGGCGTTATCAACCAGGTTGGTAAGAATCTGGCGGACACGCTCCGGATCCCCGTGGATAGGCGGTAAATCGGGGGGAGCATCCACCACAATCGCCATCGGTTTACTTTCTTTTTGCGAGCGGCTCAAGATTTCTGCAACAACTTCATCGGCCACTTCCCGCAGGTCCACTGGTTGCAGGGAGAGCGTAACCCGTCCAGATTCAATGCGCGAGATGTCAAGCAAATCGTTGACGAGAACGCTCAAGCGGTCGGTGTTGGAACGGACAATTTCGAGGAAATGAGTCTGGGTTTCGTTGAGGGCGCCGGCGGCTCCCATCAGGAGAATGTCCACGTAGCCTTTGATCGAGGTCATGGGGGTGCGCAATTCATGGCTGACGGTGGCTACAAATTCAGACTTGAGGCGGTCTACTTCGACTTCGTGGGTAATATCCCGGAAGATGGAGACGGTGCCGAGAAATTCGTTCTGCCAAATGACCGGTGAAAGGTGAACCAGAACGACACGGCCGTCTTCGAGGGTCAATTGCTCGGCGTAGGTCTCCCCGACCTGATAGCTTTCGGGAACTTCGGACCAGGAGCGGATGGTGGTCATCCAGGTTTGGGCGGCGCGGCCAAAGAGGCCGGCAAATTTTTCGAGCGACTGGCCGAGGATGGCATTTGCTTTGAGTTTCAAGATGCGCTCTGCCGATAAGTTGATAAAGTTAATGCGGTTCAACGGATCAGTCACCAATACGCCATCGGCAACCGCTTCGAGAATAGCCTGCCGACGGCTGGCCTCCACTTGTTCGGCACGCACCATGGCACCCAACCGCTCTGCCTGGTCACGAATGAGTTCGTAGAGTTTGGCGTTGTTAATCGCAACCGAGACCTGCAAGCCAATTGCTTGAACGAGATTGACATGTTCTTGGGTGAAATAGCCAGTTTGTCGATGGAAGACCATGATGACGCCAATCACGTCTTCGCCGACAATCAACGGGGCAGCGATGGCGCTGCGATGACTATCCCGACTGAGAGGAATTTTCTTCCAGCGAGGGTCTTTGGTCAAATCTTCGATACAAACACTCTGACGATTTTGAATTACCCAGCCAGCGAGACCTTCGCCGATTTTTAGGGGTGTCGGACGACTTCCTTCTGTCATCACAGGGGTAACATAGCCATAACCTGCGCGATAATGCAAGGTATTGTCTTTCTCATCTACCAGGAGGATACTGCCCTGTTCTGCGCCGATGGCATCGTTGAGCAAAGCCAGCGTGCGGTTAAGAGCGCGGTCAAGGTCAAGGGTAGAAGCAGCCTCGGTCAGAATGCGAAGTAATGTCTCAGTGTTCCGCTGTTCGCGCGCCAGTTCTGCGGTTCGTTCAATGACTCGTTGTTCGAGTTCTTCTGCTAAGCGGCGTGTTTCAGCCAGGAGGCGGGCATTTTGAATAGCCACGGCTGCCTGGTTGGCCAGTGTGCTGAGAATCTGCTGGTCATCTTCTGTATAGGCATTCGGGCGGTAACTTTGCACTGAAAGCATGCCAATTGCCCGTCCGGCAAGAGTGATAGGAACGGCAAGGATAGAACGCGGCACCGCCTCGCCGAAGTTAAGGCCGCCTGTTTCAGTCAGTGCTGTATCGGAAATAAGCAATGGTTGGCCTGATTGAATCACCCGACCACTCAGTCCCTCGCTGCCACGAACGCGCGTGTCAGGACTGCGCCCATTAGGGTCAAGTAAATAGACACCTTCGATTTCGTCATGTTCTTCATCCAGGAGAGAAATCACGAAAGACTCAACAGTCATCAACTGGCTGGCTGCCCGGTGAAGAGCCTGGTAAATTTCTTCCGGGTCAAGGCTTAAACCGATTTCGTAAGAGGCACGGTTAATGATAGCCAGTTGCTCGGCACGGGTAAGCGTGGCATGATAGAGGCGTGCGCTTTCCAGAGCAATGGCAGCCTGGTTACAGATGGTGCGCCCTAATTCAATTTCAGAGGGGGAGGAACGATAGCCAGGCGGTAAGTGCAAGAAAGCGAGGGCGCGGAGAGTAGTACCAGCAACAAGTGGCAAAATGAGTAAAGAAGTAGTGTCTGCGAGGTAGTCCAGGAGCGGTTGTAAATCTGGTTCGCGCTGGACGTCATCTGTGCTAAAAATGCCCAATGACTCTTTCAAACGGTTAAAAACAGGTGCAGGTGGCAAGGGTTGCTGCGGAATGGCCAGATTCACAGGTGTGACTGTGCTTAAAATGGGATTTCCCAAGCGGTCAAGGGTCACAATCGAGACCTTGAACGCCGAGAGGGCTTGCTGGAGTTCACGAGCCGTCAAGTATAGAATCTGGCTTTCATCCAGGGAACCGCTTAATTCTGAAGAGAGGGTGTTGAGTAATGCCAGGCGTTGAGAGCGTTCATCCAGTTCCGCAGCGCGGCGTACACTCTCCTCATAGAGTTTTGCGTTTTCCAGGGCTACGGCTGCCTGGCTGGCAAAGGTGGAGACCAGTTGGGTTAATTCAAAAGAATAGAAATTCGGCTCTTTTTTCTCGAGAGCAATAACGCCAATTAAATCGCCCTTTGACACCATCGGAACTCCCAACCAGGAAAGGCGGTCAGGTTCAACCAGGGTAGGGAAGCGCGGGTCACGCCGGATATCCCCGACCACAATTGCCTCAGAGGTGCGATTCATTTCTGCCAGCAGAAGGGAGTCTTCAATTGAAACGCTCAGGCCAAGCCGCTCTTCGTTATCTGGGAAGCCACGTGCAGCGGCCACTGTCATCTGATCGCCTTCGCGCAGCCAGAGAATCGCTGTATCAAATGGCAACAATTGCGCCAGGTGATCTAACAATTGACCGGTCAGTTCATCAGATTTCAAGGTGGCAGCCATCTTGCTGGAGGCAAAGGTAAGCGCCTGTAACTGTTCCGTGCGTTCTTGCGAAGCCTGCATCAGGCGAACGTTTTCGATGGAGAGTGCTACCTGCTGACACAGGGACATGAGCAACACTTCATCGTCTTTTGTAAAGGCAGCCGGCGTGTTGAAGTTATCCAGCACCATCACGCCCAACAGGTTGTCGCCAGTTTGAATGGGAATGAGAATGCTGGAAACCGGCAAACGACCAGCCGTCGCCTCGCGATAACGGATCAAGAAGTCAGCCGGGAGGGTATAGTCACGAGCGAAACTGAGTTCATCCACCCGTCGCGGCTTGCGCGCCAGGAAAACCTGCCCCGGCAACGATTCGCCCGGTAGATAGGTGATTTGCATCATGCTATCTACGTTTGCGTATCCTTGTGCAGCACGCGGAATCAGCAAACCATCCGCCGGGTTGAAGAGCAAGACAACCCCAGCCTGGGCATTGGTTACTACTTTCAGGGCGTTTTCCAGTAAGGCGCTGAGAATCCCCTCGGTATCAAGGTTGCTGAGTTCATTGCTGAAGTCGAGTAAGATGTTGACTTCTCGCAAGCGGCGACGCATCTCGGTCAGCAGGCTGATTTCTTGCAAGGTGATCGAAACCTGGCGAGAGATTTGAGAATAAATTTGCCGGTCTTCTTCTGTAAGCGGTGGCAACGGTGCGGTACTGACTGCCAAAACGCCTGCTACCGGTTTTTCGTTGAGGAAAAGGGGAAGGCAAACAAACGATTTCGCCCTGAGGCTGCTCAAAAGAGAAGTTTCTCGCCAGGTCTCATCCTGGTCAAGGTTAGGCACCAGTAGAGTTTCACCTGTTTGTAAAGAATGGCGCAGGGGGTTGCGCTGGCCGAATAAAGCGTCCACATTAACCCCGCGCGGGATGTTGCCAAATGCCTGGAGCAGGCGCGGCCCCTCGACTGTGTTCTCGGCCACGAAAGAAGCGCTCATATCGAGGCGAGTCAAAACTTCTCGCCCAAGAGCAATCAGCATCGAGTTCGCATCAACCTGACGGTTGACAGTCTCAGTGATTTCCAGGCCAGCGCGAATACGGCGAGCACGGCGCTCCAATTGACGAATGGCGACCATCTGCTCGAGGTCCTTGTGCAACAAGGCCGGCAAATGGCTCTGGCTAAAAGCGAGCAATTGTTGCTGCCGCTCGAGGCTGGTAGACAGTCGCTCCACCTGAGCCTGATACGCAGCAATGCGCTGTTTACTTTGGATAATCAACGCCGCCTGCGTAACAAAAATTTCGATGGTTTCAAGTGTTAAGCGATTCGGACGTTTTCCATCGCGAGGGACATCAAGACTAACCAGGCCAATTGGATTGCCTTCGGTATCCGTTACGGGATAAAGCAAAACATCCTCTTGATGCCAGGCATCTTGGGAAGTGCCGGACGAGGTCTCCGCCAGTTTGACAATTTGTAAATCTCCAGAGATCAGAGGACGTTTGTTGTAGGGAATAAAGTACCCTTGCCCTACTTTAAACTCAGGTTTGAGCAATTGTGCAACACTCGCCCACGGTTGTTGATGTGATTTCAGCAACTGGAGAGTTTCGAGAGGCATGCCAACGCCTGCCACGCGACGCTGCATCATTGTCTCTGGGTCAACAATGCTCATCAAGACAGCCTGGAAGGGTGTGGCCTCCTGAATGCCGTAAGCGAGCGCTTCCAGAGCCTGCTCCAGCGGCAGGTCTGCCACCAAAGCCGAGGTCGTTTCAAGTAATTTCGAAAGGATCTGCGCACGACGGCTGAGCAACTCGTTACGCTGGACCTGTTCCTGGTAACGTTGAGCATTGCCCAACGCAATAGCAGCCTGAATTGCCAGCACCTGAATAATCTCAACCGAGGTCTGATCGAAACGCTCTGGCACATAAGAATGCAGGTGAATTAAGCCCGCTTTACTTTGTTGATACGCAATCGGCACAACCAGCGCAGAGCGAACGCCATCGTGCGAAGGTTGATATTCGCTGTTTGAATAATCGGTGACCAGGATCGCTTCTCCACTTTCAATAGCCTTTTGTTCAATGGGCAGAAGCGAGGAAGATGGGGTATCTCCTAAATAAAAGGCGACTTTATAAGAAGATGGGACATTGATGTCGAAAAGCAAGAGCGTACCACAATCAGCGCGTGTCGTTCGCACCGCCTCATCATAGACCACCTTGAGGAGGTAGTTCGAGTCCATGGTGGTGTTGAGTTCACGACTGATGCGGGTCAGGGCAGTTAACTGATCAATGCGGCGGCGCAATATCTCATCAGTCTGTCCGCTGAGAGCCGCTTTTTCCATCAAAGAAGCCGCTTGTCCGGCAGCGGTCGAAACGACTTGCAGGTCGGCGGGGCTGAAATGTTCACTATTCTTTGCTGCCAGGATAAATTCCCCCATGCTGCGATCCCGCACGATCAAAGGAATAGCCATGAGCGAATGCACATCAAGCGCCCTGGCCAGAGATTTGTAGATCGCAGGCGCCAGAGAATCAGTTTCAATATCTCCAAAGAGAAGTGGGCGGTGAGCAACAGTAACTGTTTGAGGAAAGCGCACATCATCTTGCAAAAGCGCTTTGACTTCGGGAAACAAATCCCCCGAGAGCCCAAAAAGAGATGGCTCGTGAGGACGCAAAATTCCACGGGCTTCATCCAAAAGAGCAGCAATACCCACCTCAGCATTGAGGAGACGACCAAGTTCTTGCACAGTGTAGCGCAAGAACTCGTCCACCGTGGCAGAGGAAGTCGCCAGGCTGGCAATGCGGCGCAATGTCTCCAGCCGTTGTGTGCGCTGGCGAGTCTGTTGCATCAGGAGGACGTTATCAATAATTGATGCCGCCTGACCAGCAACAATGTTGAGCAAGCGCATTTCTTCGGCTGAAAATGCATCCTCGGGGCGAAGGTGATTCGCAATTTGAAAATAACCTAACAGACGACCAGCCGCTACGAGGGGAACCAGCACCGAATCACGCAACGAGGCAGCCCGTGAGTAGTCCTGAAAACCCAATTGATGCCAGGTCTCGTCTTCCATGGCATTCTGGGTGATCAGGATTTCCTGGTTGAGGAAACGCTCCTCCAGCAAACTGCCCACCGGCACAGGGACACGATAAAGATTGACAGCCTGAGCAGGCATCCCGAGAAAAGGAACCTGTGCTTCCAGAACACGCCGTCCCTCGTTATACAGCAGAAAACCAAGCATCTGGACCTCAAACAGAGGAGCGATATTTTTTACCAGACGCGGGAATAATTCAGTTGGATCAGTCAATTCACCCAGTAAGCGCGCCAGATCATTTAAGCCGCTTACTTCTTTGGCATGATGTTTTTGCTGATCAAACAAGATCGCATTGCGCAATGCCACCGCAGCCGGGACAGAGATGAGTTGCAGGACTTCAAAATCTTCACGCGAATAAGCGTCTGCCCCGGTAAGAGCCACTTCCAGTGTCCCGACGAACAATTTTCCAACCATCAGCGGCAAGCCAATGTAGGAACGAAAACCGGTCTGTTCAGCAAGTTGCCGTAAAGTTTGGTCACGTGCCTCTGCCGTATCAGGCAAGTAAATAGGCTTGTGCTTTTCAACCAGGAGAGCAGAATAGCCAGTCGGGGGCTGGAAAATGCTCTTTTCAAGCCGGTGAGTGGAGCGAGGTCCCGCCACGAGACGATAAGGGGTAAGTTTTTGCTGTTCAGGATGCCACAGTTTGAGTTCCAAAACATCTACTGGAACCAGGCGTTCCAGGCTTTCCAAGATAGCCCGAATTGTCGGCTGGAGTTCTATTTGGGTGGAAACAGAATGATTGAATTCAGACAGAATCTTGAGTGCAGAACTTGCGCCCTCGCCAGTTGCTCCTCCGAGCATCATCTCGATGCGATTCATCGTAATCAGCAAAGACGGTGCCGATCCAGGAATCGAATAAGAGGCGCATTCAAGAGGTTGTCCGTTGAGGGAAAAGCGGCCTTTATATTCAGAAGCACACAATTTGAGAAATTCGCTGGCAGGACGAATCCGGGAGGCCAGAATTTCAAGATTCGGTGACTCCCCTTCCAACAGGTTAAACCATTCGCGGGCTACTCCATTGATGTACTCTATCCGTCCTCCTCGCTGGACGATCAGGATGCCCTTTTGACTCGTCTCCTGCTCTTCCACAGAGCGTTCTGTTTTACGATCAGTCGTGGAAAAAGTTGGCTGAACACTCCGCCTCGTGGGTATGAAACGCAAAATTGCCCATACCAGGGCAAAAGCAATTCCCCCCATAAGCAGAATGAGGAAACCCAGCAACGGTGTATCAGCCATACCGAGAAAAATTATTTTAGAGACACTCCTGGAATATCTTGCCGACGAACTTCGGCAGCAAGTTCCGTAATTTCGCGAATATCAGCAAAAACTTGCTGGCGTGGGGTAACAATCCCAATCGAGAGACTCATCAAGGGGGTCTTTTCAGGACGGCCTTCGGGGTCAGTGGCCATAATAAATCCCTGCTGACGGTCAATAAAATTGTAGTGGGTTTGCACTTCTTCGACAAAGCGTTCCTTTAAGCGCTTGCGAATCGGTTCAGCCATTTCTTCTTTGGTGATAATGACAAAGTTATCGCCACCAGCATGCCCGATGAAATCGCCTGGTGTACCCAGTTCGTCCACCACTTCGCCCATCAGCATCGCTGCAAAACGCAGCACATCATCACCTGCCACAAAGCCATAGACATCGCGGAATTGCTCAAAGTAATTAATACGGATGTCCATAAACGCCCACCCCGTCTGGCGGATGGTCAAGCGCAATTGCTCCTCAATCAAACGACCAGCGGGCAGGCCGGAACGCGGGTCAGTGAGCGCTTCACGCTCCGAGCGACGAATGGCGCCCTGGACGCGCAATTTCAATTCCTCAATGTCGAAAGGCTTGGTAATATAATCATCTGCACCTAACTCAAGCCCTTGCAACTTGTCACTCCGCTCATCTTTTTGAGTGAGAAAAATGACCGGAATGTGGCTGGTACGGGTGTTCTGGCGCAACGTACGGCAGACCTCATAACCGTCAATATCTGGAAGCATGATATCCAGGATGATAAGATGAGGGAGTATTTGACGTGTCTTTTCCAGTGCGTCTGAACCTCGCGGTGCGACATCCACATCATAGCCCAGGCCACTGAAGTAAATCTTGAGCATGTTTGAGATGTCAGTGTCATCTTCAACCACCAACAGACGTGCTTTTCCCATAGAGCCTCCCGTTCAACTACGGTTTCGCGCCATTCTAGCGCGCGTGCGAATAGATTCTATTTGTTCTGCTGTTACTTCACGCTCAAAAGAGCGAAAACCACTCAACCGGAAACCATGCTTTTCAGCAATGGTAGTAATTTCATCAACTTGTTGGCGAGTGATATTTTTACCTAACGTAAAATCTTCAAAGCGGCCTTCGAGCGCCAGGGCTATCGTTTCCGCCATACACGCATACGCCTTTCCAGGAGGAAAACCAAAGTCAAAGTGAAAGTCTACAGGCCCGGGCACGTCCACCATGCCACCATCAATCACTAATATATCATTTCTACTTTCTGCCACCATTGCAGAAACATCACGAGGTCGGGCCACATCACACACCACACAACCAGGACGCAACACTTCGGGTTGAATGACATCGTGAATAGCACTGGTCACTGTCAAAATCAACTCAGCCTCTTTCAAACTGTCCAATGAGGTGCTGGTAACCACTTCGCCATACGCCTGGACCTCAAGCCTGGCGCGCAATTCCTCAAGCATCTCCTTGCGCCGACCAATGAGCAACAACCGACCGGCATCATCGGCCAACAACTCCGCACAGACTCTGCCAATCGAGCCGGTTGCGCCGACCACAGCAACGGTGGCTTTTTCAATAGGAATTTCCATCACCCGCGCCGCTTCTCGCACAGCCTGTACAGCAATCGAGACAGTGTACGAGTCGCCTGTAGTTACAGGAATATCAAGAGCGCGCGCAATGCTCAGCCCGGCATCGCCGACCACCGAAGTAAATGCACCTAAACCGAGAATCTTTGCTCCCAGTTTTTCAGCAAGGTGCCCAACCTGAATAATCTTACGATAAACTTGCCATTCTGGCAACTCCAGCATGCGCCGAGGTGTATAAGGACAGGCAAGAAACCAACCCTTTACTTCTTTTCCGGTGGCTTGCGACGTAATGCCAGTAATCTCTGAAATATAAATCGGAGGAAAAAAAGTAGAGAAGAAGTCTATTTGCCGCTCCGTCAAAATCTTTCCCAGTAAAGGGTACTTGCGGCTTACATCTCGCTTTGGATCAATAGGGTGAATAACAAATGCAAATGTATCCACAACAACCTATTCTCTCAAGTCAAATCAAACGAGTAAGCGCTTATATTGATAGCAAAATCAATACCAAAGGAGGGCTTACCAGGAAGTCATCTCCTGTTCACCCTCACGCGGGTAAAGGCGAGGGTGTTTGCTGGCATCCTTGAGTTTGTGATGGTCGCTGTCTTCATAACGAATATCGCGATCAATCACACGGCGGTCTTTTGAGGCAAACAGGACAACATCTGACTCGATGGTACGCGCCGGGAAGATAATCATCCCCGAACCGATACGGCAATTATGCCCCACACACCCACCCAGTACGGGACGATTGGCAGGCGCCAGACGATCATGCCCATCCAACGCTTTGATCGGTGAAGGAATGAGATTGTAGTCTGTAAACGTATTGCCTGCCCCAATAAAGGTATTCCGCCCGATAACACACATCTGCAGACAAGTGTTTTGCGCCACCATACCATTCTCCATGATAGTCGTCATGAAGAGGGAAGCACGGAAAGGCAAAAACGTTCCATCCCCCACGACAGAAAGCATCAACTGGCAATCCTGAGAAATGTTGACATTATTGCCAATAATGCAATTCTCAATCACGGCACCGGCGTTGATCGTGACATTATCACCAATCGTCGTCGGGCCATGAATTACAGCCGTTGGGTCAATGACACAATTTTTGCCAATTTTCACCAGCCCTGAACACTCAAGCAACTGGCGTCCCTCGTAAATCGCACGTGCCAGCAAACTAAGTTTGAACAAGAGATCCTTTTTCAGGCGCTCCTCAAAGCGTGCCCCTCGGGCAAATAAGCCAAAAACGGCATCGGCAATAAAGATGTGGGTCCAGGCATCAATAGCAAGAAGTGCTCGCAGTGGCACCTGAAAAACAAGGTCTCCACTTTCGCTGGCCATATAAGTTGGCACATGATAGTAGCCAATTTCACGCGCTTGTAAGTCAATCACTAACGGTTCTACATCGGCTTCGGGGCCATGGGGGTAATACCAGAGATCAGCATAATACAAATTGCCCGCAGGAGTATAGGAAACTGACAGCGGCAGGGCATGTTCGCGAAAAGCCGCATCGTCTAAGGAAAAAGCCGCCCGGACAGCCCCTCCGTGCGCTTTAGCCTGCTTGATAAATTCAGCCATATACTCTTTATCAAAAAACAGATTATCTCGATAGACAATCATCGGCTCACGCGTGACTGGCAAAGGTTCTCCTGGCTGGAGTTCAATCTCACCATCCACGTAAGGCGCAAGCACTTCACGTTGATTGAGCCATAATGGTACATTTTGTATGCGCAAGTCACGCGCTGGTTCATTAAAGGGTGGAATACGGCGAGGAGCAGGCAAAATCACTTTTTTCATAGTTCTCAACTCATTGGGGTCTGATCAATCACAATTGTACACGCACTATCTCCACATGCAATACAAGTTTTTTCTTCCACCTGAAAATACTTGCCTCCACTCACCCAATACAACGCTTCTTGAATCAAGCCAACAGCCAGAGAACAAACCGGGCCATCAGTATGTCTCCCCCAACAAAGAGGGCAACGCTCAATGTGCCAGTAAATATTGTGTGCGTCACTTTCCAGACGGACATGCTGGTCAGTAAAATTATTAAAAAGGGCAGCAAAAGCGAGACTTCCCTTCTGTAAACGCGCAGAGAGGGGAAGCAGTCGAAAGGCCACATCCGCCAGACCAAGTTCGGAACCAAATTCCCGCAGGCCATACTTAAAGCATGCCCGTCCCACACGCAAAGCCAGGCCGCGTCCTGCCCGAGGACCGTAAGCTTGCTCCAGGCCCTCTTGCAAGGCGCTAATATGAGCAAAGGGAATGCTTAAGTCCGGTGTGTCCGGAGGAAATTTACCAATATACCCAGAAAGATGGGCCAGGTTTAGTACAGCATTGACCCCCACCCGCCCAAGAACTTCTTCCATAGCCAACAAGATAATGCGCCCCATCCGATTTGGATAGTGAAATTCAGGCGCAGTCATCATTCACCTGGATCGTGATCGAGGAAATCTTTTAATTTTTGAATAAAAGTGTCCGGCTCATCGAGCATGATAAAGTGCCCGGCATGGGGGAAACGCTCGATGCGCGCTGAAGGAATACCGGCTTTCAACGGTTGCCACTGCCTGGGATGAACAATATTGTCTTTGTCGCCATACATCCCCATCGTAGGCACGTTGACATGAGATAACAGGGGACGCAAATCAGTTTGTCTCAAAGAAGCAATGCTCAGGAGGAATGACTCCAAGGTGGTACGAGACAAATCTTTATCCATCATATCTGGGAAACGCGGATCGCGACAGATCAAAGGCGAAGCAATCCGCATTCCTAAGCGGAAAACATTCATCATGTTAAAAAGCAAAACAGCAATTGGCCGCCGACCAGCGAGTTTAAGAGGAAGAGCGAGTGAAGACCCGGCAATGGGGGAACCAATCACCACCACCTTACTGACTCGGTGGGGATATTGAATTGCAACAGAAAGGCTCACCGTTCCCCCCATGCTATGCCCAACCAACGGCGCCTGCTGAATACCCAGCCGCTCCATGAATTGATCAACCAGACTGACAAAATCCTGAACTGCATACGTATCACGTTTTTTGCCTGATTCACCAAATCCCCAAAAATCTAACGCATAAGTACGGTAATATAACCCGAGGTAAGACATCGTCTCTTGCCAAAGGCCCCACGAGCCCAGCCACCCGTGCAACAGGATAACGGGGCGCCCGCGACCATATACCTCGTAATGCACAATGCCCTGGTCGGTAGTAATAGAAGACACAGTCGCTCAACCACGAGAGGAGGATGTCCTATTTTCCTCGCTCCATTTCAGCAAGAATACTGTACAGCAGTTCCAGCAAGACTGATTTAACCGAATCTCGATTCGTTGCTACGCACGGAAGAAATTTCACACTCGGATCAAGGCGCAATACATGGCGCATGTCTTCAGGATCCCAGGCATCTTTTTTATCTTGTTTGTTTGCTGCCACAACGTAGGGGGTAGGAGCATACGCACGAAATGTCTCCAGGATAGACCGCGCCTCGCGAAACGTTTCGGGCCGGGTGCTATCTACCATCACAATGAACCCCAGCATGCCTTCAGACAAAATTTCCCACATGAAATCAAAACGCTTTTGCCCAGGCGTGCCAAAGAGGTACAGCACCAGGTCATCATCCACCGTAATGCGACCGAAATCCATGGCCACGGTAGTCGCTTCCTTGACGGCTTTCTCCGTAGCCGAAGAAATCTTCCGCTCTGTCGAAACAACATCAATCTCGCTGACCGAACGGATAAACTCCGTCTTACCGGCGTTAAAAGGGCCTGTTACAACCATTTTTACCGTTTGCATGAGTCCTACCTCAACAAAATTATAACGAACGAATTCGAGTAATCAAGCGATTGACAATAGACTTTTGTTCGTCCTTGTCTTCCGTCGGGAAGGCACGCATCGGAGGAGGAGATACCCCCTCAGGACGACAAATTTCCACCAAGCCGGCCTGCAAAAGGCCATAGACAATCCGACGAATTTCAAGGTCATTCATCTTCGTTGCAGCAGCAATTTGCCTGATTGTATTCTTGGGATTGACATAAGAAACAACCCGCCATTCTTCTACGCTTAGATTCACATTGCGTAAATTGACTCCTGGCCGATCCGTAAATTTTAATGCCATATCCAGGCTGGGAATTTCATCTTGCAACTGTTCCCATTCCCGCAGCTGACGCGAACCCTCAATGATCAGGTTCTCCAGGTCCAAACGCACCCAAATCCGATGTTCGGGTGGAAGAACATCGTTTTCAAAATGAAAGGTACCTTCCACCCAGGTAAAAAGCCGCTGGACAATATCAGCAAAATAGAGTTGTAACTGCGTTAAGATTTCCTCTTTCGTCAGATAACCTGCATTAATCAGCAACAAACCCAATTCTTTATCCGATATATTCCCGGCTCGCTGTTGAATAGCCTTATACTGGCCAGCAGAAAGTTTATTGGCTTTATAGAGAATTGAAGCCAATCCCTCAGGCATTTTCCCAACCTGGGCGTAAGCAAGTTTCCCATCACGGAATGAAACTTGCGCCGTATCATTAGGCCCCTCAATGAAAAGCGTCCCTGTCTTACGCGCCAGGTTAATCAAATTCAGCAATTGGGTAATTGTGAAATCTCTTAAGTTTCCTCGAAGTGCCATGTTAACTCGAGCCGTAATAAGGAATAGGGTGATTATACTTGCAGGCAGGCCTTGCGTCAAAGGTCGAAACGACAGAATCCGTATGTTATAATTTTTCAGTCATCCGACATTTCCACGATCGTCACCACCAACTGCCAAACAATCTACGCGCTAACAAATTCGCAACAGGTTAGACCCTGCAACCTGTTGCAATAAAAGAACTTCACCCAAAAGTTAAATCTGATACCGAGGTACAACTATGGCAAAAAAAGGCCGCGTTTTTTCTGGCATCCGTCCCACCGGGCGTGCTCATTTGGGCAATTACTTGGGGGCCATCAAAAACTATGTTGCGCTCCAGGATGACTACGACTGCGTGTACTGCATTGTAGATATTCATGCCCTCACCACTCTTGAAGACACCATCAACTTAAGACAAAACACATTCGAGATGGCCCTGGACTTGCTGGCTGCTGGCATCCGTCCCGAAGAAACCATCCTTTTCGTGCAAAGTCACGTTCCTCAGGTAATGGAACTGCATACCATCCTCTCGATGGTCACCCCGCTTGGCAAACTCACCGACCTGCCCACCTTCAAAGAAAAAGCCCGGCAGCAACCACACAACATTAACTATGGCCTCGTTGGCTATCCCGTCTTGATGACTGCCGACATCGTTCTTTACAAGACCGACATCGTGCCGGTTGGAATTGACCAGGCTCCTCACATCGAATTTGCGCGCGAAATCGTACGATCCTTCAACTACCGTTACAACACCAAAGTACTGATCGAACCCGGCATGAAGACCACTGACGTCCCCAAAGTACTGGGCATTGACGGCAAAGAGAAGATGAGCAAAAGCCTGGACAACCACATCGAACTGGCCCTCACCCCCGAAGAAACACGCCAGCGCGTGATGAGCATGGTCACCGACCCCCAGCGCATCAAGCGGACAGACCCTGGTAACCCTGATATTTGCAACGTCTTCTCCCTCCACAAAGTGTTCACCCCCCAGGCGGATGTCGAAATGATCAACACTGAATGCCGCCGGGCCGGAATTGGCTGCGTGGACTGCAAAAAACGCTTCGCCGAAAATCTCAACAAAGCCCTCGAACCGTTCCGCGCCAAACGTGCTGAACTTGCTTCCCATCCTCAACAAGTGTATGACATTCTCGAAGATGGCGCCCGCCGCGCGCGTGTGATTGCCGAACAGACCATGCGCGAAGTGCGTGAGGCAGTTCAGTTGCCCTGAAAATTCTCCCGTCTTCCTCTCCCATGCGCGCCCTCTTACAACGTGTCACCCGTGCCAGTGTCAGCGTAGAAGGGCAGACTGTTGCAGCCATTGGCCCCGGTCTGCTCATCTTGCTCGGCATTGGCGAAGGAGACACCGAAGAACAGGCCCGTTTTCTCGCCGAAAAATCAGCCCAACTGCGCATCTTCGAAGATAGCGCAGGAAAATTCAACCTGTCTGTCCTCGAAACCCATGGCGAAGCGCTGGTTGTCTCCCAATTCACCCTTTACGGCGATGCCCGCAAAGGGCGCCGTCCATCTTTTTCTGGGGCAGCCCGACCCGAAGTTGCAGCCCCCCTGGTGGAAAAATTCTGCGAGTACCTGCGCGCCCAGGGCGTCCCCACCCAAACCGGCATCTTTGCCGCCCACATGCTGGTAGAAATCCATAACGATGGCCCCGTGACCATCTGGTTAGAAAAATGAACTCTGCGCTCGCCCAAACATTCAAAGATCACTTCGGCACGTCTCCGGCCTTTTACGTCTATGCCCCTGGTCGCGTCAACCTGATTGGCGAACATACCGACTACAACGAGGGCTACGTCCTCCCCATGGCAATTGAGCGAAGCATCCGCATCGCCCTGCGCCCTCGACCTGATCACCGCGTCCGCGTTCACTCCCTGGACTACAACCAATCTGCAGAATTCGACCTCAACTCTTTGCAGCACGATGGCCCCCCCTGGGCAGAATACATCAAAGGAATTGCCTGGGTCATGCAACAAGAACACCTGCCCCTGTGCGGCTGGGAAGGGATTCTGACCGGTGACATTCCACGCGGCGCAGGCCTATCTTCCTCTGCTGCCCTCGAAATTGCCGCCGCCCTCGCCTTCGCAGCGGTCACGGACCTGGACCCGCATCCCGTGCAATTGGCCAAATGGGGGCAGCGTGCCGAAAACGAATGGGTCGGCGTGCGCTGTGGAATCATGGATCAGATGGCTTGCGCCGCCTCCCAAAAAGGGCACGCCTTACTCCTTGACTGTCGTACCCTGGCATATGAACACATTCCTGTTCCCTCTGCCATTCACATCGCCATCCTCGACACAGGCACGCGCCGCGGCCTGGTAGACTCGGCCTATAACGAGCGCCGTGCCGCCTGCGAACGAGCCGCCCAAATGCTCGGCGTGCCAGCCCTGCGCGACATCTCCCCCGCCGACTTTCAAGCCTCTGCCTCCAAACTGGACGAAGTCACCCGCCGCCGCGCCTGGCACGTGGTCAGCGAAAACGAGCGTGTCCTGCAGGCTGTAGACGCCCTTCACCGTGAAGACCTCATTACCCTGGGCCAGTTACTCAACGCCAGCCACGCCAGTTTGCGCGACAATTTCGAAGTTTCCTCAGAAGCGCTCGATACCATTGTCGCAATTGCCCGCCAACAACCAGGATGTTACGGCGCGCGGATGACCGGCGCGGGCTTTGGAGGGTGCGCCATCGCCATCATCTCAGAAACCAGCGAATTTGCTTCTCACCTCATCACCCAATACCGCCAAGCGACCGGCTTAGAAGCAAAAGTTTACCTGACTCGTGCAAGTGCAGGCGCGAAGAAAACTTTGCTTGACGAGATGAATAGGTTGTGCTAGTATCGCCTTTACCAAACGTAAATTCACAAACTCAGCCAAAGGAGGAGAACATGCTCAAAAAAGTTGCCTTGATAATGACCTTGACCTTAGGGGCCATCCTATTATTCGCTGGTTGTCAACGTTCCGCCGTAACGGCTCAATCACCCGCAGCCACGCCCACCATTAATCCCGATGATACCATCGCCCCGCTTGCGATGAACGCCACCCTGACCGCCATTGCACTGGAAAACCTCATGAATGCCACCGAGCCAGCAATCATGGTAACGGCGCAATCTCCTGCTGACTTTCCAACGCTCGCTGCTGTCACACCCCTTCCGCCGATCGAAACCCCCATCCCTACTCCACCACTGATTACTACCCCTACCCCGGGCCGGCCGGCCACCTACACGCTCCAAAGCGGTGAATTCCCTTACTGCATTGCCCGCCGGTTCAACGTTAACCCTGATGAATTGCTTGCACTCAACGGCCTGACCAATGGTCAAATTTTCCAGCCAGGCCTGGTATTGAAAATTCCGCAAACCGGTTCCTTCCCTGGCGATCGTGCACTTCGTCCACACCCCACCACTTACACTGTGTTGGTCAATGACACGATCTACTCGGTGGCCTGTAAATTTGGCGATGTAGATCCGCTCTACCTGGCCTCTTACAACAACATCGTTGCTCCCTACGCCCTCCAGCCCGGCACAGTGCTTCAAATTCCCTGATTCTCCATTGGTTAACTCTGCCAGGCGAAGCGTCTCTTCGCCTGGCATTTAATTTTGGGGAAACATCTATGAAATTCGACTTAATCGCTTCTGAAATCATTTACCCTGGACGGGCCTTCACCATTCGCCGGGACCGCGTCCGCCTGCCCGATGGGCGCCAGACGAATCTGGATATCGTCGAACACATCGGCTCCGTCGTCATTCTCCCCGTCACAGACGACGACCACATCCTGTTCGTCCGCCAATACCGTCACGCCGCAGGACTGGACTTACTGGAACTGCCAGCCGGCGTCTTGAATGAAAACGAATCCGCCGAAGCGTGTGCCCGGCGCGAGGTCCGCGAAGAGACCGGCATGGCCGCAGGAAACCTGGAGGCCCTCGGTGGCTTCTACCTGGCCCCAGGCTATTCCACCGAGTACATGCACGTCTTCCTCGCGACCGACCTGTCTTACAACCCCCTTGCGGCCGACCCCGATGAATTTTTGCGTGTTGAAAAAATATCATTGACCGACGTGATGAGCATGCCCGCCCGCGGCTTGCTGCCCGATGCAAAATCGCTGGCTGCTTTGCTCCTGGCCTACCCGCGCCTCGAAAAGATCGCCAAAAACCATTTTGCGAATTTATGACAACTCGCAGGGGAATTTGTGTATTAAATTACTATCCCTTGTTCCAAGCCACGCATAAACTTGAAAATTGGTACTTTTGACTAAAAATAGAGCGTCTCGCTCTGAATTTCAATAGAAGGAGCCTTTTCTATGGCAAGAAAAATGGTCACCATTGACGGCAATGAGGCTACTGCCTCAGTTGCCTACCGCGTCAACGAAATTTGTGCAATTTACCCCATTACCCCATCCTCGAACATGGGCGAATGGGCCGATGACTGGTCGGCTGCTGGCAAGAAGAACATCTGGGGCACTGTTCCGCTGGTTGTAGAAATGCAATCCGAAGGCGGCGCGGCAGGGGCAGTGCATGGCGCCCTGCAAACCGGTGCGCTGACCACCACCTTCACCGCCAGCCAGGGCTTGCTCTTGATGATCCCCAACATGTACAAAATTGCCGGGGAACTGACCAGCACCGTCTTCCACGTCTCGGCCCGCACCGTTGCCACGCATGCCCTCTCCATCTTCGGCGACCACTCCGACGTGATGGCCTGCCGCCAGACCGGTTGGGCGCTGCTCGCCTCCGGTTCGGTGCAGGAAGCGCATGACTTCGCTGCCATCGCCCAGGCCGCCACACTCGAGGCGCGCGTCCCCTTCCTCCACTTCTTCGACGGCTTCCGTACCTCGCACCAGATCGAGAAAATTGAGCAGTTGAGCGATGACGACCTGCGCGCCATGATTGATGATGAACTCGTTCGCGCCCACCGCGCCCGCGCCCTCAATCCAGAGCGTCCCTTCATCCGCGGCACGGCCCAAAATCCGGATGTCTTCTTCCAGGCGCGCGAAACCATCAACCCATTCTACGCAAAGGTGCCCGGCATTGTCCAAAAAGCCATGGACAAATTTGCCCAATTGACGGGCCGCCAGTACCACCTGTTTGACTACATCGGCGCGCCCGATGCTGAACGCGTCGTCATCGTGATGGCCTCCGGCGGCGAGACCGCTGAAGCGACCGTCCGCTACCTGGTAGAGCAGGGCGAGAAGGTCGGCGTCATTCGCGTCCGCCTGTACCGGCCCTTCTCGGTCGAACACCTCCTGGCAGCGCTGCCCAAGACCGTCAAGAAGATTGCCGTCCTCGACCGCACCAAGGAACCCGGCGCGGCTGGCGAACCGCTCTACCTGGACGTTGCCAGCGCCCTGTTCGAAAATGGCCGCGGCGACATCAAAGTCATCGGTGGACGCTACGGCCTGTCGTCCAAAGAATTCACCCCGGCCATGGTCAAGGCCGTGTTTGACGAACTGAAGAAGCCTGAACCCAAGAACCACTTCACCGTCGGCATTACCGACGATGTGACCCACTCCAGCCTGGAATACGACCCATCCTTCTCCGTCGAGCATCCCGAAACAGTACGTTGCGTCTTCTTTGGCCTGGGTGCAGATGGCACGGTCGGCGCCAACAAGAACTCCATCAAAATCATCGGCGAGGAGACCGATAACAACGCCCAGGGCTACTTCGTTTACGACTCGAAGAAGTCCGGTTCCATGACCATCTCGCACCTGCGCTTCGGCCCCAAGCCGATTCAGGCCCCCTACCTCATTACCCCCAACACGGCCAACTTCGTCGCCTGCCACCAGTTCACCTTCCTGGAACGCTACGACATCACCAAATACGCCCAGCCGGGAGCCGTCTTCCTGCTCAACAGCATCTACGGCCCGGAGGAAGTCTGGGACCATCTGCCGCAAGAAGTCCAGCGCGACATCATCGAGAAGAAACTGCGCTTCTACGTCATCAACGCTTACGACGTGGCCGAAAAGACCGGCATGGGCGGGCGCATCAACACCATCATGCAGACCTGCTTCTTCGCCATCTCCGGCATCCTGCCGCGTGAGGAAGCCATTGCCCAAATCAAGAAAGCCATCCAGAAGACCTACGGCAAGCGCGGCGAAGCCGTTGTCCAGAAGAACTACGCCGCGGTGGACCAGTCGCTAGCCAACCTGCACGAGGTCAAAGTGCCGGACAAGGTAACGAGCAAACTAACCCGCCGCCCGCCGGTCCCCGCCGAAGCGCCGGATTTCGTCCGCAACGTGCTTGGCCCGATGATCGCTGCCAACGGCGATTCGGTCCCCGTCTCGGCCCTGCCGGTGGATGGCGCCTTCCCCAGCGGCACGACCAAATGGGAGAAGCGCAACATTGCCCTCGAAATCCCGGTCTGGGAGCCGAATTTGTGCATCCAGTGCGGTAAGTGCGTCTTCGTCTGCCCGCACGCTGTCATCCGCCACAAGGTGTATGACAAGAAATTCCTCGAGCAGGCCCCCGCTACCTTCAAGTATATGGAATCGAAATTCAAGGAATTCCCCGGCATGGCCTACACTGTCCAGGTAGCCCCGGAGGATTGCACCGGCTGTACGCTGTGCGTGGAAGCCTGCCCGGCCAAAGACAAGACCAACCCGGCCCGCAAAGCCATCAACATGGCCCCGCAGCCGCCGCTGCGCGAGAGCGAAGCCGCCAACTGGGAATTCTTCCTGAGCCTGCCCGAAGTGGACCGCACTGCTATCAGCGTAACCACCATCAAGAACTCGCAACTCCTCGAACCGCTGTTTGAGTTCTCTGGCGCCTGCGCGGGTTGCGGTGAGACGCCTTATCTCAAACTCCTGTCGCAACTGTTCGGCGACCGGGCGCTGATTGCCAACGCCACCGGCTGCTCGTCCATTTACGGCGGCAACCTGCCGACCACCCCGTGGGCGATCAACAAAGAGGGACGCGGCCCGGCCTGGTCGAACTCACTCTTTGAAGACAATGCCGAATTCGGCCTGGGCTTCCGCCTGACGCTCGACAAGCAGATGGAATTCGCCCGCGAACTCCTGCCCGCCTTCGCCGCAGAAGTCGGCGAGCAACTGGTGGACGAACTGCTCAAGGCCGATCAGTCCACCGACCTGGGCATCAAGCAGCAGCGCGAGCGCGTCGCCATCCTGAAGCAAAAACTGGCCCAATCCAAACACCCGCAGGCCGCTAACCTGGCCGCAGTGGCTGACGCCCTGGTCAAGAAATCGGTCTGGATTGTGGGCGGCGACGGTTGGGCTTATGACATTGGCTACGGCGGCCTCGACCACGTCCTCTCAACCGGCCGCGACGTCAACCTGCTCGTCCTGGACACCGAAGTCTATTCCAACACCGGCGGACAGGCCTCCAAGTCCACCCCGCGCGGCGCCGTCGCACGCTTTGCTGCCCAGGGCAAGGGCCTTTCCAAGAAAGACCTCGGCCTGATGGCCATGTCCTATGGCTATGTCTATGTCGCCCGCGTGGCTATGGGCTACAACGACATGCACACCCTCAAAGCCTTCCTCGAAGCCGAGTCCTATCCTGGCCCGTCCCTGATCATTGCCTACAGCCACTGTATCGCCCACGGCATTGACATGGCCAAGGGCCTAGAACAGCAGAAACTGGCCGTCCAGTCGGGTCTGTGGCCGCTCTACCGCTACGACCCGCGTCTGGCCGCCGAAGGCAAGAATCCGCTCCAACTTGACTACAAAGAGCCGAGCATGCCAGTCTCCCAGTACATGTACAACGAGACCCGCTTCCGCATGCTCGCTCAGAGCAATGAAGAGCGGGCCGAGCAACTGCTCAAACTGGCAGAGGAAGACGCCAAAGCACGCTGGAACTTCTACTCTCAGATGGCTGCCATGCGCTACGGCGAGAACGCGTAGAATCCAAAACAAAAGTAGGTCACGTTTAAAACGTGACCTACTTTATTATCACTTGCGTCAACACTGTCCCGTCTTGCTAATTGACAAAAGGAGAAAACCATGACCGACCTGACCACCACCTATCTCGGCCTGCGTCTGAAAAACCCCATCGTGGCCTCGGCCTCGCCGCTTTCAGAAAAAGTCGAAACGGCGAAAAAACTCGAAGAAGCCGGGGTTTCCGCTATCGTCATGTACTCACTTTTCGAGGAACAGGTCATCCACGAGAGCCTGGAGCTCGACCACTTTCTCTTCACTGGCACCGAAATCTCGCCTGAAATCAACTCGTTTTACCCACAGGCTGGCCGCTACGCCCTCAAACCAGATGCCTACGTGGAAACGGTCGCCCGACTCAAGCAAAACCTGAGCATCCCCGTCATCGGCAGTTTGAACGGCGTCTCGAAGGGCGGTTGGACCAAATACGCCCGCAAAATCGAGGAGGCCGGAGCCGACGCCCTCGAACTCAACCTGTACTACCTGCCGGTCAACCCAGAGCTGACAGCGGCCGCGCTGGAAGACAATTTCATTGCCCTGGTCAAAGAAGTCTGCAGCAGTGTGCGCATACCGGTCACAGTCAAACTCAGCCCCTATTTCACCGCCCTACCGTACTTTGCTCGCCGTCTGGTCGAAGCCGGAGCAAAGGGACTGGTGCTCTTCAACCGCTTCTACCAGCCGGATATTGATCCCGAAACCCTCGAAGTCGTGCCCCGCCTGGAATTGAGCACTTCACGCGAATTGCGCCTGCCGCTGCGCTGGATTTCGATCCTATACGGCAAAGTCAATGCTGACCTGGCCCTGACGAGCGGCGTCCACACGGCAGAAGATATAGTCAAGGCCATGATGGCCGGGGCGAAGGTCACCCTGCTGGCCTCTGCCCTGCTGAAGCACGGTCCCACCTACACATCCTCGCTCCTGGAGAACCTGTGTGCCTGGATGGAGGCCCACGAGTACGAATCCATCCAGCAAATGCAGGGCAGCATGAGCCAGGCCAAAGTCGCTGACCCGGCGGCCTACGAACGGGCGAACTACATGAAAGTGCTGCAATCTTTCCGGGTACTGCCTTAGTCTCAGCATTGTCAGTGAATAATTTGACAATGTCAAGTTAAACTCTTGTTCTATAAACTCTACGCATTTTGTCACTGCGAGCAAAGCGAAGCAGTCTCCTGGTTTGCGAGGGGATTGCTTCGTCGCAAAAAACGCTCCTCGCAAT
>Ga0209162_1000454_pt1 | contig 44968 bp, 27 predicted proteins | sample YNPNPMetaG_FD_187121 | JGI IMG/M metagenome (GOLD analysis project Ga0209162, IMG submission 187121) | Anoxygenic and chlorotrophic microbial mat microbial communities from Yellowstone National Park, USA - YNP NP MetaG (SPAdes) (version 2) ...
TTACAGGCTTTCTCATTCGCATAACTGATTCTGAGGCGCAACGCTCTGGCCCAACTCTTGACTGTGCGGCGCGGGTCACAACCACGCCCCGTGCGGCGCGGGTCACAACTCGCGGCACGGCGGGCAGGAACCACGCGCGGGTCCAGTTATGCGTATATCACACTCGCGTGCAAACCTGATGCTATGAGTCGGTACAGGCGACAGGGATGCCACTTGTACAGCTTTCCGATAGGTTTAAGGCTGAGCGGAAATGCCGAAGTAAAAGTCCAGATGTTCCCCTTTCCTCAGGTCCGGATAGTATCCTTTAACCACCACGTGCTCATCCACGTCGCTGAGCCGAATAGTGTAGCTGCCGGGATAGTTCGAATATTGCCTTGCCCGGGCTGTTACGGTGTAGTCTGCTCCGAATGACATTTTGAGTCTGCCAACCCAGTAAAAATTCGCACGCTGTTCGCTAAGGAGATAGGGGGTCCCATCCGGGCCATATGCCATTATCTCAACTACGGCGTCATCGGGCAACCCGTAAATCTGCCCGCCAATAACTGCTCCTGGGAAGCTCTCGCAGGCCTCAGGGAACTCTTGATAGAACCACTGAGGGCAGGCCGTGAGATCCGTTACCTTCCCGCTCAAAGGATCAAGCATCACCAGTTGATCACGGGTACTGATGTAGGCCGTCTGGACAAGATACACTAACAAGTGGGCCTCGGTCGGAGACCAGCGGTGGAAGTATGAGGAGAATGTAGCCTTCTTAACGCCATCCACCATGTCCCAAACTTCGTACCATCCACAAGGCGTGTCGTGAAACGAGTTCATACATATCACAGCGAAACGTTCATCAGGTGACCAATAGGATTTATCCGCCTCGTATATTGTCACCCCGTTTGGAAGGACCGCTGTACAATGCGGGATGTCCGCGCAACATTGACTGCATTGGAGCGTCAAACTTACCCGTCCGCCCGGAGATAGCAGCGTGTCTGTGAAAAACCTTACCACGTCGCTACGGACGGGGGTCTCAGGTGGCAGCGTTGGAACGGGTGACAATGGGCTGCTGAACGGGCTCGTTGTGATCAAGGGTGGTGATGGGAAAGTACAGCCAGCCATTGCAAGGCAAAGCAGCATAGAGTATATCCACCATTTATACCTCCCGCAGGTCAGAAAATGGCTGGCGAAAGAGCGAGTAATGCATTTATCATCATCCATCTCGTTAGCCTCCTCGGAAACCGGGTCAGAAAATGGCTGGCGAAAGAGCGAGTAATGCATTGCAGCGCGCTCATCCAAAACTGCGACTGTGCGGTTAGTCGGACAGGTTTAAAGTCGCCCGCCACAGGCCTGCGCCGACGCCCGGCACAGCGTGCTCAGGGAGGCTGATTCCAATCAGCCCATAGCGGCAGGTCAACCGGGCAGGTAGTTACAATTATACATCGAATTCAACCCGAGTGGAAGCAGTGCTATCGGCGGGTGTTCGAAGCAGGTACCATGCCAGGGTGATCGCCCTGGCATAGGAGCTGTTTCGAACACCTGCATAAGTAGGGTAACTGCTCGCAGTTGCCCTACACTGTGGTCTGGAGGCCGGCCCAAGCCAGGGGAAATATCAGACGCCTTGACAAAGCAGGCATTTAACTTATATTAGAGCTACTGCAAGAGAGCGACAGACGCACGAGAAGTAACAGCAATCCATCACAGCTATAAGGAGCGCATAGATGACCAAAATCGCATTCATCGGCGGTGGCAGCCTCCAGTGGACACCGGTGCTGGTGACCGATATGGCTTTGAACGAGGCGCTGGCAGGTGCGGAGCTGGTGCTGCACGATATTGACGCAGATGCACTCGACCTGCTGGCCCGTGCCAGCCGGCACATTGTCACGCAGGCAGGTGACACTCTGCGCATTTCGACCACCCTCAACCGGAGAGAGGCACTGGAGGGCGCTGACTTCGTGATCCTGTGTGTGGCGATCGGGGGGCTTCCGGCCATGCGGAACGACCTGGAGATCCCCGAGCGTTACGGCATCCGCCAGTCGGTAGGGGACACGGTCGGCCCCGGCGGGCTGGCACGAGGCCTGCGTCATATCCCGTTCGCCGTCCAGATCGCCCGTGAGATGGAACAGCTCTGCCCGGATGCCTGGCTCTTGAACCTGACCAACCCGATGACGACGATCTGTCGAGGTGTCACCCGTGCCACAAGCATCCGCACCATTGGCCTTTGCCACGAGGTTACTGGCTTGCAGTATCACCTGGCCTTCCTGCTCGGCATCCCTCCTCAGGCCGTCACCTTCGAGGTCGCCGGCATCAACCATCTGCCGGTGATTCTGCGCTGCGATGCAGGTGGGCGCGATGGATTGATGTTGCTGCGGGAGTGGCTGGCCGCACACGACCCGTTCGAGTTCGCCAGGGAAGCCGAACTTAACAATGTCTTCGACGTGTTCGTTGACCGGCTGGCGCTCAAGCTGACCCTGTTCGAGCAACTGGGCATACTGTTTGGTGCAGGCGATCGCCATGTGGCAGAGTTCCTCCCCAACGTTCTGACAGAGCAGACCGGGTGGGGTCGCAGGTACGGTATTCTGCTGACGACGGTAGATCAGCGCGTAGAGATGGCGCGCGTGCGCCGCGCGCAGGTCGAATACCTGGCCGGTGGGGGCTACCAGAAGCTGGAAAAATCAGCAGAACAATTGGCGCCGGTGATGGCTGCCCTGTCAGGTGGACCGTCGGGCCGCTTTATCGTTAATGTGCCCAACCGGGGCCAGGTGGATAATCTCCCGCGCGAAGCAGTGGTCGAGTGCGTTGCGGAAATAGACGCGCTTGGGGTGCGTCCACTGGCCGTGGGAGCGCTGCCACCCGCAGCTTATGTAATCGTCGCTCCTCACGTAGCGCGACAGGAGTTGATCGTCGAGGCAGCGCTCAGCGGCGAGCGGGCACCCGCACTGGCCGCTCTGGCCACCGACCCGCTCGTGCGCGATCCGGCGATAGCCGCACCAATGCTGGATGAATTGATGAAGGCAAATGCGGCGTACCTTCAGAGCGGTGGTGCAGGCCCGGACAGTGACTGAAATTCTGGCTACTGTCGTTGCTTACCGGCTTCAACTGCGGTATAATACCATCGGTGCGACTGCTGCTCCAGAAATTTCCGGGCGGGCTTTGCGGCCCGCGCGACAAAAAGCGCCTGATGGCGCGATTGCAATCAGATTGTGAATAACTATGATGAGATTAGACCGCTTTACCGAACGCGCTCAGGATGCCGCCCAACGGGCGGTTGAGATCATGGCACGCTACGGACACACTCAAGTTGACGTCGAGCATATCCTGCTGGCCCTGCTGGAACAGCCAGAAGGCGTGGTGACGCAAATCCTGGACCAGTTGGGAGCCGATGCGGACCAGTTGATCCAGCGCCTGGATGAACTGCTGCGTGCCAGCCCGAAAGCCGGTATATACGGAGGTGGGGGTGTCGGACAGGTGTTTATCACCCCGCGTGTCAAGCGTGTGCTGGACCTGGCTAACGACGAGGCTAACCGGCTGAAAGATGATTACATTTCGACGGAGCATCTCTTTCTGGCGATCGCCAGCGAGCGTAACACTCAGGTGGCCCGTGCGCTGCTCGAGTGTGGCGTGACTAAGGACCGCATCTACGAGGCAATCAAGGAAATCCGCGGAGGGCAACGCGTGACCGGGCAGAGGGGAGGGACACGTTACCGTTTCCTGGAACGCTATGGCCGGGACCTGACCTCTATGGCCCGCGAGCTTAAACTGGATCCCGTGATCGGCAGGGACGATGAAATCCTGCGCGTGATCCAGATCCTCTGCCGCCGCACCAAGAATAACCCCGTTCTGATCGGTGAGGCAGGGGTAGGCAAAACCGCCATCGTTGAAGGGCTGGCTCAGAAGATCGCTGCCGATGATGTGCCCGAAATCCTCAAAGGTAAGCGGGTCATCCAGCTCGACCTGGCTGCGATGGTCGCCGGCTCCAGGTTCCGGGGCGAGTTCGAGGAGCGCCTGAAAGGGGTCATCGAAGAGGTCCAGCGCTCCGAAGGCGAGATCATCCTGTTCATAGACGAACTGCATAACGTTGTCGGAGCCGGTGGTGGCGTGGGAGCGATGGACGCCTCCAATATGATGAAGCCCGCGCTGGCCCGTGGGGAACTGCAGTGCATCGGCGCCACGACGCTGGACGAGTACCGCATGTACATCGAGCGCGACAGCGCACTGGAACGCCGCTTTGCCCCCGTCTTTGTGGAAGAGCCATCGGTGGAAGAGACCATCGAGATGTTGCGCGGTCTGCGCGACCGGTACGAGGCTCACCACAAAGTCCGCATCTCCGACGAAGCCATCGTTGCCGCTGTGCGCCTCTCCCACCGCTACGTCACCGACCGCCGCCTTCCCGACAAGGCGATTGATCTGATGGACGAAGCGGCTGCCAAGTTGCGTGTGGCGCTCTACACGCTTCCTCCGGAGCTGAAGGCGATGCAGAGCGAACTGCAACGGCTCCAGACCGAGATTGACGCTGCCAGTGCAGTTGAGGACTACCGACGGGCCGCCGAGTTGAAAACGGAGCGCATCAACCTCCAGGCCCAGTTCAACCTGCTGCGTGAGATGTGGCAGCGAGAACATCAGCTCGACGAGACTATCGGAGCAGAAGACATCGCCGAAGTCGTGGCAAGTTGGACCGGCATACCGGTAGCCCAAATGATGGAGACCGAGGCGGAGAAGATGCTGCGCATGGAAGAGGCGCTGCGTGAACGGATCGTCGGGCAGGACGCAGCACTGGCAGCCGTCTCTGACGCCATCCGGCGTGCCCGCTCCGGCCTCAAAGACCCGCGCCGCCCAATCGGTAGCTTCATCTTCCTCGGCCCCTCCGGTGTAGGTAAGACGGAGCTGGCAAAGGCGCTGGCCTGGTTTCTCTTCGACGATGAGGATGCCCTCCTGCGCATTGATATGAGCGAGTATCGAGAGCAGCACACCGTCAGCAGGCTCTTCGGCGCCCCGCCCGGCTACATCGGATACGAACAGGGAGGACAACTGACCGAAGCGGTGCGACGCCGCCCTTACCGCGTCGTCCTGTTTGATGAAATTGAGAAGGCCCACCCGGATGTATGGAACACTTTGCTTCAGATCTTGGACGATGGCCGCCTGACCGATGGCCAGGGACATATTGTTGATTTCCGCAACACCGTCATCATTATGACTTCCAACATAGGCACCGAGTACGCGCGCCGGGGAGGGGCGTTGGGATTCTCTCGGAGTGACGGGAGCAGCTCAGAGGAGGGACACCGCGAGATCGAGCGGGCGCTGAAGAAGACCTTCCGCCCTGAGTTCCTCAACCGTATAGACGAGGTCATCATCTTCAACGACCTGACGCTTGAGGATGTTGAGCGTATCGTTGATCTGCAGATGCGTGAGATCGGTGAGCGTCTTGCGGAACAGGGGCTGACGGTCAAATTGACTGACGAGGCCCGTCGCTGGCTGGCGCGCCAGGGTTTCGATCCCCAGTTCGGTGCCCGTCCGCTACGCCGCGCGCTGCAGCGTTACCTGGAAAGCCCCCTCAGCGTCAGACTGCTGCGCGGTGAATACCAGCATGGCGATGTCGTATGCGTGGATGCCGACGAGCAAGGGCTGGTCTTCACCTGCCAGCGCGACGCCAGGGATGAATCCCCAAAAACTGCACTTGAGGTAGACGTCAATAAGTTGCAGGCGTAACCGGCCGTGGAATCGGACTCTCCCCTACCGATACGCATAACTGGATTCCACGCGTCGTTCCCACCCGTCGTGCCCGCCGGACCACAGTCGGGGGCGCGGGTTGTGACCCGCGCTGCACAGTTGTGACCCGCGCCGCACAGTCAATATGGGCCAGTGCGTCGCACCTCAGGCTCAGTTATACGAATGATAAGGTGTGCCAGGATGAGGCTGAGAGGACGATCTCAATCGGCCTGAACAGTTCTACAGGGCAAAGTAACCGTTCACACGAGCGAGCAAAATGACAGAGGATCGGCAGGGTGAGGAAAGCGCGATAAGACCGCCACGCGAGGCAGAGCGCTGGGTGAAGACACTGGTCATGCTATGGGGCATGGCGCTCCTCATGCCTGTTCCACCACTGTTATTGAGTTTTTGCTGTACTCTGCTCCAGGGATGGAACGGAGATACCTGGAGCCAGATAACGGCCGTATTGATCACCGTGGGACTGGGCTGTGGCGGCACAATGTTCCTTGGCGGTGCCCGTGCGTTGAGCCTGAAGCCCTCAAAACCGTTGCGCCTGCCCCCGCTGTGGGCGCTGGTCGGTGGATTTGTGTTAAGCCTGGCGATCGGGCTGGGGCTGTGGCAACTCAGGGGAATTGGAACAGCCCTGTACCCCTGGTTTCTTATCCTCGCTGCTGCGACACCGCCCATCGCTGCCGTGGCCTGGGCGATGAACGATCACCCTGGCCGATTAACCCGGCGGCGAGCTGGCGTTGCCTTCACTGCTGGGGCCACCGTCGCTGTACCGCTCGCTGTTCTGCTTGAGCTCCTGGTCCCATACACACTCATCTGGCTGCTTCTCGATCTGGGCGAGCCGGTACTTCAGATGTTGGAGCAGTTAGTGCAAATGCTGGCAGGCGGCAATGTGGCCCACGTGATAACCTCACCTGGCTTCCTGCTTGTGTTGTTGGAGCTGGCAATCGTCGCCCCACTGGCCGAGGAGTTCGCCAGGCCACTGGTTGTATTGCCACTTCTGAAAGGCCTGGGATCACAGCGTGAAGCATTTCTGCTGGGCGCACTGGCCGGGGCCGGGTTTGCTGGATTGGAGAATATCGCCTATGCACTATTCGCGGTACGCTACTGGGGCGGGGTGCTCACGCTGCGAGCGCTGAGCGCAGCGGTGCACCCGTTGGGAGCAGGGCTGACCGCGCTGGGATGGTATGCGTTGGTGAACCGTCGGGCCGGCGCAGCACGTCAGTGGCTGAGCAACTACGGACTGGCCGTGGGACAGCATGCGCTATGGAACGGTGGCCAGGCATTGTGGATGGCACTTGCCGGCGCAATGTTCTTTGGACCACAACCTCAGGAGACCGACGTATTGGGCATCAGCATTGCGGCGGGAATGCTGGCACTCCTGGCACTTGAGGGAGTGATATTGTTGGTGAGCCTGCGTATGCTCACCAGGCGGTTCGAACCAGAGCGCGCTACAGAATCCCTGACAGGGAAAGTTGACCCTGATCGTGCTATTGCGCTGTGGGCCGTCGTATGCCTGGCAGCACTGCTACCGGCAGGCCTGGTATTGTTGCGTGGGCTGTGGTCACGTTAGGGGGCGGTTATGCGCCGACTCCTGAAACTACTAAACCTGTGGATTGCGTTGATACTGCTCGTGGCAAACGGCCTGGCCTGGGCTGAAGCGTTTGAGCCGGTCGGGCCCACCTATCCGGTCGAGCCGGTGTTGGAGCCGGACCTGGCCGACCTGCGTAATCGGTTGCGCGAGGGCGGCCATAGCGGCGAACAGTTCTCACTTCACGTTACTGACCAGGAAGCTGCCTGTAGTATCGCCTGGTTTCTCGGCAACCATCCGGAGATCCCCTTCCGCGACCCCCGGATTTCCTTCCACCCTGGTGAGGTTGAGGCATGGGGAGTGGCTACAGTAGCGGGCCTGCGTCTCTCGATCCACGGACGTGCGACGATGACACTGGAAAATGGCATCCCTGTTGTCAGACTGACCAACCTGGGGGTGGCAGACGCTCCAGTGCCCGGCTTTGTCCTGGAAGCGATCCAGGACGAGTTCTACAGGCAGGTGGACCTTTCCAGCCGCCCGATGCCGGTGGCGTTCGAAGCACTGGAACTGCGCGAGGGGGAGGCTGTAGCCAGCGGAATCATCCGTGCCGATTAATCGTGCCTCAGGCTGCGAGGTGACTCTCGGAGGAGCGCGGCCAGGGCGGTGACGCGGCGGGCAGTCAGGGGGCGGCGGGTCCACCAGATATGCAGGGTGGAGATGTTGCCGTGGCTGATGTTCTTCTCGCGAACCGATTCCTCCGAGACGCGCCAGAGGGAGAAACGGGTTCCTATGAGACGAGTATTGGGCATAGATTCCTCCCCGTCCAGACAGGGTACGGACTCACACCGGTGCTGTTGGTTGACGGGGACCCGCAACTGATGCCGGCTACCAGCAGGTCATCTTATGAAGTATTTGTCCAGCCCCAGCCAGAAAAGCGGTTGATAGAAGAAGTCGGGCAGCAATTTGAAGTAGTCCAGTATTAATACGGCTGCACAAGCGGTCACACACAACAATACCAGACATCCACACCCGATCCACAGCCATTTTACGTTTGTATTGACCGCTCTGGGCTGCACTTCCTGGACGTATGGGGGCGGGTACTGTGGCGCCTGGTCAGGTCTGATCCATTGCTCCCCTGGCGGGGTTTCCACCGGGATGGTGGTACGGCCTTCTGCAGGCCGGCCAGGAGCATAATATGTGAACCTTACCGCGTCACCCAGGGCGATCACATCACCCCCAACCAGCACATGCGGGCTAACCAGCCGTATACCGTTAACGAAGGTGCCGTTTGTGCTCCCCAGATCCTCAAGTACCAGCACATCACCCTGGCGCACAATGCGGGCGTGCTGGCGCGACACTTGCGGTTCGGCGATGACAATATCGTTGGTAGGAGCACGCCCCAGCGCGATAACATCCTTATCCAGGACAAAGGTCTCACCGGTCTTGGGCCCCTGATTCATCACCAACCGGGCAGGTTCAATCATATTACCCCCTGTCATCTCACTGATACTGCTTGTACGCCCTCGGAACATGAGCATTGTCAGTATACGCACTCTTGCCCGATTGTCAAATGGAGGCACAACCGATGGGTGTGTCCCAGTTTGTAGGACAACTGCTCGCAGTTGTCCTACAACTTTGAGACACACCCTGACGATTGACAGATAGCATAAAAGCTGGTAAAGTTATGCAAACTTACCGGGAGGTCAAAAGATGAAAACAAAAGGCAGCCTGCTTCCGACACTCGTTCTTCTGACGCCTCTGATGCTCAGCCTGGGATGCGGCATGGTAGGAACCGGGCCGGCCGTCGAGGCCACCACTACAGCGCAGCCGCAATCAACTCCGGTTGCCGTACAGCCCACCCTATCCGACTGCACGGGTGGCCTGCGCATTCACAGCGTGACCGATCGCGTCGAAGACGGATTCGTGCGCGTCCGGGGACTGGTTGACAATTGCACCGACCAGTGGGTGGACATCGTGGTGCATCTCACCCTCTACGATGCCGGCGGTAATCCCCTGAATGTGTCCAGCACAACAGGGGAGACCGAACAGGATGCGTTCGTGCTCAACCGGCCTCTTGCGCCCGGTGCAACCGGCGTATTCGACTATATCCGCGATACGGCCTACATCGAGGGCACATATAACCACGCCGGGTTATCTGCTGACTGGGTCGAAGCAGGCAACAGCTATAGAGGCGACATTACCTCCTATAACTATGATATCAAACCAGACGAGAGTTTCGTCACCGTCTCTGGCACCTTCAAGAGCACGGGAGCGGCCTCCTGCCCTTCGCCGCTCGCCGTTGCGGTTGGCTACAACGAGGATGGGGACGTCTGCTCGGTAAACGATGAATGGCTGACCGACGAGGCTGGTAACGACATAGATGAACTGGCGCCTGGTGAAACGGCGAATTTCGAGCTTCTGCTGGATAACTTCAGAGGCGAGGTTCGGGACGTGAAAGTGCTGGCCGGCTGTAGCTTCTATGGTATGCCCTGAGGCCGGCACATAGATCACGGCAAAGACTTTCGCGGCGTAACTACCTACCCGATTGGCCTGCCGCTATGCGCTGATTGGGAATCAGCCTTCCTGGGCACGCTGTGCCGGGCGTCGGCCTGCGCCGACGCCCCCGATCGGCAAAGGCCGACCGCAGGCCGAAGGCCTGTGGCGGGCGACTTTAGTCGGCACGCAGGTAGTTACTTCGCGGCCCGGGAGTGATTCTCTCCCGGCAGGCGCCGGACTTCCTCCGCCGATCCAGAGGTGTGTGCTGCTCCAGAACGGAGCCCCATCACCAGCCGGCCAGGAGCCTGGTGCATGCGGAGAGCATGAGTTTACTGTCACGCCGTGCTTTTAGTTCGTTTGCTCCTGTTTCCCTGGTCGAGCCGGCGAGGAATGACGTATCTCGTGGATCATTTTACCGGCCGTTCCCCAAGAGGACGATTCCAATCGGCCTGAAATAGTTACAATTCTTGGAGGTTGTGATGGCATCTCGACAACCGCACCAGATGCAGATAAACGTTGAAATCCCCCCCGACCTGGACGCTGTTTATTCCAACCTGGCCATCATCACACATTCAGCTTCAGAGGTCATTATTGATTTCGCCCGTATCTTACCCAACTCACCCAGAGCCCGTGTGTACGCGCGCGTGGTCACCACACCGATGCACGCCAAATTACTGTTGCGGGCGCTGAGTGAGAACCTCGAGCAATATGAGGCAAGGTTTGGCGAGATAAAGACATTTGACTCCGGTGATGCGCTCGCCCAACAATTCTTCAGCGCGATCAGGCCACCGAACCAGCCGGACTCCGGTTAGCTGCCATCATCACATACTGATATGCAGGGAGGGGCGTTGGGTACGCAATCATTCCACCGTCTGATGATATGGCTGCCCATCGCTACGGTCTTCTGCTTATGCGGCCTCACAGGAGGGGCGTTCCTGGCGGGCGACGTATATAGCCGCCATTACAGCGGCCGCATATACCCCGGCGTTCAGGTACACGGAGTCAGACTGAGGGGGCTTACAGTTGAAGAAGCCACCGCTGTGTTGCAAACCGCACTCCCTGACCCTGCTACCCTGCCGTTGACATTGCGCGACGGAGAGCACACCTGGACACGCTCCTGGGCCGATCTGGGGCTGAGCATTGATCCTCAGACAACCGCCCGCATGGCCTATCAGGTGGGTCGCAGCGGCACTTTTGTCGAACAACGTATTGCCCTGTTACAGACCCTTGTCGCGGGCCGTGTATTGCCTCCGGTCGTACTGATTCCCGATCAGGCGCGGGCCAGGGAAGTACTCCGCTCCCTGGCCGATGAACTCTTCATCCCCCCTGTGAATGCCACACTTATCTTCCGTGGCGTTGACGTCATACCGGTTCCGGGGCAGGCTGGCCGCGAGTTGGATATTGAGGCCACCTTGGCCGCTTTCCCCTACACAATTGGCGTCACCCGAGAGGGCGTGGTGATGGACCTGCTGACAAGACCGGTGCCTCCGCCGGTAGGCGAGCCGGGGCCAGCACTGGAACATGCCAGGACTTTGCTCTCGCGTCCCTTTTCACTCATCGCAGCCGATCCTGTGACCGGATTCCAGGCAACCTTAACGGTGGAGCCATCGGCGGTGGCGAAATGGCTGGTCACGACCGTGTCAGAGCAGCCCACGACAGAGGAACACGGGAAACAACCCCGACTGCTGGTTACAGTAGACGAGGATGCCGTCCGCACTTTTTTGGAGGGAACGGAACTGCCGGAGGCTGAAGGAGTTGGCATTAATGTAGAACAGAGTATAGAAGCGATACGCGTGGCAATTGAGGCGGGAGAGAGCCAGGCAAGGCTGGCGCTGCTCCATTACCCCCGCGAGTACGTCGTGCAGCCGGGTGATACAGCGGTGTCGGTAGCCTATGCACATGGCTTCCCCCTCTGGCGCCTTCTGGAAGCTAACCCCGGTCTTGACCAGGGCACCCTGCAACCTGGACAACGTATCACCATCCCCTCGCCCGATGTGCTCTTCCCATTGCCGCTTATTACCGACCATCGCATCGTGGTAGACCTCTCCGATCAACGCCTCTACGCGTATCAGGACGACAAGCTGGTTTTCGACTTTACAGCTTCAACCGGCATACCCTCCTCTCCCACCATTCCCGGGGTCTTCCAGGTGCTGAGCAAGGAGGAGGAAGCATATGCTTCCAGTTGGGACTTGTGGATGCCCCATTTTATGGGGATTTATTATACAGCCCCTGATTTTGTAAACGGGATCCACGGGCTGCCGACCCTTTCCAACGGCACAAGGTTGTGGGAGGGAGTATTGGGCCGGCCGGTCTCCTACGGCTGCATTGTGCTTGGTTTGCAGGAAGCCGCCGCTCTCTACGAGTGGGCCCCTCTGGGAACGCTGGTTGTGATCCAGCAATGACGTCGGAGAGTCTTCAGCTCCCCCTCTGCGCATATCAGGTAATGCAACTGCGGTCTCCCCGTTGACCCTCTGTTAACGTCCCTGTAACCCTGCTGTAACCCCGCTCCACTCGAGGCCCACTATAATAAAGTAAAATTACCGCACCGGTGTTCGGTGGTAAGTTTCCCCTTGTTTACGCGCCAAAAGCTGCACTGCGTTTAGCTTTCAAACACGTCAGGCAGTGAGATGAGATGGATATCCGGCTATGATGACAACTATCGCGGTCGGTAATCAAAAGGGCGGTGTAGCCAAGACCACCACCTGTCTCTCCCTGGGCGCATGCCTTGCCGAAATGGGGCAGACGGTTCTGCTCGTTGACCTGGATCCCCAGGCTAACCTCACACTTTCGGTAGGATTAAGGCCGGAGGAACTGCGTCACACTGTGGGCGAGGCCCTGCTTGGCGATGTGTCATTGATCAGCATCAGCCGCGAAAGCGATGTATTTGGTATGGACATCGTGCCTGCCAGCCGGGAACTCACGGTAATAGACAAAATCCTCTACGGACGCAAAAATTACGAGTTCTTCCTCAGGCGCCAACTGGAGGCTGTGGACAAAAACTCCTACGACTTTGTATTGATTGACTGTCCGCCCTACTTTGGAGTGCTGACTCTGAACGCTCTGACGGCTGCTGACCTGCTCATCATCCCCGTGCAATGTGAATACTACGCCATACACGCGTTGCGCCAGACAATAGAACTGGCGAAACTGGTGCGCGACAGGACCAATCCCTGGCTGACTTACCGGGTTTTAGTGACCATGTATGATCAGCGCAACAAAATCTGCCAGCTTATGCTCAACCAGTTACAGCAGAAACTGGATCGGGTTCTCTACAGCACTATCATCGAGGTTGACACCAGGCTCAAAGAGAGTCCGGTTTTCGGCAAACCGATCACTGTATACGAGCCGAGAACTCGAAGCGCTCAACAGTACCGTGCTCTCGCCAAGGAGTTGATGAATCATGGATAGTGACGGTGGAAGCATCAGGATGCAGCTTGAGGCGTTGTTCTCCGATTCGGACGCGCTGCTGGCCGGAGAAGACCTCCGTCAGCGGGCAATTCTTTCCTCGTTCATCAGGCTTGCCCCCGAGGCAATCGCTATCGGTGACCTGGAAGGCCGCCAGATCTGTGCCAATCGTATCTGCCATGAACTCTTCGGCTACGACTACGAGCTCCAGGAGATGAACGGGCTTGCTTTAAGCGATCTCTGGCCCGCGGAAGAAGTGTTGCTCCTGAACACGCTGGTCCTTCCAGGCGCCAGGAGCGGAGGCTGGCACGGCGAAGTACGCCAGAAGCGCAAGGATGGTACACTGTTCGAGGCCAGCCTGAGCGTCTTTCCCGTCGCTGACAGGAATGAGCACCCCGTTTATGTGGCTGCCATCATCCGCGATATTTCCGCGTTCCGGGCAGCAGAACGCGCAAAAGAGCAGGCCAGCCACGCGCTCCGTGCCAGAAAAGCTGAAGCTGTTGTCGAGATCGCTCAGGAGATCGCGACTGCCCCCACTTCAGGTGAACTATACCGCCGCGCCGTGACGCTCATCAAGGAACGCCTCGGCTACGACCACGTGCACATCTTCTACTGTGCTCCCGAACAACAGGAGGTGAGGTTGCTTGAAAGCACCTCCTATGCCGTCGCACAGACGTTACCCTATGGCAAGGGGATCATCGGCACGGTCGCAGCAGAGGGGAGGGCAATCTCGGTACCGGACCTCCAGGCCTCCCGTGTGATTCGCCCGGAGACATCGGAGAGCGGCGGTGAGATCGCCGTGCCCATAAAATGGCGTGGGCAGGTGGTGGGGGTGCTTGATGTGCGCACCGATCAGGCCACAGCCATCTCCAAAGAGGACGAGCCGCTGCTCCTCACACTGGCCGGTCAGATCGCCGTTGCCGCGGAAAGCATCCGTTTACTGGAGGAGGCCAACATTATACGTCAGTTCGGTCAGGCCTCTGAAGGGATCGGTTGGATCACATTGGAAGGCCACCTGATAATTTATGTTAACCCCACTCTGGCCGGTATTCTCCAGGAAACACGCCCTGAAGACGCTTTCGGGAAACCCGTTACCGCCTATTATCCTGAATGGCTGCGCAGGCGGTTGGAAGAAGAGGTCTTCCCCACGGTTATGAAGGAGGGGCGGTGGAGCGGCGAGCTGGAGCTCCTCTCCGCGCGCGGCGAGTCGGTCCCAACCATCCAGAGCCTTTTCCTCATCCGCGACCAGGATGGCAGGCCACTCTACATAGCCAATGTGGTAACTGACATCAGCGAGCAGAAGCGCGCTGAACGCATTTTAACCCGGCGTGCCAGACAGACAGCCTGCCTAAACGAAATCGGGCAGAGAAGCGAGCAGAACCCCCCTCTCACCGAATTCCTTTCCTGGGTGGCAGGGCGTATCCCCCAGGCTATGGAGCACCCGCACGCGTGCAAAGCACTCATCGAGTTCAATAATGATATGTATGGCACCCTCGAGGCACTGACCCTGCCGGTCCGTGTCATTGAGCCCCTCAATGCAGGTGATGAACAGGTGGGCCGGCTATGCGTATCCTACGCGCAGAACCACAACTTCCTCGATGATGAGCGAACTCTGATAAGTGATATCGCCAGACGGATAAATATCTTCATCGAGAGCCAGCGACTTCTGGAACAATCGCGTATCCTGTTGGAGGAACTCAAGACCGTCCATAACAAATACATCCACAAGCCGTGGGTGGAACCGGCAGCCGTCGGTGAGACCTTGCCCGTTATACCCTCAGAAGATACGCGCTCTCCAGTCCTCATCAGTGACTCCCATGCTATCACTCTCTCTGATGCATTGCCTCATGTCCCTGCCGGGCAGTCTCCCACCACCACTCCCGAACCTGCCACCCGGGAAGAGGGCACCCATAAAGGTTTGCGAGAGATATGGCGGCGTGTAATCACGGGATTGTTCATCTTGAGCACATTAACCTTAGGCGGCCTGCTGTTGTCCTGGGCAATCAGCCACCGGGTCAAGGCGAGCTCGACGCACGCTGTTGTGACGGTGGCTCCTTTTCCCAGAGAGCAGGCTTTGGCACTGGAAGCAACATTTTCTGCTTCAACACCAGTAGTTATACCGGCTTCCCCTACCACATCGCCGACAGCCTTTGCGCTGCCTTCCCCTACGTCATCCCCTCCCTCACCCACACCGGCTGTTGTAACGGAGCCGGCCGGGCCGACTCTCGTACCGGTAGCCTTTGTTGTGCCAGACCCATTTCCTGTGCCTGGTCCCAATCAGCGTATACCCTCCACCACGCTGGTTATTCCGACACCGGTGCAGCCCGTGCCGGTAGCCGCTGATGCGATCAACATCGCCGTACTGGGAAGCGACCAGAGGCCGGATTGGTCCGAGTGGCACACCGACGTCGTTCAGATTGTGTCCGTTCAGCGTGATCACGGTACGGTATCGGTTTTGTCCATCCCCCGCGATCTGTACGTCTACATTCCCGGTTTCTGGATGAGCCGCATTAACTTCGCCCATTATTACGGAGAGGCGTATGATTATGCAGGTGGAGGGCCACAGTTGTTGCGCGATGCGCTGCTCTATAACCTGGGCATCCGTGTGGATTACTACGCCCGCACCGATTTCGATGGATTGATCGGTATTGTTGACACACTGGGAGGGATAGATGTTCCGGTGCACTGTCGCCTGAGTGACCACTGGCCCTACCCGGACGAACACGGCGAGTATCCCATCCTGACGCTGGAGCCAGGGGTACACCACATGGACGGCGAAACCGCGTTGTGGTATGCCCGCTCGCGACTGACCACCAGCGTATTCTCTCGCGAAAAACGTCAGCAACAGGTGCTCCAGGCGATCTGGCGCAAAGCGCGGGATACCGGTTTGCTAAGCCGTGTGCCGGCACTGTGGAAACAGGGCCGCGAGATGGTGGAGACGGATTTACCTTTTTCTCTGATCCTGGACCTGGCCCGCATCGCCCTGACACTGGATGAGAAGAACGTGCGCTTCTACAACATTGATGCTGATGAAGTGACCCCCTGGGTCACACCATACGGTGGGCGCGTGTACCTTCCCCGCTGGGAAGCGATCGAGCCTGTGATTGCAGAAGCGATGGCTCCTCCCCCGGAGACCCGCCTGAGCCGCACTTACATACCTGTGGAAGTGTGGAATGGGACACCTGAACCAGGCTGGGATGTGCTGGCAGTGGACAGGCTGTACCGGGCCGGATTCCCCGCCGTCATCGGCGAGTCGGACCGTCATGACTATGCCTCTACCCAAATGCTCATCTTCGGTAACCCGGCTAAGGGAGATGGAGCAGATTACCTGCAGAAGCTTTTTGACCTCTCGGACGATCAGGTGATCCGATTGCCGGGTGAGAAGTCCACATATCCCATACGCCTGATCATCGGTGCCGATTACAAAACCTGCCCTGAAGAGCAATAAGGAGGATAAGATAATGCACTGGAGCAACAGAATTGTCCTCATAACCATCATACTTGTGTTGGCTGGCAGTGGGTGCGGTCCAATGCCCGGAGGCGGAATGCCTGCTATGCCTGCAACGAAGCCGGATTCAGTGCACCAGACGCCGCCGGCCAATCATGGCTTCAGACTTTTGCGCCCGGAGCCGACTGTAGCAGCGTTGACCGTGGGCGAGATGTGCACAACAGAGATATGGCTTGATAACGTACAGGAATTGTACAGTGTGGAGTTGCAAATCGAGTTCGATCCTCAGTATGTGAACATCGTGGATGCGGACCCACTCATCCCTGGCATCCAGGTTAACGTGGGCACGCCACCAATGCCCAATCAGCCACTCATTAACGAAGTGGACAACAATACAGGTCTGATCCGCTACAAAGCGGTGCAGCCGACGGGGAAGTCGGAGAGCGGCAGTGGGGTTGTATTGTCCTTTACAACCCAGGCATTGAATAGAGGGGGGAGTCCACTGAGATTCAAAGTGGTCAAACTTCAGGATGCTGCCGGGAACACACTCCCTACCCCTGAGTACGTTGACGGCCTGTTGCTGATAGACCAGCAAAACGGTGAAGCCGCAAGCTGCTTCAACGGAGCCGGAAGTTTTTGAGCTAAGGGCACATCGGGCCTGAGCGTGGAGCGGTTACTTACGGCCGGTGCTCCCCACGCTGATTATGTAGATAACCGCTTCCTCCCTGCCATCTACCTGCAGCAGGTTATTCCACTCGTCATCGAGGAAAGCGCCCACGGCACATGCCCCCAATCCCATTGAGGCAGCAGCCAGATAGAGGTTTTGCCCGATGTGCCCCGCTTCCAGCAACACATAGCGATAGGCCCGTTCGCGGTATCTCCACCGCGTGCGTTGGAAGATAGCCGTGAGGGCAAAGCAGACACCTGCCTGACCCAGGAATCCCTGTCCCAGGCTGGCTTTCACCGTGGCGGCGCGCAGGTCGCCTGCATGGAGCAATTCCAGCGCGTGGTCGCGTACAGAGTAGTGATAAAGCCCCGGCTCCAGTCCCACGACGTTGTGTACCACGGGGTAAAGCTCGATCGGATAGAGAGCACCCGCAGAGGGCGAGGCACGGAGTCCCCTGCGGGTGGCGGTGATCCCCTGAGCTGCGTGTATCAGACGCGATAACTCCTCAAGTAACAGCCCCTCACCCGAGTACTCCCTGATGGAGCGCCGGGCTTCAATAGCATCCTCGAGGCTGAGTCCACGGTAACCACCGGGGTCCGGAAGCATGAACTTTTTCACCTCGGGATAAGTTTTATACTGCTCCGGTCGCTCACCCCAATCAGAGAACGCGCTGAGGAGGCTTGCATAGCCGGGTTTGCTCCACCGGTGATAGAGTTCGCCGATGTCGGCTGTATCCGACGGGGGTTGTGGCGGTCGGCGGAACGGAAACAGCAACCCCGCCACAAAGCCTCCTGCAGCCGCCAGGCCCGCGATCAGGAAATGACGGCGGCCTGAGGTCATCCCTGGCTTATCTGCAGGGCTTGTATGAGGCCTCTCCTGCTTTTTCCACCTCCTGCGCAGGTAGAGTGAGATGCTCCTTCTTTTGAGGAAAATGTGTATCAAAACCAGGATAGCACAGAGGTAGCCTGCGTAGCGATGGAGAAAAAACTGGGGAAAGCCGAAAAGGCCGGCCACCACCCCGGTTAATGCTACATAGCTGCCGCTCAAGAGCATGGCCAGAATGAGGATGTAATCCAGGTCTCTACGCCTCATCTTAAGCTCCTGTGGAGCGCTGTGGGTCAGCCGGGGGAGAGACAGGCACAATCAACTGTGGGGGCGCATATTTAACTACGTGACACTTACCTGTGGACCCGGAGGGACTCGAACCCTCGGCCTTCTCAATGCCATTGAGACGCGCTCCCAACTGCGCCACGGGCCCAATAAAACAGAAAACGAGAACATATGGAGCTGAGGGGATTCGAACCCCTGGCCTCTACAGTGCGATTGTAGCGCTCTCCCAACTGAGCTACAGCCCCGTCACCCGGGTCTAACACTCTCTGGAACGATGCCTGCCATTGCACCCGGTGACCTTTATACCCGGGTGTCTCATATTCTACCACTACGGGTGTTAATCGTCAAGTTGTCGTTCATGGTGTCCTTCACTTTTTGCACGAAATCAGGACAACTGCTCGCAGTTGTCCTGCGCTGTGGCTCAGCGTCGGGCGCAGTCCGGAGAGGCTGGCTTGAGCCGGATAGATGCAAAATATGACGGACACTCTTGTCCTGTTTTGATCTTGACAATATACAGCAGATGTGGTATACTATTTTCGCCATCGTTGGCGTAATCGTTTGCGTAACCGTTGGCGTAAAGTGGGTTGTAAACCCGCCAGTTATGGTGCCAGGGGGGGTACTTTGCCTGTAACAATGCGCGATGTCGCGATCAAGGCCGGTGTCTCGATCAGGACAGTCTCTCGGGTTGTCAATAACGAAGGAGAGATTACTGAGGAAACCCGTCAGCGAGTACTGGCCGCGATTGAGGAGTTGGGATACCGGCCGAGTAAACTGGCACGGGCTTTGGTTACGCGCCGTACTGAAACTATTGGCCTCGTTTTGGTCAATATTGCCAATCCCTTTTTCGCCGAGGTCGCCTGCGGAGTGCTGGATGCGGCCGAGGCTCGAGGGTACAATGTTTTCCTCTGCAACTCCATGGACACGGAGCAGCAAGAGCGCATCCTGCGCTCTCTCGCCGATCACGCTGTGGATGGTGTTATTGTCTACCCGGGCTTTGGCGGTGGAGACAGCTTGAGGAACTTTGCAGAGCACCATGGACCAGTAGTGATGCTCAACTGTTTTTTTGAGTATCCAGGGACCAGTCGGGTTATGATAGACACCCGTCGTGGGGCAAATCTGGCTGTGGACCATCTGGTCAGTAAAGGGCACACCGCTATTGGAATGCTTGCCGGGCAGGCCCGCTCTCTGAGCCTCATGCGGCGTGTGCGGGGATTTCGTGAGGCACTGAGAAGGCATGGACTTCCTTTTGTCAAAGAGTGGGTTTTACCCGGCCCCCCGACCGTGGAACGCGGACTTGCCTCAACACTGCAACTGCTCACCCAACATCCTCAGATAACAGCAATCTTCGCCTATAACGACCTGCTGGCCGTTGGTGCCATTCAGGCCTGCAAGGAGCTGGGTCGCCGCGTGCCTGATGACTGCGCTATCGTCGGATTTGACGACATTCCACTGGCTGCTATGTTGGCGCCGCCATTGACCACGATTCGCGTGGACAAGTATGAATTGGGGCGACAGGCAGCGAACCGTCTGTTCGATATGTTGGGCAATCCTGGGACCAATTTTCCCCCCATATACATTGATGTCGAGCTGGTAGTCCGCGGGTCGACGTGATGCGATAGGGCGGGAATACGTGATCAGGCGCAACTCTGCATTTTCTGGCTCGGGCCTGCGCGTTGATTAGCGGGGCTTGAGCATCTGTAAGCTCTTAGAAAACGCTCCATTATCGGGAGATCACGGCCACCATGACGGAAGCAAGCCACCTGGGCGCAAACACGATTCTAGAGGTCAGAAACCTGAAAACCTATTTTTTTCTGGAGAACAGCACGGTTAAGGCCGTGGACGGTGTTGACCTGAGCCTGGGCCGTAATACCACGCTGGGCCTGGTTGGTGAGAGTGGCTGTGGCAAAAGCGTCACTGCTCTGTCAATCATGCGACTCATCCAATCCCCGCCGGGTAAGATCGTTGAGGGCCAGATTCTGCTCAAGCGGAATCGAAATGGTGACGGGAAACAGGTGGTAGATATTGCCACCTTGAACCCCTACGGCTCCACCATGAGAAACATCCGGGGGGGCGAGATCGCAATGGTTTTCCAGGAGCCGATGACCTCGCTGAACCCCCTGTATACCATCGGCAGCCAGATCGCTGAGTCGGTGAGACTCCATCAGAAAGTCGGTCACAGGGAGGCGCTGGACCGGGCACGGGAGATGCTCTACAAGGTGCGCATCAGCGATCCCGAGCGGCGGTTGCACGAATATCCCCATCAGTTGAGTGGTGGTATGCGCCAGCGTGTGATGATCGCCATGGCGCTTTCATGTAACCCGTCCATCCTTATCGCCGACGAGCCAACCACTGCCTTAGATGTAACAGTGCAGGCTCAAATTCTGGATTTGATGCGTGAGTTGCAGAGCGATTTTGAATCCTCGATCATCTTGATCACACACAACCTGGGTGTGGTCTCTCAGATGGCCGATTACGTGGCGGTGATGTATCTGGGGAAAGTCGTGGAATATGCCGACACGCACACATTGTTTCACCACCCCGTCCATCCCTATACCATCGGGCTTTTAAACTCCGTGCCGGTATTCGGCAAGAGAGGCGAAAAGATACTCGTGCCCATTCCAGGAATCGTTCCCACTCCTACCGAAAATATTCCAGGCTGTGCCTTCGCTCCCAGGTGCTCCTGCGTGGAGAAAGCCTGCACCGAAGAGACACCTCCACTGTGTGAAGTCGAAGCAGGTCACAAAGTGGCGTGTTGGGTGGCTCTGAGAGGGTAGGGGTGGTCTGGTATTGGTTGGATGCACAAGACCCTTGTGGGGTCAGAAAGGAGGTGAGGGACTTTGTGACGTTTTATCAAGCTACCAGGTTTTAAAGGCAGGAGTTTGTATAAAACACAGTTCAGGAGGAGCAAAATGTTCTCGAAAAACAAGGTCTTGGTACTGGTCTCGGCACTGGCAGTCTTCCTGCTGCTGGCGACCCAGTGCGCACCCAAAACAGTAATTCAGACCGTTGAGGTCACAAGAGAAGTCGAGGTCGAGAAAGTCGTCGAAGTCGAGAAGCCTGTTGAAGTCGAGAAGTTTGTGCTTGCAGGGCCGATCCCGTATCCAGAGGGCCCCTTAATGGCTGGTGGCCGTGAACCGAAGACTTTCGAAGTTGACGAGATGATCGAGTTTCGGGCCTTCGACAAGTACTGTGAGCCGGCCTGGGTCACCGAACTGGTCAAAAAGGGCTTATTGCCACCGGTCGAAGAACGCCTGCCCAAAGAGCCATTCGTCTACAAAGCTGGCTTCATGTCCGATGGCCTGGGAGAATATGGCGGTGTCTGGCGCGGCGTGTGGGCTGCCCCGACCGAGGGCTGGAACTGGGCAGCAGGTGTCAGCCAGGGCTGGTTCGGCATCGAGGCCATTGTCCAGGAAGAGCCGGTGATGACCGGTCCGATGTTCCTGACCAAAGACGTCAGCCCGCTGCCTCAACTCGCCAAGAGCTGGGAGTGGTCTGAGGACGGTTACCAGTTAACCATGCATCTGGTTGAGGGAGCAAAATGGTCGGACGGCGTCGAGTTCACCAGCGAGGACATTATGTTCCTGTGGGAAGACAATATCCTCGATCCACAGGTCAACTCGTGGACTCAGGCCAGTTTCTGGACCATTGAGGGCAAGCCCATCAAGCTTGAAGCACTGGACGATTACACCATCCGGTGGACCTTCCCGGTGCCCTTCCCTACCTCCCAGTTGTACAATATGACCAACCTGATCTTCTCGCCCGGCCCCGCCCATATCCTGAAACCCCTCCATCCCAAGTACAACCCGAACACGACCTATCAGGCATATCGTGACGCGCTGCCGCCTAACAAGCTACCTATCGTTACCATGGGGCCGTGGGTACCGGTCGAGTATAAGACTGATGAGTTTATGGTCATGCGCCGCAACCCTTACTACTGGAAAGTGGACGAGAGGGGCTGCCAGTTGCCCTATATTGACGAGGTCCAGTGGACTTATGCCAGGACAGGCGTCGTCCGCACGCTCAACACCATCGCCGGTACCGCTGACCACTCTAATGTGGAGAATCCGGAAACCTTTGACGAGACCGTCATGCGGGCTGCGGATCCCAATGCTCCATTCCGGGTCGAGTGGGGGCCGGAGACGCTGGGCTTCAGCCTGGAGATTAACCAGTCGAAGTACCTCGGCGTTGAGAGCGAACGTGATGCTGCAGTCCGCGAGCTGCTACGTGATGTCCGCTTCCGCCGCGCTTTGACCCAGGCTATTGACCGCGACGGATTGGCCAGATCGCTGACCAATGGCCCATTCTTCCGCCCATGGGCGGGCGGCCTGTTCCCCGGCTCTCAGTTCTTCGACAGGGAGTCGGTGGTATACTATCCTTTCTCACCCGATACCTCGCGTGCTTTGCTGAAGCAGATCGGGCTGGAGGATACAGACGGCGATGGTATCGTCAACTGGACCTCCGGGCCGATGGCAGGCCAGAATGTTGAGCTGGCTATGACCACCTGGGAGGACATTTCCGCTGGTGCCACACTTGGTCAGGCTCTGGTGTTGATGTTCCAGGACGTCGGTATCAAGGTGAACTTCCGCATCCTTACCAACCTGGCGATGAATGATGCCAATACTGCCGGCACCTGGGAACTGCGCATCAGCCGGCCCGGGCAGGTCTGGGCAACCCCCAATATCCGCTGCAAAGATTTTGCGCCGGTCACCAAAGAGTTCGGCTGGCACCGCGAGGGGGAAAAGCCCGAGGAATACGCCGACTTCGAGAAGCGACTGATGGAGATCTCGGACGCCTTTTGCCTGGAGACCGATTTCAACAAACAGAAAGAGCTTATGTTTGAGATGAATCGGTTACACACCGAGAATATCTACTCCATCGGCCTGGTTGTCGGGCGTTACGGGTTGATGTTGAACAAGTACTTCAAGAACGTCCCCATCGGCACGCCACCGTTCCTGTATCAATGGGACTTCAACAACTTTTTGCCTGAGCAGATCTGGCTGGCCGAAGGTGATCGCTGGGCATTGGGGCAGAAGGAGATTTACCCGGAGACTCTGCCTGGCGTGCACTTCCCCTATCCGACCTGGGGACCATAATCCCGCCCTTAACTGGCAGGGGAGGAGGAAGCCCGTCCTCCTCCCCTGCATTTACTGCATCGGAACCGATCCCTCGATCTTGCGGGCGAGCTCTGCCTTTGGAGGTGTTATGCTAAATTACATCCTGCGCCGTATATTGATTTCCATCCCCTTGTTGATCGGGATTTCAATCGTCTCGTTCGTGATTATCCAGCTTCCGCCTGGTGATTTCGCCTCCTCCTATCAGGCATATCTGATGAATCAGGCCAGCCTGCCGGCTGAGGAAGCGGAGAAAGCCGCCAACGAATACCGCAAAGCCTATGGTCTGGACCGACCAGTCTACGAACAATACCTGCTGTGGATCAAAGGGATTGTCTTCGAGGGAAAGTTTGGCTATTCGTTTGCCTACAAACAGGACGTGGGCCAGTTGATTGCAGAACGGCTGCCCCGCACACTCTTTTTGGCAGTATCGGCACATTTGATCTCGACGCTCTTCGGCATTGTCATCGGCATTTATTCGGCCACCCACAAATATGGCCTCATTGATAATCTGGCAACGATCTTTGCATTTATCGGCACGGCCGCACCACGCTTCTTCCTGGCAATTGTCATTGTCTATCTCCTGGTTATCAAGTGGCAGGTACCGTATGTCAATCGTTTTGTCTCTCCCATATACTCTTTTGCGCCCATGTCATGGGCAAAGTTTGTGGACATCTTGAAGCACACCTGGCCTGTGATCGCCATCGCCGGATTTGGTGGCATTGCACGTAATATGCGTGTGATGCGCGGTAATCTCCTGGACGTGCTGAACGCTCAGTACGTCACCACTGCGCGCTCCAAGGGTCTGAAAGAGAACCTGGTTATCTACAAACATGCCGTCCCCAATGCGCTACATCCCATAATTATGTATCAGGGGACCGTTCTGCCCTATATGGTTCAGGGTGAGCTTGAAGCAGCCATTGTTTTGAACATGCCATCACTGGCACCTATGTTCTACGCTTCACTTGTGCAGCAGGATATATACGTGTCCGGTGGATTCCTGTTCATCTACAGTGTTCTGCTGGTCGTAGGCAACTTGATTGCAGATGTGATGTTGGCCATCATAGACCCGAGGATTAAGTTAAGTTAACCAGTGCCAGAAAGAGTGCCATGAAAAGCGATGTTTCCTCCCAGACAAATCTGACAAAAACCCTAGAGCCACTGGTCGAAGGACGCGAAGGATATTTCAACCTGGTCTGGCGTAAATTCCGCAAGAGCCGGATTGCCATCCTGGGTGGGATAATTGTTCTGATCCTGTCCATTATGGCAATATTTTCAGATTTCTTCTCCCCCTACGATCCGGTCAAGCTAAACATGCAATACGGTTATACCCCGCCGCACCGCATCCACTTCATTGATGCCGGGGGCAAGTTTCATTTCAGGCCATTTGTGTATAAATGGACGCGGGTGCTGGATGAGAATATGTTTCCGCACTGGGTGGAGGACACCAGTCAGCGTTATGAGATACGGCTTTTCGTCCGGGGTTGGGAGTACAGGTTCCTGGGGCTGTTCCCTGCCACATTGCACCTTTATGGTGTCGAAGAAGGCGGTTCGATCTACCTGCTGGGCACCGATAAGTTCGGGCGCGACATCTTTGGCAGGTGTGCCCTGGCAGGACGCATTTCACTATCTATGTCATTCTTCGGTACCATTATCAGCGTTGCGGTTGGATCGGTGCTGGGTGTGATCTCCGGCTATTACGGCGGCAGATTCGATGAGCTGATGCAGCGGTTTGTGGAATTCGTTCAATCCTTCCCTCAATTGCCACTTTGGATGGCTCTGGCAGCGGTGATCCCTCCCACCTGGGATCAGATGACGGTGTTCGTTACCATGTCGGTCATTTTTGCCTTGCTGAGTTGGACGTTACTGGCCCGTGAAGTACGGGGCAAGGTGCTGGCTCTGCGCGAGACCGATTTTATTCTGGCTGCCCGTGAGATGGGCGCTTCGGATGCCCGTATTATCTTCTATCACCTCTACCCGAATACCTTGAGCCATACCATTGTTGTCCTGACCCTGACAATCCCCTCGATCATCCTGGCGGAAAGTTTTCTCAGTTTCCTTGGAATCGGCATCCAGGAGCCATTGGTGAGCTGGGGTGTCATGATGCGCGAAGCTCAGACAATTCAGACTCTGGGCTTCAATTTGTGGATCATCTCGCCGGTGTTCTTTATTTTCCTGGCGGTTTTGGGTTTCAACTTCCTGGGAGATGGCTTGCGCGATGCGGCCGATCCATACACGATTGTGTAGCCTCCGTTGATCTTAGGAACAGGTAATGAGCGCAGATCAAGATATCATCCTCGAGGTCAAAAATCTCAAGAAGTATTTTCCTATTTCCAGGGGACTTTTCAGACGGACTGCTGGCCATGTCAAGGCCGTAGATGGTGTGAATTTCTTCATCCGCGAGGGTGAGGTTCTGGGACTGGTAGGGGAAAGCGGCTGCGGTAAGACCACCGTCGGACGGACGATCCTCCGCCTCTACGATCCTACCGCAGGAGAGATCTGGTATCGCAAGAAGGACGGGGAATTGATAGAGATCTCGCGCATCAGCCAGAAGGAGATGAAACCGTTGCGCCGCGAGATGCGCATGATCTTCCAGGACCCATATAGCTCCCTTAACCCCAGGCTTACGGTCAAAGATATCATTGGCGAGCCACTCATTATCCATGGAATTGCCAGGGGAAAAGAGGTGGAGGAAAGAGTAGAAGAGTTGATGAGGGCTGTTGGGCTTGACCCGGCCTACATGCGCCGCTATCCCCACGAGTTCTCCGGCGGACAGCGGCAGAGGATCGGCCTGGCCCGTACACTCAGCCTGAGCCCCCGCCTGATCGTCGCCGATGAACCGGTGTCCGCCCTGGACGTGTCCATCCAGGCACAGGTGCTTAACCTTCTCCAGGAATTGCAGGAGAGATTGGGACTCACGTTGTTGTTCATTGCCCACGACCTCTCTGTAGTGGAGCACGTATCTGATCGCATCGCCGTGATGTATGTTGGCAAACTGGTCGAGATGGCCGAGACCGGGGTTTTGCTCAGACATCCTCTGCACCCGTATACAGAGGCTCTTATCTCCGCCGTTCCACCTGCAGACCCGGACGTCCGCCTTGAGCGGATTGTGCTGGAGGGTGATGTGCCCAGCCCAGCCAATCCACCTGCAGGCTGTGTGTTCCATCCCAGGTGTCGGTATGCACAGGACCTGTGTGGCCGGGAGGAGCCACAATTGGTCGAAGTGGAGACGGAGCACTACGCAAGTTGCCACTTTGCTGCCGAGCTAAGGTTGCGGGGGATTGGAGGTGTAAGTGAATAAGTCGGAGAGACTGGCTGCTTTTCTGTCCTACTTGCTGGGTGTGCCAGGTTGCCTGTACGCGCTGATCGTCCGGCGACAGGATTCGTTGGCGCGGTATCACGCAAAACAGTCGTTGGGTATCACGCTCGTGGCTGTGGCTGTGCCAATAGTCTGGGTGATCGTGGCGTGGATTGTGGCGTGGATTCCGTTGGTTGGCCCCTCTGTAGCTGCGGCATCATTTTCGCTGGTTATCGCCACCTATGTCCTGCTGATTGTCTGCTGGATCGTTGGCATGATCTACGCCCTGCAGGCAAAGGTTCAACCTGTTCCTGTGGTGGGCAGGTGGGCAGCGCAGCTCCCTGTTTAGAGGGAGGATAGGGCAATCGCATTTATACCCAAATTAGGGGAGAATAGCCTCCGGTCAAGATTTTCACCCTGGAGGCTCGACATGCAGCAGAATCCAACGGCAAGTCTGGATAGAGCATTTCTCGGAGATAGAAGACCCACGACGGTACAACAAACGCCATCTATTGCACGATATTATGTCATTGCTATCTGTGCTGCAATCTGTGGAGCAGACGATTGGGCTGCCGTCGAGGCATTCGGCCACGCAAAACGGGTTGGTTTGAGACATTTCCGGAATTGCCTCTGATCAATTTTTAGACACGGTCTTACTCGCCAATTCGCACCACACTGCGGATCAGCAAGAAGCAAAAACCTACAGAAAAACTAAAGAAAAGAATAGCAGAATCCCCCACAGAATCTCAACAAACCTTGGCAGTGGAGGTGACAGCGACATTAACTTCTGGGTCCACTGTGGCTGAGCCTTGCGCCACCTCTCAACTAAGTCGGGTCGGGCTATGAGAATATAACCCCACCAACCCATATAACCTGAACCCAAAATACCGTATACAAGAAGCATGATTTCGCCAGGCTTACCTGACTCGCCGTTCATAATGACCTCCGAGGGGTTGTCATGGAGGACTCCCCCAAGAGGGATCCCAGTCAATGGCGGGATACGACTCTATAGATGGGGCTGAGAGTAAAGCTGAGAAATCTGTGATAAACCAACTGTGATAGATTGAACCACCTATCTGGGGCCAATAAAGCCCAAGCTCCATCGCTTTCCGCCCTCCACTTTCCGAGACCCCCAGCCCGATCACAGCTCCGATATTGGCCTTCGTACCCCAGCCGGTCAGGAAACCCTGGAGTTCCTCTTTCTGGGGAGTTTCGGTTTGACATAACCATCCAGCACTGAGGTTAGCAGAAACAGGAAGACCACTCACAAAAGGCAGACCTTCACCCAGACTGAGAGGGGCTCCTGCAAGATAGAAACGCCCATAGCGATCAATGTATGCAGATCCGCCTATCCCTATTGTGCCTTTAAATGCATAGCCTACTGCCACATTTAATGTCCAATAATCGGGCCAACGGGTGAATGGCCCTGGGCACAGGGAAGCCCCCAGTTGGCATGGGCCGGGAAGAGGGGGCCGGCACAGCCGTCGGCGTTGGTGTAGGCGTCCGTGGCGGCGTGGGCCTGGGCTGCGGTGCTGGCGTAAGCGTTGGCGTGGGCGACGGACCGGGGGGCGGTGTGGGCCGGGGCACCGGGGTGTAGGTTGGCGGCGTGGGCGCCGGCACCGGGGTAACCGGCGGCGGCACCTGCATCCCATACGGGTCATAATAACTGATCGGGTTTGCGAACGCATACTGGTATCGGTGCCACGTGCGAGGCTCCCAGGCATCCCCCGGCAACGGCTCCCGCGTCAGCCACACCCCCGCCCACGGGTCGTAGAGCCGGACGCCAAATTCATACAGGCCCAGATGCTCATCCCACTCTTTGCCCGCAAAGGTGTAGTGGTTGTGCGGGTCCGTGAAGGGGCCGTTATGCTATTAGTAAGTGGGGGATGGTTCAGAATTGGTTGACACTTTCTGATCTCCAAATCTTCCTGGCCCCTCACCCCCCTTTGTCCTCCCTCTCCCCTTGGCCTGCGGCCAGGGGAGAGGGGGGGATTGAAGAGGGGTTTTGCGGCGGGCGGCGAAGCCGCCGCAAAACCCCAATTTCTCCCCCTCCCCTCGCCCGCCGCCGAAGGCGAGCGGGAGAGGGGAGGGGGCAGGGGGTGGGGTGAGGGCCAGGCGGAATTTTTATGCCCGTAAAAAGTGTCAACATATTTCCCTGGAAAATTGAACCATCCCCAGGAAGGAGGAGAAAAATGACGCTCCGTTTCTACACCCAGTTGGTAGATGCCATGCGCTTGTCAGTGGTGCTCGTCATCCTCTTCAATCCGCTCGGCCCGGCGCTGGCCGAGGCGCTGCGCGGCGACAAGCTCTCAACCGCGGAGATCAACGATCTGCTCCTTTCAAGAAGCGCCTCCGACTTTATTGAGGGGTTTAGTCTGCTGGTCGAGGGCCTCAAAACGGCCCTCGATGTGGTGGTGAGCGAGGCAGGCGAACTGCCCCTGATCGGCGACCAGCTTGTCGAGGGCATGGTGCCCCTGACCCAGGCGTTAGACGCGCTCTACGCGACGACGGAAGAGAGCATGGCGCGCATCTACCACGACATCGAGACCGGCGCCGACCCGCTGGCCCGCTTCGAGAGCGGATTGTTCGAGATTTTCGGGCCGGATGGGATTGACCTGCTGTTGGATGGGCCAGACACTGGCAGCGACGTCAACATGACGGACATCGTCCGTACCTCGGGGCGAGAGGGCGCGACTGGGCCGCACTGGGTGCAGTGGGACATGCACCTGGGGCAGAAAACGTCGCTCACATTGCCATTCGAGTTCGGCTTCGACTTTGGCGCGCTAGGCGGAGAGTTCGAGAACTTTGGCTTGAGCGTGGACGCCAGCGAAGGCATCACATTCGACTTCTTCTGGGAGATCTACCTGGGGTTCGGACTCCACGGCGAGGATGGCTTCTACCTGAATAGCGAGGCCAAGAACGAGATGGGCGACGAGGTCGAAGAGCTGCGCGCCGGCATCGAGGCCTACGCGGAGCCTGGAGAGAGAGGCGAGCCGGGGATCGCGCTCGACGCGAACCTGGGGTTCCTCAACGGCCGGATCACGGATGGCACGCGCTCGCGGGCACAGATCAACGCCGCGGAACCGGTCGCCAGCGCCGAGGTGCTGGCAGGCAGCCTAGTGGATTACACGCGCCGCTTCACCCTGACGCTCACCGGCAGCAACGGCGTCATGACGTCCTACCCCATCTCCTACACCTCACATGGGGAAGAAACCTTCAGCGACTTCTTGACCGGGTTGAACGCGACGTTGAGCGCCGCGACCTTGGGGGAGTACGATTCCCCGTTCCCTGCCGTGATTGCCCTCGCCCGCCCCCAGGTGAATAGCCTCCTCGATCCCGATAACGTGGGCGGCCCGGTCCTCAGTTTCATCGCCACGACCCCCAATATCGTCGCCATGCAGGTCGAGTTCGACACTGGCGGTGACTGCGTCACGGAACCCACGTATAATAACGACCACTGCTCGTGGGGCTTTGGGGAGCGGCAGTACGAAGATGGTCGCGCGCAGAGCCTGGGCTTTGCGTCCGGGCAGACGGGCGGGAGACAGCTCACCGCCGCACGGGAAGCGCCAGTGAACGGCGCGCTGGCCCAAGACGTCGATTTCACCCTGACGCTGACCGACAGGAGTGGGGACACCACGGTGCCGGTCATCCTGCGCTCCCTGGCCAACGCCGACATCGCCAGCCTGGCAGACCTGCGCGACCGCCTGGACGCCTACCTCAACGGCGACGCCGAGAGCGGCAGCGCGGGGATATTGAGTCAGCGAGGCATCCCGTATGACCTGGATGTGGTGGTCACGGGCGACAACCGGATTCAATTCAACTGCCAGCCTGGCACATGTTCAGGGCTGCGGGTAGACTATGACCCGCTCGACAGGAGCAAACTCCTCCTCGTGTTCAGCATAGACATCTCCGATAGCGCGCTCCCGGGCAGCTACCGTCCTCTGGACACGGACGCGGGTCAGCAGCGCATCCCCGACGGCCGGCTGACCTCGGACGAAATGCTCGTCGCCCGCTCCTCCGCGACCCTCGACACCAGCTTCACCCCCGTCTTTGCAGCCGAGGCCAACATCCGCTTCCACATCGAGAGCAACATGGACACGATCAGCGGCTTTATCGAGCAGGCCCTGGGCAATGACAATCTGGGACTGCCCGAGCTGGCCTACGACCTCAAGATGGACGTCTCGGCCACGAAGCCGGCCGGGGGCGAGGCCACCACAGACGTCTCTATCATCTTCGATAACATCGCCCTCGACCTCGGCGGCCTGATCGAGACCATCGTTCAGCCAATGGCAAACATCCTCGGCATGTCTTTGGGGCCGGTTCTCCGAGTCGTCGGCGGCGCCGCTGGCGTCGGGCAGAGCTTTCTGACCAAACCGATCCCGCTGATCGAGGACATCGGGCCGAGCATGGGCATCGGCCAGCCCTCCATCATGGACACCATCGCCGGGTCGGACGCCAAAGAGCAGCTCGACGAATTCTTTGCCGCGCTCCAAAATATCAACCGGTCCATGGAGGGCCTGACGCACTTTTTGGCAGGCTACAACGGCGAGCCGATCACCTTCCCCTGCATCCAGCTCGACGTCGAGGAGGGTGGCGTGGTCGTGCTGCCGTGTGAATTGGCCTCCCTGGTGGATGGACTGGTTCTGGACGAGTTGTTGGCGTCCCCGGAATTCAACCCCGGCGGGTTCCAACTGGATATCCTGAAACCAGAGACCGTGTTTCAGATGATCCTGGGCAATCCCTTCGACATCGCCAGTTACAGCCTGCCGACGCTCGACTTGCACCCTCGGCTGGGCTTTGGCATGAACTTCGACCTGCTCTCGTTCGACGCCAACTTCGGGGTGGACGTGCATCTCGGTGGACTTGGCGTCGTGTACGATTCGACCGGGCTGGAGGAGATCAGCGACGCCTTCCGCGCCGGCGCCGTCATCGGCCTGGATCGCTTTGGTGCCTCTGCACCCTACAAAGTGCTGATGGAGCAGTTCGGCTTCACCCCGCAGGCGGTGGCCGAGCGGGCACTGCGCTTGCTGGGTCAAGTCCTGTAAGTCGTCCGGTATCTATTCAGCCTGTGCCCGCCGGACTACAGTCCGGCGGGCCGAGGGCCATCTGGGCTTGCGAGAGTCTCATTGTAGCCAGCGTTTGCACTGTCTGGTTCGTGCGGACTGTGGTCCGCACGGCACTGCGCCAGGCAGGCTGAACAGTTACGTCGTCCGTATACGTCCTGAAGATTGGGCCGCGAGGAAACGTTTACCGATGAATACGCAAGTCATCGAAAAGGGCGGCAAGCCCGAATGGGCGGTAATCCCCCTCAGCAGCAACTTGCTCAGGCCGCCGGTATCGGTGTGCCTTACTTGTCTCAAATCGAATCGGGTACACGCAAAGGCAGTACAACAGTGTTGTCTGCCATTGCCCAAGCATTGGGTCTCTCTCTGGATGACATCTTGCCCTCGGAGAGCGATTCCTGATTTCCCCAACTTCGCCCCTACTTCGCCGGAGACACGATGACCGACCCGGGCTCATACCACCTCACCTACACCGGCTACTATGACGCCGAGCACCGCCCGGTGCAGGGCGTCGTGCCGGTGGAGGAGGCGGTTGCGCTACACGTCAACGGCCAGCCGCTCGTCGTGCTGATGTGCACCCCGACACAATTGGAGGAACTGGCACTGGGCTTTCTCTTCGGCGCCGGGCTGATCGCGGGCCGCGACGATGTGGACGAGGTGCAGGTGCTCGACCTGCCCGATGGCCGGCGCTGGCTCGACGTCTGGCTGCGGCGCGAGATCGAACCCTCCGGGCTGCGTACGATCACCTCCGGTTGCTCCGGTGGCATCGCCTTCGAGGATGCGGGAGCAGCGCCACGCCGGATCGAATCACCCCTGCGCGTCGCGCCGCAGGAGGTGACGCGGCTGATGGACGGGTTCCTGCAGGCGACTGCGCTCTACCGCCGGGCGGGCGGGGTGCACGGGGCGGCGCTGGCTCAAGGCGAGCGGCTGCTCTGCGTAGCGGAGGACATCGGCCGCCACAACGCGCTCGACAAAGTGGCGGGCTTTTGCCTGCGGCAGGGCCTGCCGATGCAGGGTGGCATTCTGTTCACCACCGGGCGCATCAGTTCGGAGATGGTAGACAAGGCGGCGCGGATGGGCGTGCCCGTGGTCGTCTCACGCACCGCGCCGACCTCGCTCGCCATCGGGCGCGCGCAGGCGTGGGGCGTCACCCTCATCGGCTACACGCGGCGGCGCAGTTTCCGCGTCTACACCGGCGCGGAGCGGGTGGAGTAGCCGAACCGTCTGCTCATAGCGTCTGTTGCCAAGCCTCTTTGTGGCACGGGATTTCCAGCCCGTGCAGGCGGCCCGACTTTGCAGCAGCCTCGACGTTGCCGTTTCCCTCTTGTCATTTGGGTGTGGTTCATTTCAGTTAGGCAAGTCTGCGGCGGGGCGCTGTCAACGGATTTCTGGAACGAATTGAACGGATTTTGCTCCTCGCGCGACCTCCTATCCGTTTAATCCGCTCCGTGAATCCGTTGACGGCATGCCACTTGACAGCCCTTCCAACTCATTTTTGAAACACACCCCAATGAAACACACCCAATCGAGTCATGCTGGTCCTGCCCCGAGATGCTTGCCAAACGCCATAACCTGTATGATAATATTCTCAGTACTTGTTTAGCGTCTGGCAATGATGAGGGGGCATTTCTATTGTAAACGCGACAGCCCGTGATGTCAATAGCAAATAATTGCTATTGAAAATGGGCGCGTTTTGGTGTATTCTATACCGTGATGGATAACGATCCAGGCCTCGAGAACGAGAGACTGCAGGCTGAGAATGCTACACTTCGGCAACGGGTCGCCGAGTTGCAACAGCAGGTTGCGAAGTTGGAGAAGCGAGTGGCCGAGTTGCAACAGCGGGTGAGCGAACTCGAAACCGCGTTGTCGGAGGCGAAGCGGCAGGCTACCCCCTTTGCACGCCGGAAGCGCGTGCGCGAGCCCAAGCGCGCTGGACGCAAGAAGGGGCAGGGACGCTTCTCTTACCGTCACAAGCCCGCGCCGGAGGAAGTCAGTGAGACGAAGCGGGCGCCATTGGCGTGCTGTCCCCAGTGTGGTGGGGAACTCGTCAAGCGGAAAGAGCACGAACAGTTTGTCGTAGACATTCCGCAGATCAAGCCTGTGGTCGTGTGTTACGTGACGGAGAGTGGATATTGCCCCCATTGCCGGAAGCGTGTGCGTTCGCGCCACCCCGAACAGATTTCGCAGGCGACGGGGGCCGCGGGGGTGGTGGTCGGGCCTCGCGCCAAGAGTCTGGCGGCCGATATGAAGCATCGGCTGGGCGTCTCCTACGGCAAAGTGTGCGCGTGGCTGGATGATGCTTTTGGGCTACAGGTCACGCGCGGGGGTTGGTGTCAAGCCGATAGGCGGCTGGCGGAGCAGGCCCGGCCGGTGTACGAGGAACTGGTGGACACGCTGCGGGCTAGCAGTGTGGTGCATGCTGACGAGACCGGCTGGCGTATTGGCACATTGGCTGCCTGGTTGTGGGTCTTTACGAACCGGGAGACGACGGTGTATACCATTCGCGCCAGTCGGGGGCACGAGGTGGTCATAGAGATTCTGGGGCGAGAGTTTGCCGGTGTTTTGAACAGCGACTGCTTTCGGGCTTACGATGCTCAGGCGTTGTCGTCCTGGCTGAAGCAGAAGTGTGTGGGACATCTGTTGAGGAATCTGCGCGAGATGGAGGAGAAGAAAGCCGGTGGGGCGGTACGGTTTGCGCGTGAGGTGACGGCGTTGCTCCGTGAGGGGCTGGAACTGAAGGCCGCGAAGCCCCAGTTGCCGCCGGAGACCTTTGCCGAACGGGCGGCGGTCTTGGAGCAGAGGTTGGATCGGCTGATTGATGAACGGCGTTGCTTCAGCGATGCGGACAATGCGCGTTTTGCCAAGCGGTTGCGGAAACATCGGGAGCACTTGTTGCGCTTTCTCTACGTAGATGAACTGGAGGCCACAAACAACCAAGCCGAGAGACAACTCCGTCCGGCAGTGATCACCCGCAAGACCAATGGGTGCAATCGGACGGATGGTGGGGCGGAGGCTCACGCGATCTTGTCGAGCGTGTTGGCGACCTGCCGGCAGCGGAATGTCCCGGTGCTGGACTTTTTGACCGCATTACAACGTGCCGTGAGACAACCGCCTGCACTCGCTCCACCATAGCCCGCCTCGACCTGACGCTAAACAAGTACCCCTGGAAAATTGAACCATCCCCAGGAAGGAGGAGAAAAATGACGCTCCGTTTCTACACCCAGTTGGTAGATGCCATGCGCTTGTCAGTGGTGCTCGTCATCCTCTTCAATCCGCTCGGCCCGGCGCTGGCCGAGGCGCTGCGCGGCGACAAGCTCTCAACCGCGGAGATCAACGATCTGCTCCTTTCAAGAAGCGCCTCCGACTTTATTGAGGGGTTTAGTCTGCTGGTCGAGGGCCTCAAAACGGCCCTCGATGTGGTGGTGAGCGAGGCAGGCGAACTGCCCCTGATCGGCGACCAGCTTGTCGAGGGCATGGTGCCCCTGACCCAGGCGTTAGACGCGCTCTACGCGACGACGGAAGAGAGCATGGCGCGCATCTACCACGACATCGAGACCGGCGCCGACCCGCTGGCCCGCTTCGAGAGCGGATTGTTCGAGATTTTCGGGCCGGATGGGATTGACCTGCTGTTGGATGGGCCAGACACTGGCAGCGACGTCAACATGACGGACATCGTCCGTACCTCGGGGCGAGAGGGCGCGACTGGGCCGCACTGGGTGCAGTGGGACATGCACCTGGGGCAGAAAACGTCGCTCACATTGCCATTCGAGTTCGGCTTCGACTTTGGCGCGCTAGGCGGAGAGTTCGAGAACTTTGGCTTGAGCGTGGACGCCAGCGAAGGCATCACATTCGACTTCTTCTGGGAGATCTACCTGGGGTTCGGACTCCACGGCGAGGATGGCTTCTACCTGAATAGCGAGGCCAAGAACGAGATGGGCGACGAGGTCGAAGAGCTGCGCGCCGGCATCGAGGCCTACGCGGAGCCTGGAGAGAGAGGCGAGCCGGGGATCGCGCTCGACGCGAACCTGGGGTTCCTCAACGGCCGGATCACGGATGGCACGCGCTCGCGGGCACAGATCAACGCCGCGGAACCGGTCGCCAGCGCCGAGGTGCTGGCAGGCAGCCTAGTGGATTACACGCGCCGCTTCACCCTGACGCTCACCGGCAGCAACGGCGTCATGACGTCCTACCCCATCTCCTACACCTCACATGGGGAAGAAACCTTCAGCGACTTCTTGACCGGGTTGAACGCGACGTTGAGCGCCGCGACCTTGGGGGAGTACGATTCCCCGTTCCCTGCCGTGATTGCCCTCGCCCGCCCCCAGGTGAATAGCCTCCTCGATCCCGATAACGTGGGCGGCCCGGTCCTCAGTTTCATCGCCACGACCCCCAATATCGTCGCCATGCAGGTCGAGTTCGACACTGGCGGTGACTGCGTCACGGAACCCACGTATAATAACGACCACTGCTCGTGGGGCTTTGGGGAGCGGCAGTACGAAGATGGTCGCGCGCAGAGCCTGGGCTTTGCGTCCGGGCAGACGGGCGGGAGACAGCTCACCGCCGCACGGGAAGCGCCAGTGAACGGCGCGCTGGCCCAAGACGTCGATTTCACCCTGACGCTGACCGACAGGAGTGGGGACACCACGGTGCCGGTCATCCTGCGCTCCCTGGCCAACGCCGACATCGCCAGCCTGGCAGACCTGCGCGACCGCCTGGACGCCTACCTCAACGGCGACGCCGAGAGCGGCAGCGCGGGGATATTGAGTCAGCGAGGCATCCCGTATGACCTGGATGTGGTGGTCACGGGCGACAACCGGATTCAATTCAACTGCCAGCCTGGCACATGTTCAGGGCTGCGGGTAGACTATGACCCGCTCGACAGGAGCAAACTCCTCCTCGTGTTCAGCATAGACATCTCCGATAGCGCGCTCCCGGGCAGCTACCGTCCTCTGGACACGGACGCGGGTCAGCAGCGCATCCCCGACGGCCGGCTGACCTCGGACGAAATGCTCGTCGCCCGCTCCTCCGCGACCCTCGACACCAGCTTCACCCCCGTCTTTGCAGCCGAGGCCAACATCCGCTTCCACATCGAGAGCAACATGGACACGATCAGCGGCTTTATCGAGCAGGCCCTGGGCAATGACAATCTGGGACTGCCCGAGCTGGCCTACGACCTCAAGATGGACGTCTCGGCCACGAAGCCGGCCGGGGGCGAGGCCACCACAGACGTCTCTATCATCTTCGATAACATCGCCCTCGACCTCGGCGGCCTGATCGAGACCATCGTTCAGCCAATGGCAAACATCCTCGGCATGTCTTTGGGGCCGGTTCTCCGAGTCGTCGGCGGCGCCGCTGGCGTCGGGCAGAGCTTTCTGACCAAACCGATCCCGCTGATCGAGGACATCGGGCCGAGCATGGGCATCGGCCAGCCCTCCATCATGGACACCATCGCCGGGTCGGACGCCAAAGAGCAGCTCGACGAATTCTTTGCCGCGCTCCAAAATATCAACCGGTCCATGGAGGGCCTGACGCACTTTTTGGCAGGCTACAACGGCGAGCCGATCACCTTCCCCTGCATCCAGCTCGACGTCGAGGAGGGTGGCGTGGTCGTGCTGCCGTGTGAATTGGCCTCCCTGGTGGATGGACTGGTTCTGGACGAGTTGTTGGCGTCCCCGGAATTCAACCCCGGCGGGTTCCAACTGGATATCCTGAAACCAGAGACCGTGTTTCAGATGATCCTGGGCAATCCCTTCGACATCGCCAGTTACAGCCTGCCGACGCTCGACTTGCACCCTCGGCTGGGCTTTGGCATGAACTTCGACCTGCTCTCGTTCGACGCCAACTTCGGGGTGGACGTGCATCTCGGTGGACTTGGCGTCGTGTACGATTCGACCGGGCTGGAGGAGATCAGCGACGCCTTCCGCGCCGGCGCCGCCCCCGACTTTGGCGACCTGATGGATGGGTTCTACCTGCGTATTGATCCCGACGAGAGGGACCTGTACGTCGCCCTCGGCGGCGGTGGCAGAGGCGAGATCGGCGGCATCTGGGAGGACTGGTGGGGCTGCAAGTGGGGCCTGGAGGCCGGAGCCGAGATCGAGCTGGGCGGCGGATTCTTCCTCGACGCCAACGACCTCAACGACGACGGCAAGCTGCGTCTCGACGAGATCATGACCCTGACCGACAATTTTAGCAACCCGCTCAACACGCTCTGTCTCTTCGACGCCGGCGTGAACATTCACGGCGGCTTCGACTTCTGGGGCAAGGCCTGTTTCTGCGCCTGCGCCAGCCTCTCGGCCTCCGATTTCGGCCTGGGCCCGCTCTGCAAGTTCGATGTTGACCTCAGCCTCAGCGACATCCTCGGCCCCATCGTGGACTGTCCCGCCGACGACAGCCACGGGCCGCCCCCTATCCTGGCGACTCCCCTCCCCGGCTGCGAACATATCCTGCGCGTCAACAGCGGGCCGTTCGCCAGCCAGCGCCTGTATGGCGACACCGATGACCGCGACGGCGTGCAACTGACCATCGAGCCGGCCGCCGGCGGAGTGCGGGTGAGCGGCTTCGGCGCCGCCCAGGTCTACGCCGGCGACTTCGACCGGATACTCGTCATCGGCGGCAAGGGCGACGACCAGATCACCGTCTCGTCCACCCTGACGACGCCCGTCACCCTCCTCGGCATGGACGGAGACGACACGCTCACCGGCGGCGGAGCAGCGGACTTGCTCGACGGCGGCTCGGGCCGGGACACACTCCACGGCGGCCCCGGCGACGATCTGCTGGACGGCGGCGCGGACAACGACGCGCTCTACGGCGACGCCGGTCAGGACGTGCTCCACGGCGGCGATGGCGCCGACGACCTTTACGGCGGCGATGACGCCGACCGACTCTACGGCGATGCGGGCAGTGACGCACTTCACGGCGGCAATGGCAGCGACCTCCTCGACGGTGGGCGCGACAATGACGCGCTCTACGGCGACGCCGGACGGGATGTGCTCAACGGCAATCAGGGCGACGACGAGCTTCACGGCGGCGCCGACGCCGATCAGCTCTACGGCGACGCCGGCGCCGACCAGCTCTACGGCGACGCCGACGACGACATCCTCCACGGCGACGCCGGCGCCGATGAGCTCCACGGCGGCGGCGCCGCCGACCGCCTCTTTGGAGACAGCGGCTTCGACGTCCTGAACGGCGACGCCGGTAACGACATCCTCCACGGCGGCTCCGGCGACGACGCCCTGGACGGCGGCCTCGACAACGACCAACTGCATGGCGACGCGGGCGATGACACCCTCATGGACGGTGTGGGCGACGACGCGCTCTACGGCGGCCTCGGCGACGACCGCGTGGGTGTCCACGCCCTCCTGGGCGATACCTGGCTCCAGGGCGACGCCGGCTTCGATACCCTGATCTATGACAACACCGCCGTCGAGACCACACCGCTGACCCCGACGCTGACGGGCGGGACGATCCTGGCCCACTACTCGGTCACAGCTACCCAGGTCATCTCGGCCCGGCTGTACCTCAACCGGCCCGTCACTGACGTCGTCTTCATCACCGTGACCGAGTCGTTCTCGGCGGCGGTCTACACACTGGTCGAGGCAATCTCGGTCACGCTGGGCGATGACGACGACCGCTTCGTCGTCGCAGGGCCTGCGCTCCCGCTCACCATCACGACCGGCGGCGGGGAGGACGTGATTACCATAGACGCGCTGTCCGGTCCGACGACCGTGGATGCCGGCCCCGGCGGCCACGACACGGTGTTGGTGCACGCCATCAACGGGCCAACGACCATCACTACCATGGGCGCAGATTTCGACGTGCTCGCCAGCAGCCGCGCCCACCGCCTGAACCTGATCCGGGCTGCGTTGACGGTGGACGGCTCCGGCGGCGGCCAGACGCGCCTGTGGGTGCAGGAGACCGGTACCGGTGCGACTGCGCACCGGCCCATACTGCTCACCGGTAGCGCCCTCACCGTCACCAGCCTGGGCGCGTCCGGCGCGGTCGGCTACAGCGGGCTGGACGAGCTTGTGCTCGACCTGGGCGCCGGCGACGACACGCTACACGCGATCGGCCCATCTGCCGCCCGCACCACGATAGACGGCGGCTTTGGGAGCAACACGCTGATGCTGTCGCCGCAGAGCGCAACGTTCTCGCGCACCCTGTCCACCGACCATATCTGGCAAGTGACGGTGGACAACACCGTCAGCCCGGCGGACGCGGCGTGGACGCTGGCCGCGTCCGGCGCGACCGGCGTGGTCACGGCGAGCACGCTCAACCTGACGCTCCTCGCCGCCGGCGTCGAGCAGGCCGCGCTCGACCTCGGCCCCGGTGTGGATACAGTCGCCATCCAGAGCATCCCCTGCACAGCGACGATCCGCAGTGGCGGCGGCGACGACCGGTTCAATGTGGGCGAGGCGCTGATGGGGCCGCTCCCCCTGACGCTGGACGGACAGGGCGGCGACGACACGCTCATCCTCATGCAGGACGACCCCGGCAGCCTGGCAACTCCTTACACCAGCCTTGACTTTGGCGGCATTGAGATCGTGCACGTGGACAGCAGCGGAAGCGCCGCCGCGACCGACTGGGTGGTGGATGGCAATAGCTCAATCTCCGCCCAGGCGAAGGAGATCCTCGACATCGCCGGACGTGGGGTCAAGGTGGTGCGGATCGAGGAGAGCGCCGGCGGCCCTGACACGCTGACCTGGACGAACAGCCCGACCGGGCGCATGACCATACACGGCGACGCGGTCAGGGCGTCCGCCTCGGCGCTGGAGTTCAGCCAGATCGAGGCCCTGACCCTGACGACGGGCGCCGGCGGTGACGACATCGTCATCCTGCGCGACGTGGACGCGCCGTTGGGGCTGGTGGCTATCCACACCGGCGACGGGAGCGATACGGTCAGTGTGCAAAAGGCCAGCCCGGACCAGCTTACGGCGGTCTCGCTCGGCGCAGGCCAGGACACGTTCTACCTGCGCGAGCTGGACGCCGGCTCCGCGACGACGGTCAGCGGCGACAGCGGCGACGACGTATTCCATGTCAACGCCGCCAGCCTGGACAGCGCAGTCGTCATCAGCGGCGGCCTCGGCGCCGACGCGCTGCTCTTCGACCCGCAGGGATACACCGCGACGATGACGCTTCCGGCGACGCCCACCGGCGCCATCACCCTCACGGACGGCCCGGTGGAGCCGCTCTCTTACACCGGCATGGAGAGCGCACAGATCCTCGACCTCGCGCCGGTGGTTGCCGTCACCCCCACCACGCCGACGGTGGTGGGCGAGTCGCTCATCGTGGCCGTATCTGCGCGCGTTCACCCGACGGGCAGCGTAACCTATACGTGGGACCTCGACGGCGACGGGACGTTCGGGGACGTTCCATCCAAGACGGGCGCGTGTACCGAGACGGTTGTCTTTACTGTCCCCTGGAGCGCACTGCAAACGCTGGGGCTGGGCGAGGCCGGCGAGTACGTGATCACCGCCCGCGCTGTAGATAGCCAGTCCAGGTCGGGCGAGGGATCGGCGGCGATCATTGTCGCGGGGACGAATCGGCAAATCGGCAAATCGGTGAATTGGCGAATCGGTACACCCGCATCACGTTCCCCGGTGCATCATTCAGCAGCAAGCGACGGGCTGAGCATCCTGGCCGCGACGTATGCCGGGCCGGGCGATGGGTTGCCTGTCGAGTCCGGCCCGGTGACCGTCACCGTGGTCGCTGCCGGCGCCCCGACCTATACCTACGAGTTCGACTGGTACGGCGACGGGACGGACGTCGTCAGCTACAGCACCGCCGCCAACGTGGGCGTTGGCCAGCACGTCTACACCGACGATGGCCTGTACACGCTCCTCGTGACGGTCCGCGACGGCAGCCGTCCCGTCAGCGAGACGGCAGCCGTGAGCGAGACGCTGCTGGTCAGGGTCGCCAACGCAGCCCCCCACTTCTCCATCAGCGGCGGCCCGGACAGCCTGAACGAGGGACAGACGTACAGCGTGGCCCTCGGAGCGGTCAGCGGCGACCCCGGCCCGGATACCGTCGTCAGCTACACCGTGAGCTGGGGCGATGGCGCCGTCACGACAGTGGCGAGCGGCACGACCGTGCTGACCCACACCTACGCCGACGACGGCGAGTTCTTCATCACGGCCGCGGCGCGGGACGAGGACGACGTGTTCCCGGCGCAGAACACGCTGGCGGTCACTGTGACCAACGTCGTCCCGACGCTGAGCCTTGCGGACAGCGGCACGGTGGACGAGGGATCGCCGTATACGCTGACGCTCCACGTCAGCGACCCTGGCGAGGACACGCTCACGCGCTGGACAATTGACTGGGGCGACGGCTGGGCCGAAACAGTAGGGAGCGGGCTGACCTCGACGCTGCACACCTACGCCGACAATGGCGAGTACCTGGTCTCGGTCACGGTCACGGACGAGGACGGGACGTACCCGGCCGGCGGCGTGCTGACGCGGACGGCGACGGTCCGCAACGTAGCTCCCCAGATCAGCATCGCCCCCAGCCCGGATATGAAAACCCCAGTGCCCGAGGGAGCGTGGTACAAGCTGGACCTGATCGCCTGCGGCGACCCCGGCCGGGACACGCTCACAAGCTGGACGATTGACTGGGGCAACGATCTGGGGGTCACGGGGCGCGGCTACACCCCTTACGCCGTCACCGGGATTGACGCCACATCGGTCATCACGGGCAACAATCCCAGCCAGGCCCTCCACCGCTTCACCGAAGGGCCGGCCGTGTACACCGTCACGGTCATCTCGGCGAGCGACGAGGACGGCGTGTACACCAGCACGAGCCAGGTGCGCATCGAGGTGAGCGACACGCCGCCGATCATCACGATGGACGGCCCCAACGCCCCGCTCGAGGGCAATCCGTACACGCTGACCCTGGAGATGATTGACCCCGGGGCGGACCTGGTGGACAGGTGGGAGATAGATTGGGGCGACGGCGAGCAAACGGTCATCCCCGGCGCGTTGGATCCAGCACAGCCCCACACCTACGCCGAGGCTCACTCGATCACCGCGACCCACTACATTACGACGCACGTCTACCCTGACAATGGCGTGTACGCCGTGTCCGTCGTCATGTACCAGACGAACGGACTCTCGGCCACGGCCAATCTGTCGGCGACGGTGCGCAACGTGGCCCCCGAGCTCTACCTTACCGGACAGCCCAGCTGGGACGTTGGCTTGCCGTTCACCCTGACCATCGGCGCCGTGACCGATCCGGGCGATGATACCGTCACCGAGTACCGCATCAACTGGAACGACGGCTCGGCAGTGCAGACCATTACCGTCCCCGGCGACGTGCCCCACCTGTTCACCGATGAGCAAGACATCCACCTGATCCGGGTCAGTGTGGTGGACGAGGACATAGCGGGTACCGATACCGGCGAGTATCGCTCCGTGGGGCTGCTGCCCGTCATCAATGAGGGAGCGCTCTATAAAGTGCCGTTGTCGGTGAATCGCGTGCTCACCTATGCAGACATCGTCACCACCCCGGGCGACCTCGACATGGGGCTGCTGGGCGCGCTCGACCGCGGTGTGATTTCGGATACGCTGCGGCAACTCTTCGCCAGCCACGGCATCACGCTATCCGAGAACGCCGTCGTCGCGCCGGTGGGCCACGATCCGCTGGTAGTGGATGGGGCGTGGCAGCTCGTGGACGCCATCACTCTCACAGAGCCGATCACCCACGTCATGGCGCACACCTACACCCTCCAGGCGCGCATGGATGCGCCCACATACATCTCGTTCGCTCCGCTGGACATCCGCTTTGGGTACGAGCTCGACGTTCATGCAGAACCGACGCATACATTCCAGTTCTCTGCCACCAGCGTCATCCTCGCGCAGGCGGCGGGCGCTGACCTGGGGGTGTTGGACGATCTGGATCGCGGCGGGCCCGTCTCGGACGAGCTGCGGCGAGTGTTTAGCGACACAGTCTCGGCCACGCTGTCGTTAACTGCCACGGTGACGCCATTGGTCGCAGGTAGCCAATGGCGGCTCGACGACCGAGACCAGATGTACACCGTCATCACCAGCCGGGACGTCGTTCCCACGTACAAGTCGTTCGCCCCGGCGGACATCGTCCTCGACTATGAGATTTCCGTCTACGGCGACAAGCGGTATCAAGTGGACTGGGGTGACGGGACCACAGAGACATACACCACGGCCAACGACTATGAGGTATTCCTCGATGCCGTTTCACTGGCCCCGCTCACGCGGTATGTGTTCCAACTGAACGCGCAGCATGTCTACCGGGCCGTGGGTGTCTACACAGTGACGTTCTCCTCTGTGGATGCGGCCGGGCAACTCCAACCATTCCATTCCTATCCGGTGGTGGTCAACGGCAAGATTCACAAAACCTACCTGCCCCTGACGGCGAGGAATTATGCCACAGCGCCGGATTTGGTGGTGAGAGCTCTGATCGCCGCCAGCGACAACATCACGGTAGTGATCGAGAATCGAGGCAACGCGCCGGTCAATGACGGTTTCTGGGTGATGAGCTACGTGGATCCGGATCCGATCCCGAACGGCGTCAACCAGCTCTGGTACTACGGCTACTCAGACTATGGCGTCAGTTGGGCGGTGGACGATCCGCAACTGGCGTCGCTGGCGCCGGGCGGCGCGCTCACACTGACTTTGGAGGATGCGTCCCCGCCGCCGTACACCCGACTGCCCGCCGCACTGGCGGCTGGCACGCCGGTCTACGCCCAGGTTGACGCCTACCACCCCGACACGGACTACGGCGCGGTGTTGGAGCTGGACGAGATCTTGGGCCAGGAGTATAACAACATCGCGGCGACGGTTTCAACCGGCGGCACGGGCAGGAATATTCTCTCTACCGACAATGAGAGGCAGGCCGCCTCACCGCAAAGCATGCCGCTGCTGCCGCGTGATGATAGCAAGCGCTTGCTCTGGAGCGGTAAACAGCAGTGTGTCAAATTTCCCGGCGAGCCGCTCTCCAGATGGATGACCGACCTGCTTCCCTCCATCATCCGGGAGGAGTAACAGCTTTGGCGGTAGTGATGAATTACGGTATAGCACCGCCTTCAGACGGATTTCTCCCGGCTGAAGCCAGTGCGACATCACTACGTTCAATCGCAGAAACGCAAATTGTGCCCGCGTGAAGTATACTATTTTCGTTGC
>Ga0209162_1000455_pt1 | contig 44957 bp, 37 predicted proteins | sample YNPNPMetaG_FD_187121 | JGI IMG/M metagenome (GOLD analysis project Ga0209162, IMG submission 187121) | Anoxygenic and chlorotrophic microbial mat microbial communities from Yellowstone National Park, USA - YNP NP MetaG (SPAdes) (version 2) ...
TGACCCCCGCCACGGGGGGCCGCCGGGTCACAGAGCCGGCGGAAGCAGGGGCCACTCCACCGCTCGGCGGGGGTCTATGACCCCCGCCACGGGGGGCCGCCGGGTCACAGAGCCGGCGGAAGCAGGGGCCACTCCACCGCTCGGCGGGGGTCTGTGACCCCCGCCACGGGGGGCCGCCGGGTCACAGAGCCGGCGGAAGCAGGGGCCACTCCACCGCTCGGCGGGGGTCTATGACCCCCGCCACTGGGGGCCGCCGGGTCACAGAGCCGGCGGAAGCAGGACAGGCAGGGCGCTCTATGCTTTTGCTTCGGATGCCCCAGGTAGTGCCGTTTGGCCTCTCACCGCTCCTGTGCTACAATGAGGCCAGGAGAAAGCGCATGCAAAACCTGTACGCCGACATCGAGACCCATGCCCCCCTCTACCTGGCCCGCCTGGAGCAGGCAGTGGCCCAGCCCAGCATCGCCGCGCAAGGGGTGGGCATAGAAGAGATGGTCGCCCTGCTCAGCGACATGCTCCGCAACGCTGGCTTTCAGCTCGAAACAGTGCCCACCAGCGGCTCGCCTGTCCTGCTGGCCCACATGGCCGGACGCGGCAGGCGCACGCTGCTCTTTTACAACCACTATGACGTCCAGCCCGCCGATCCGCTGGACGAGTGGACCAGCCCGCCGTTCGAACCAACGGTACGCCAGGGCAGGCTCTACGGCCGCGGCGTGGCCGACAACAAGGGAGCGATCATCGCCCGCCTGGGCGCCGTCGAGTCGTACCTGCGCCAGCGCGGCGAGCTGCCCGTCAACCTGACCTGGGTCATCGAGGGCGAGGAGGAGATCGGCAGCATCCACCTGCACGAGTTCGTCGCCGCACGGGAAGAGGTGCTGCGCCAGCCCTACGGCTGCGTCTGGGAGGCGGGTGGCAAGAATGCCCGCGAGCGCTTCGAGATTGCGCTGGGCTGCAAGGGCATTCTCTACCTCGAGCTGCGCGCCCGCGGCGCAGCGCGCGACCTGCATTCAGCGCTGGCGGCGGCAGTGACCAACCCCGCCTGGCGTCTGGTGCAGGCCCTGGCCTCCCTCAAGGACGCCGACGGGCACATCCGTATCCCCGGCTTTGCCGAGGACATCCTCCCCCCCACCCCCGCTCAGCTCCAGGCGCTGGCCGGGTGGGACTGTCCCGAGGCAGAGATGCGGGCGCTGTACGGCATCGACCAGTTTGTCGACGGCCTGAGCGGGGAGGCACTCAAGCAGCGGCTGGTGCTAGGGCCGACCTGCAACATCGCCGGCATCCACAGCGGCTACGGCGGCCCCGGCTCCAAGACCGTGCTGCCATGCCAGGCTCTGGCCAAGATCGACTTTCGCCTGGTGCCAGAGCAGAGACCGGAGAGGATCGTCGAGCTGCTGCGCGCCCATCTGGACGCCGAGGGATTCGGCGATGTCGAGATCGCCTGGTGGGAGGGGGTCTATCCCGCCGCCGGCCATCCCGACCATCCGTTCGTGCAGCAGGCCGCGCGCGCCGCCGAGGCCGTCTATGGACACCGGCCGGCGCTGCTCCCGCTGATGATCGGCAGCGGCCCGGTCCATCTGCTGTGCGCCCAGTTTGGCGTCCCCATCATCACCGCCGGCGTGGGCTATGCCGACTCGCGCGCCCACGCCCCCGACGAGAACATCCGCCTGGCGGACTTGGAGGACCACATCCGTTATATCGTGGCGCTGCTGGATCAGCTCGAAGAGAGCACCACGGTAACCTCACCCTCGCCCCACGTCTCCACCTGACCGGCCGGCCCCAGCGCCAGCGCGGTATCGGCCGGCAGGCCCAGGCCGACCGAGCCGGGGCGGGCGCGGAGGGCAGCGCGCAGGGCAGGGGAGTGCGAGGCGCCGACAAAGCGGGGGACGACGACACAGCCGACCCAGCCCCAGCCCTCGCCGCCCCCTCCACCTTCGACGACAACCCACTCGCCGAGGGCCGCCGCACCCCCGCCCAGGCCGGCAACCAGCGCGCCCTGCAGAAAGGCGCGCGCCACGCCTTCCAGCGCTGGCGTGCGCCGCAGCGCCCCGGCGATGGCCAGCGCGTCGCCATCCCCCAGCAGGATCACGCCGGCCTCGGCCAGCAAGCGGCTGTTCTCGTCCAGCCAGGCGTCGCCAGCGCTGAAGAGGGACAGCACGTAACCGCGTGGGCCGCCCAGTCCGGCCAGATAGTCGAGCAGCGCCTCCCCCTCTTCCGTCGAGCCGCCAACGGCAGGAAGATAGACCGGCGGACGGGAAAAGTCGGCCAGCGCCAGGATGCGGTCGCCGATCTCGGTGGCCTCCCAGCGCCGCCAGTCGCTGTCTCCCACCAGGACGAGCCAGCCATCCCCGCTGGCCCACTCCAACGGTCCCGCCTGCGTCACTTCACCCCCTCACTTCCACCTGCTGCACCCACGGCGCGGCGAGGGCGGCCATGTCCTGGAGGCGCCGGGGGGGATAGGGTTCGAGGCGGGACAACGCCGGGTCGAGGGTGTTCAGCGGGCGGAACGACTGCAGCACATAGCGCCGCGCTCCGGCGATCCAGCGGGCGATCTCTGCCACGTCCTCCTCCGCCAGCCAGCCCGGCACGACCGTGGTGCGAAACTCGTAGGGAACGGCGCCCTCCCGCAGCAGGGCCATGCTCCGCTCGATCGCCCCCAGGTCGACGCTGGCGACGCCGCAGAGCAGGGCGTACTTATCCGGCGGGGCTTTGACATCCATCGCCACGTAATCGACCAGCCCCTCCTCCAGCAGCGCCGCCAGGACGTCGGGCCGAGAGCCGTTGGTGTCGAGTTTGATGTCCAGGCCAGGCGAATGCAGCCGCCGGAGGAAGGGCAGCAGGTCAGCCTGCAGCGTCGGCTCGCCGCCAGTAAGGACGACGCCATCGACCATGCCAGCGCGGCGGCTCAGAAAGGCCCACACCTGCCTGTCGTCGATGCGAGGCAGCTCGTGGGGACGGAGCACCAGGTCGGCGTTGTGGCACATCGGGCAGCGAAAGTTGCAGCCGCCGCTAAAAAGAACCGTAGCGATGTGGTCGGGATAGTCGATAAGCGAGGTGCGCACCCATCCCCGCAGGTCCACGGCTAGTCCGACTCCACCACCATATCCGGCAGCCGAAAGACGCGCCGTTCGCTGAACTCCTGGCGCTTGCCCTGGTGCCAGTTCTGCACGGGCCGCAGGTAACCGACGATGCGCGAATAGACCTCGCAGGGCACGCGCAACTCGGTCTTGACCCCCTCATCGACCGGGGTTGTCTTTACCTCGACAGACGCACTCACCATTTTCAGCCTCCCAAACCCTTGAATTTCTTTCCTGCTGCAAAAGCTCGCGCCACCGCGCTGCCGACGCCGTAATAGCTCTCGTTGCCGGGGGCATAGAGGAGAGGCAGCACGCGCTCGATGTCGGGGACGCCCTTCTCGCCCAGAGCGGCTGCTTCCACCTTGACGTCCAGAATCTCGCCGATGAGCTGGACGTGGGCGCCGATGGGAACCTCGTGGCGCAGGGCGCATTCCAGGACGAGGGGAAACTCGGCGATGTAGGGCGCGTCGACGAACTCGGCGCGCAACGGCGTCAGGCCGGTGGCGGCAAACTTGTCCTCCCTGCGCCCGGAGACGATGCCGAAATAGTCCGCTTCGGCGGCATAAGCCACAGAGGGGATATTGACCGTGAAAGCCCGCCGGGCGACGATGTTCTCGTAGGTGTAGCGATTCTTGCGCACGGCGATGGCGATGGAAGGCGGGTCGGAGCAGCAGAGGCCGCCCCAGGCCACCGTCATGGCATTTGGCCGTCCGGCAGCGTCATAGGTGGCGACGACAAAGACAGGGGTCGGATAGACGATCGTTTTGGCGCCAATCGACTGTTTCATCTCTTCTCCTCTGACGGGGCCAACGTCACCGGCCGCCCGAAGCGCGCCAGCTCCTCTTCGGTGTGCTCATAAGGGCAGTAGCGGTGCTCGCCGGGGAGATAGCCATGCACCGGGCAGATGCTAAAGGTCGGCGTGAGGGTAAAGTAGGGCAGGTGAAAGTTCTCGGCGACCAGGCGCACCAGACGGCGGGCCTGTCGCCAGTCGTCGATGCGTTCGCCGAGAAAGATGTGCTGCACCGTCCCGCCCGTGTAGAGCGTCTGCAGTTCGTCCTGGTGCTCCAGCACGGCAAAGAGATCGTCGGAGTAATTGACCGCCAGGTGGGTCGAGTTGGTGTAGTAGGGGGCGGTCGTGGTGCCGGCGGTGATGATGTCAGGGAAGCGCTGGCGGTCGGCGCGGGCCAGGCGGAAGGAAGCGCCCTCGGCGGGGGTGGCCTCCAGGTTGTAGAGGTGGCCGGTCTCGTCCTGGAAGCGGACCAGGACATCGCGCATAAAGTGGAGCGTGCGCACGGCAAAGGCCTTGCCGCGAGGGTGATCGATGCCGACGCCGAGCAGGTTCAGCGCCGCCTCGTTCATGCCGATCAGGCCGATAGTGGAAAAGTGATTGCTCCAATAGCTGCCAAAGCGCTCTTTCATCGCCTGGAGGTAGAAGCGGCTGTAGGGGTAGAGCCCCTGCTCCGTGTGCATTTCCAGCATCTTGCGCTTGATCTCCAGGCTGGTGCGGGCAATCTCCATCAGCCGCTCCAGGCGGTGCTGGAAATCGGCCTCGTCGCGGGCCAGGTAAGCCAGGCGGGGCATGTTGATCGTCACCACGCCGACCGAGCCGGTGAGGGGCGCCGCGGCAAAGAGGCCGCCGATGCGCTTGCGCAGCTCGCGGTTGTCCAGGCGGAGGCGGCAACACATACTGCGCGCGTCTTCGGGGTTCATGTCGCTGTTGATGAAATTGGCAAAGTAGGGGATGCCGTAGCGCGCCGTCATGGCCCAGATCGGCTCCAGGTCGGGGTTGTCCCAGTCGAAATCGCGGGTGATGTTGTAGGTGGGGATGGGGAAGGTAAAGACGCGGCCACGGGCATCGCCTTCCAGCATCACCTCGGCAAAGGCGCGGTTGATGAGATTCATCTCGGCCTGGAACTCGCCATAGGTTGCCTCTTGCAGCTCGCCGCCGATGATGACGGGCTGATCACGCAGGATGGACGGAGGCGTCAGGTCCATCGTCTGGTTGGTGAAGGGAGTTTGGAAGCCCACGCGGGTGGGAACGTTGATGTTAAAGACATATTCCTGCAGCGCCTGCTTGACCTGCGCATAACTCAGCTCATCATAGCGCACGAACGGCGCCATCAGCGTATCGAAATTGGAGACCGCCACCGCGCCAGCCGACTCGCCCTGCAGGGTGTAGAAGAAATTGACCAGTTGGCCCAACGCCGTGCGCAGGTGACGCGGCGGGCGGCTCTCGATCTTGGCCGGCACGCCGCCAAAGCCGCGCAGCAACAGGTCCTGCAGATCCCAGCCGCAGCAATAGACGGAAAGCATCCCCAGGTCATGGAGATGCACGTCACCCTCGACGTGCGCCCGCTGCACCTCTGGCGGATAGATGCGCTCCAGCCAATAGCGGGCAGCGATGGAAGAGGCCAGGTAAAAGTTGAGCCCCTGCAGGGAATAGTTCATATTGCTGTTTTCGTTGACCCTCCAGTCGGCCCGCTGCAGGTAATCGTCGACCAGCTTTTCCGCGTCCAGCAGGAGGCGCTCCGTCTGGCGCGCCTCGGCGCGCTTGGAACGGTAGAGGATGTAGGCCTTGGCCACCTGGGAGTTGCCCGACTTGAGCAACACCTCTTCGACCACATCCTGAATCTCCTCGACGTGATAGATGTGGCCATCCTCTCTGTCGCGTTGTTCCAGAATGCCGACCACCGCCCAGGAGAGCATCTCGGCCCAATGCCGCCCCTCGCCGTTGCCCACCGCGCGCGCCGCCGCATAGATGGCATTCTCGATCCGCTGGCGGTCGAAGGGAACAACCTCACCGCTGCGCTTGATGACCTGCTCGATCCCCATACCCATCCTTTCGCCCAATGGATTCCGGCTGAATCAGTCGTTCTCCAACAGCCGGTTGATCTCTTTGCGCACTGCTTCCAAATCCTCCAGCCCCAGATAGACGATGGCATAACGGATGTACGAGACCGGGTCCAGCTCGCGCAGTTCGGCGATCGTCAGGTCGCCGATCATGCGACTGGGCACTTCGGTCTTGCCCGTCTGCCGAATCTGATCCGCCACGCGGTCCACCAGCCGTTCCAGGTCCCCCGCCGAAACCGGGCGGCGAGCGCAGGCGATGCGCAGCCCCGAGAGCAGCTTGTCACGGTCGAACTCTTCGCGCCGCCCGTCCCGCTTGACCACCAGCGGCGTGGTGAGGATGGGCCGCTCCAGCGTCGTGAAACGCTGACCACAGGAACGACATTCTCGCCGTCGCCTGACCCCCCGCACGTCGGGGTCCGTAGCGATGACGCTCGAGCGTTTGCCACAATATGGGCATTTCATCGTCGTCTCCTTTCCTGGGGGCTCAGCACATACCAGATATGGGGCTTGATAAGCTCCTTGTCCCCACATCTGGGGGTAGCCGATATTATACCACACACAACATCAGGAGGCAAGGGGGAAAAGGGCCAGTTAGCTTAAAACTTTTTGAATCGCACAGAGGCGGTGAAAAAGCAAGAGGCAGGACGTGCCAGGCGCCTGGAACAGCCCTCACCCCACCCCCTTACCCCTTGCGGGGAGGGGGAGGGGTGAGGGTCAACCCACCCCCGCAAAGGCTAACCGAGGTTGCGCCGCAAAAAGGCCGGAATGTCCAGGTCGTCCTTGTCGAACACAGGGACGGGATGCTCCGTCTCCCGCGCTGCCGGCCGGGTCGGGCGGGTTCGCGTCGGCCCCGCGTCGAAACCCGTGGCAATGACGGTGATGCGAATCTCGTCCTGCATCGACTCGTCGATGACCGCGCCAAAGATCAGGTTGACATCCGGATGCGCTGTCTCTTTGATGATCGACGCCGCCTCGTTCACCTCGTGCAGGCTCAGATTGAGGCCGCCGGTGACGTTGAAGAGGATGCCCCGCGCCCCGTCGATGGTGATGTCGAGCAGGCGGCTGGAGATGGCCTGCTGCGCCGCCTCCACCGCGCGGTTGTCCCCGCTGGCGCGGCCCACGGCCATCAGCGCCGCCCCACCCTCCGACATCACTGCCCGCACGTCGGCAAAGTCCAGGTTGATCATCCCCGGCACCGTGATCAGTTCCGAGATGCCCTGGATGCCCTGGCGCAGCACGTCGTCGGCCATGCGGAAGGCGTTGTTCAGGCTGACCCGCTTCTCGACGATCTCCAGCAGGCGGTCATTGGGGATGACGATGAGCGTATCGACGTGCTCCTTCAGCGCCTCGATGCCAGCCGCCGCTGCCTCAGCGCGCCGCTTGCCCTCGAAGCTGAAGGGCCGCGTGACGACGCCGATGGTCAGCGCGTTCATCTCCCGCGCGATGCGGGCGATCACCGGCGCCGCGCCCGTCCCGGTCCCACCGCCCATGCCCGCGGCGATAAAGACCATGTCCGAGCCCCGCAGCACCTCGTACAGCTCGTCCGCCGACTCCTCGGCAGCCTTGCGGCCCAGCTCGGGATTGCCCCCCACGCCCAGCCCGCGCGTCAGCTTGTCGCCGATGCGCACCCGCGTGGGCGCCTGGGAGAGCATGAGCGCCTGGGCATCGGTGTTGACGGCGATGAAGCTGACGCCGATAATCCCTTCTTCGATCATCCGGTTGACCGCGTTGCTCCCTCCTCCTCCCACGCCAACGACCCGGATCTGTGCCGTGTTCTCGACCTGCGGTATTCCTTGCATTTCACTTCCTCCCTCTCTCCAGAATGGTCCAGACTGGTAAATCCTCTTCTCGTTTTTGGCCGCCCATCGTGCCCCAATCGCGAGATTCTTCGTCGCTCCGGCGGCTTCGCCTTCGCTCCTCAGAATGACAGAGCGCGCTCGCCCCAGAAAGATCGCGCTCGCCCTCTCCGCCAGCCTCTAGCCAGGCAGAAGCGTCCGCAGCCACTTGGAAAAGCGCCGCAACGGCGCCGTGCCGCCGCCGCGCGGCAGCGGGCGACGCTCGTCCGCCATCAACCCCCAGCGAATCAGCCCCACCGCCGTCGCATAGGCCGGCCCGTTGATGCGGTCGATCAGCCCCACCAGCCCCTGCGGCCGGCCGATCCGCGCCGGCAGGCCAATCACGTTCCGCGCCAGTTCCTGGATGCCGGGCAGCTCCGCCACCCCTCCGCAGAGGACGACGCCTGCCGGCAGCAAGCCGTCATAGCCGGAACGCTTGATCTCCTGCACCACCATCCCCAACATCTCTTCCACCCGCGCCTCGATGATCTCGGCCAGCTTCCAGCGCGGCAGGGTGATCGGGCCGCTCTCGCCAAACGGCTCAGCCGGGAAACGCTCGTCCTCGCCCACCTGGGCCGGCAGGGTGTGTCCATAGCGAATCTTGACCGTCTCCGCTGCCTCGGTCGGCAGACGCAGGCCGATGCCCACATCGTTGGTGATATACTCGCCGCCGATGCCCAGCGTCGCCGTGTGCCAGACCGCCCCCTCGATGAAAATGGCGATGTTGATCGTCCCGCCGCCCATATCGACCAGCACCACCCCCATCTCCCGCTCGCTCTCGGCCAGGACGGCGTCGCCGGCGGCCATGCTGGCCAACACAACCTCGTCCACCTCGACCCGCGCGCCGTTGGTGCACTTGATCAGGTTCTGGATCGCCGTGGTCGAGCCGGTGACGACGTGCGCCTCGACCTCCAGCCGAAAGCCGTGCATGCCGAGCGGGTCGCGCACGCCGTCCTGCTCATCGACGACGTAAAAGCGCGGGATGACGTGCACCAGTTCGCGGTTGTACGGCACAGCGACGGCCCCGGCGGCATCCAGCGCGCGGTCGATGTCCTCCACGGTGATCCCCTCCGTCCGCCGTGGCACCGCGATCATGCCGCGGCTGTTGATCGACGTGTTGTGGGTGCCGTTCAGGCTGATATAGGCCCGCTCGATCTGATAGCCCGATGTCCGCTCCGCCTCTGCCACCGACGCGGTGATCGCCTCCGTCGCCTCGCCGACGTTGACCACCACCCCCTTGCGAATGCCCCGCGAAGGAGCGATGCCCACGCCGATAATGCGCAGCTCGCCGTCGCCGCGAATCTCGCCAACCAGTGTGCAGACCTTGGTCGAACCCACGTCAATAGCGACTATTGTTCGCTCCACGGTTCTTCACCCCTACCAGTCGTTTTCCACCGAATAGTACGGCGCGTCGGGAAAGCGCACATCGACAAAGCGCGGTCGGATCGAATGGTCGAGCAGGTGCTGGCGCACGATCGCATAGACCTGCAAGCGGCGCGCCATACCGCGGCCCTGCCCCACCACCACCCGCCAGCCGGCCGGATCGTCGAGCACCAGCCCGCGGCCCGGTCGATAGCTCACGTTGCCCGGGCGGATGCCCAGTTGCGTCAGGTCGGCCAGGCCCTCCAGCACCGCCCGCTCGACCCGTCCGTGCGCGTCCAGCGGCAGCGGCCCATGCACCAGCCAGCCCCCCGCCAGCGGCTCGCCAGCGGGGAAGGTCCCGCCCGCCCCGTCGACCCACATCAACCCGGCCTCGCTCTCCCAGGTCAGCAGCAGCGGCCGCTCGACTACGCTGATGACGCACCTGGCCGGCAGGCGGCAATCGACCCGTGCCTCCGCCAGCGAGGGAATCTGCGCCAGCAGGCGGCTCTCGGCCTGCCGCTCATTCACCGCCAGGATATGCTGCTGCCGCAGGCCGCTGGCGCTTGCGATCGTCGCCGCCGCGATGCGGCTGGCCCCCACGACCTCAGGTTCAGCCACCCGAAAGCGCGGACTGTAGGCCAGCGCCAGCCCCAATCCGGCCAGCAGGATCACGCCCAGGCCCAGCGCCACCCAGCGCGGCTGCAGGTGTAGCCGCTGGCGCGGCGGCTCCGTCGCCCGCTGGCGGCCCAACACCATCGGCACCGTCTGCTCGACCTTCAGCCGACGCCCACGCCGCCTGCCCCTCACCGCAGCCTTACTCTTGCTCCACCTGATAGGAGGTCTCGTTGCGCGCTTTGTCATCGTATCGCTCCAACGCCAGCTCGATCAGCCGGTCGAGCAACTCGGAATAGGAAATGCCGCTGGCTTCCCACAGTTTGGGATACATGCTGATCGCCGTAAAGCCGGGGATGGTGTTGACCTCGTTGATATAGAGCGGGCCTGTCTCCCCAGAGAGCAGAAAATCGACCCGCGCCATGCCGGCGCAATCGATGGCGCGATAGGCCTGCACTGCCAGCTCGCGCACGCGCTGCGTCAGCTCTGGCGAGAGGGGCGCGGGGATCAACAGGGCCGAGGCGTCCTCCCCCTGGTCCAGGTACTTGGCAGCATAGCTGTAAAACTCGCGGCTGGGGATGATCTCGCCCGGCACAGAGGCGATCGGCTCGTCGTTGCCCAGCACGCTGACCTCGATCTCGCGTGCCTGCGGCACCGCCGCCTCGACCAGCAGCTTGCGGTCATAGCGGGCCGCCTCGCTCAATCCTTGCCGCAGCCCGGCGCGGTCGTGGCACTTGCTGACCCCCACGCTGGAGCCCAGGTTTGCCGGCTTGGTAAAGACGGGATAACCCAGCGCGGCCTCGACCCGATCCATCACCCCTTCGGCATCCCGTTCCCACTCCTTGCGCAAGAGGGCAATATAGGCCACAATGGGCAGGCCGTGGGCAACCATGATGTCCTTGAAGATGACCTTGTCCATCCCTACTGCCGAGGCCATCACCCCAGCCCCCACGTAGGGGATTCCCGCCAGCTCCAGCAGCCCCTGCACCGTGCCGTCCTCGCCGTAGGGCCCGTGCAGCACCGGAAAGACGACATCCAGTTGGGCGGCGCGCACGGCTTCCAGCGCCTGCTCGCGTTCCTCCAGGCGCATCAGGCCGCGGTAGGAGGGATCGCTGAGCAGCGCCACCGGCCCGCTCAGGCTCTCGTCGTGCGCCGTCAGCGCCCGCAGGGGGTCGCCCGTGGCCATCCAGCGCCCCTCTTTGGTGATGCCGATGGGCACGATCTCGTACTTGTCGGGATTCAACGCCGCCATCACCGATCGCGCCGACGCCAGGCTCACCTCATGCTCGCCCGACCGCCCTCCCAGGATGACACCCACTCGCAGCTTGTTCATTGTTCATCGCCTATCGCGTATCGCCTATCGCCTATCGCGCATCGCCTATCGCCTATCGCGCATCGCGCATCGCGTATCGCATATCGCGTATCGCCTACTTGCATACTTGCATACTTGCATACTTGCATACTTGCACACTTGCATACTTGCCCACTTGCCCCCTTGCTACCACTCCCCCACCATCTCGACCTCCGGCTCCAGCCGCACTCCCAGGCGGCGGTTGACCTCGGCCTGGATGTGCTCGATCAGCGCCAGGACGTCGGCGGCGGTGGCGTTGCCGGTGTTGATGAGAAAATTGGCGTGCAGCTCAGAGACCTTGACCCCGCCGATGCGGTATCCTTTCAGCCCCACGCCCTCGATCAGCCGCCCGGCATGGGCGTCCGGCGCGTTCTTGAAGGTGGAGCCCATGGTGGCGCCGCCGGGATGGCGGGTGCGCCGCCACTCCAGAATCTCGGCAATCCGCGCTTTGAGCATCTGCCGCTCGCCGCGCTGCAGACGCATGCTCACCGTCAGCACCACCGGCCGCTCCGCTGGCGGCAGCCGCTTGATGCGGCTCTCTCGATAGGCCAGCTCCATCCACTCCGCCGGCCGCTCGCAGGTGCTCCCATCCCGCTCCAGCAGAGTGACCCCTTCCAGCACGCGGGCCATATCGCCGCCAAATGCGCCAGCGTTGCCCACCACCGCCCCGCCGACCGTGCCGGGCAGGCCAGCAGCCCACTCCAGGCCGCCCCACCCCGCCTCGGCCATCTCGACGGCCAGGCGCGAGAGCGGGGCGCCCGCCTCGGCCTGCAGACAGCCGTCCTCATCCATCCGCACCGCGTCGGCACGGTCGATCAGCACCAGGCCGCGCACCCCCGCGTCCGCCACCAGGACGTTGCAGCCGCCCCCCAGCACCAGCCAGGGCACGCCATACTCGATAGCCAGGCGAACCGCCGCCACAAGCTCCTCGTTGCTGTGGCAGACCAGCAGCAGGTCCGCCGGGCCGCCGACGCGCATGTTGGTATAGGACGCCAGCGGCTCATTCCGCCGCGCCCGGCTGCCCAGGGCCTCCGCCAGCCGCTCCACAGCCTCGTTCATCGCTGCTCCCTACTTTCCGCCTCGCCGCCTGCGCTCGACCAGCCTGATCTTGGATTCCAGCGTCTCGCAGGCGAAATCCCTGCGCGCCCGCTTGCGCCGCCGCACGCGCTGAATGCGCACCTTGATCGGCTCACTGCTGCCCATCGATGTTCTCCTCCTCTCCCCGCAGAGCGATCAACAGCCATTCTCCCACGCGGTTGCCATCCCCTGCGCCCAACGTCATCACCACGCTGCCCGGCTGCACCTCGGCCCCCAACACGGCGACAGCTTCCTCCAGCGAGTCGACACAGCGCGCGTCGGGGTGAGCCATCGCCGCCACCACGTCGGCGCTGCGGACGCCCAGCGTATCCCGCTCGCGCGCGGCATAGATGGGCAGCACCAGCACGTGGTCGGCCTGCCCAAAGGCGCGCGCAAAGTCGGCCAGCAGCGCTTTGGTGCGGCTGTAGGTGTGCGGCTGCCAGACCGCCCACAAGGTACGGCCCGGATAGCGCTGCCGCGCCGCGGCCAGCGTGGCGCGGATCTCGGTGGGATGGTGGGCATAATCGTCGATCACCACCACCCCATCGACCTCGCCCTTGAGCTCGAAGCGCCGCCCCACGCCGCGAAACTCGCGCAGGGCCGCGCGGACCGTCGGAAAGGGCACGCCCAGGCGCTCGCTCACCGCCAGCGTCGCCAGCGCGTTGAGCACATTGTGCGCCCCCGGCAGCCGCAGACGCACCTCCCCCACCGTCTGCCCCCGCCGCACGGCGACAAAATCCGACCCGCCGGCCATGTTCGGGCGAATGCGCTCAGCCCGCCATGTCGCCTCTCCTTGCAGCCCGTAGGAGACCACCGCCTGGTTCTGCGCCACCAGCCCCGCGCCGATCTCGCGCGCCACCGGGTCGTCGCGGCAAAAGACCAGCAGGCCGTCGGCAGGCAACAGCGCCACGAACTCGGCAAAGGCGTAGCGCAACAGCGCCGGCGACTTGAAACAGTCCGGATGGTCGTACTCGACGTTCGTCACGACCGCCACCTGAGGCTTGAGGCCCAGGAAAGTATGATCGTATTCGTCCGCCTCGATGACAAAGTGCGGGCCGCTGCCGGCGCGGGCGTTGGTGCCCAGGTTGACCATCACCCCGCCGACAATAAAGGTGGGGTCGAGGCCGGCCTCCCAGAGCACCATGGCGATCATCGCCGTTGTCGTCGTCTTGCCGTGCGTCCCGGCGACGGCGACGCCGATGCTCCCCTCCATCAGCCAGCCCAGCATCTCGGCGCGCTTGACGACGGGGATGCCCGCCGCCCGCGCTGCCTGGACCTCCACGTTGTCCTGCGGCACGGCGGAGGAGACCACCACCAGGTCCGCATCCGCAATGTGGCTGGCGTCATGCCCCAGGTAGATGCGGGCGCCGTCCCGCGCCAGCGCCTCGGCAACGGGCGAAAGGACGAGGTCCGAGCCGGAGACGAGCGCGCCACGCCCCATCAGCACCCGCGCGATGGCCGAAAGCCCCGCGCCGCCAATGCCTACCAGATGCACCCGTCGACCGTTCCAGTCCATATCCAACCGCCCAGGCCGTCAGATAAAGACGATAATCACAAAGACAAATGCCAGGCCCACCAGGATAAAGAGCGTCGTGCCGGTAATCAGGCGCGGCGGCAGGTAGGGAGCGATGTTCCAGGCTGGCGAATCTTCCGCTGGCGGGCGAATGCCGCCCAGGCCAACGGCCTCGGGATAATAGTACGTCGTCATGACCGGCTGCCCATTCTCATCCAACACCGGCGCGCCGGTGCGGTCCAGGCGGGGGCCCTCGTAGCGTTGCTCCGGGGGTACGCCATAAGAAGCCGCGTCCAGGTAGAACCATAGCGTGCCGATGATGAGCAGGCCGTTGAGCACGCCCAGGAAAAAGCCGAGCAAGATGTCCTGCAATCGTTCTCGCACCACCCGCGCGCCAAAGCGGCCGGCCAGGGAAGGGCTGGCATAGCCAAAGATCACGATCAGCCCAAAGACGCAGACGCGGATCCAGAAACGGCTCATGTCAGGGAGGCCGAACCAGAGGTCATGGATGGGCGGCACCATGCCGGTCAGCACCTCCTCGATAAAGAGAGCCAACAGCACGCTGAAAGCGACGATGATCTCCTTGGCCCAGCCGCGCAGGCTGCCGATGAGGGCAAAAATGCTGACGAGGATGATAAAGACCGAATGTATGGGGATCATGCCCCTTCCTCCTCCTTGCCGACCAGAGAGCGCAGTTGCGCGGCCAGTCCTTGCGCCGCGTCAGGGCGAGCCAGCGCCTGCATGCGGCGACGCATGGCCGTCAGCCGCTCCGGGTCGCGCAACAGGCCAAGCACAGTCGGCGTCAACTCCTGTTCCAATCGTTCGTCTGTCAGCAACACCGCCACGCCGCGGCTGACCAGCCATTCGGCATTGACACGCTGGTAACGCCAGGCGTGGGGATACGGCACCAGCACCGCCGGCAGGCCCACCGCCGGCAGCTCTCCCAGCACCGACGCCCCGGCGCGGCTGACCGCCAGGTCCGCCGCCGCCAACGCCGCCCCCATCTCGTGCAGATACTCGAAGGGATGGTAGGCAGCCCTCAGCGCAGCAGGCAGCCGCCCGGCCTGCTCTGCCACCCACGGCCAGTCGAGATGCCCTGTCACATGCACGACCTGCGTCTCCTCCAGCAACGTCGTCAACGCCCTGACCGTCGCCTGGTTGATGCTGCGCGCGCCGTGGCTGCCGCCATAGACCAGCAGCACCGGCCGCTCTGTCTCCAGTCCCAATGCCCCCCGCGCCGCTTTCCGCGTCCACTGCGTCAGCTCTGGCCGGACAGGGTAGCCGGTGACGACGCTCTTGTGCGGCGGGAAGAAAGCCCGCGATTGTTCGGTTGTCAGCGCCACCCGCGTCGCCAGGCGGGCGATGAAGCGGACCGCCAGCCCCGGCTCGATGTCGGGCAGGTAGACCAGGATCGGCACCCGCTTCAGCCAGGCCGCCAGCGCCACCGGCACGCTGGCATAGCCGCCGGTGACAAAGAGCGCCTGCGGTCGCCGCCGCCCGGCCAGCCTGAGCGCTGCCAGCACCCCCTGCATCAGTTTGACCAGGTTCCGCGCTGCCCGCCAGGGCGCCAGCCCGTGCACCCCCCCCGCCGGCACGCCCACGAACGGAACGCCCGCCCGCTGCGCCAGCTCCTCTTCGGCGCTGCCTGTCCCGCCCACGTAGAGCGGGTCGACCGGGCCGCCAGCCCTAAGCGCCTGCAGGACGACCAGGCCAGGATAGACGTGGCCCCCCGTCCCGCCCCCCGCGATCCACACGTGCATTCGCGCGCCACCTCTGCGGTATCCGTCCCCGCGAAATGCTCAACAGGATGCCCACCGCCGCCAGAGAGACCTCCAGCGACGAGCCGCCCAGGCTGATGAAGGGCAGCGGCGTGCCGGTAAAGGGCAGCAAAGACAAAGCCACAGCGACATTGAGTACCGCCTGCACGACGAGCAGACAGGTCAGGCCGCAGGCCAGCAGGCTGCCGAAACGGTCCGGCGCCTTGAGGGCGATGCGAAAGCCGCGCCAGGCCAGCAGGCCAAACAACGCAATGACCAGCAGGCAGCCGACAAAGCCCATCTCCTCGCCGAGAGCGGCAAAGATCGTGTCCGTGTGGGCAGTGGGCAAATAGCCAAACTTGGAATACCCCTCGCCCAGTCCCGTGCCCAGGAGACCGCCGTTAGCCAGCGCGTACAGCGCCTGCCGCGGGTGGTATGTCAACTGCGTCGGGTCGCGCAGGCTCAGGACGAAATCTGTGATGCGGCTGCTGGCATAAGGATAGAGCAGCACCATCGCGCTAAAGACTGCCGTGCCCACCGTGCCCGCCAGCAGCATCTGCCCAATGTGCGCGCCGGCCAGGAAAAAGACCGTAAAGCCGACGATCACCAGGATCGCCGCAGCACTCAGGTCGGGCTGCAAAACCACCAGACCGGCCACCATCCCCATCCAGACGGCAAAGGGCAGCAGGCCATAGGTCAGGTCGCGGATCTGTTCCTCCTTGGAAGCCACCCAGGTCGCCGCATAGATCACCGTGACCAGCTTGGCTAGCTCGCCTGGCTGGACCGAGCCGCCGAACATCGAACGTCGCGCTCCCCACAGCAGGTCGCCGACCAGCAGCAGCACCACCAGCATCACCAGCGTCCCAAAGAGCAACGGCACCGCCAGCCGCTGCCAGTAGCCATAGTCGAGGTGGGCCAGGCCGATGGCGACGCCGACGCCCAGCGCCAGCCACAGCACCTGCCGCGAAATGAACTGGAAAGGATTGCCACTTTCCAGATAGCCCCAGTCGAATGTCGTGCTGTAGACCATCAACAGGCCCAGCAGGACCAGGGTGGACACCACCAATAGCAGGATGTAATCAGGCTCGCGGCGCTCTCGCCCTTTGGCTTCTCTCTTACTCATCGCGGCTCTGTCCTTCCAGGGCGCGCACCAGCGCCTTGAAGCGCTCACCCCGTTCGGCAAAATCGCGGAAGGCGTCGAAGCTGGTGCCGCCCGGCGACAGCAGGACCACATCGCCCGGCCGCGCCAGCGCGGCAGCGCTCTCCACCGCCTCCTCCAACGTCCTCACCCGCCTGATCGCCTCCAGTCTTCCCCCTGTCCCCCTGTCCCCTTGTCCCCTTGTCCTCTCAACCACCCCGGCAATCATGTCGCCCGCCTCGCCAAAGGTGATCAGGCAGCGCACCTTGTCTACCGCCTCGGCGGCGAAATCCTCCCACGGCAGGTTCTTGTCACGCCCGCCGGCCAGCAAGACAATCGGCTCGTCGAAGGAACGCAACGCCGCGATCACCCGCTCCGGCGCCGTGGCGATCGAGTCGTCGTACCAGCGGACGCCGCGCCAGTCGGCGACCAGCTCCAGGCGGTGCTCGACGCCCGCGAAGGTGCGGATGACCTGGCGCATGGCCGGCAGCGGCACGCCGACCACGCCAGCGATAGCCGCCGCGGCGACGATGTTGAGCAGGTTGTGCCGTCCGCGCAGGCGCACCTCGCTGACCGGACAGATCACCTCGTCGATCCCGCCCAGCCGGAGCGCCAGCTCGCCGTTCGTCTTGTAGGCCCCCTCGTCCACCTGGACGCCGACGCTGAAAAAGACGGGATGGGCTGCCGTCTCCAGCGCCAGAGCACGGGCGCGGGCGTCGTCAAAGCCGAGCACGGCATAATCGCCCGGCCCCTGATGGGCGACGATGTGGCGCTTGGCGGCGATGTAATTCTCCATCGTCTTGTGCCGGTCCAGATGGTTGGGCGTGATGTTGAGCACCGCCGCCACGTGCGGGCTGGTGCGCATGATCTCGAGCTGGAAGCTGGAGAGCTCCATCACCACCCAGTCGTTGGGGCGGATGTGCTCCAGCTCGCCGATGAGCGGGTTGCCGATATTGCCGCCCACCCAGGTCGTCAGGCCGCCGGCGCGGCACATCTCGCCGACCAGGGCGGTTGTCGTCGTCTTGCCGGCCGAGCCGGTGATGCCGATGACGGGCGCCGGGCAGTGCTCCAGGAAAATCTGCGCGTCGTTGCTGAGGGGAATGCCTCGCCGCTGCGCCTCGACCACGAGTGGGATGTCCAGGGGCACCCCTCCGCTCAGGCAGAGCAAATCCGTCCCCTTGAGCAGGCTGAGGGGATGCTGGCCCAGCACGAAGCGGATCGGCAGGCCGGCCAGCTCTTCCAGCCGGTCGGCCAGCGCCGCCGCGTCGCGCAGGTCGGAGACAGTCACCTCCGCCCCGGCCAGCGCCAGGAAGCGGGCCAGCTCTGTGCCCTGGCGGGCCAGCCCCAGCACCACGACCCGTTTGCCTGCCCAACGGCTCTTTTCCATCAACCCCTGGCCTTTCGCCCCTTGTCCGCCTCGGCTACGCCGATCCAAAAGTGGTCGGGCAGGATGGCGCGCCCGGCGCGCACCTCCACCCCATCTGTGCGCAGCACTTCTCCCTTGCCGTTGCCGTTTCCCTCCAGCATCGTCGGGTGGACAAAGCACAGATTGGGCCTGTGGCCATACTTGGCCGCATAATGCGCCGCCGCGCGCTGTACCTTCTCCTCGATCCTCCGCGCCCTGTCATTGTCAAACCACAGCAACCCTACTTCCATCCGCTCCCTCCATCACCCCACAACCACACACTTGCCTACTTGCACACCTGCATACTTGCACACTTGCATACTTGCACACTTGCATACTTGCACACTTGCCCACTTGCATACCTGCCCACTTGCACACTTGCCCACTTGCATACCTGCCCACTTGCTACACCAACGCCAACGCCACACCTGCCATCGCTGCCATCAACTGGATCAGCCAGAAACGCTGCACCACCTGCGTCTCTGACCAGCCCAGCAATTCGAAATGGTGATGGATCGGCGCCATCTTGAAGAAGCGTCGTCCCTGGCCGTAGCGACGCTTCGTGTACTTGAAATAGGTCACCTGGATAATGATCGACAGCGTCTCGGCGACGGGGATCAGCGCCACGATGGGCAGGAGAAGCCACTGCCCGGTCATCAGCGCCACCGTACCCAACGTCGCGCCCAGGGCCAGACTGCCAGTATCGCCCATGATCATCTGCGCCGGATGGGAGTTGTACCAGAGAAAGGCGAAACAGGCGCCGACCATAGTGAAGCAGAAGCGGACCAGATAGAGCTGTTCCTGCCGGTGGGCGATGACGCCGTAAGCGGCAAAGGCGCTGGCGACGATGATGCCGGCCAGGCCATCCAGGCCATCGGTGAAATTGACGGCGTTGGCGCTGCCGATGATGACAAACATGGCGATGGGGACGTAGAAAAAGCCCAGGTCGATCCGCTCGGCCACGCCGGGGACCGCCGCGCTGCGCAGCCCCAGGCCAAAGTGGAGGACCAGCGCGATCAGGAAAGTGAGGCCGATTTCCCAGAGGATCTTTTGCCGCGCCTTGAACCCCTCGCCACGGCGCATGCCGCGCACGCCAGCGATGTCATCCACAGCGCCGATGACCGCATAGGTCAACATCACCCCCAGCGGCACCAGGATCGAGCGCCCGATCACCGTCTGGCCCAGCAGGTTGTAGACGTTCAACGCCAGGGTAATCAACAGCACCGGCACGACAATCAGCAGCCCCCCCATCGTCGGCGTGCCCACCTTGGTCTGATGGCTGCGCGGCCCGTCGATGCGGATGCGCTTGCCGATGCCGTACTGTTTCAGCAGGCGGATCAACAGCGGACCCCATCCCACCGTCAGCAGGAAAGACACACTGGCCAGAATGAGCGCCAAGTCCATTATTCCCTCCCCAGGGCGGCGACGACCTGCTCCAACCTGAGCGCCCGCGATCCCTTGACCAGAACGACGTCGTCCTCGGCAACGAGACTCTCCAGCAGATCGATTGCCGCAGCCGCATCCTCGACCATGTGCACCTGGCCGGCGGGCATTCCCCAGCGCAGCGCCGTCTCGCCGATGATGCGTCCGCGCGGCCCGACCGTGATCAGCAGGTCGACCACTTCCAGCGCCCGCATGCCCACCTTTTCGTGCCCCTCGCGTTCATAGTCGCCCAGCTCGAGCATGTCACCCAGGACGGCGATCTTGCGCCCGCCCAGTTCGTCCAACAGGTTGAGCGCGGCGATAGTCGAGGCGGGGCTGGCGTTATAGGTGTCGTCGAGGATGGTGGAGCCGCGCGGCCCCGGCACCGCCACCAGGCGCAGTTGGGGCGAGGGGGCGCGCAGCCCTTCGACAATCTCCTGCCAGGTCAGCCCTTCCACCAGACCCACGGCGGCCGCCCGCAGCACCGTATGGACCGAGTGACGGCCCAGCAACGGCACCTTGACATGCAGCGCTTCGCCCTGGTAATGGAGGCGGAAGTAGATGCCCTCCAGCCCCAGGCCCTGCACATCGTCGGCCCACAGGTCCGCCTCCGGCGCCAGGCCGTAGGTCATGACGCAGGCGGAGGTGAGTTCGCGCATGCCCAGCACCAGCGGGTCGTCATAGTTGAGGATGGCTACCCCTTCGGGGGCCGGCGGCAGCGCCCGCACCAGCTCGCTCTTGGCCTGCACGATGCGCTCCATCGTCCGCGCCCGCTCCAGGTGCACCGGCGCGATGATGGTGACGACGCCGACGTGCGGCAGGGCAATGCGCGCCAGCCCGGCGATCTCGCCCACGTCGTACATGCCCATCTCCAGCACCACCCGCTCGTGCTCCGCCGTCAGCTTGAGCAGCGTCAACGGCAGGCCGATCTCGTTGTTGAACGACTGCTCGCTCTTGAGCGTGAGGTAGCGCCGCGAGAGCACGTCACTGATCAGCTCTTTGGTCGTCGTCTTGCCGACGCTGCCGGTGACGCCGATGACGCGCGGCGAGTGCCGCCGCCGCCAGAAAGCCGCCAGTTCCTGCAGCGCCGTCAGCGTGTCGGGCACGCGCAGCAGCAGCGGCAGCGGCGCCGGCAGGGCCGCCGCTGCGCTGGCCCCCTCGACCAGCGGCGCCTGCGCCTCGACGGGGCGGTGAACAACGGCCATCGCCGCGCCCCGCGCCAGCGCGTCGCCCACAAAATCGTGGCCATCGGCCTGCTCGCCGCGCAGGGCGATGAACACATCCCCCCGCTCGACATGGCGCGAGTCGACCACGACCCGCGTCGGCTGGCGTTCCCACGCCGCCGTCCGCACACCGGTCAATCCCTGCACAACATCCGCCAGCGACAACATCCCTCAGTCTCCTGCTGTCTGCTCACGGGGCGGGATAGCCAGCAGCGAAAACAACTGGCTCGCCACCCGCTGAAACGTCGGCGCCGCCGTCTGCGACCCCCACGGCGAGGCCTGCGGCCGGTCCAGCCGCACCAACACCACCATCCGCGGCTCCTCCACCGGCCCAAAGCCGACGAAAGAGGCGATCGTAGCCTGAGGATCGTACCCGCCGGGAATGGGAATCTGGGCCGTACTGCTCTTGCCGGCGATGCGATAGCCCGGCACCTGGGCCAGCGGCATGTTGCGCTCCACCGCCTGGGCCATCATCTCGCTCAGCGTGTGAGCCGTCTCCGGCGAGATGGGTTGGCCGCGCACCACCGGCTGCGAATCGATCTCTGTGCCATCCGGCAGGATCTGCCGCGCCACGACGTAAGGGCGCATCAACTGACCATCGTTTGCCACCGCGCCAAAGGCCGAGATGACCTGAAGCGGCGTCGCGGCCAGGCCCTGTCCAAAGGCATTCGTCCCCAGGTCCGAATCGTGCCAGTCCAGATCGCCGGGCATGTGCACCTGCCCCGCCGCTTCACCCTGCAGATCGACACCGGTGGGCATGCCAAAACCAAAGGCGCGAACGTAGCGGTAGAACGTGTCCGGCCCCATCTGCGTGTTCAGCCAGACCGCGCCGACGTTGAGCGAGTGGGCCAACAAGTCGATCATGTCGCGCTCGCCGTAGGCGTTGCGGTCCCAGTTGTAAAAGACCTGCCCGCCCCATTCGATCTGGCCCATATCGACATAGGTCGTCCGGGAAGTCACCGTGCCGCTGTCCAGAGCAGCGGCCATCGTGACGATCTTGAACGCCGAGCCAGGCTCGTATTGCGCCCCCCACGCCGGGCTCAAAAAGATCTCCTCCCGATCCCAGTAGATGTAACGCTCGTAGGAATTGGGGTCGAAGGCGGGGTAGCTGGCCAGCGCCAGGATGGCGCCCGTGCGCGTGTCCATCACAATGATCGTTCCGCTCTCCGCCCCATAGTCGGCGACGGCGCGGGCCAGCTCGCTTTCGACAATCGCCTGCATGCCCGCGTCGATGGTCAGCACCAGGTCGGTTCCGGCATAGGGCGGCAAGATGCTCCCTTCCTCCTGCGGCAGGGGCCAGCGGCCAGACGGCCCAGTCTCTCCCACCCACTGAGGCAAGTCGGGCGCCAGGAAGCGGTCGTAATAGCCCTCAACTCCGTAAAAGCCGACGCCGTCGCGGTTGACAAACCCCAGCAGATGGGCGGCCAGGGTCTCGTGGGGATAGCGGCGCACCCAGCGCCGCCGCACGGTGACGCCGTCGAGGCCCAGGGCGCAGATCGCCTCACCCTGCTGCGCCGTGGCATAGGGCTCCAGGCTGATCCAGGTGGCGCCACTGCCCAGCGTCGCCGAAAGGACAGACGCGGGCGTGCGCAGGATCGGCCCCAGGCGCTCGGCGGCGTATTCGATATTGTGGATGTAGGGCGGGTTTGCCTCCACCGCATAGCGCAGCTCGTTGAACACCAGCAAAAAGCCATTGCGGTCCATGATCAGGCCACGAGGCGGCTGCGGGATGAGCAACTCGCGGCGCCGTTCGGCCTCGGCCTGCTGGCGCAATTCAGCCCCCTGGACGAGCTGGATATCCACCAGCCGCACACAGAGGCCCACAGCAACGAGGCCCAGGATCACCAAGACAGGCACAACACGCTGACGCAGGATAGCCATGCTAGGGCTCCACGAAATCGACCTGAGCTGCAGGAAAGACCAGTCCCTGACTTTCAGCAGAGCGCATCAATTCACGAACGTCCACACGCGTGGCGATTTGCTCCTCCAGGTGCGCGTTCTGCTCCTGCCAGTAGGAAAGCTCGTCACGCAGGAGCTGGACGCGGCGGGCCGCCACCATCGTCTGGCTGACCAGCACCAGATAGGCCGCAGCGACCAGCCAGATAGCCAGAATCACGGCCAGGACCAGCGTGGCCGCCTGTGAGCTGAGGCCCTCCCCCTGCCGGAAGCCAAAGTTCCACCAGCCAAATCCTGCCGGCCTGGTGCTTTGCCTGGGTGAAGTTGTCTTTGCTTCCCTGGTCATGGTTTCACCGTCATATCTTTTGGGCCGCCCGCAGGCGGGCCGAGCGCGCCCGCGGGTTCGCCGCTATCTCTCGTTCCGTCGGGCGGACCGCCTTGCGCGTCAACAGGCACAGCCGCGCTCTGTGGCCGCAGGTGCAGACCGGCACATCGGGCGGGCAGAGGCAATCACGGCTTTCGCGCTGCAGGAAACGCTTGACCAGGCGATCCTCCAGCGAGTGAAAGCTGATCACCACCAGCCGCCCGCCAGGCGCCAGGATGTCCAGCGTCTGCGGCAGCGCGGCCTCGATCATCGCCAGCTCGTCGTTGACCGCGATGCGCAGCGCTTGAAAAGTGCGCGTGGCCGGATGGATGTGTTCCCGCCGCCCCGCCACGCCTTCGATCAGACGCGCCAGCTCGGCCGTGCTCGTCAGCGGCCGCGCCGCCGCGATCGCTTCAGCGATGCGCCGTGCTTGCCTTTCCTCCCCATAACGGTATAATAGCTGCGTCAGCTCTTTAACAGACAGGCTGTTGACCAGATCGGCTGCGGTCGGACCGGCCGCTGTCGGGTCGAAGCGCATGTCCAGCGGCCCGTCGTGGGAAAAGGAAAACCCCCGCGCCGGGTCAGCCAGTTGGGCAGAAGAAAGCCCTAAATCGAACAGGATGCCGTCGGCAGGAATGAACCCTTCGGCCAGGTCAGCCAGGCAGGCGAAGGAGCCGTGGCGCAAAGTGACCTGCTGGCTATAGGGGGCCAGCCGCCGGCCCGCCTCCTTCAGCGCTGCCAGGTCGCGGTCGATCCCCAGCAATCGCGCCCGCGCCCCAGCCTGGGCCAGAATGCCGGCAGCGTGGCCGCCGCCGCCCACCGTGGCATCGATAAAGACGCCGCCGTGACTCGCGTCGAGGAAAGAAAGCACCTCCTGGTAAAGAACGGGTACGTGGCCACCTGTCATCGGCCTGGCCCATAGGCGGGCAGCTAGATGCCCAGCGTCGCCCAGCGCTCTGCGTTATCTTCATCCGCCTCCACCCGCGCCTGCACCCTCTCCCAGTGCTCGGGGGCCCAGATCTCCAGGTAGGTGTCACACCCGACAACGATCACCTGGTCGTCCAGGTCAGCATAGTCGCGCAGGTGCTGCGGGATGTTGATGCGCCCCTGCCCATCTGGGGCCGTGTCGACGGCGCCAGCGTAGAGATGGCGGCGAAAGTCTCGCGCGTTGCGATCGGTCATCGGCAAAGCGGCGATCCGCTCCTTGAGCACGCCCCAGGCATCGAGAGTGTAAATCGCCAGACAGTGATCGAGGCCCTTGGTGACGACCAGCCCCGTCGCCAGCTCACCGCGGAACCTGGCGGGGATCGTCAACCGCCCCTTGTCATCGATCACATGGCGATACTCTCCCAGGAACATTTGTTCTATTCTCCCCACCCGGCCTCAAAAATCGCCGCCGAAAGCATTGTTTTCTCCCACTATCCACCACTTTACCCCATTATACACCACTTTTTGCCCCACGTCTAGTCCCCAAAACCACAATCGCAGAATCTTTAAGGTTCCCCTCCCCACCCGCTGCGGGCGTTCGAAGCAGCAGAACGCCGACGTGGAGCACCCTGTTGCCCGGCGGGGGTCTGTGACCCCCGCCAGTGGGGCCGCCGTTTTTTGGCCACAGATTTCACAGATTTCACAGCCTCTTACCCCCGCCAGTGGGGGCGCCGGGTCACAGACCCGGCGGGAGCAGGGGCCACTCCACTGCTCGGCGGGGGTCTGTGACCCCCGCCAGTGGGGCCGCCGTTTTTTGGCCACAGATTACACAGATTTCACGGCCTCTTACCCCCCGCTGCCTCTCCGCTTGCGCCGTTTGCCCTTTCTGTTACAATAGCCCAATTCATCATTCGTACAAACCGAGTCGATATGAAACGATCTATCGCCATCCTTGCAGCAGCTTTGCTCCTCCTCTCCTGGGAAGTGCCGATGCAGGCCAACGCCCCCGATTATCGCTTCGGCGTCATCGACGCCTATGACGCGCCATGGGCGGCGAGCGACCTGGGCGCCGGCTGGACCCGCGTCACGTTCCGCTGGAACGAGATTCAGCCCGACGGCCCTGACCAGTGGATCATGCCCATCAGTGACGAGCAACTGAACCTGGAGCTGGCCCAGGGCCGCCAGGTGATCGGTCTGGTGACCAATACCCCCGGCTGGGCCACCGATCAGGGACGCGGCATCGGCGTGCCGCAGGGCCTCTACAACGCCCATTATGACCCCAACAACCTCTGGGCCGTCTTTTTGCAGAACCTGGTCACCCGCTACGCCGGCCGCATCGACCACTGGATCGTCTGGAACGAGCCGGATATCTGGGAGTCATACCATCAGAGCTGGGGGGGATCGGTAGAGGACTTTGTCCAATTGATGCGCGTCTCTTACGCCGTGATCAAGGAAAACAACCCCAACGGCGTCGTCCACCTGGCGGCGGTCACCCACCACTGGGATGCCGACTATGGCCGCGAGCTGTTCATGCGCCGCCTGTTGCAGGCCATCGTCGCCGACGGCAACGCCGCCGGCAACAACTATTATTTCGACGCCGTCACGCTGCACATCTACTTCCAGTCAGAAAACGTCTACGAGCTGACCGTCTTTTACCGCAACCTGGTCAACGAGTACGTCGGCCACAAGCCCGTCTGGATCGTCGAGACCAATGCCGCGCCATCGCAGGACCCGGCCTGGCCCGTGCCAGAGCCGCGATTCAAGGTCAGCCTGGACGACCAGGCTGCTTTCATCGTCCAGGCGCTGGCGCTGGGCATCGCCGCCGGGGCCGAGCGCATCGCCGTCTACAAGACCATCGACACGGAGCGCGACCTGCAGGCCAACCCGGAGCCTTTCGGCCTGGTGCGTATGGACGGCACCCGCCGCCCGGCCTTTACTGCCTACCAGGTCGCCACGACCTACATGGCCGGCTTTCGCAGCGGCAGGTGGGTGCAGCGCGACGAGGCCAGCGTCGTCGTCATCGACCGCGGCAGCCAGACCACCACCGTCGCCTGGTCGCGCTCCCCCGCCCCGCAGACGGTCAACATCGCCGCGCAGACAACCAGCGCCCTGCTGGTCGATATGGGCGGGCGGGCGCGCATCGTCTATCCGGACCGCGGCTACTACACCCTTTCCCTGCCCGGCTGCGCCTACGAGGGCGCCTGTCTCATCGGCGGCGCGCCGCTGTTGCTGGTAGAGGACAGCGCCGGCCCAAGCACCGCCCCGCCGCCGCCGCCCGCCCCCACCCTGCCGCCGGTCGAGGTCGGCTTTGTGCCCACCGCCACGCCCGCCCCCACCTACACTCCCACCCCGTCGCCTACGCCAACCCCCACGCCGACAAGCACCCCGTCTCCCACGCCCACTCCTTCGCCCACGGCGACGCCCAGCCCGACGATCATCCCCTCCCCCACGCCTCTCCCCACCTTCACGCCGACGCCCATGCCCACACCGGTCGAGCAACCGCTGCGTCTGCCGTTCGAGCTGGTGGGCCTGCTGGTGTGCGGCCTGACTCTGATGGCGGCGATGCTGCACAAAAAGTAGCCCCCCAGGCCACGGACCTGGGGGGAACAAAGGCCCCAAAGGGGATAGAGAGCTATCGCGTGACGGCCATGCCGCAGGCCGCCAGCAGGCCGGCCAGCCCGTCCGCGCCGGAGGTGGCGCCGTGGGCCAGCACGGCCGTGGCCGCTTCGACAACGTCCCCCTCGCTTCCTCCCGCCAGCGCGCCGAGCAACGCCTGCCAGGCAGCGCTGCACTCGCCACGCGCGGCGGCGCGCAGCAGCGCCGCCGACAGCGACGTTGTGCGCGAGGCGCTCTCTTCGGCAACGAGCCGGCAGAGCGACTCTGGCTGCGGATGGACAAGCCATGCGCCGAGCATCCAGCCGCAGAGCAGATCGTCGCCGGCGGGGGTGAGGCCGCCGCCCAGACCGGCCAGCGCCGCCGCCCCTTCCCGCAACCGCGCCGCATCGCCGGCCCAGCCAGCCCGCAGCGACGCCAGCGCCTGCCGCCCCGTCGCCTCGATCGCCGCCGGCAGCGCTCCCGCCGCCGGCTCGATCAGCGCCAGGAAACTGCCGGCGGGGGCAGCGCGCAGCGCCGCGCGCAACAGCGGCAGCCGCTGCACGATCACGGCACAGCGCGCGCGCAGGGCCGCCCAGTCAGGGCGCGGCTCCCAGAGGGCCGCGCCGCTCAGCTCCACGCGCAGGTCACCCACGACGATCTGCTCCGCCGTCAGCATCGCCGCCGCGCCCGCCTCCAGCGCGGCAAAGAGGCCCGCATCCCCCGCCACGACGACGTTGAGCGGGCCGTCGCCCGCTTCGGGGGTCACCAGGGCAATGACCTCGCCGCCCACCAGAAGATTGCAGGCGCGCGCCGAAACGGTCAGCACACGGCCGCTCTGCGGGCCGGCGCGCAACTGCGCCGCGGCTGTGCGGCTAACGGACTGAGCAAACAGGATAACGATGCTTCTCCTTACCAATTGTTCACCGCAGAGAACGCCAGGCCCGCCGAGAAAGTAACTATTCAGCCTGCCCATGCAGTGCCGGGCGGACCATAGTCCGCCCGGACCAGGCCTGGTAGACACCGGCTACACTGGGACGCCTCCAGGTGGCTCAGGTGCCATCCGCCCCGCCGGATGTGGTCCGGCGGGCACAGGGAACGCCAGGCCCGCCGAGAAACAAACAAGAACCCGGCGTTCTCTGCGTGCTCTGCGGTCGAAGGAAACATGAACACTACCCCAAAGCCACGTCGAGGATCATCATCAGCGCAAAGCCGAGCATGACGCCCATCGTGGCAATGTTCGTCTCGGACTCGAGCTGCGATTCGGGGATCAACTCTTCGACGACGACAAAGATCATCGCGCCGGCGGCAAAGGCCAGCGCATAGGGCAAAAGCGGCCGCATCAGCATCACCGCCGCCGCGCCCAACACGCCAGCAACCGGCTCGACCAGGCCGGAAATCTGGCCATACCAAAAGCTCTTGCCCCGCGACATCCCCTCGCGGCGCAGCGGCACCGCCACCGCCATCCCTTCCGGCAGGTTCTGGATGCCAATGCCCAGCGCCAGGATCGCCGCTCCCGCCAGCGTCGCCGAGGGCAGGCCGGCCGCCGCTGCGCCAAAAGCCACCCCCACGGCCAACCCCTCCGGGATGTTGTGTAGCGTGATCGCAAGCACCAACAACACACTGCGCCGCCAGCTCGTCGGCAGACCCTCGGCCTGGGCAAAGCCAGGGTGCAGATGGGGCAGCAGCCTGTCCACTCCCCACAGAAAAGCGCCGCCGAGCAGAAAACCCGCCGCCGCTGGAATCCACGCCGGCAGCGCCATGCTGTTCTCCGCCATCTCGATCGCCGGCGCCAGCAGCGACCAGAAACTGGCGGCGATCATGACCCCCGCGGCAAAACCGAGCATGCCGTCCAGAATGTGACGGTTGACCCTGACGAAAGCAAAAACCGTCCCGGCGCCCAGGGCGGTCAGAAACCAGGTGAAGAGCGTCCCCATCAGCGCCTGCAGGACAGGATTCAGGCTGGAAAACCACGCGACCATTGGCAATCCTCCTCAGAGCAGCAAGGGTGAGAGACCACGCCCCATTATACCCAAGATGAGAGAGCCTGCCATTTGGTACAGTGTAGGACAACTGCGAGCAGTTGTCCTACACAGCGCTTGACATCGCCCCAATCTGCGGTAGAATGTCCCCAACAAACACATAACGAAAGGCTGCGAACAGGAGTAGTAGGCCATCCCCTCAGCGAGCCGGGACTACCCGGTGGAAGCCCGGCAGCGGCGCCCCAGGGGAGCGCCAGCAAGGCCGAACTCGCCTGGGAGCTGCGCCGGTGAAATCAGCTAGCCGACGCCGACTGGCCCCCGTTAGCGGGCCCAAAGCGGAAGGCTTCCCCATCGGGGTCGCCTTCAACCAGGGTGGTACCGCGGAGACCCCTTCGTCCCTGAGACGAAGGGGATTTTTCGTAGCAGGAGAGGACAAAATGATAGACCCATACATCCCGCAGGAGATCGAATCTCGCTGGCAGGAGCGCTGGCAGGCCGACCAGCTCTATCGCTCGCTGATAGACCCCAGCCGCCCCAAGCTCTACTTCCTCAGCATGCTGCCCTACCCCTCCGGCGACCTGCACATCGGCCACTGGTACGTCTTTGCCCCCAGCGACGCGCGGGCACGCTATCTGCGCATGCGCGGCTTCAACGTCCTCTTCCCCATCGGCTTTGACGCCTTTGGCCTGCCCGCCGAAAACGCCGCTATCCGCCACGGCATCCACCCCCACACATGGACCCTCTCCAACATCGAGCGGATGCGCCGCCAGCTCAAGAGCATGGGCGCTATGTTCGACTGGGCGCGCGAGGCCATCTCCTGCCTGCCCGGCTATTACCGCTGGACGCAGTGGTTCTTCCTCAAGCTCTACGATATGGGCCTGGCCTACCGCCAAAAAGCACCGGTCGATTTCTGCCCGCGCTGCAACACCACCCTGGCCCGCGAACAGGTCTGGGGGGCAGACCGTCATTGCGAACGCTGCGGCACGCCCGTCATCAAAAAAGACCTCGAACAGTGGTTCTTCCGCCTCACCAACTATGCCGAGGAACTGCTCGATTTCTCCCAGATCGACTGGCCCGAGCGGGTGGTTGCCATGCAGACCAACTGGATCGGCCGCAGCGAGGGCGCCGACGTGACCTTCCGCACCGAACGCGGCGATGAGCTGGTCGTCTTTACCACCCGCCCCGACACGCTGTGGGGCGCCACCTTTATGGTGCTGGCCCCTGAGCATCCGCTGGTCGACGAACTGACCACACCGGAATACCGCCAGGCGGTGAAGGACTATCAGTACCAGGCCGCCCGCCAGAGCGAAATCGAGCGGATGTCGACCGAAAAGGAAAAGACCGGCGTCTTTATCGGCACCTATGCGATCAACCCCGTCAACGGCGAGCGCATCCCTATCTGGATCTCGGACTATGTGATGATGACCTACGGCACCGGGGCGATCATGGGCGTGCCGGCCCACGACGAGCGCGACTTTGCCTTCGCCCTCAAGTTCGGCCTGCCCATCATCCCCGTCATCGACCGCGTCGACGGCGTCGCCAGGTCCTGCGTCCGGCGCGAGACGGAGGACAGCCTGGCATCTGCGCTGTACCAATCAGGCATCCCCTTTGAAGAACGCAAAGGCGCGCTCCTGGTCACGCTGAAGGCCGATCAGGTCGACCGCTACGTCGAGCTGGCGCAGGCCCACCTCCGCCCCGGCGCCTGGATCGAGGTCGTCGGCGCGCGCTGGCTCTTTATCTTTGCCGACGCCGTCCTGCCCTTCGACGGCCTGGCCGCCGAACAGGCCATCCTGGCCCGCTGCCGCAAACTGGATCCGGCCACGCGCGAGCGGCGCACGGTGATGGAAATGCTCTGGGAACAGCCGTTCTACCGCGACGTGCTCTGCCACGCCGACTATGGCACGATGATCAATTCCGGTCCCTTCAGCGGCACGCCGGGCGAGGAGGCGGTGCAGCGGGTGACCGCCTGGCTGGAGGAGCAGGGCCTGGGCCGCTTTGCGGTCAACTATCGCCTGCATGACTGGCTCATCAGCCGCCAGCGCTACTGGGGCGCGCCCATCCCCATCATCTACTGCGACAGGTGCGGCACCGTGCCTGTCCCCTACGAGGACCTGCCCGTGCTGCTGCCGGAGGACGCCGAGTTCCTGCCCACCGGCGAAAGCCCGCTCAAGTACCACGAGGGCTTTCTGCACACGACATGCCCCCGCTGCGGCGGGCCAGCCACGCGGGAAACGGACACCATGGACACGTTCGTCTGCTCCTCGTGGTATCAGTACGCCTACCTCAGCCCCTACTACAAGGAAGGCGAGCCAGCCCACGCCGACTCGGTCCCCGTCGATCCGGAGGAGATGGCCTACTGGACGCCGGTCGACATCTACACTGGCGGCATCGAGCACGCGACGATGCACCTGATCTATACGCGCTTTTTCACCAAAGCCATGCGCGACATGGGCCTGGTCGATTTCGACGAGCCGATGCTCATGCTGCGCAACCAGGGCATCATCCTCGGCGAAGACACCGAAAAAATGTCCAAGAGCCGCGGCAATGTCATTGCCCCCGACGACCTGGTGGAACAGTACGGGGCGGACACCGTGCGCGGCTATCTGATGTTCGGCTGGCGCTGGGAACAGGGCGGACCGTGGGACTCGCACGGCATCGAGGGCGTCTACCGCTGGCTGCATCGCGTCTGGACGCTGGTGCTGGAGCCGGCCGAGCGGACGGGCGAGCCGGACGCGGCAGCACTGGCCAACCTGCGCCGCTGGACGCACAAGACCATCCGCCGCGCCACCGGTGACATGGAAGAGTTCGCCTTCAACACCTACATCGCCGCCCTGATGGAGTTCACCAACGCGCTGATCAAGGCCAAACAGACCCCTGTCTACGGCAGCGAGGTATGGGAGGAGGCCATCGCCACGCTGCTGTTGCTGCTGGCTCCCTGCTGCCCGCACATCGCCGAGGAGCTGTGGGCGCGCACCGGCCGCCCCTACAGCATCCACCTGCAGCCCTGGCCGACCTTCAACCCCGCACTGGCCGCCGAAGAGATCATCACGCTGGTGGTGCAGATCAACGGCAAAATGCGGGCGCGCATCGAGGCGCCGGCCGACATCAGCGAGGAAGCTGCCTGCCAGATGGCTCTGGCCGATGAAAACATCCAGCGCCACCTGCAGGGACAAACGCCGCGCAAGGTCATTTACGTCCCTGGACGGCTGGTCAACATGGTGGTCTAAAAAGAGACCTCGGAGGTCGGCGAGACCTCCGAGGTCTTGGTCACTCGATCGGCTCGTCGAAAATGTCCAAATCCTCGCCCGTATCGGGCAACGGCGTGCCTAGCAGCGAGGGCTTTTGCGGCGCCGCCCGCTGGATAGCCACCCCCTCGTAAAAGTCGATCGGCCCGTCCGATTCGGGGCTGTCACCCCGGTAGCCGGTACCGGCGGGGATGAGCTTGCCGATGATCACGTTCTCCTTCAGGCCATGCAGGTGATCCATCTGCCCCTCGATCGCGGCTTTGGCCAGAATCTTGATCGTGTGCTGGAACGAAGCCGCCGAGAGGAAACTCTCGGTCATCAAAGCGGCCTTGGTCACCCCCAGCAGAATGGCCCGCCCCTTGGCCGGTTGACCGCCTTCGGCGATCACCTTGCTGTTGATCTCTTGCAGCGCCAGGCGGTCAACCAGGTCGCCCGGCAGGAGCAGCGTATCGCCCGAGCTGATGACGACCATCTTGCCCAGCATCTTGCGGATGACGATCTCGAAATGCTTGTCGTTGATGTTGACACCCTGGGAGCGGTAGACCTTTTGGATCTCGGACAGGATGTAGAGGCGGGTCGCTTCCAGGCCCATCACCTGCAAAATGCGGTGGGGGTTCTTGGTGCCCTCATAGAGCTGCGTGCCAACCTTGACCAGTTCGCCTTCTGCGACCAGCAGGCGAGCAGCGGAGGGGATCTCGTAGGAACGCTCGTCGCGCCGCTCGTAGGCAACGCGCACGAGCAAGCCTTCGCGCCGCACGATGCCCTTGTGGCGGGCCAGGATCTGCCCCTCGTCATGCTCGGCGATCAGCGCGCCCGCTTCGACCAGGTCCCCATCCTCCACCTGAATGCTCCAACCGGCAGGGATGTCATAGCTATCCTCCATCGGCGTGGTCCTGACGATGTGGACGGTGCGCTGGCCGTCGGTGCGGCTGATATGGACGATGCCTTCGATGTCGGCGATCTCGGCCTCGCCCTTGGGGAACTTGCGCGCCTCGAACAGCTCTTCGACGCGGGGCAGGCCGCTGGTGATGTCGCCGCCGGCAGCCACGCCGCCGGTATGGAAGGTGCGCAGCGTCAACTGCGTGCCCGGCTCACCGATCGACTGGGCGGCGATGATGCCCACGGCCGTGCCGATGTGGACGAGCTTGCCGCGGGCCAGGTCGCGGCCATAGCAGAGCGTGCAGACGCCCCGCATCAGGCTGCACGTCATCGGCGAGCGCACGAAAATCTGGTCGACGCCAGCAGCATCGATCTGGAGAATGGCGTCCTCATCGATCTCTTGATTGCGGTCGACGATCACCTCGCCACTCTGAGGGCTGACTACCGGCGCAGCGGCGATGCGGCCGATCAGGCGCTCGCCGAACGCCTGTCCGCCGACATCCTCGTTGCGGCGTATCCAGATGCCGCTCTGCGTGCCGCAGTCGTGGGCGTTGACAATCATGTCCTGGGCCACATCGACCAGGCGGCGGGTCAGATAGCCCGCGTCGGCTGTGCGCAGAGCCGTATCGGCCAGGCCCTTGCGCGAACCGTGGGTGCTGATAAAGTACTCCAGCGCGGAGTGGCCCTCGCGCAGGTTGGAGATGATCGGCAGCGGGAAAATGCGCCCCGATGGGTCAGCCATCAGGCCGCGCATGCCCGCAAGCTGCGAGATAGGACCAAAGCCGCCCTTCGACGCGCCCGATTTGGCCATGATGGCCACGGGGCCGGTGGGGTCGAGCGCGGCGGCCACTTCGCGCGCTACGTCCTCGCGGGCGCGACTCCACAGGTCGATCGTGCGGGCATACTGCTCGTCCGCGGTCAGCAGGCCACGGCGGTACTGGCGCTCCACCTCCGCGACCCTGGCTGTGGCCTCTTCGATGATGTTCCGTTTCTTCTCGGGAATCGTCAGGTCGGCGATGGCGATGGTCACGCCGGAGCGGGTGGCAAAGTGAAAGCCCATGTTCTTGATCTGGTCGACCACCTCGGTCGTCGCCTCGTCGCCGATGCGCCGGTAGCACAGGCCCACCAGGTCCTGCAAGGCGCCCTTGTCCAGCGTCTGGTTGACAAAGCGCAGCTCGTCCGGCAGGATGCGGTTGAAGATACAGCGCCCGACCGTCGTCTCGACCGGTGTTGCCCCCGGACGAGGCTCTTCGTAGACCTGGGCGACCTTGATGCGGGCGTGCAGGTCCACGTGGCCCAGACGGTAGGCCATTTCGACCTCATTGAGGTCGACAAAGACCTTGCCATCGCCGCGCTGGGGGCGGCTGGGCTCCATCGTCAGGTAGTAGATGCCCAGGCACATATCCTTGGTTGGCCCGACGATGGGCTCGCCGGAGGAGGGCTTGAGCAGGTTGCGCGGGGCCAGCATCAGCATCCGCGCCTCCTCGACCGCCTTCTGCGAGAGAGGAATGTGCACGGCCATCTGATCGCCGTCAAAGTCGGCGTTGAAGGCGGAGCAGACGAGGGGATGGATCTGGATCGCCTTGCCCTCCACCAGCACCGGCTCAAAGGCCTGGATCCCCAGGCGGTGCAGGGTCGGCGCGCGGTTGAGCAGCACCGGGCGGTCATGGATGACCTCTTCCAGCACTTCCCACACCTCAGGCCGTTGGCGCTCGATGATGCGCTTGGCGGCCTTGACGTTGCTGGCATAGTTGTACTCGACCAGCTTGCTGATGACAAAGGGGCGGTAGAGCTCCAGCGCCATCTCCTTGGGCAGGCCGCACTGGTGGAGCTTGAGCTTGGGGCCGATGACGATGACCGAACGGCCCGAATAGTCGACGCGCTTGCCGAGCAGGTTGCGGCGGAAGCGGCCCTTCTTGCCCTTGAGCATATCGCTTAGCGACTTGAGCTGGCGGCGGCCACGGCGAGAGAGCGCCTTGCCGCGCTGGCTGTTGTCGATCAGGCTGTCCACCGCCTCCTGCAGCATGCGCTTTTCGTTGCGCACGATCACCTCAGGCGCCCCCAGTTCGACCAGGCGCTTGAGGCGGTTGTTGCGGTTGATCACCCGCCGGTAGAGGTCGTTCAGGTCCGACGTGGCAAAGCGCCCGCCGTCGAGCTGCACCATCGGCCGCAGGTCAGGCGGGATGACCGGCAGGACGGTGAGGATCATCCATTCGGGGCGGTTGTTGCTCTTGCGCAGCGCCTCGACCACCTGCAGGCGGCGGGTGGCCTTTTTGCGGCGCTGCTTGGAGCGGTCGTTGCGCACCTCATCCCACAGCTCCTGCGCCATCTTGTCCAGGTCCATGCGGCGGAGGATCTCGTAGAACGCCTCGGCGCCCATGCCAGCGCGAAAGACCTGGCCCCACTTGCTCTTGAGTTCGCGCAGGCGATGCTCGGAGAGGAACTGCATCTGGGCCAGGTTCATCAGCTCGTCGCGGTCCTGGTTGAGCCGCGCCTCGATGTCGGCCAGGTCGAGGGCGAGCTGCTCGCGGATGCGCTCGATCTCGCTTTCCGTCGCCTCCTGCCACTGTTGCAGGTCGGCCTCGATCGACGCGCTGGCTGCCTTTTCTTCGGCGTTGAGGCGGTCCTGCAGGACTTCCAGTTCCTCCTGCACGACCCTGTTGAGCAGGGCGAGGTGCTCGCGGCCGACGGTCTGGCCTTTTTCGACGATGACCGTGCCGGTGGGTTTGAAGACGATGGGGGCGCGCACAGCCGAACCCTGGCGCTCTTCCAGGCGGCTGCGCAGGCTCTGCAACTCTTTCATCAGCGCCTCGGTCTCTTTGTCCAGGCGCTCTTCGAACTGGGCGTGAATGGCGGCCAGGCTGTCCTCGGCCCGCCGGCGTTCCTCGGCCAGGCGCGCTTCCAGGGCTTCGATTGCCTCGCGGGCGACGCCTTCCCGCTCTCCTTTGCTCTGCTCGAACTCCTCGGTCAGCCGCTTCAGCGCCCGCTGACGGGCTTCTTCGTCAACGAAGGTGATGATGTGCTGGGCAAAATAGAGCACGCGGTCCAACTGGCGGCGGGTGATGTCGAGCAAAATGCCGAGGAAACTGGGGGTACGGCGGGTGTACCAGATGTGGGCGACGGGCGCGGCCAGTTCGATGTGGCCCATGCGCTCGCGCCGCACGGAAGCGCGCGTCACTTCGACGCCGCACTTGTCGCAGATGATGCCGCGGTAGCGGACGTTCTTGTACTTGCCGCAATAGCACTGCCAGTCCTTGGTCGGGCCAAAGATCGCCTCGCAGAACAGCCCATCTTTTTCGGGGCGCAGGCGGCGGTAGTTGATCGTCTCCGGCTTGGTGACCTCGCCATAGGACCAACTGCGGATCTCGTCGGGGGAAGCCAGGCTGATGCGCAGCGAGACAAAGTTTTGAAACTCGGCCGAATCATCCAGATATTGCATGAATCCTCCGTTCGTCTGCGTGCGCCAGGAAAGACAAACAAAGCGCGAGTTCAGGCCTCGGCGCTTTTTTCTTCCAGCGGTTTCGTACTCATCGGAGGGAAAATTATAACCGCTTCATCTTTTTTTGTCAAGCGTAGCTGACCTCGCCTCGGGTGTTCGAAGCAAAAGGATAGAGCGCCCCGCCCGCCCTGCTCCCCCCGGGTCTGTGACCCCGCGGCCCCCCACTGGCGGGGGTCACAGACCCCCGCCGAGCAGGATCATGGGCCTGGGTCAGGTCAGCACCTCTCTGGCGGAGGGCTTTGACCCGAACGGCGAAGGAGGGTGTCGCTTCAATTTGCAGGTTGTGACGTTGTGGAGATAGCGCTCTTGATCCATCCACTGTCCTGCAGATAAAGGACATCTACAGGGCAAGCCCCCTTACGTCGAAGCGAGCGCACAAGCCGGACGGCTGCCGGCAGGCGCTCGTTTCGACGTTGGCAGCGGGGTTGTAGGTGTAGGTGCTGGGGGTGGGAGGAGTGCCACCGCCATTGTAGACGACATAGTTGGCGCCGTAGCCCACCAGCGAAACGCCACGGCTGCGCTGCTCAAAAAGGCGGGTTAGAGAGGGGAAACATCGAGCAGAGCCGCCAGTTCGGCCAGTCCTGTCTCGACATCGGTGAAGGTTATGGTGTGCATGCCCAGCGCCGCTGCGCCGTCGGTGTTGCGGAGCAAGTCGTCGACCAGCACGGCCTGCTGAGGAGAAACGCCCAGCCGGTCCAGCACCAGGCGATAGATGGCCGGGTCAGGCTTGGCCAGCCCCACCTCCGCCGAGTTGACATAGAGATCGAACTCGGCCCGCGGGTCAAAGCCGTGGCGCCTGGCGACATGCCCGGCATGGCCAGGGAAGGCGTTGGTCAGCATGGCCACGGTATACCGCGGACGCAGCGCGCGCACGGCAGCGACGACGCGGGGTTCCAGATACTCGTCGGCATAGAACGCCTGATAGAAAGCGCTCACGGCAGCCAGGTCGGGCAGGCGCAGGCGGCGCGCCACGTGCGCGTCGAACGCCTCCGCGCTGATCGTGCCGGTTTCGAGCTGTTTCCACTCCGGCCCCCACAGGACCCGTTCCAGTTCACCCGCTTGCAGCCCCAGGCGCGCCTCCCATTCGTGTACGCGCTCCATAAAAGCCAGCGGCGAGAGAACGCCGCCCCAGTCAAAAATAACGGCGCGGATAGCCACAGGGGGAGCGGTGGGTGGCACCGGCGGCAGCGACAGGCCCGCCGCGGTCAGCGCGCGGCGCAGGTGCGGCACGCCGCGAAAGTGGACACCGACCATGCCCAACTGGCGCGCTGCTTCGACGTTGACGCGCGTGTCGTCGATAAAGACCGCCTCCTCCGGCGCAACCCCCAGCCGTTCCAGCGCGCGGCGATAGATGGTCGGGTCGGGCTTGAGCACACCTTCCAGTGCCGAGACGACGATGAGGTCGAAGAGGCCATCCAGGCCCAGTTTCGCCAGCAGAGCCGGCAGGGCAGCGGTGTGGTTGCTCACCAGGGCCACGAGCAGCCCCTGCTGACGCATAGAGCGCAGCAGCTCGACCAGCGCTTCGTCCAGGCGGTCGCCGGCCCAAAAATCGCGCTTCAGAACGGCAACGTCCGTCTCGTCCAGCTTCAACTGCTGGCCTACTTCAGCCCAAACGTCATCCAGGGTTGCCTCGCCCTGCTGGGCCCGTTGCCAGGCGGGGCCGCCAAAGACCATGTCAGCAAGGGCACCGGGCGGGAGGTTCAGGCGGCGCTCCCAGGCCATTCGCGGGCGGATGTCGACCGTGCGCATCAGCACGGCGCCCCAGTCGATGAGCAGCGCACGGATCATGACGCCTCCGCGAAGAGGTCGAGCAGCTCGGAAAAGCGGCTCAGGGTGACCACCCGCGCCGGGTCGAGGAGGGGGGCGTGCTCCCAGGACCAGGGGTGGGCGTAGGGGATGTAGACGGCGCGCAGGCCGGCGGCCAGAGCGGGGTTGATGTCGGAGCGCGGACTGTTGCCCACCATCCACGTCCGCCCGGCGTCCAGACCGTAGCGGGCCAGCAGGTCGCGCAGCACATCGGCGTCTTTTTCGGCGACGATGTGGACCGCCTCGAAATAAGGGGCCAGGCCAGAGCGGTCGATCTTGGACTGCTGCGACGGAGGGTGGCCTTTGGTCAGCAGGAAGAGGCGGCAATGGCGGTGGAGGCGGGGAAGCGTCTCGGCGACGCCTTCGAGCAGGATGATGGGGTAGTCGATAACGCGGCGGGCGATGGCCTCCACTTCGGCGGCGACGGAGGCATCAGGCAGCCGGCCGTGCATCTGGCAGAGGCGCCGGTAGGCGATGAGCATGCTGTTGACAAACTCGAGGGGGGCGTAACCGACCAGCGGGATGCGCTCTCGCTCCACCTGCTCAAAGAGGCGACGCGCCTGATCCTCGTCAAAGCCCTCGCCGGCCATCCGCCGGACAAAGGCATCGGTGGCTTCCTCGTAAAAGATGTTGTTTTCCCAGAGCGTGTCGTCGGCGTCCAGGATCAGAGTGATGGGTTCCATAGGGCAGTTATTATACCGCGAGGGGGGCAGGGAGACAAGGGGACAAGGAGACCGCTCTTGGAGAATCTCTCCCTCTCCTTGTCTCCTTGACCAACGGCGCGGGCCGAGGTACAATAGGGGCCAGGTGTGCGATGCCGATCTATGAGTACCGCTGCAACCAGTGTGGCGCATCCTTCGACGCCCTGCGCTCGATGGCGCAGGCCGATGCGCCTGTTGCCTGTCCCAAGTGCAGCAGCCTGGACACACGGCGCCTGATTTCGCTTTTTGCAGCCATCGGCAGCACAGGCGTCATCGCCGGGGCGGGTTCTTCCTGTTCCTCCTGCTCCGCCCCCTCCTGCACCGGTTGCTCGTCCAGGCGATAAGCGCCCACGACCCTCTGCAGGGTCGTGGGCAACCGCTCGTCACCGCCGGGAAAGGCAGCGCCCAAGAGGGGAGCATCGTTCTCTGGCTGAAAAAGGCCAGCCTCTGAATCGTCTCTCCCCTAGGCGCGCTGGGCAAGCTGGCGATCCAGCATGACCAACGCCTGTCCCTTTTCCCCGACCATCTTGAGCATTTCCAGAATCGCCGTGACGTGGGCCTCTTCCTCGACCTGCTCGTCGATGAACCAGGTCAAAAAGCTCTGGCTGGCATAGTCCTTCTCAGCCATGGCCAGCGCATAGAGGTCGTTGATCCGCCCGGTGATGAACTGCTCATGGGCGAGGGTCTGGGCAAAGACATCTTGAGGCGATTCGAACTCGACGGGGGGCTGCTCCAGGGCCTGGAGAACAACCCGCCCGCCGCGCTCGTTGATGTACTTGTAAAAGCGCATGGCATGCCCCAACTCCTCCTGGGCCTGGAGCTTCATCCAGTGGGCAAACCCCGGCAGGTTCTGATTCTCGCAGTAGGCGGCCATGGCCAGGTAGATGTAGGCCGAGCCCAGCTCATGCCGCATGTGCTCGTTCAGCGCATCTTGCATTTTCTTACTCAACATGTTTCTTCCCCTTCTTCTGACGGATTTTCATCTCCCCGCGCCAGCCAGGTCGACGCCTGGCAGCGGGGACAGATGCCAAAAAGATTGACGCTGTAAACAGTAATCTGGTAACCCGTGCGCTGTGCCACGACACGAGGCAGCTCTGCCAGCTCATCCGCTTCGAGGTCGACGATTTCTTTGCAGCGGAGGCAAAGCAGGTGTGGATGTGGATAGGGAGTCGCCCCGTCATAGCGGCTGCCCTCGTCGCCGAGATTGATCTCGAATACAGCACCGATGTCCTTGAGCAGGGCGACGGTGCTATAGACCGTCGCCAGGCTGATCATCGGCAAGTCCGGCCGAATCCGCTCATAGACCTGCTGCACGGTGGGATGACCGCTGTCGGTCAGCAACGCTCGCAGCACCGCCATGCGCTGCGGGGTGAGTCGGCATCCCCGCGCCCGCAGTTCGTCTGCCCATTGCTCCAGGCGAGCCTGAATGTCTGCCATCGCCCTCTCTCTGCCCAACACTGCATTATCAGATAATAACTATTCCTAACTAGAAATTATAACACAAAAGAGGGTTTTGTCAAGAGCTTCTCGCCCCTAACTGGGTGCACCCAGCGGGCCAAAGCCCCAGCCGCGCACCTCCTCCTCCCAGCGCGCCAGGGGAAAGGCAGGGTTGAGCAGACTGTCGCTCAGACGGTCGGCCCAGTCGGCAGAAGGACGAAACGGCGGCGTGAGCATAGCGGCGAAGAAATCGGTCTCCATCAGATACACACGATAATACCACAGCTCGTAATAGCAATAGCGCCGCGCTTCAATGTAGAGAAAAGTCAACACCAAGAGCAGCACCAGCACCAAAGTGCGGGTTCTGTGCCGAGCTGAAGACAAAAGTCAGCGCGGCAGCGGTGGTGATGACGGCCCACTTGGTCGTGGCGTCCAGGCGGGTGCGCCAGGTGTTGGTGCGAAGGACACAAAGGACACGAAGGTTGAACCCATCAAGGCTGTTTTTGTACCCTTTGTGTACTTGGTGGTGAGCAGTTACCCGATATGTAAGAAAAGGCAACTGCTCAGCCAGAGACCCTAAAGGTCAAAGTTGTCCGCGGACACTGACTTTCTGGCGATCCGGTCATACTTTCTGTCCGAACAAAGACCTTCAGGGTCTTGCGCCAGGGTAGGCTGAGTAGACGCCTCGCCGCAGCGCGCGGCGGCGTCGGCGAGCATCAGGCGGCACACCTCGGCCTGATCGCGCGCGTCTTGCAGGGCGTGATGGCTCAGCATGCGCCCCTCCAGGTAGCGGCGGGCGACGTGGCGCATCGATGTCTCGGCCCAGGATGTGCCCCACAGGGCCATGTAAAAGCTCTTCAGGTCCAGCGCCGCATGGCCGAAGGGGTTGTGCCCCAGATAGCGGTGGAAGTAGTCGTTGACAAACATCCAGTCGAAAGGCGCGTTGAAAGCGACAAAGACGGGGTGGTGCCCTTCTGGCACGACCTCCGCCAGCCAGCTCTCGAAACGGGCCATCGCCTCGGCGGGATGAACGCCGCGCTGCGCCAGCTCTTCCAGCAGCAGTCCGCTGACGGTCAGGGCTTCTTTCAGTGAGTTGCCGTTCTGCGGCTGGATCTCGACATAGAAAGCCTGCTCTGGGTCAGAGACCAGGCAGGCGCCAATCGAGAGCAGCGAGTATTGGCTGGGGTTGGGGCCCGACGTCTCGACATCGACAGAAATCAAGATTTCGGGGGAGTCATCGCCGTACTGCATCACAACTTGTGCTCCTGCATCAATTCGAGGATGGCCTGGTTCTCCGGCACATGTTCGGTAAACGAGCGCCGCAGCACCGGGTCAACGATGCGCCTGGCCCGCGCCTGCAACTGCCTGTGCGCCTCGTCCAGCAGCCGCGCCGCCCGCTCCGCCTCGCCGCTGGCCTGCAAGACGCGGATGGCTGAGAGGTAGAGGCGAGACGGTGAATCAAGCTGGGTCAGCCCGTGCTGTTGGAGGTGCTGGATCACCTCTTCGATGTAATCCATCGCCACCGCCAGGTCGCCTTGCTCCAGGGCGATGCGGGCCAGGCCGGCCATGTTCTCGACGCTGGCGGCCTGCTGTCCCTGCTCACGAGAGCGGGCGAGCGCCGCCTGGTAGGCAGCCTGGGCGCTGTTCAGCTTGCCTCTCCTTTCCAGGACCAGCGCCAGGGCCGTGAGGATTTGCAGCTCATCGCGCCGCGCGCCGAGGGCCCGCAGCAGCACCAGCGCCTGTTCCAGATGAGCCTCGGCAGCGTCGAGCCGGCCAAGCCCGGCCAGGGCGTTCCCCAGGTCGCCCAGGGCCACCGCTTCGCCGCGGCGGTCACTGACCGCGCGGCGCAGGGCCAGAGCCTTTTCGAAGCAGGCCTGCGCCGCCTCATAGTCGCCGCACTGCAAATAGACGGTCCCCAGCCCGCTCAGGCTCCAGGCTTCGGAGCGGCGTTCGCCCACCAGGCGGAAGAGGTCAAGCGCCTGCTGATGATAGTCGAAAGCGGTCGTGTACTCGCCCTGGTCGCTCATCACGTTACCCAACTGGGTCAGGCTGATGGCCTCTCCCCGCAGGTCGCCGAGGGCGCGGCGGATCTCGAGGGCCTTTTTGTAGCAAGCCTGGGCCTGGTCGAGCTGGCCCAGCGTGCGGTAGATGACGCCCATCGTTGTCACGTTGGTGGCTTCGCTGACGGCGTTGTCGGCGCGGCGTGCTTCTTCTGCTGCCTGCTGTGCTGCTTCCAGCGCGACGGTGTAGCGCCCCTGACGCCAGGCCGTGGCGGCGATCTGTTGCAGGGCGATGGCCGCGGCGTCGCCATCCCCCTGTCGGCGCGCCGCGGCCAGCCCTGTCTCCGCCGCCATGAGAGCAGCGGCATAGTCGCCCTGGCTGGCATGCCAGTAGGCCAGCCGGTTGTAGACCGCTGCCCGCTTGCTGTCCTCCGTTGCACTTTCGATCAGCCGTTGCAGCTCTTCCAGGTCGGCTCGCTGCCGGGAGCGGTCGCCCATCAGGTCATGGACGCGCTCTCGTTCCAGCAGCAGTTCAAAGCGCTCTGCCGGGTCGCTGGTGAGGGCCAGCGCTTTGCTGAAATAGTCGGCTGCCATCTCGTTGGCATAGCTCCGCGCTGCCTGACGGCCGGCCAGGGCAAAATAGCGCCGCTGCCTGTCGTAATCCTCGGTGTGTTCGTAGTGATAGGCGAGCAGGTCGTAGGGCGGTTCGGCGCTTTGGAGCTTGTTTTCCTCATACCACAAGGCGATAGCGGTATGGAACTGGGCAAGGGGTCCCTTCAGCAGGTTGTTGTGAACCGTGTCGCGCAACAGGACGTGGCGGAAGGTGTACTCGCGCCCGCCGCTGCCAAACTCTGGCTGGATCAGCCCTGCTTCCTCCAGCGTGTTCAGGCAGCGGTCAAGGCGCTCGCGGACGATGCCGAACTTTCCCGTCGTGGCGGCCAGCAGGTCGTAGGGGAAGCGCCGGCCGATGCAGGCGGCCACCTGCAGCACGCGCCTGGCCTCGCTGTCCAACTGGTCGATGCGGGCCTGGAGGATGCCCTGCAATGTGTGGGGAATGGCCACTTCGGTCCAGGCGGGGGTCAGCTTCCAGAGGCCATCCTCCCCACGCACCAGGATTTCGCGGTCGATCATCGAACGGACGATCTCTTCGACAAAGAGCGGGTTGCCCTCCGTGCGCCGCAGCACCAGGTCGAGCACCTGGGGCGGCACACGCTCTGTCCCCAGGAGATGGGCTACCATTTGTTGGGTGACGGCCGATGGGAGAGGGCGCAGCCAGATTTCGGTGTAGACGGCGCTATAGTCGCGGCTGGAGCGCTCCCGCAGCGGCCAGGCTGGACGGTCGGCTTCCGGGCGGTAAACGCCGATGACCAGCAGGGGCATCTCCTGGGTCAGCGACAGCATGCGCTCCAGCAATTCAGCCGAGGCCAAATCGACCCAATGGAGGTTCTCGAAAACCAGCACCACGGGGGTCCTCTGGGCCAGCACGGCAAGCCACTCGCGCAGCGCCTGCGTCATCTGCCATTTGAGGCTCTCTCCCTCCAGCCGCTCCAGCCACTCGGATGCTTCCTGGGGCAGCGGCACGCCCATCAGCCGTCCCAGGTAAGGATAGACTTTGCCCAGGCGGTCCGGCATCAGCGCGCTCAGGTAACCGTGAAGCTGCTCGCCGGCCTGCAGGGGCTCTGACTGGCCGCTGATGCCGATAGCGTTGAGCAGGAGGGTGCGGAAGCAGCCATAGCGGAGCGATTCGCCTGTTTCGAGAGCGCTGCCCTCCAGCCAGGTGACGGGCATCTCCTCTTTGCGCAGGCGGGCCTCATGCAGCAGGCGCGACTTGCCCATGCCGGCATCGCCGATGATCGAGACGATCCCCCCCCTGCCGGTCGACAGCGCGGCGATGGCCTGCTGCAACAGCGCCAGCTCGGCGTCGCGCCCCATCAGCGGCAGGCGCTGCGCTTCTCCTCGCCAGGCGGGGGCCGCCTCAGCGCGGCTGCCCAGCAGTTCGTATGCCTGAACCCGATCGTCCCAGCCCTGCAGTTGGGAGAGGGTGAGCGGACGGAACGAAAAAGCCTGCCAGGTCAGGCGGGCCAGTTCCTCGCTGACCAGCGTCTGCCCCGGCAGGCTGGCGCCCTCCAGGCGGTTGGCCAGATTGACCGAGGTGCCGATGACAGTGTATTCTCGCTGCCCTCGTCCCCCGATCCAGGCAGCGACGACCTGTCCGCAGGCCATGCCGATGTGCAGGGCGACCTGGGGGATACCCAGGTCGAGGCGCAGTTTGCCCATGCGCTCTTCCATTGCCAGCGCGGTGCGCAGCGCCCGTTCCGGGTCATCTTCGTGGGCGGTCGGCGCGCCAAAGACAGCCATCAGCCCGTCGCCAGTGTACTTGTCGATGTGTCCGCCTTGTTCGAGCACGGCTTCGGTCATTTGTTCCAGACACAGGTTGACCAGTTTGGTTGCCTCTTCGGCGTCCAACTGCTCCGAGAGACGGGTAAAGCCAGCGATGTCAGCAAAGAGCACAACGACAAAGCGGCGCTCGCCGCTGAGCGGCGAGTGCCCGCTTTCCGGCAGTGCATCGGCCAGGTTGGCGCCGCACGCGCCGCAGAAGGAGAAGCCGGGGGGATTCTCGAAACTGCAATGTGGGCAGAGGCGGGGTAGCGGTGCCCCGCAATGCCCGCAAAAAACAAAGTGATCTGGGCTTTCGCTCTTGCACGATGGACAGCGCATGCCTCTCACTCCAGGCAACGGTTTTGCGGCAAGCCGCTCCTGTGCTACAATGGGCAGCGATGCGGGCTATCATGGTCCCCGATGCCCCAGTATAACGCAGGCTGGGGAGGAAGTCAAAGGGCCCTCGCACCAGAAGGATGGCGGAATGACGAGGGAATCCGCTCTCAAAGGCGACCCGCTGCCCTGGCTGTTGGCCGCTGACGCGGAGCAGCCTGCCGTGCGCTTCTTTGCCCTGCGCGACCTGCTGGGCCAGGCAAAGGACGATGAGGAGCTCCGCCAGGCGCAGCGAGCGGTG
>Ga0209162_1000456_pt1 | contig 44790 bp, 43 predicted proteins | sample YNPNPMetaG_FD_187121 | JGI IMG/M metagenome (GOLD analysis project Ga0209162, IMG submission 187121) | Anoxygenic and chlorotrophic microbial mat microbial communities from Yellowstone National Park, USA - YNP NP MetaG (SPAdes) (version 2) ...
GTGATGATGGGGTGGCATTGTATCGGCTTTCGGGAAGTACCAGCCAGAGCCTGTCCTCTGGGCGCAAACGTGGCAGTCGGTTTTGAACTGCTGGAGGCTTCTCATGCGTATCCTGATCGTCGTCATCATCGTCCTGCTCATTTCCGTGGCCTTTGCCGGCGTGTGTTTACTGTGTAGCGGCGGTTTTGCTTATCTGTGGCTCCAGACGGCCAGCACGCCGCAGGTGCTACGGCCCACAGTGGAGCTGCAGCCCAGGCCCCCGACGGAGCTACCCCGGCTCACGCCGACCCGGCCGGCCTCCTCGGTGCCCCCCGTCTCCCCGCCGGCTACGCCCGTGGTCGCCAACCCCGGCCCGGCCGGCGAGACCGAACGCCTCCTCTGGCAGACCAACCTTCCGCCGCGTGACCTTTATGACCTGGCGGTCCGCTACAAGGGGGTGTCCGGCTCCCTCAAGCGGGTTGTCAATGATACTACACCCCAGTGGCAGGTGGGTGACCGGACCACGTTCTGGGTGCTATATCATAACCCCGACCGCTACGGCCAGGTCCAGGCCACCCTGCGCTACATCTCGCCCCATATCTGTGCCTGGGTCGAGGATGGTCAGGAAGTGGATGAGGACGACCTGAAGGCGACTGTTGACCTCTTTGAGGCCAGGATCTATCACACTAACCGGAATTTCTTTGGCAGCGAATGGACCCCCGGGGTGGATAATGACCCTCACCTCCATATCCTTAACGCCTCTATCCCGGGCATCGGCGGCTACTATTGGTCAGCCGACGAATACCCGCGCGCTGTGTTTCCCTATTCCAATGAGCGTGAGATGTTTCATTGTAACCTGGGCAGTGCCGGGCCGGGTGAGGATTATTATAACGCTACCCTGGCCCACGAGTTCCAGCATATGATCCACTGGCATAACGACTCTAACGAGGACGGTTGGGTCAACGAGGGTTTTTCCGAGCTGGCGGCGTATCTCAACGGCTTTCCGCCGGGCAGCGAGTTCTATTTCCTGCTCCAGCCGGACACCCAGCTCAATACCTGGAGTGACCCGGAGGTGGCCGGCCCCCACTATGGTGCATCTTACCTGTTCATGGTCTATTTCCTGGAACGCTTTGGCGCTCAGACCACCCAGGCCCTGGTGGCCGAAAAGCAGAACGGCATCGCCGGTTTTAACGCCGTGCTTAAACCCCTGGGGCTGACCTTTGACGACCTCTTTGCTGATTGGGTTATCGCCAACTATCTGGATGATCCGAATCTGGCGGATGGGCGCTACGGCTACAAGAAGCTGGACATCGAACACATCAAGGTGAGCCACCATTCTAAATATCCGGTGCACGAGAGTGCCCAGGTAAACCAATATGGCACGAATTATATCGAGTTGACCGGCCAGGGCCAGGTGACCATCTCCTTCCGGGGCCAGACTACCGTGCCGGTCGTGGGCGGGCCGGCCCATAGCGGCCAATACATCTGGTGGAGCAATCGCGGCGACTCTTCGGATGCTACCCTGACTCGCGCCTTTGACCTGCGCGGCCTGAGCAAGGCCACCTTGAACTTTTGGGCCTGGTATGATATTGAGGAGAATTGGGACTTTGCCTATGTCGCCATCTCGTCGGATGGCGGGCAGGGCTGGAAGATCCTGCGCGGCCCCTCAACTACCGACGTCAATCCTCTGGGCTTGAGCTACGGCTGGGGCTATACCGGCAAGAGCGGTGGTGGCAAAAAACCTCGCTGGATCGAGGAGCGGATTGACCTGACCCCATATGTCGGGCAGCAGGTACTTATCCGTTTTGAGTATATTACCGACGATGCCCTGAATTATCCTGGCCTCCTCCTGGACGACATCCGTATCCCGGAACTGGGGTACTCTCACGATGCCGAGAGCGGCGACGATGGTTGGCAGGCGGCCGGGTTCGTTCGCCTGGTCAACGCCCTGCCGCAACGTTATATCGTCCAGGTCGTTGAGAAGGGACCGGGCGGGACAAGGGTTCGGCGCATGGAGCTGGACGCGGCCCAGCAGGGGCGGATGACGGTAAACCTGAGCGGCCAGACGGTGACGCTGGTAGTCTCTGGGGCCATGCCGTTCACCACCGAGCCGGCGCAGTACGAATACGCCGTGAAGCCGGCTCCATGAGCGCTTTTCAGCCCCGGATCACCGCACTTCTCGACGCGCGCGGCATCCCCTACCGCGTGCTGCCCCACAGCGAGCCGGTCTACACCGTGGAGGCGACCGCCCGGCAGCGTGGCGTGGTCAAGATGAGCTGTATCCTGTTTCGATGAGGATGAGCAATGCGTGTGGCGCTGACGCGCGCGGTCAGCCCCAACATTGGACGATGCGAGCTGACGCACCTGGCCCGACAGCCCATTGATGTGGAGGTGGCCCGGCTGCAACACGCCCGATACGAGGCTTGTCTGGCGGAGTTGGGTTGCCAGGTACAGCGCTTGCCGGCCGCGCCAGATCTGCCGGACTCGGTCTTTGTGGAGGACACGGCGGTGGTGCTGGACGAACTGGCGATCATCACCCGACCGGGCGCCGAGTCGCGCCGGCCCGAGACGGCCGCCGTCGCCCAGGCGCTTCAGCCATATCGCCGCCTGGCTCACATCGTGGCGCCGGCTACCCTGGACGGGGGCGATGTGCTCTGTGTGGGCCGGCAGGTCTTTGTCGGGCTGTCGCCGCGAACCAACCCGGCTGGCATCGCGCAACTGCAAGACCTGTTAGAGCCTTGGGGTTACACCGTGAAGAGCGTGCCAGTGAGGGGCTGCCTGCATCTGAAATCAGCCGCCACGCTGGTGGCCACCGATACGATACTGATCAATCGGGCCTGGGTAGACGCCCAGGCTTTCGGACCGCTGGAACTGATTGACGTGGACCCGACAGAACCGTTCGGCGGCAACGCTCTCCTGGTCGGCGAGACAGTCGTCTACCCGACGGCCTATCCCGCCACCCGGCGGCGGCTGGAAGGACGAGGTATCCCGGTCCGGGTAGTGGATGTCTCGGAACTCGCCAAGGCCGAAGGCGGCGTGACGTGCTGTAGTCTGCTCGCCAGGCAGTGAGAGGTGGCAGCTTTTTCATTCAGCTCCGCCCGGCACTCCACGCCGTAGGGTGGTGCTGCCGCGCCGCCAGCAGCGCCGCGAAATCCGCCAGATACCGGTCCGCCACGATGTCCCACGTGTAATGAGCCTGCACCCAGGCCCGCGCGCGCTGACCCACCGGCTCCAGCACCGTCGGGTCGGCGGCCAACGCCCGCAATCGGGCAGCGAACTCTGCCCGCGTGTCGGCCAGGAAGCCAGTCACGCCGTCCTGGATCATGTAGCGTCTGGCCCCGGCGTTGAAGGCCAGCACTGGCGTCGCGCAGGCCATCATCTCCAGCACCACCAACCCCCACGGGTAATACTGGCGGGTGAATAGCCCCAGGTCCATCGCGGCATAGACGCCCGGCAAATCAGCCAGGGGCACGTGGCCCAAGAAGTGGACTCGCTCGCCCAGGGCGGCCCGTGCCCGGCGCGCCAGGGCCGGCCTGACCCGGCCCAACACGTGGAGGCGCAGACCCCCTCCCCCTGGCAGGGGGAGGGCCGGGGTGGGGGTTATCTCCCGCACGATCTCCATCGCCACCGGCAGGTCCAGCGGTGCGCAGAGCAGGTTGAAATCGCCGGGGCGGATGTCATATCGAATGCGACTCTCTTCCAGGGAGCCGACAAAGCCGGGCATATCCACGCCAGCGCCCATCGGCAGGGCATCGAAGCCATAGTCCCGGCGCAGGTACTCTCGCTCAGCCTCGGAGAGAACGTAGATGCGGTCCATGGCGCGCATGGCTCGCATCTCGAACGGACGCATGAAGGTGAGCCACATACCACGCCAGAGCGCCCGGCGCAGCGTGGTCCGCACCGACCGGGTGATGGCGTAATCGGAGTAATACCAGATCTCCGGGGCCGCCTCGTTGCAGGTCCAGGTGACGACCGGCGCATCGGGCCGGGCTTTATCTACCAACGTCGCGTGCCAATATGACGGGTAGTTGTGAAAGTTCACCAGGTCATATTCGTGAAAGGGGAAACTCCGCAGGACACGCCGCATAGACCAAAAGCCCTTGAAGATGGGCACGGTGGGCCGGGGCATACCCGTCTCGATGACCGGCACCCCCAGCCGGGCATAGTGGTCCGCGTACCACAGGGCGCCGTCCAGGATGGCGGTCACGATGGTCACGGCGTGCCCGCGCGCCACGTAGCGTTCTGTCAGGCGGGCGATCTGGTTCTCCGCCCCGCCCTCGCGTTGGATGGCCCGGTGGACGATGAGGATCTTCATGGCTCTATTGTAACCGCCTATCCTCCCGCAGGCTTCGCCGGGAGCTCAGCCGAACGGTTGGGGCGCAATCTCCGCCTGGTAGTGCGCCGCAAAGGGCGGCTCGTCCTCTTGCCAGTCACTTTCTAACCTGCGAGAGGGTAGCCAGGTAATTTGTGCTCCTCGGCGGTCTGCGACCGCCGAGCGCGAAGCGGCGGCAACATTTTCCATGTACTGAGTCCGGCGGGGACGACCGCCGGGGCTGCTCTCACCCTTTCTCCGCGATAAGCAGGAACCCGGTGCCCCAGGGTAACCCGACGTGACGCAAGAGGGCCGCCTCCACCCGGCCCACCAGCGACAGGACGGCGTTCATCAGCGGCGAGGCCGGCTCCATCTCCACCTGGTAGGCATCCTCGTCGGTATCCGGTGTGGCCAGTCGGGGTGCTTTGCCGGTGACACGCCGCAGGAGGATGAGGGAAGCGGCCAGGGGGAACAGGAAAAAGTTGTTGTAGCCGGCCCGGCGCACCCGGAAGCCGTGAGTCGCCAGCTTGCGCTGCAATTCCCCCAGCGTATAACGGCGATAGTGGTGATTCACCTCGTCGTTCTGGCTCCACAGGAACATAAAGGCCGGGCCAGTAAGGACCAGCAGGCCGCCGGGCCGGACCACCCGGGCACACTCGCTCAGGATGGCCGCCTCGTCCTGGACGTGCTCGATGGTGTCCAGGGCGGCCACCAGGTCAAACGCGCCATCCGGGAAGGGCAGGGCCTCGCCCCGCCCCTGGCTCACTATGTAACCCCGCTCCCGGGCCACGGCCAGGGGTTTGGGGTGATTGTCAAGCCCGCTCACCGGGCCATAGCGCGCCAGGTGGTGGATCATGTTCCCGGCCCCGCAGCCCACATCCAACACGCGCAGGTCGTCGGTCTCCACACAGCGATCCAGCATCCCCAGGAGCGCCCAGGTGCGGGAGGCGAACCACCAGTGACTGTCCTCCGGGTTGCGGTTCTCGATGGGTTTGTGACCGGGCCAGGTTTTTGCTGTTGAGGTCATAGGTCTTGTACCCTGAATCATCCCGCAGATTAGAACGGGGCTGGCAACCGATGCAGCCGGTCATCTGGGCGTGCTTTGGTCTGGCCCTTGCCCAAACCTGCGGGGAGATAGGCACTGTCACCAGATCGGCGGCTGGATGATGATGGCGGTATTGTAATCGAAGCAAGTCATCACCCCCAGAGACCGCAGCCCCTCTTCTGTGCGCTCGAACTCGAACCGGTAGACCCGGCCATCGTTCAGGCCCACCCAGGCGATGCCCTGAGCGAACAGGGGGCCGGCGTCCGCCAGGCCCTGAATCTGGACCTGGTAGCGGGCGCAAGATATACCTTCCACCAGGCCAACGCCCAACGGGGTAAGGGTCAGCGTGCCCTGCTCCTGGGCCTGTTGCAATACCCAGGTCGGGTTCATCAACAGGCGCGCGGCCGGATCACCGCCAGGGCCTTTCGTCCAGCGCCCGCCTGACTCCTGGATATACGCCGTATCGCCGATGATATAGCTCTCGGTCCGGTGTTCCCCGTCAGCGGCGGTGATGGTGGTGATCAGGTGCAGGGCCTCGGTGGTCCACTCGCCGGCCAGGCGCGTGACCTCGACGCCGGTCGCCGTGGTGTCGCTGATGATCATGGTGAACCGGAAGCTCTGGATGGGCTGCTCCCCCAGGGAGATGACGGTCGGTGTCGGCCCGGCCAGGGTGGGGATGGGAGTAGAAGCAGGCCCGCCGACCGGGGTCGGCGAGCTAAAGTGGACGCTGGTCGGCGCGGGGGGCGATGTACCCCCGGCAGCGCACGCCGCGCCCAGTAGCATCAGGGTCGCCAGGACAACCAGGAGGCCGGCGTGTTCTGGTCGGCTCATGTGCCCTCCGATGAAACAGGGTCGTGCTGCCCGGTCAGGCCGGCAGCACGACCCGTGGATCTTGAACCTCATCCGCCAGACTCGGTAGATGGAAATTCGTGCTCCTCGGCGGTCTGCCAGGCCCAGGCCCACTGACCGCCGAGCGCGAAGCGGCGGGCCACAGACCCGCTTTGAGCAACTTTTCCCGTAACTGCCTACCCTGAACCCTCGCGCAGGTTAGAAAGGGGCTGGCAACCGATGCAGCCGGTCATCTGGGCGTGCTCTGGTCTAGTCATTGCACCCAAACCTGCGGGAGGGTAGGCAGTTACCTTTTTCCATTGAGACTAGATGGGTGGCTGGATGGTAAAGTCCTTGTTATAGTCCCAGGCTTCGTAGACCACGTTGCTGGTGACACCTTCGCTGTTCGTGCTCTGGCCTTCCATGCGATAGATCAGGCCATCGGTGAGGCCCAGGTAGACGGCTCCCTCACCTTTATTCTTCGGGTCCTTCATGACGAACTGATACTTCATGCAGGCCACGCCCCGGACCACCGCCGGCCCGACGCCCTTCAGCTCCAGTTCGCCCTTATCTTGCGCTTCCTTGAGCAACTTGTTAAAATCGAACGCTTCCACTGTCTCGGCCGGCATGGCCCCCACCTCGATCTTTTGCCACTTGCCGTCCTGGTCCTTCATGTACATATACTTGTCCACATAGTACAGCTCTTGCTCCTCCTTGGTCCCATCAGCCTTGACCGTGGTGACCTTGAAGTGCATGGCCGTGGGGGTTCGCTCACCCTCCAGAGTCATGGTCTCCCCTTTATCATCCTTTATCTCGGCCAGGAAGCGAAGGGAAGTAATGGGGGTGGAACCCAGGGGTGCGGCGGGTTGCTCAGCCGGCGCGGTGGGTTCTGGGAGCCTGGTAGGCTCGACGGCCGGTTTGGTCGGTTCTACTGGCCCGGTCGGTTCCGGCGGCCTGGTGGGCACGCCTGGGGCCTCGGTGGGCCGCTGGACCACTGGCGTGCTCACGACCGGCGCGCCGGTGGGACAGCAGATGCAGGCCACGGCTCCGCCCAGGGCCAGGGCCGCGACGAGCACCAGAACGATGGTTTGTTGTTTACGAATCACGTTGCCTCCTTAAGGTTTGATATGGGGGCCTGAATTGGCCCCTGGTAGATGTGAACTAGGGTTGGACCGCGATGGTCACTTGCGTACTGCGGCCCTGGAAGATGCCCACATTGGCGCGCACCAGGATGGGCAGCACGCCCTGGCCGGTGGCGCGCAGACGCAGGTTGATGGTCCTGGATTCGCCGGCCCGGATGCGCTGGTAACTCACGTTGACCTGGAGCACATTCGACTGGTTCAGGTCCGGCCGGGGTTGAGCAGACACAAACTCCAGCGAGCCACCCTGGGATTGCAGGATGAGAATGAGCATGTCATCGCGGCCGGTGTTGTTGGTGACGGTAACGCCCATATCGAAGGGCTGTCCGGCGCGAATGGACCTGGGATGCGTGACCTGATCTCCACATCCTCCGACTGGATGTTGCCGATATATGCCGAAAAGCCACAGCACCCCAGGCACGGGACCACAATACAGCAGCCCAGTATGAGAACGGCGGCCAGACAGCCAAACACCAGGTAGACCCAACCGCGATTCGGCGTTTCGGTGTTCATGTTTTCTCTCTCCCCAAGAACAAACCCGGTGGTAACTGCCCGGCTTACCCTCCCGCAGGTTATTCAGGAGTGCCGTTTTCAGCCGCGAAAACCTGCGGGGGGGGGCAGTTACACCAGGTGCATTATACACGCAAACCGGGTTTCGAGCAAGCCGCATTCTTTGACATCCGTGCGTAAATTAAACGCAGGGCACCGCCCCCTCCCCCGCCCGCTTCGCGTCTCTTCGGCGAGGGGAAAGATTGCCTTACCCCAGAAAGGCTTTCTCTCTCCTTGTTCCCTTCCTGGATGTCAGGCATTCTACCGGCAGGGCTTAACATCCCTTTAGCGCGCCGGGCGTTGACAGCACGCGCAAAGTGATATATCATCCAACTTGAAAGCCAACCCCAAGGGAGATAGACCATGCCTGTTATCGCCACCGCCGGTCACGTGGACCACGGCAAGAGTACCCTCATCCTGGCTCTCACCGGCATTGACCCGGACCGCCTGCCGGAGGAAAAAGAGCGCGAGATGACCATTGACCTGGGCTTTGCCTGGTTGACCCTGCCCGGCGGCCGGGAGCTGAGCATCATTGACGTGCCGGGCCATGAGCGGTTCATCAAGAACATGCTGGCCGGTGTCGGGGGCATTGACGCGGCCCTGGTGGTGGTGGCCGCCGACGAAGGCCCCATGCCCCAGACCCGGGAGCACCTGGCGATCATTGACCTGTTGGGGATTGACCGCGGCCTGGTGGCCGTCACCAAGTGCGATCTGGTCCCGGATAACGATTGGCTGGAACTGGTGCTGGAAGAGACACGGGAGGTCCTGGCTGGCACCACCCTGGCCGATGCACCCCTGGTCCCGGTCTCTGCCGTAACCGGGGCCGGTCTGCCGGAATTGTTGACCGCCCTGGACCGACTATTGGCAGACTTGCCCCAGGCTCTGGACAGCGGCCGGCCCCGGCTGTCTGTGGACCGGGTCTTTACCGTGGCCGGTTTTGGGACGGTGGTCACCGGCACGCTCCTGGATGGTCGCCTGCACGTGGGCCAGGAGGTCGAGATCATGCCCCGGGGCCTCAAGAGCCGTATCCGGGGCCTGCAAAGCCACAAGGAACGCCTCCAGACGGCTTTGCCGGGCCGCCGGGTCGCCATCAACCTGAGCGGTGTGGCCGTGGAAGACCTGGCCCGGGGCGACGTGATAACCCTCCCCGGCGACATAAAACCCTCGCACCTCATTGATGTGCGGCTGCGCCTGGTGGATGATCTGCCCCTCCCCCTGGCCCATAACACCCTGGTGGATGTGTTCATCGGTGCGGCAGAGGTATCTGCCCGCGTCCGCACCTTAGGCGCAGACGAGCTGCGCCCCGGCGAGACCGGCTGGGCGCAACTGCGGCTGGCCAGGCCGGTGGCCCTGCGCAAGGGGGATCGCTACATCGTGCGGTTGCCCTCACCCAGCATCACCCTGGGCGGCGGCGTGGTGGTGAACACCCATCCCCGGCGCCACCGCCGCTTCCGGCCCGGCCTCATCGAGGAGTTGGAAACACTGGCCCGGGGCACGCCGGACGAGATCCTGCTGCAAACCCTGGGCGCACAGCCCTATGAGTTGAAGGAGGCTCTGGCTCGCTCCGCCCTCCCGGCCGAGGTGGGCCTGCAGGCCCTGACCACGCTGCTGGAGACCGGCCAGGCGTTGCTTGTGGACCAGAAGCTGACCGGCCGGCCGGTCGGAACCTTGCCTCCCACCACCTACGTGATGTCTGCCGGGGGCTGGGCCACGCTAGCCGGCCGCATCGTGGAGATGCTGGAATCCTATCATGCGCGCTTCCCCCTGCGCAGCGGCATGGGTCGGGAAGAGCTGAAGAGTCGGCTGCAACTCCCGCCCCGGCTCTTCAACCTGGTGCTGGAACGCGCCAGCGCCGAGGGCCTGGTGGTCGAGGGCGAGACGACCGTGCGCCGGCCAGACCACCAGGTCAGGTTTACACCAGACCAGCAACGGCGGATCGAGGACCTCCTCACTACCTTGCGGCGCGAGCCGTTCACGCCACCGTCGCGGGTGGACATGGAAAACGCCGTGGGCGCGGATGTGCTGGCGGCACTGCTGGATGAGGGCACCCTTATCAAGGTCCGCGAGGACATCCTGTTCCATGCCCCGGCCTATGAGCAGATGCGGGCCGGTGTGCTGGCCCACCTGCAACAGGAGGGTTCCATCACCGTGGCCCAGGTCCGCGACATGTTTAACACCAGCCGCAAATACGCCATCGCCTTCATGGAACACCTGGACGAGACGCGCGTGACCCGGCGCGTGGGCGACGAACGGGTACTGTGGTAAGATGGCCGGTAGCCCAGGGGGGAGAAATGCCCAAGGTATTACATGCAGACGAGATGAACCGCTGTATCGGGTGCTATTCGTGTATGCTGGCCTGCGCCCGGCTGGTCTACCACAGCTATTCGCCGCGCCGGAGCGCCATCCAGATCCGCACGGCCGGCGGGATGCAGGGCCGGTTCGTCGCCGACATCTGCCGGGCCTGCCTGGAACCGCCCTGTGCGGCCGCCTGCCCCACTGGGGCGTTGACGCCCCGGCCCGGCGGCGGAGTCCGGCTCGACCGGGAGCAGTGCATCGGCTGCCAGGCCTGCGGGCCGGCCTGCGTGGCCGGGGCCATCACCTTCCTGCCCGACGATCGCTGCCCCATCGTTTGCCGGCACTGCGGGATCTGCGTCCGCTACTGCCCCCATGAGTGCCTGAGCCTGGCCTGACGAATTGACACATGAAGTTTGACTGAGGAAGTGCCCATGTCGCCTGTTTCAAACATCCCGGCCATCGTCGTGGCCCGCTTGCCCCTGTATCTGCGCAGTCTGAACCTGCTGGCCGAGGCCGGTGTCACCGTCATCTCTTCCGCCGAGCTGGGAGCGCGCCTGGGGATCACACCGGCCCAGATCCGCAAAGACCTCTCGTTCTTTGGCGAGTTCGGCAAGCAGGGCACCGGTTATGACGTGCTCTATCTGCGCGACAAACTCAAGGAGATCCTGCACCTGGATCGCCAGTGGCCGGTGGTGCTGGTGGGTGCCGGTGACCTGGGCCGCGCTATCGCCCAGCACGGCGGCCTGAGCGAACGGGGCTTTCACATCGTCGCCATCTTTGACCGGGATCCACAAAAGATCGGGCAGACCATCGGCGATGTGGAGGTCGAGAACATAGATTTGCTGCCCATCATCGTCCGGCGGCGCAAGTTGCAGATCGCCATCGTGGCCGTGCCGGCCCATCAGGCCCAGCGAGCCGCCGACGCCCTGGTGGCCTCCGGCATCAAGGCCATCCTCAGCTACGCGCCCATCCGTCTGCACGTGCCGGATACCGTCCAGGTGCGCTATATTGACCCGGTGATCGCCTTGCAAGAGATGACTTTTTATCTAAGCGAGTAACCGCTTAACCTCCCGCCGGTTGGGCCGCGTTATGAAGATCCTGGCCGTCAGCGACCGGGTGGATGCCCGCCTCTACCACCCGGCGGTTCACAAAAACATGGCCGATGTGGCGCTGATCCTGAGTTGCGGCGACCTGCCGCCGGGCTATTTGGATTTCCTGGCGACCATGTTGCGTGTCCCGCTCTTTTACGTGGCTGGCAACCACGACCGGCCCGGCGAAGCACCCCCACCAGACGGATCGCCCCAGCCCGACAACGGCCTGAACCTGGATGAGCGATTGGTCAGCTACCAGGGTCTGCTCATCGGCGGACTGGCCGGCTCCATGCGCTATAACCGCGACCCTGGCCCACAGTACACGGAGCGCGAGATGGGCCGCAAGGTGGCCCGACTGCTACCTGGCCTGTTGTGGAACCGTCTGCGCCATGGCCGCTATCTGGACATCCTGATCACCCACGCCTCGCCCAGGGGCATCCATGATCAAAGTGACCTCTGTCATGCCGGTTTTAAAACCTTCTTGCAATTCATGGACCGCTTTGAGCCGCGCTACCTGCTTCACGGCCACGTCCACGTATACGGTCATGGCGCGCCCACCGAGACCCGGTATGGCCGGACCACCGTGATCAACGTATATCCCTCTCGCCTGCTGGACATCTTCCCCCTATGACCGATACCACACCTCAGATCGAAGCGCAGGTGGCCACCGACTATGTGCTGGCGCGGTGGAAAGCCTTCTTTCACGATGTCGCCGCCATCATCGCCGGCCGGCCTCGGGACCTGCTCTCCTTCGAGGAGGTGCGGCACAGGCTGCATGTCCATGACCAGCACTATATCGGCTATCAGACCGTGCCGATCCAGCAGATCGTGGGCAGCGTGGATCGCTATCGGGACTTTGACCGCTCGTTCCTGCCCACGCAAGGCCACACCGAAGACAAGTGGAAGGGGATTGACCGGGCGCGGCTGCGATACGTGGAGCTGCCCCCCGTCCAACTCTACCAGGTGGGCGACGTGTATTTCGTGCGGGATGGGCATCATCGGGTCTCGGTGGCCCGGGAAAAGGGGGCCAGCTTCATTGATGCCGAGGTCATCGCCTGCCAGGCCCGCGTGCCGGTCACGCCGGACCTCACTGCCCGCGATCTGGAGATCGCTGGCGAGTACACCGACTTCCTGGAACGCACCGGGCTGGACCGGCTACGCCCGGACCAGCAGATCGCCTTCAGCGAGCCGGGGGGCTATGCGGCCCTGTGGGAACACATCCTGGTGCATCGCTACTACCTGGGCCTGGAGAACCAGCGGGAGGTGAGCCTGGAAGAGGCAGTGATGAGCTGGTATGACACGCTCTATCAGCCCATCGTCCAGGCCATCCGGGAGCGAGACGTCCTGGCGGATTTCCCTGGCCGCACCGAGGCTGATCTGTACCTGTGGATCATGGATCACCGGCACTACCTGCGGGAACGCTACGGTCAGGACGTGGGCGCGGCAGCCGCCAGCGATGATTTCGCCGAGCAGTTCAGCCCCCGCCTGACCAGAAAGCTGGCCCGGAGCGTCAAACGCGCTATGCAGACTCTGATCCCCACGGCAGGCCAGGCAGGGGCATCAGACGAGGCGCAGCCCCAGCCGCCTCCGGTCGCCGGGGAATAAACTGCTCACCCTCCCGCAGGCTTCGCCGTGAGCTCAGCCGAACGGTTGGGGCGTTTTCTCGGCCCCCTGATGGACGGAGTCCCCATCAACCTGCGGGAGGGTAGGCTGAGCAGTCACGAAAACAGCCAAGGCCCAGGCTTGCGCCTGGGCCTTGGGTCATAATCCAGCCGGCTACAGGTCTGACAACGCCGCCACACCGGGCAGGGTCTTGCCTTCCAGGAACTCCAGGCTGGCCCCGCCACCGGTGGAGATGTGGCTCATGCGGTCTTCCAGGCCGGCCTGGGCCACGGCCGCCGCCGAGTCCCCGCCGCCGATGATGCTGATGGCCCCGGAGTCGGCCAGGAGCCGGGCCACGGATGTAGTGCCCTCGGCAAAGGCCGGCACCTCGAACACGCCCAGGGGGCCATTCCAGACCACGGTTCGGGCAGCCTGGATCACCCGGCCGAAGGCTTTCACCGTCTGGGGGCCGATGTCCACGATCTTCCAATCGGCCGGCACCTGGTCAACGCCCACGACCTTGTGTTCAGCCCCGGTCTCCCCGGCCGGGGTCACCACCACGTCCACCGGCAGGTGGAGCCTGGCGCCGGCGCGGGCCATGAGGTCGCGCGCCAGGTCCAATCGGTCGTCCTCCACCAGGGATTGGCCCACCTCATGACCCTGGGCCTTGAGGAACGTGTTCGCCATCCCCCCGCCGATGAGCAGGGCATCCACCTTGCCCAGCAGGTTCTCCAGTACCTCGATCTTGCCAGAGATCTTGGCCCCACCGATGATGGCCACATAGGGATGCTCCGGGTTCTCGATGGCCCGGCTCAGGTAGTCAATCTCTTTTTCCATCAGGAACCCGGCCACGGCCGGCAGGTAATGAGTCACCCCCTCGGTGGAGGCGTGGGCACGGTGCGCCGTGCCAAAGGCGTCGTTCACGAACACATCGGCCAGGCGGGCCAGGGCCTGGGCGAAGGCCGGGTCATTGGCCTCCTCCTCGGCGTGGAAGCGCAGGTTCTCCAGCAAGAGCACGTCGCCGGGCTGCAACGCCGCCACTGCCTGTTCCACCGCCGCCCCGACGCAGTCATCGGTCCTGGCTACCGGCCGACCCAACAGCTCGCTCAGGCGCGCCGCCACCGGGGTCAGACGCAGGTTCTCCTTCACCTGGCCGTCCGGCCGCCCCAGATGGGAACACAGGATGACTTTCGCGCCCTGGTTAATGAGGTACTGGATCGTGGGCAGGGCCGCCCGGATACGGGTATCGTCGGTGATGACGCCGGTCTTTTTATCCAACGGGACGTTGAAATCCACCCGCACCAGTACCCGTTTGTCCTTCAATTCGATGTCACGCACGGTTTTCTTGTTCATCGGTTTCTCCTCAGTTGGTAGATTGGTAGATTGGTAGATTGGTAGATTGAGCCAGTGCCCAATCTACCAATTCCCAAGTTACCAATCTACCAATTCCCAAGTTACCAATCTACCAATTCCCAAGTTACCAATCTACCGATCCCTGGCTACAAACCCCGCTTCCCCATATACGCGCACAGGTCCGCGCAGCGCACCGAATAGGCCCACTCGTTGTCGTACCAGGCCACCACTTTGACCAGGTCCCCACCGATGACGGAGGTCAGTTCTGCGTCCACGATGGAGGAGCGATCATCGCCGCGATAGTCCACGGAGACCAGTGGCTCATCGCTGACGCCCAGGATGCCCTTCAGCCGGCCTTCGGCGGCCCGACGCAGGGCGGCATTCACCTCCTCGGCCGTTGTGGGTCGGGAGACCTGGACGGTAAAGTCAATGATGGACACCGTAGGCGTGGGGACGCGCAGGGCGTAGCCATCGAACTTGCCCTTGAGGTCCGGGATCACCAGGGCCACCGCCTGGGCCGCCCCGGTGGTGGTGGGGATGATGCTCAGGGCTGCCGCCCGCGCCCGGCGCAGGTCCTTGTGGGTCTTGTCCAGGATCTGCTGGTCGTTCGTGTAGGCGTGCACAGTGGTCATCAGCCCCTTGAGGATACCGAACTCGTCGTGGAGCACTTTGGCTACCGGGGCCAGGCAATTCGTGGTACACGAGGCGTTGGAGATGATGGTGTGCCGGGCCGGGTCATACATCTCCTCGTTCACTCCCAGGACCACGGTCAGGTCCTCGCCCTTGGCTGGCGCGCTGATGATGACCTTCCTGGCCCCGGCCTGGATGTGGCCCCGCACCTCATCGGCCTTGCGATACAGCCCACTGGACTCCACGACAATGTCCACCCCATATTGACCCCACGGGATGTCGGCCGGCGTGGCCCCGGTGAGGATAGGGATCACCTGCCCATCAACAACCAGGTTATCGCCTTGAGTCTCCACGGTATGGGGGAACCGGCCATAGTTGGAGTCATATTTGAGCAGGTGGGCGCGGGCCTCGGTGTTGGCCTTGCGGCCCACGGCGATGGCGGCCAACTCCAACTGGCCGGCGTACTTTTCGATGATCGCCTTCACGACCTGCCGGCCGGTGCGACCGAAACCGTTGATACCAACTTTGACTGTCATACGAAAAACCTCCTTAAATATGTCATGCATCGTGCATCATGCATCATGCATCATGCATCATTTGAATCTTTGACGTTTGACGCTTTTCCCGCTCTGTTCATAGTATATCTGCATCACGGTTTGAGCCAGGCGAGCCGAGTCGTGTCGCCAGGGCCGTTGCCGATCAATGAGATCGGCGTGCAACACCGGCACACGCGCCCCGACGCTGATCAGATCGCCAGGGGGCGGGGGAATAGGTCGCCAATCGGCCGGGAACTCGGCATCCAGGTTGTCGTTGACCAGCACCAGGTCAAAGATCTGATGGCCGACGTGCTCGATGAGGGCGCGCACGTGGTCCATCACGCTATAGCCGTCGGTTTCGCCGGGTTGGGTGGCTGTATTGCAGATGTAGACCTTGATCGCCCGTGAGGCCCGCACAGCCCGGGCGATGTCCGGTACCAACAGGTTGGGCAGGATGCTGGTGTAGAGGCTTCCCGGCCCGATCAGGATCAGATCTGCTTCCAGGATGGCCCGCAAGGCTTCGGCATAGGCCGGTGGGTCCTCCGGCCGCAGGTAGACGCGCGCGATGGGTATCCCGCTCTGAGGGATCTGCGATTCGCCCTCCACCTGGACCTCATCCACCAGATCTGCCCACAGCACCACATCCGAAAGCGTGGAGGGCAGGATCTCCCCACGCACGGCCAGGACCCGGGCCGATTCCCGCAAAGCCCGCTCGAAATCGCCGGTGACGCCGGCCATCGCCGAGATAAACAGGTTACCGAAGCTGTGCCCGGCCAGCGAGGATGGGTCCCCGTTCTCGAACCGATGCTCGAACAACTCCTTCATGAGCGGCTCGGCATCGGCCAGGGCCACGATGCATTGACGAAAGTCGCCGGGCGGCAGCACGCCCAACTCGCGCCGCAACCGGCCACTGCTCCCCCCATCATCGGCCACCGTGACGATGGCTGAGAGGTTGCCGGTGTGCTCCTTCAAACCCCGCAACAGGGTGGAGAGGCCGGTCCCCCCGCCGATGGCGACTACCCGTGGCCCCCGGGCCAGTTGCCGACGCTGGTAGACCAGGCTCACGGCATCCGGCCGGCCGGTGAGCAACAAGGCCCCGATGACCGAACGGTTCAATTGCCACAGGGCCAGGCTCACCAGGACCAGCCCCAACCCCAGGAACAGCAGGATGCGCCCCTCGCGGGGGATGAATTGCAGCGTGAGATAATAGAAATACCAGGGAACCTCGACCGTGTCGTAGAGCTGGCGCAACAGGTAGCCAAGCCCCAGACTGATGGCCAGGATCCCGAACAGCAGCAGGGCCAGCCACCGTTTGACCCCCAGGCCGGGCCGAAACCACGCCGGTAGACGCATAAACCCCTCGCAACCCAGGCGATAGTTCGGACATTATACCACGACCAGGCGGTTTTTGGCAATCAGAGTATTTGACATCCGTGCAAACGCATGAGGGCCATGCCCCACTCCCCACTTTGCGTCCCTTCGCCGCTACGCGATGCGGGGAGGGGAGGCTTTCTCCCTCCTTGTTCCCTGACAAAAGTTATGCACGGATGTCAGCTGATAGTTACAAACCGGGGCGGATGTCCGCCCCGGTTTTCTCTTTCCTATCCTGACTACGGCAATGGGTCAGGACACCAGGCCCTTGTCCTTTAGCAGGGGCATAGGATTGACCAGGTGTTTGGTCTGCAACCCCAGGTCTCTGGGCTTCAGGCCAAAGGCCAGGCCCATCAACTCGGTGAAGTAGATGATGGGCAGGTTGAACTTGTCGCCGGCCCGCGCCTCCATCTGGGACTGCCGCCCGTCCAGGTTGGCCTGGCACAACGGGCAGGCCACCACAATGGCCTCCGCGCCCACGTCTTTCGCATTCTGCAGGATCTTCTGCGATAGCTTGAGCATGATGTCCAGCTCGCTGAAGGCCAGACTCACCCCACAGCACTCGGTCTTGTACGACCAGTCCAACGTTTCGGCGCCCAAACGCCGGATCAGGTAATCCATGTTCATGGGATACTCGTAGTGCCGGGCGCCGGTGATGGCCGGGGGGCGGGTGATCACACAGCCATAGTAGCAAACCACCTTGAGACCCGTCAGAGGTTTGACCACGTGGGCGGCGATGGCCTCATAGCCGATGTCCTCGGTGAAGGTGTTGAGCAGGTGATCTACTTTCAACGCGCCAGTATACCGGTAGCCATCGAGTTCCCCGGCCACTTCATCGGCCAGGGCCGGGTTATGCTGCACGTCGTGGATGGCCGACATGAAGCGGATGTAGCAACCGGTGCAGGGCACGGTCATGCGGGTGTAACCCTGAGTCTCTGCCAGGGCCAGGGAACGCATGGGCATAAGAGTGGCCAGCTTGTGCGAGGTGGAGTGGGCCGGCGTGGTGCCGCAGCAGACCCAGCCCTTGGGCGGTTCGAGCTTCAGGCCCATCGCCTCGGCCACAGCCAGGGTAGACATGCCATATTCTGCTGCCGTGGACTCGAACGAGCAACCGGGGAAGAGGGCAAAGGTTTGGGGATCGGTTTTTGGCTCCTGGCGCGGGCCCAGGCGTTTGGGCGTGCGCGCCGCGTGTGGTAGCAGCTTCAGTTTCCCCGACGTCAGCATCTTGATCCCCAGTTTCGCGTCCCAGGGTATCTGCGCCAGGTCGAGCTGGCCGGTGAGTGTCTGCCGGATCTTCAGTTCGGCCATCAGCCCCAGCTCGTACATGCGGCCAAAGATGTTGATGCCGCGCAAAGCCGCCCGGTTGAACATCAGTGGCAGCGTGGTGGGCGGCTTGATGCCCCGCTCCTGCGCCGCGATCTTGAGCACGTCCATCACCCGCACGATCTCGATGGCCATAGGGCAGCGGGTGGCGCACGCCTCACACGAGGCGCAGATCCAGATGGTCTTGCAATTCAGCACCTTTTCCCATTGGCCGAACTGGATCAGGCGCATCAGCTCGTTGGGTGGATAGTCCATCTCGTCGGCCACGGGACAGCCGGCGGTACACTTTTTGCACTGGTAGCACAGGTAGACGTTCTCGCCACATTGCTGACGCACGTATTCGGCCAGGTTGGTCTCCAGGGCTACGGTCGTCGTCTCAGCCATGAATCACTCCTACCATCCACGAATACCCAAGATCCGCGTGCTTCGTGGATACATACTACACCTGGGGCCGGGGCAGCAGGCCGGCGCGTTTGGTGATCTCGGGCACTGCGTCTTCCCACTCGATGGCCATGATGTGGACACCGCGCACGCCGGGGATCTCCCGCACCTGCTGGATCACCTCCACGCAGATGTTGATGCCAGTCTCCTCCCAGGCTTCCTTGCGCCGGCGCTGGGCATCTTTCTTCGCCTCCGGGTCCTCGATGCCCTTGGGGTCCGGGATGCCCTTCACGGCGTCGCGCATCCGGTCCACATACTCCTGGGGCACATCCATGCCCGGTACGCTGGTGGCCATGTACCTGGCCGCGCCAAAGGTGCGGATGGGGCTGACGCCAGCCAACAGGTAGACCTTGTCCAACAGGCCCAGTTCGCCGCAGCGTTCCACATACTCGCGGAACTTGGGCACATTGAAGACGATCTGGGTCTGGATGAAATCTGCCCCGGCGGCGATCTTTTTCGCCAGGCGGTAAGGCCGGAACTCAAAGGGGTCGGCAAAAGGATTGGCCGCCGCGCCGATGAAGAAGCGTGGCTCGGTGCCGGGCTTCATCTCGTCGCCGCAGAGGAACCGCCGTTCGTCGCGCATCCGCCGCACCATGTCCAACAATTGCATCGAGTCCAGGTCAAAGACGTTCTTGGCCGTGGGGTGATTGCCGAAGCGCTGGTGGTCGCCGGTGAGACAGAGCAGGTTCTTCATCCCCAGGGCCGCCGCGCCCAGCAGATCACTCTGAATGGCAATGCGGTTGCGGTCGCGGCAGGTCATCTGGATGGTCGGCTCGATGCCCATATCCAGCAGCATCTTGCCCACGGCGATAGACGACATACGCACCACTGCCGTCTGGTTATCGGTGATGTTCACCGCATCAACCACACCCTTGAGATATTGGGCCTTTTTGCGGATCACGCCAGCATCGGCGCTCTGGGGCGGTCCACACTCCCCGGTGACGGCAAAGTAACCGGCGGTGAGGATCTTTTCCAGATTACTACCAGCTTTCACTTCATACCCTCCTGAATCTCGGGAAAGAAATCGAATACGTATTCCCGGAAATGATCGAAATCGCCTAAATTGGTCTGCAAGATCTGATAAACGAGTGCGTCATCTACTTCCCAGTAGAGGGGAACGACCCGGTTGCGGAAACGCACCATCTGCCGGGCAATGGAGACAAAATCATCAACTCCTTACGTGGGCAGATTTGGAGGATCCTCAGCCTGGCGACGGTTCCATCCAGGGTGTCGAACATCCCTCTGAGTCTGTCGAGTTCTACCACCCAAACCCTCCTGCCGCAGTCGCGCCCAGAATGCCTGGCTCATCATCTGCGACTTGAGTTGATAGTCGAAATACTCCTTCCACGTCCGGGTCTCGAAGGCAATCCGATGGGCCTCGTTGGCCGAGTAGAGCCGCACCCCCTGGCACGCCACCGCGCCTCGAAATACGAGGGGCGCATCATTGATCGTCCGCACGTCTGGATCCGGGATGTCACACTGGTCCTGGATCACTACCTCCAGTTCCAACTCCAGCTTCAGACGCTCATAGGGGGTGAGGGCCTGGAATTTGTCCTCGCTGAGCAGCAGGGCAATGTCCACGTCGGAGAAGGGGTGCGGCCGGCCGGCTGCTACCGAGCCGTACAGATACGCGGCGTCAATGCCCCGGCCGCCAAAAAGCTCCTCGGCGTGTTCCCGAAGCTGCGTGATAATAGCCTGGGGTTGCAGGTCGCGGGGCTGTTCCCTCACAGACGCAGGTCCTCCCGCACGATCTTGCGCGGGCCGCCGTCGCGGCTGGTCTTCCAGTCCTTGGCCGGCAGCACCACGTTGAGCTTATCCAACTGCCCCAGACGTTTCAGGCGGTCGTAGATGAGTTGCCAGCCGCAGGGGATCTCCGGGTCAATCTCGCACTTGCCGCGCTGTGAACCGCCGCAGGGGCCGTTGAGCAGGCTCTTGGAGCACCGGGCGATGGGGCAGACGCCGCCGGTGAGGTGGAGCACGCAGTTACCACACGCCTGGCAGCGTTCCGTCCACACACCTTGTTCCTCCGGCAGGCCCAGGAACGAGGTGTTCAGGCCCGGCAGGATGATGGCGTCCGGGTATCGCTCGGCCATGGCCTGCACGCCGATGCCACAGGCCAGGGAGAGCACGGCATCCACCTGGTTCACCTGGTCCGCCACCGCGTCAATATACTCCCATTCGCACTGGCGCTGGACGGTGTTCTCCAGCACTTCCAGCTTGTGGCCGCTGATTTGCTCGGCCATGCGGAGCGCAGAGGCCAGAATGCCCACCTCCTTCTCTCCGCCAGCAAAGCAGACGGTGACACAAGTGCCGCAGCCCAGGACCAGGACCTTGTTGTAGTCCTTGATCATGTCGCGGATCTCTTCCAACGGTTTCTGTTCACCGACGATCATATATACCTCCGAAAGATTTCTCGATAACCACCAAACTCTTCATCAGCCAACACGCGCCAATGATTGACTACCACCTCTTGCCACACCGCCTGGGGTACCAGGACGTCTCCGTACAACTGGTGCAGCAGCTCGAAGTGTGGCAGTCGTCGCGCTCATCTAAACCTCCGTCAATCCTTTGCCGGGCGCAGCGGACTCGGCCCCAGGGCGCGGATCTTCTCCGTAGTGGCGCGGGCGATCTCAGCAAAGCGCGTCCCCTCGGCCGAGGAAAGAAAGTGCATCTCCAGCCGTTCCCCGCCCAGGCCGATCTGGTCCAGCAAGCCCTTGACGTAGTTGACCCGTTTCTCTGCCTTCTTATTACCTTCCAGGTAATGACAGGTCCCGGGTAGTCAACCGGCCACCAGGACGCCATCGGCCCCCTGCTCAAAGGCCTTGAGCAGGTGCAGGGCGTCCACCCGGCCGGTGCAGGGCAGTTTCACCAGCTTGACGTTGGTGGGGTACGATAGGCGCATGGAGCCGGCCAAATCTGCGGCGGCGTAGGCGCAATAATGGCAGCAAAAGGCGACGATCTCCGGCTCAAATTCATTCATAGCGTTGTCTCTCCCACGGCTGCACACCGCCCGGACCGATCTCGAACAGCGGGTGCGGCTCTGGTCGCTCGATTCCGCTATATGCCTGATACAGCATCGGCGCGCGACTCGCCAGCTTGCGCTTCAGGCGCGCCCACTCGTACAACAACTGCCCTTCTGTCTCCACGATGCGCCCGGCCATCGGCTCGCGCCCGATCTTGGACGCCGCAAAGCAATAGCCCCGGCGCAGGGCCTCGCTGTGAATCGCCTGCAGGTAGGCCGCTATGGCCGCCAGCGGATCCGGCTGGGCCTTGAACCGCGTCAGTTGCGGATGGTTCCGGTAGCCGCGCGTCTCTCCCCGCAGCACCTTCTGCGCCAGCAGCCCCTCGCGCCATACGGCCACCAGACCCGTGGCGTCCAGATACCGGGGGTGAACAGTCCAGAGCCGCACGGGGGCTACTGGCGCGCGAATGGCTCCAGCAGACACCGGCCCAGAGCGCCCAGGATGATGGGCACAAAGCCGATGATGATCACCACCAGGCCCACGATGGCACCCCCCATGCCCGCTACGTTGAGAAAGATGTATACGCCCAGGGCGATCACCACAAGCCCCAGGACCACCCGCAGGATACGACCCACGGTCCCGTTCATGAACTTGACCAAACCGGCCATGTGAATTGCCTCCTCTTCCATTGTTAAAACTATAGCCCATATATTACGCGCCGGGCATTGCGATGGCCCTGGCTGGGCACAAACTAGGTGGCGAACTCAAAAACAGGGATCTCGATCACCCGGCTAGGCTCTGCCCGACCCCAAATGATATGTTGCAAGTGTTCCACGGTCTCTGGTGAGAAGAACCGCTCGCCGGTTTCCAGGCATACCCGAGCCGGTACATTCTCGACGATGAAGAACTGTCCTTCCATCTCTAGCATATAAGCTACTTTTTGTTCGACCATAGTCTCTTGCCACATGTCAGCCTTCATCGCGAATCCTCCTGACCCGGAAATCAATCCAAAGTGCCGGGTCTGGCTCATAGAGGGTAATGATCTTGACCAACGGACGAGACGGGTAACTGCACTGGATGTGCAAAGGTCTATGCGCTAACGTGAAGCCCAAGATCAAACAGCTCGGGCCGTATTTGTCGTCGGCGTAGTCTTCGATGATCTCGCCATCCATGATTGCTTCGCGGAGCTCTTGCACACTGATCCGCCGAAGGACGCTTTGGTCAACCGCGTGCAGTGAGAACTCGAATTGATCCCGTGCGATCTTTTGGCGTATCTCCTCAATCATGGTCCTGCTCACGCCGGCCCCAGCAACGCCTCGGTCTTGCAGATGATCTGCTCGTCGCGGTAGTGCTGGAGCTGGATGGCCTTGGCCGGGCATTCGCCCACGCAGATGCCGCAGCCCTGGCACGCCGCCGCCGCGATCCGCGCCGCTCCCCGGATGCCCCCGGCTCCCACCTTCTCGTGATCGATCACCGGCACGTCAAAGGGGCAGACGCGGACGCAGGTGAGGCAGGCGGTGCATTTTTCCGGCTCCACCACAGCCACCACCCCGCCCACGTCCAGCATCTCCTGACTCAAGATGCGTGACGCCCGGGCCGCCGCCGCCTGGGCCTGGGCCACCGCCTCGTCAATGAACTTGGGGTAGTGGGCCACGCCGGCCAGGAAGATGCCCTCGGACGGAAAGTCCACCGGCCGCAGCTTGACATGGGCCTCCAGGAAAAAGCCCTCTTTGGCGCAGGCGAACTTCATCAACTCGGCGAGCTTCTGGCTACCTGCGCTTGGCACCAGCGCGCTGCTCAAGGCCACGACGTCCGGCTCCAAAACCATCTCCTCGCCCAGGATCAATTCCCGCACCCGCACCTGCAATTTGCCATCCACCATCTCTACCGCCGGCCGGTGCGCCTCGTCCCAGCGCAGGAAGAGCACGCCCTGGCGCCGGGCCTCGGCATACAACGCCTCCTTGAAGCCGTAGGTGCGCATATCGCGGTAGAGCACATACACCTCGGCGTCCGGGCGCAGTTCCTTGATCTTGAGGGCGTTCTTCACCGCCACAGTGCAACAGACGCGGCTGCAATAAAAGTCCACGGCCGGGTCGTCATCCCAGGGTCCGACGCACTGGATCATCACCGTGCGCCGGGGCGCGTCGCCTTGCGCCAGCCGCTCCTCCAGGTCGCCCTGGGTCATGACAGCGGGACCATATGCCCGCGGCCGGTATTCCTGTCCCCCGGTGGCAACGATGGCGATGCCGTGGGGGATGAGCCGCTGCGTCGGGTCGCTCAGGGAGGCGACGGTGGCCTGGAAATTGCCCACATAGCCGCTGTACCTGACCACCTGATGCCCCAGCAAGACCTCGATGCGGGGGTTCGCCTGGACCTGTTCGCTGAGGGTTTGCAGATAGGCTTGCGGGTCCAGCCCGTCAGCGGTGTAGTGGATGGACCGCAGCCGACCGCCCAGGACCGGCTCTCGCTCCACCAGCGTAACCTGGTAGCCCTGATCCGCCAGGCTGAGGGCGGCAGTCATCCCGGCCACGCCCCCGCCGATGACCAGCGCCGTGTGTGTGAGGGGCTGCTTCTCCTTATGCAACGGCGTCAGGGTGCGGGCGCGGGCCACCGCCATGCGCGTGAGGGTCCTGGCCTTCTCCGTGGCCGAAGCTGGCTCTTTGGAATGGACCCAGGAACACTGGTCACGGATGTTCGCCATCTCGAACAGGTAGGGATTCAACCCGGCCGAGCGGATGGTATCCTGGAACAGCGGCTCGTGGGTGCGTGGCGTACACGCCGAGACCACGACCCGATTCAGTTTGTGCTCCTCTATGCGCTGCTGGATCAGCTTCAACGAGTCGGCGGAACAGGTGTACATGGTGTTCTCGGCGTGGACCACGCCGGGCAACGTCGCGGCATAAGCGGTCACGTCGGCCACGTCCACCACGCCAGCGATGTTGGAGCCGCAACTGCAAATGAACACCCCGATGCGCGGCTCCTCGGCGGTCACGTCGAGTTCCGGCGGGTATTCCTTCTCGGTGACCAGGGTGCCCCGGGCCGGGCCGATGACCCGCAGCGCGCCGGCCGCAGCACCGCTGGCCTCCACCACGCTATCCGGGATGTCCTTCGGCTCGGCAAAGGCCCCGCAGACGTAGACACCCGGCCGGCTGGTCTCCACGGGATAGCCCGGCGCACGCGCGCAGAAGCCATACTCGTTCCGGTCAATCCCCACCACGGCGGCCAATGCTGCCGCATCTTGGGGCGGCTCAAAGCCCACGCTCAACACCACCAGGCCGTAGGTTTCCTCACGCAGCTCGCCGGTCTCCTCGTCCTGGTAACGGATGATGATGTCTTTGGTCTTGGGGTCCTCAAAGAGGCGGGAGGCCCGACTCCGCGTGTAGCCGATGCCCTGTTCCTGCGCCCGGCGATAGTAGGCGTCGAACCCCTTGCCAAAGGCCCGCATGTCCATCTGATAGATCTCGCAGTGGACACCGGGCACGTGTTCAAGGGTCAGCATGGCCTCTTTGGTGGCGTACATGCAGCAGACCGACGAGCAATATGGGTGCTCCTGGTCCCGGGAGCCGATGCACTGGAGAAAGGCGATCTTTTTCGGTGTCTGGTGATCGGAGGGGCGGACGATGTGACCGCCAGTCGGCCCGCTGGCCGAGAGCAGCCGTTCGTACTCCATGCTGGTGACGACGTTGGGGTAGCGGCCGTAGCCCAGCTCCTCGGCCCGGCGCGCGTCGAAGAGGCTATAGCCGGGGGCCAGGATCACGCTTCCCACCTGGCGCACCTCCTCGCGGTCATGGTCGTCGTAGTCAATAGCGCCGCGTTGGCAGGCCCGACGGCATTCGCCGCACTCGGCGCAGATGCCGCACTCCAGGCACCGGTGCGCCTCGGCCACAGCCTGCTCCTCGGTGAAGCCCAGATCTACTTCCTTGAAGCTGCGAATGCGTTCCGCCACGTCACGCGTCTGGGTTTGCATCCGGGGCTGGGGCAAGGCCTCACCGGCTGCGATCATACCCTGAACCTCCTGCCGGCTCATATCCACCACGGCGATTGGGGGCGCGGGCGAGTCGGCCAGCGGCAGGCCACGCAGGTAGCGGTCCACGGAACGGGCCGCGTGGTGGCCCAGGGCGATGGCGTTGATGATGAAGCCCTTGCCGGGCGTCACCCCGCTGCCGGCGAAGATGCCCTTGTGCTTCGTCTCCAGCGTCTGCGGGTCGCCCTTATAGGCATCGGGGCCCTCTTGCAGATACCACAGGTCCGAAACCTGCCCGATGGCTCGGATGACGGTGTCTACTTCCAGGGTGAACTCTGTGCCGGGAATGGGTATGGGCACGGGCCGACCCGACTCGTCCTTTGCCCCCAGCTTCGTCTTAATGCACTCAATGGCCGTCACGTGCCCATCCTGCCCGATGATCCGGGTGGGCATGGCGAGCTGGATGAGCTGCACGCCCTCGGCCTCGGCCTGCTCCAGTTCCCAGCGATAGGCCGGCAGCTCGTCGCGGGAGCGGCGATAGAGCACGTAGACCTTCTCGGCGCCCAGGCGCAGGGACATGGAGGCGGCATCAATGGCGGTGATGCCACCACCTACCACGGCCACGCGCTTCCCCACGTGGGGCCGTTGCCACAGGTTCACCTGGCGCAGCAGGGTGATGGCGTTGATCACGCCATCCAGGTCTTCGCCGGGCACGTTCAGCCGATCCTCGCGGTAGCTGCCCACGGCCAGGAAGACGGCATCATAGTTCTCGGCCAGCAGCTTTTGGGGGTCGCGGATGGGGGCGTTGGTGCGCAACTCCACGCCCTGCACCAGGATGGCGTCAATCTCATACTGGAGCACGTCGCGGGGCAGGCGGTACTCCGGGATGCCCATGCGCATCATGCCCCCAGCCACCGGCAGGGCCTCGAAAACCGTGACCTGGTAGCCCAGGCGGACCAGGTCTTGGGCGGCGGTGAGGCCTGCCGGCCCGGCCCCCACGATAGCGACCCTGGCGGCCGGGCGGTCCTCGCTGGGCCGGCGGAGGGCCAGGTCCACCGAGCCAGTCCTGGGAACGGCCAACTGCTCGCCCCGGTTCGCGCGCACCCAGTCGGCGACGAAGCGTTTCAGAGTGCAGATGGACACCGCCTCGTCTGCCAGTCGGCGGTTGCAGCGAGCCTCACAGGGCCGGTTGCAGGTGCGCCCGCAGACCCCGGCAAACGGGATGCGCTCGTTGATCAGCCGCAGGGCCTCGGCGTAGCGCCTCTGGCCGATCAGCGTCACATAGCCCTGGACGCTCACGCCGGCGGGGCAGGCGTTGGTACACGGGGCCCGGCCGCGTTTGTCAATGATGAAGACATGGGGGACGGCCTGGGGATAGGGACGATAGATGGCCTTGCGGGTGGAGAGACCCTCGTCGAACTCGTTGGGGAACTGGAGCGGGCAGGCGGCGGTGCATTCACCGCAGCCGGTGCATTCGTCCTCTTTCACGTAACGGGCCCGGCGGAGGATGCGCGCCGTAAAGCGTCCAGCCTCGCCCTCCAGGCCCACGAGCGTGGCATTGGTGAGGAGCTCGATGTTGGGGTGGCGGGCGCATTCCACCAGCCTGGGCGACAGGATGCACATGGCGCAGTCGTTGGTGGGGAAGGTCTTGTCCAACTGGGCCATGCGCCCGCCAATGGCCGGGCCTTTCTCCAGCAGCGTGACCCGGATGCCATTGTCGGCCAGATCGAGGGCGGCCTGGACACCGGCGATGCCGCCGCCCACCACCAGGGCCGCGCCGATGGGGTTACGTTCATCTGGTGCGGTCATGAACACATCCCTCTTCTCATACCTGGTCGAATTCCTCGCGGTCGATATCTAGCTGGCGTAGGATGCGTGACAGCAATTGGGGTCCGATGTCTTTGGTCCGATGGTAGGGGATGGAGGTCTGCCGGCCTGTGGCCGGGTTACGCCATATCTCGTGGCTACCGGCACCATAGCGTGTGAAACAGCAACCCAGCCGGCGTAGCTTGCGCGTTAGCTCGGATATTTCATGCCGGCACTGCCACGTGAGAAATGAAGGGAAGCGAAGCAATGGTGCGCAACGTGGTCGGTAGCGGGTCACCAGCGGCCTGTATCGAAGCGATCAACGCCGCAGCCACCTGGGGCGCCAGAGCTAGTACCTCTTCTGGCGTATCGCTGGCGACGATCAGACCGGGCAAATCGGGGCTGGTGGCCATGTAGCGATAGTCGCCGCCATCGTCCAGTTCTTCCAACTCGATCCGCAAATCGTACAAGATCATCGGGCTTTTCTCCCAGCCGGTCGCTCGTGTTCGCTGGCCAGGATCACGGATCACGAATCACGTTTCACGCCCCCACCATTCTACCGTATCGCCGCAGCGTTGTCAAGGTTGCGCCCGGCGTTTCAGCGGGTTGGGGCCGAGCTTCTTGATCCGCTCGGTCATCTCCCTGACGACGCGGACCCACTTCATGCCGTCGTAGCCGGAGGTGTTAAAGATCTCCAACCGATCCCCGCCAATGCCGATCTGGTCCAGAAGCTTTTTGGTGTATTCCACCCGCCGTCGCGCCCGGATGTTACCGTGGATGTGGTGGCAGTTACCCTCCAGACAGGCCATGATGTAGACCCCATCCGCTCCGTGCTCAAAGGCATCCAGAATATATTGGATGTCCACCTTGCCGGTGCAAGGGAATTTAACCGTCTTCACCGTGGCTGGATAGTTCACGTGCAGGTAGCCGGCCAGGTCGCCGGCGGTATACGCGCAGTAGTGGCAACAGAAGGCCGTGATCTCGGGCGTAAAGTCATTATCAGGCATTCGGATCTCCTACCAACCCCTATTGCGTGGGGCGAACGAGCAACGAGCAACCAGCAACCAGCTTCTAGTAACCAGCAAACACCTCATCCGGCAGCCAGGCCCCCAGTGCCCCCGCGGCCATGACCTGATCGTCGCGGAAACCCTGGAGCTGGATGGCCTTGGCCGGGCACTCGCTGGGGCAGGTGCCGCAGCCCTGGCACCTGGCCGGGGCGATATAGGCCGCGCCCATAATGCCTCCGGCCCCCGGCTGCTCCCGGTCAATGATGGGCACCTGGAACGGGCAGACCCGCACGCAGGTCAGACAACCCACGCATTTCTTCGGGTCCACCACCGCGACGACACCGCCCACCTGGAGTTGCTGCCGGCGCAGGAAAGTGGAAGCGCGAGCCGCGGCCGCCTGGGCATGGGAGATACACTCCTCGATGAACTTGGGGTAATGCGCCGCGCCACACAAAAAGATCCCTTCCTGGGTGAAATCCATGGGCCGCAGTTTCAGATGCGCCTCCAGGAAGAACCCATCCGGTGATAGTGGCACGCGCAAGGTCCGGGCCAGCTCCTCCGTCCCCTCCGCCGGCACGGTCGCCATGGAGAGCGTCACCAGGTCCGGGGTCAGGGTGAGCGTCTCCTTCAGCACCGGGTCGCCAACCGTCACCCGGAGCCGCCCCCCCACCCGGCTCACCTGGGGCCTGGCATCCTCGGTGTAGCGAATAAAGATCACCCCCTTTTCCCGGGCCGCCGTGTAGAACTGCTCGTGGAAGCCATAGGTGATGAGGTCCTTATACAACACAAAGATGCGGATGCCGGGCTTGAGTTCCTTGAGCCGCAGAGCATTCTTCATGGTGTTGGTACAACAGGTCCGGCTACAATAGTCCCACTGCTGGCCCTCGGGACGCACGCACTGGATCATGACTACGGTATCCAGGTCTTCGACGGATTCGGGTGCATGGCTCAGGCGATATTCCAGTTCCAACTGCGTGATCACCCCCGGGTCCTCGCCAAAGTGATAGATCGGCCCCCGGTATTCCTGCCCCCCTGTCGCCACGATGGTCACGCCATGCCGGATCTCGCGCAATTGGGACGTGCCGTTCACGCCGGTGCGGATGGTAGCGTGAAAGTTGCCCACAAACCCGCCATGGCGGACCACCTCCGAGTTCAGGAACACCTTGATCTGGGGATGCTTACGCACGCGCGCCACCATATCGCGGAGCAGGCCCTGGGGGTCCGGCCCTTCGGCGGTGAAGTAGATGTGCCGCAGGTTGCCCCCCAGCTCGCCGCTGCGTTCCACCAGGGTGACCGGGAAGCCCTCGTCGGCCAGGCTCAGGGCAGCGGTCATGCCGCTGACCCCGCCGCCGATGACCAGGGCGCCCTGACGCAGCAGGACCGGGTTTTTGTGGATGGGTTCCGCCCGGCGGACCCGGGCCACGGCCACCCGCACCAACTCTTTGGCCTTGCGAGTGGCTGCGGCCACATCCCCGCGATGGACCCAGGCGCACTGCTCGCGGATGTTCGCCATTTCGAGCAAATACGGGTTCAGACCGCACTCGCGCAGCACATCCTGGAACAGGGCCTCGTGGGTGCGGGGGGTGCAGGCGGCCACCACCACCCGGTTCAGCCCATATTGCTCGATGGCCTCCCGCATCCGCCGCAACGTCCCGCCAAAGCAGGCAAACAGGGTCTCATGGGCATAGACTACCCCATCCAGCCGCTCGGCATAGTCCACCAACTCCTGCATATCCACTGATTCTACGATGCTGTTGCCGCAGTTGCAGAGGAACACCCCAATGCGCGGGCTTTCGCCCTCCACGTCGCGCTCCGGCGGGAAGAGCCGCTCCCGCTCGATGGGCTGGACGGCGCTCAACGTGCGCAAGGCCAGGCCGGCCGCGCCGCTGGCCTCGATGACACTCTCGGCGATCTCCTTCGGTGACGAGAAGGCCCCGCAGACAAAGATCCCCGGTCGCGTAGTGGTCAGGGGGCTGAACTTTTCGGTGCGGCAGAAGCCATACTCGTTCAGACCGATGTCTAACGCCTGGGCCAACACCCTCGATCCCCGGGGTGGCTCCGCCCCCACCGAGAGCACTACCAGGTTGAAGGTCTCCTCTCGCAGTTGGCCCGCCTCGTCCTGGTATCTAATGATCAAATCATGCGTGCGGGGGTCTTCCCAGAGGCGGGAGACGCGGCAACGCGTATATCGGACCCCGTAGACATCTTTGGCCTGCTCAAAGTAGACGTTATATTCCTTGCTGAATGTCCGCTCGTCCATCATAAAGACGTGAGTATCAATCTCCCGATTGTACTCCTTGGTCATCATGGCTTCTTTGGTGGCATACATGCAGCAGATGGACGAGCAGTATTCGTTGCGTTGATCGCGGGAGCCGACGCATTGGATCCAGGCCACTTTTTTCGGCTCTGTACCATCCGAGGGCCGCAAGAGGTTGCCAAAGGTGGGGCCGGAGTGACAGACGAACCGCTCGAACTGCATGGAGGTGACCACGTTGGGAAAGATACCGTACCCCAGTTCCTCCATGTCGCGGGGGTCAAAGAGCTTGAAACCAGGGGCCAGGATGATCGCCCCCACCTGGATGCGTTCGACTTGCTCTGACTCATCCAGGTTGATGGCTTTCATGATGCAGACGTTCACGCACTTGCGACAGTCATCGCAGTATGGTCCCCGGTCAATGGCATAGGAATTGGGGATGCTGCGGTGGCTGGGCTTATAGATGGCCTTGCGCCGGGTCAGCTCGCTCTCGAACTCGCTGGGCATCTCCTGGGGGCACACCTCTACGCAGGCGCCGCAGTTGGTGCACTTGACCGGGTCCACATAGCGCGGTTTGCGGCGTACCGTCACGGTAAAGTTACCCACGTCCCCTTCCAGGCCCACGATCTCGGTATTCGTGAGGATCGTCAGGTTGGGGTGCTTGTTGTGATCCAGGAAAACGTGGGAGATGGCCGGCTGGCTACAGCCGTGGCCGTGCTCGGCCGTACCCCGGCAAAGGACGCAGTCATGGGTGGGGAACATCGTACCCAACTGGGCCACGATGCCGCCCAGGAACGGGGTATATTCCACCAGGTAGACCCGCATCCCGGCCTCCAGCAGGTCGTAACAGGCCCGCTGACCGCTGACGCCGCCCCCCACCACCAGCACCGCACCGATGGGATTATCTTTCGCTTCCGTCATTGGCGCTCCTTACCGCAACCCAAAATGCATTGAGCCACCATTCCTGATCTTTGGACTTTACCCATTCCCACGATTGGGCCGGAAAACTCACTGCAGAGCACGCAGAGGGCGCAGAGATTCTTCACCTTGTCAGCGCGCAGCGTCTGCGGTCTCTGCAGTTTGTTTGGTCCCGGTCTGGCCGGGTCAGGTCTAGATCAGGTTCTTGCTCCGTAGCCGTTGCACCAGAGCCGTTACCTTGTCCTTGTCCGTCCCAGACAGCATCTCGCCGGCCCCCTTTGGTTCCGGGGCGAAGCTGCGCTTGACCTGGGTGGGTGAGCCTTTCAACCCCACCTGGTTCTCGTCGGCGTTGACCTCTTTGGCCCCCCAGACCTCCACGGTTTGCTCGCGGTAGGCGCGGAAGATGCCGGCCGCGTGGGGGTAGCGTGGGGTGTTGGCCTGGTTGGTGATGGTGAGCAGGGCCGGCAGCGGGGCCTCGATCTCCTCGTAGCCATCTTCCAGGCTGCGCTTGGCCCGCACCCGGCCATCAATCAGCTCCAACTCACGCACATAGGTGATCTGCGGGATATTCAGGTACTCGGCTAACTGGGGACCGACCTGAGCTGTGTCGCCGTCAATGGCCTGGCGGCCGCAGAGGATGAGATCATAAGCCCCCAGGTGCTTGATGGCCAGGCCCAGGGCGTTGGCGGTGGCCCAGGTATCAGAGCCGGCAAAGGCCCGGTCGCTGAGCAGGATGGCCCGGTCCGCGCCCATAGCCAACGCTTCGCGGAGGGCAGCATCGGCCTGGGGCGGTCCCATGCTGATGATGACGACCTCTTCGGCCTGGCCGGCCTCGCGCAACTTCAGGGCCTCCTCGATGGCGTTCTTGTCCTCCGGGTTGATGATGCTGGGCACGCCCTCGCGGATCAGGGTGCCGGTGCGCGGGTCCAGCTTGACCTCGGTGGTATCTGGAACCTGTTTGATGCAGACAACGATCCTCATGTGACTTTTCCTCCTTCCGCCTTCATCCTTTACCGGATCCGCACGCCGACCTTGCGGAACAGGTTGGTGGCGATGACCAGGCGTTGCACCTCGTTGGTGCCCTCAAAGATACGGGTGATCCGGGCGTCACGGTAGGCGCGCTCCACCGGGAACTTTTTCATGTAGCCCATGCCGCCGTGGATCTGGACACACTTGTCTACAGCCCGGTCCAATACCTCGGACCCATAGAGTTTAACCATAGCCGAAATGGTGCTGAACTCGCGGGTCAGGCCCTGGGTGTCTAGCATCCAGGCGCCCCGATAGACCATGGACCGCAGGGCCTCGATCTCGGTAGCCATGTCGGCGATCATCCACTGGATGGCCTGTTTCTGGGCGATGGGCGCGCCGAACTGGTAGCGGTTCTTGGCAAAGTCCAGGCTCATTTCCAGGCAGGCAGTGGCGCCGCCCAGGCAGCCGGCCCCCAGGCTAAGCCGGCCCACGTCCAGGGTCTTGAGGGCCGTCAGAAAGCCGGCCCCGAACTGGCCGATGACGTTCTCCTTGGGGATGCGCATGTCGTCAAAGAACAGCTCGGCCGTGGACGAGCCACGGATGCCCATCTTTTCCTCTTTGGTGCCCACGCGAAAGCCCGGCCAGGCCGTCTCTACGATAAAGGCGGTCACCCCGCCCCGTGCTCCCAGGGCCGGGTCGGTCACGGCAAAGACCGTGAGCACGTCGGCGATGTCGCCGTTGGTGATCCAGATCTTGCTACCATTCAGGATGAAATAGTCGCCATCACGGACGGCACGGGTCTGGATGGCGGCCGCATCCGAGCCGGCGTTGGCCTCGGTTAGAGCAAAGGCGGCGATGTACTCGCCTTTGGCGCAAGGGACCAGGTACTTGCGCTTTTGCTCCTCCGTGCCGTCCAGGTAAAAGGCCATCGCCCCGATGCCGGTATGGGCACCGATGACAGTGGCCGTGGAGGCACAGACCTTGTTAAGCTCCTCCATGAGGATGCAGTAGCCGATCTCGCCGCCACCGGCTCCGCCGTACTCCTGCGGGAAGGGCACGCCCATCAGCCCGATCTTGGCGGCCTTTTTGATGGTCTCCCAGGGCACGCGCTCTTCCCGGTCTATCTCTTCCGCCAGCGGCGCGACCTCTTTCTGTGCAAACTCGCGTACCACCCGGCGGAACAGTTCGTATTCAGGTGGAAAACTGAAATCCATATCTTGTTGCCTCCTTGAGACTGGTTGCTCGTTGTTTACTATTGGTTGCTGGTTGCTCGTTGCTGGTTGCTCGTTAGCAGCACCCGCAATCAGTTCTAACTCGTAACTGCCTACCCTGAACCCTCCCGCAGGTTAGAAAGGGGCTGACAACCGATGCAGCCTGTCATCTGGGCGCGCCTACGGCGTCTGGTCTGGTCATTGCGCCCAAACCTGCGGGAGGGTAGGCGGTTACTCTAACTCCTCTTCGCCAGACTATCGCGGAACTCGATGATGCCGGGGCACTTGTAGGCAGCGATACGCTCCCGGCAGTACGCGATCAGTTCGTCTGCCGTGATCCGCTGGCCCTCATGGAGCACGACGCAGGCCTTGACTTCTTCACCCAGGGCCTCGTCGGGCACACCGACCACGGCCACGTCCAGTACGGCCGGGTGGCTCTCCAGGGCGATCTCCACCTCGCGGGGGTAGACATTGAAGCCGCCTTTGATGATCATGTTCGTCTTGCGCCCCACGATAAAGAAATAGCCGTCTTCATCCATATAGGCCAGGTCGCCGGTGTGGAACCAGCCGTGGCGGATGACCTGGGCCGTCTCCGCTGGCCGGCGGTAGTAGCCCTTCATCACGTTAGGGCCGCGGATGACGATCTCGCCGATCTCACCGGGGGGCAATTCCTGCCCCGCCTCGTCCACGATGCGCATCTGCACCCCGGGGATGGGCACGCCGATGGAGCCGACCTTGCGCGGTTGCCCCCGCACGTTAAAGCTCGCCACCGGCGAGGTCTCGGACAGGCCATAGCCTTCCAACACGGTGACGCCGAATCGTTTCTCGAACTCGTGCAGGATCCAGATGGGCATGGGAGCGCCGCCGGTGATGCACAGGCGCAGGTTATGGACTGGCGCAGCCTCACCCACCCGGCGGGTAAGGTAGTAGTACATGGTGGGCACGCCGGCAAAGACGGTGATCCGTTCCCGGCTGAACCGCTCCAACATCTCGGTGGCCGAAAACTCGGCCATGCAGGACAGGGTGGCCCCGGCAGCCAGGGCGGCGTTCATGCAACACGTCTGCCCGAAGCTGTGATGCAGGGGCAGGGCGGCCATGACCACATCGTCCGGTCGCAAGCCCATGAGGGTGATAGTGGCCAGGGTATTGCTGCTCAGGTTGTCGTGGGTCAGCTCGGCGCCTTTGGGCTGGCCGGTGGTGCCGGCGGTATACAGGATCACCGCCGTATCCTGGCCCTCCCGGTGGCACGGCTCGAACGAAGGCCAGGCTCCACTCAGCAGCCCCTGTAACGAATGAGCACCTTCCGGGATCCGCTCACCGGCCACCAGGCAGTAACGACAGGCCGGGGCCCTGGCGAAGGCGCGCATCGCCTCTTCAGCCACCCCTTCCCAGACGATGAGCACCTTCGCCTCGCTATCTTGCAGCTCATAGCACACCTCGGCCTCGCGGAGCAGGGTGTTGATGGGCACCACGATGCCCCCCAGGCGCAGGGTGGCATAATAGGCAACGATAAAGTCCGGCCCGTTGGGCAACATCACCGCTACCCGATCACCCGGCCCCACCCCCAACGTAGTCAGGCTATTGGCCAGCCGATTGGTAAGCCCGTGCAGTTCTGCATAGGTCAGCGCGCTATCACGGCATAGCGTCGCCAGTTTGCGTGGCGCGGCCCGGACACTTTCTTCCAGGAGCGTGACTAAAGATGGATACGTCAAACCGAACGCTCCTCTTGCACGAGTAGAAAAGGAACAGGTAGACAAGTAGACAAGGATGTCTTGCTACTTGTCTACTTATTTCCTTACCGATCCTCGAACCTGGCCTGGCGTTTTTGCAGGAAGGCATTGATGCCCTCAACAGCGTCGTGAGTGTGGGCCACGGCCTTGAACTTCTCGATCTCCACATCCAGCCCGTCGGTGAGAGGTAACTCATAGCCCTCGTAGACGGCCTCGATGCAGAGCTGCACGGCTTTGCCGCCCTTGGCCACGATCTTCTTGGCCAGGTCTTTGGCGGCCTTGAGCTCCTCGCCCTGGGGCACGACCTTGTTGACCAGGCCAATCCGCTGGGCCTCCTGAGCGCTGATCATATCGCCGGTGAGGAGGAGTTCCAGGGCCTTGCCCTTGCCCACCAGGCGAGGCAGGCGCTGAGTACCACCAAAGCCGGGGATGATGCCCAGGTTGATCTCCGGCTGCCCGAAGCGGGCCCGGTCAGAGGCCACGCGCATGTGACAGGCCATGATCAACTCGTTGCCCCCGCCCAGGCAGGTGCCATTGACGGCGGCGATGACCGGCTTGCTCAGGTGCTCGATCTTCCAGAAGATGGCCTTGGCGATCTTGAGTACCTCGTCGAACTTTTCCGGGGTCTTGAGCAATTCGCCAATCTCGCCGATGTCGGCCCCGGCCACGAACATGAACTGCCCGGCGCCGGTGATGATGACAGCCTTGACCTCCGGGTTGGCCGCCACTTCATCAATGGCGTCGTTCAGATCCGCCAGGACCGGGCTTTTCAGCGAATTTGCTGGCGGGTTGTCAATAGTCAACACCGCGATGCGGTCCTCGATGCTCATCTTTACAAACTGTCGGTCTGCCATGATGATCCTCCCTTTACTGAATCTAGTCTTGTGCAGTTGCCTGTTGCTTGTGGCTTGCTGCCAGTTGCTTGTTGCTTGTTGCTGGTCACCAGCTTCCAATAGCCAGCAACCAGTTTCCAGCTACGCATATTCCAGGAATCCGCGGCCGGTCTTTTTCCCCAGGTGTCGGGCGCGGACCTTGGTCTTGAGCAGGCGCGAGGGGCGGAACCGTTCGCCGTACCGGGCCTGGAAGGCTTGCAGCTTCTCCACCACCACGTCCAGCCCGATCTCGTCGGCCAGGGTCAGGGGGCCCATGCGCTCCCCGGCCCGGGTCATGCCGGTGCCGGCGATCATGGCCAGGTCAATGTCGTTGGGCCGGGCCACGTTCTCCAGCAGGCACTCGGCTGCCTCGTTGATCATGGGCATCATCAGCCGGTCCATGCTGAATTCGGTGCCAGTCTGGGCTTTGCCTTCCTTCTGGAGTCGGGCGATCATCTCCTTGACCGGCTCATCGCTCTGGCCGCCATAGCCATAAAAGCCGGCTCCACTCTTCTCGCCCAGGCGACCGGCCTTGACCAATTCCTCGAACAGGGCAGCGCCCCTCATGCGCTCGCCGTATTCCTGGTACAGGTATGCGCCGGTGTGGTAGCAGATGTCCAGCCCCAGCATGTCCATAAGCTGGAAGGGTCCCATAGGCCAGCCAAATTCGCGGGCAGCGGTGTCAATCTCCTCGGCTGTGGCGGCCCCCTCTTGCAGGCACAGGGTGGCCTCGTTCAGATAGGGCATGAGCAGCCGGTTCACCAGAAAGCCCGGGCATTCCTGCACCACCACCGGCAGCTTGCGCAGGCTCTCGGCGAACATGAGGACGTCGTCCACCGTTTCCTGGGCGGTGCTCAGGCCGGGGATGATCTCCACCAGCTTCATCACGTGGGCCGGGTTGAAGAAGTGCATCCCGATGACCTTGTGCGGCCGCCTGGTGGCCGCGCCCATCTCGCTGATGCTCAGCGCCGAGGTGTTGGAGGCAAAGATGGTCGCCTCCGGGCAGACCTGATCCAGTTCGGCAAAGACCTGCTGCTTGATCTTCATGATCTCCGGCACCGCCTCGATGACGATGTCCACGTCCTCAAAACCGTCATAGGTGAGGGTGGGGGTGATGAGGTCCAACTTGGATTGCATCTCGCCGGCGCTCATCTTGCCCTTGTCCACCCGGCTCTGATAGATCTTGCGGACCGTCTCCATCCCCTTGTCCAGCATACCCTGATCGATATCCTTGAGGACGACGGGTAAGCCGGAGAAACTGATCACCTGGGCGATCCCGCCGCCCATGGCGCCGGCGCCCACTACTGCTGCTTTGAAGATGTACATAGTTCCCTCCTTGAAAAAATGAGCAATGGGCAAATGTGCAAATTGCACATTTGCCTATTGCATATTTACCACGTCCGTAATGGCAGGCCGGCGTCCGGGTTTTCGATCCGGGTGAAATAGATCCACTGGTCGGGGTATCTGGCATAGGCTTGAGCGTTCACCTCGCCCAGCAATTTCCCCACAAACACGTCGCCGCTCTCAGGCTCGATACCCGCCACGCCGGTCTCCAACCCCAACTGGCCCTTCTTGGCCGCCAAGACCGCCTTAGCCTTCTCAATGAACTCGCCGCGCACTTTTTTGTCCTTATACATGGGGGTATGGTCTTTAAGCATCTTTCCCTCCCTTGCGTTCTGCTTTCTGCCTGCTGCCGCCTTACTTCCGCTCGATGATCAAGGTGCCACCCATGCCGCCGCCTACGCAGGCTGTGGCCAGGCCCAATTTGGCATCGCGCCTGATCATCTCGTACATCAACGTGACCGTGATGCGGGTGCCGGAGCAACCCACCGGGTGCCCCAGGGCGATGGCTCCACCGTTGACGTTGACCTTGTTCCAGTCCCAGCCCAATTCCATGCCCACGGCCATAACCTGAGCTGCAAAGGCCTCGTTGATCTCGATGAGGTCAATATCCTCCAGCTTGAGACCAGCCTTTTTCAGGGCCTTGGGGACCGAGTAGGCCGGGCCTAAGCCCATGATCTCAGGTGGGAGCGCGGCATAGGCATAGGCGCGGATATAGGCCATCGGCTTGAGGCCCAGTTCCTGGGCCTTGTCCGCCGTCATCACTACCACCGCCGCTGCGCCATCTGAGATGGGGCAGGCATTGGCCGGGGTCACCACTCCGTCTTTCTTAAAGACCGTGGGGTACAAAGCCGCCTTCTGGACGTTCAGGGTGGGGTTGATGCACTCGTCCTGGGTGATCTCCTCGCGGGCCACCTCCTGGCCGGCCACCTTTTTGACCACCGGCACCGGCACGATCTCGTCGCGGAACTTGCCCATGCGAGTAGCCATGAAGGCCTTCTTGTGGCTCTGCTCCGCGTACCTGTCCAGTTGCTCGCGGGTGAGACCATAGAGCATAGCCACGTTCTCAGCAGTGTAGCCCATGATCATGTCACAGATCGGGTCGGTCAGGCCCTCCCACAGGGAATCAATGAACGTGGTGTGGCGTAGCTTGAGGCCCCACCGGGCACCGCGTACCACGTAGGGGGCGGTGCTCATGCTCTCTGTACCACCGCACAGGAACACCTCGCCGTCGCCGGCCTGGATGGCCTGGTAGGCGCTGGTGATGGACATCATGCCACTCACGCAGTTGCGCTGGCAGGTCCAGCCGGGGACGTTTACCGGGATGCCGGCCATGAGCGCGGCCACCCGGCTGATGTTGGCCGCATCACTCTGCTGACCGATGCAGCCCAGGATCACGTCGTCTATGATCTGGGGGTTGATCCCGGCCCGCTCCACAGCAGCCCGGAAGACGATGGCCGCCAGCTCCTGGGCAGTGATGTCACGCATACCACCGCCGTGGCTGCCAATGGGCGTCCGCGCACCCGACACAATGACCACTTCTTTCATATGCTACCTCCTTGACTAATTTGCGACTACCCGAATCTACGAATAAGCCCCCGAACCGGGGAACCAGGTGAGGGGGTTATATGCGTAAAATTTCACAATCTGGCCCTCGTATTGTACCAGACCAGGTGGGGAATGTCAATTTTGTGAATTTTGTCACTAACCTGTCCGGCGTTACCCCGTTGCGATTCCCTGTTGCACCGTGACGAAAAAGATGGTAGACTAGACGATGCAGGACGTGACCGGAGGCGCGCCAGGCCCGGCGCAAATAGCAACCTGTAACCACTCCCCATCTGCGGCGTATAGCCAGGCGAGGAGAGCATGATGGAACCAGCACGTGGGGAACGCTGGCGGTCTGAATCTCAGCGCAGTTCGATCCCCGATGAGCAGGCAGCCCGCGAGCATAGTTGGGTCCTGGCGGCTCAGCAGGGTGACCGGGCGGCCTTTGGTCGGCTGGTGGAAGCGTATCAGGCGCCGGTCTATAACCTGGCCTATCGCATGTTGGGACACCGGCAGGAGGCCGAAGATGCTGCCCAGGAGACGTTCCTGCGCGCATATGCCAACCTGGCCTCTTATAACCCGCAGCGGCGATTCTCCAATTGGCTCTTTGCCATCGCCAGCCATCACTGCATTGACCGCCTGCGCCGGCTACGCGGGCAGGTCGTTTCCCTGGACAAAGATCCATCTCTGGCCGGAGAGCTGATAGACCGTGAGCCGCTGCCGGAGGCGGCTGCCCTGACGCGCGAGGAGGAACGGCTCGTCCAATGGCTACTGGCCCGGTTGCCAGCGGACTATCGTCTGGTGATCACGCTGTTTTACTGGTATGACCTGTCCTGCCGGGAGATTGGCGAGGTGGCTGGCATATCCGAGGGGGCCGTGAAGGTGCGACTCCACCGGGGGCGACGGATGTTGGCGGAACTGCTCCGCGCGAGCGAAGGCCGGGCCATGGTTTCTCCGCCCAGCCCGGCCCCTGGAAACGCTAGAAAGGAGGGCCGGGAACATGCGTTGTCGAGATGCTGAGCTTGTGTTGGCCCTCTATTTGGACGAACGACGCGGCGGCCCGTTGCCAGCGGATGTGGATGCCCACCTGGCCGCCTGCCCAGCCTGTCATGACGAGTGGATGACCCTGCGGCGCGTGGAGACCCTCTTCGCCCGGGTGCCACTGGCGGAACCGGCTCCCGGATTCACAGCCACAGTATTGGCGCACCTCGGTTCGGCGGGATTGACGCCGGCCGCGGCCGGGGCACGGCGTCAACGCTGGCTGACCCGGCGCCGATTGCTGGGCGGCGGACTGGTCCTGGTCCTGGGTCTATTACTGCTGGCTGCGATGGCGAGTGCCTTGATCATCTGGGGTCTGGCAGCTTATGTCCTGAGTAGCCTGGTACCGGTCTGCCTCCAGGACCCCAGCGTGATCAATACCGTTCAGAACCTGCTTAGTCAGATCGAGTTTTGGAGCACAACCTTGTTCGGGGCGTTGCAGGCCGTTATGGGAGCTATAATGCCGTTGTTGGCAACTGGCACGGTGATTTTAATCTTGATGAGCGGACTGGCCTATGCCCTGACGTTATCATGGGGTTGGCTCATCGGCCGGGTATGGGGGCAGGGCGAACGACGGGTGGCAGGATGCAGATCGTAGATCACATAGTGGGAGAGAACATATGGCGAAGATATGGTTGCTTGTGAGTGCGTTGCTGGTGGTGGCTATGGCAGCCAGTGGATGTTGCTGCTGCTGTGTCCCCTGCCGGGGATCAGCCTGGGGTGATTGGGACGACTGGAGCCAGTGGCCGGCCCGCGCGCCCGTCTCGGTGGGGGAACTACGCCAGGAGCAAAAAAGTGTGCCGGTGGACCCGACGGCCGTATCGGCCCGGGTGCAGATCTTGTTCGGGGGCGGCAGACTCAAGCTACGCCCCGGCGCGACTGGCTTGCTGGACGGTCAGTTCACCTATAATGTGAACGAGTTGGCCCCGGAGTTAACAACCAGGACCCAGGGCGATGTGCAGGTGGCAACCCTGCGCCCGCAACGCGAGATCCGCTGGGGGGGCTGGGATACCCGCGATGTGCGCAACGAATGGGACATCCGGCTGAACCGGGATCTACCCCTGGCATTGGATCTGAACCTGGGCGCGTTTCAGGGAGAAGTGGAACTTGGGGGCCTGCGCCTGCGAGACCTGACCCTGAACGTGGGCGCGTGCGATGGGACCATCATGTTCAGCACCCCCAATCCAGAGACCCTGTCTGAACTGGAGGTGCTGGCCGGGGCGGCCCGGCTCTCGCTAACCGGGTTGGGCAACGCCCGCTTCCGCGAGATGACGTTCCGGGGCGGGGCCGGTGACTTTGAGCTATCGTTCGACGGTGCGCTCACCGGCCGGTCAAGGGCGGAGGTAGAGAGCGGCATTTCGCGCCTGGTGATTCGCGTGCCAGCCCAGGTTGGCACGCGCGTGGACCTGGAGGGCGGCCTGTCGTCCACCCGGCTCGCCGGCTTTCGCCAGAGCGGCACCGTCTTCACCAACGGCAGCTACGATCAGGTGGGCGAACAGCTCGTTATCACGGTCAAGATGGGCATAGGAGAACTGGCATTAGAGAGCGAATAGTGCCCTGAATCCTCCCGCAGGTTAGAAACTTCTCTCCAACCTGCGGGAGGGTGGGCAGTTACCAAATATCGCGGGGTCGCAGACCCCTGGCGAGCACATATTATACGAGGAGGTGTCACATGAAGCGCGTATGGTTGGTGCTGGCAGCACTGGTCGTGATCCTGTTACTGGCCGGGGGTTGTATGCCCAATGCTCGATATTGGGGCCGGGACGTGAACGTGCGGAGCGGGGAGGTCCATGAAGGGGACCTGGTGGTATTGGGCGGGGATGCCCGGATTCACCAGGGCGGCCGGGTGACCGGCAACCTGGTGGTGATGGGTGGTGAGACGCGCATCGAGGGCCAGGTAGATGGCGATGTGGTGGTCTATGGGGGAGACGTGCGTCTGTCCAACACGGCCGTGGTTCGTGGCGACCTGGTGAGCTATGGCGGTGAGATCCGTCGTGACGAGGGGGCGCAGGTGCTCGGCCAGTCTGTGAGTGGCGGGCGTGGTGGCTGGCCGATGCCGGTCATCACTTCGCCGCCAGTGACCACCGGTCCCTGGGTGGGTATGCCGGTGGTGAGCGTCAGCGGCTCAGAACTGGGATTTTGGGGCTTTTTGCGGAACGTGCTGGAAGCCATTATCTCCTTCCTGTCCATCGCCGCTCTGGGCATCTTGCTCATCGCCTTTGCGCCGGCGCACCTGTCGCGGGTGCAGCAGACCGCCGTGGAGATGTGGCCCATCAGCCTGGGGGTGGGCTTTTTGACCCTGCTGGTGGCAGCCCTGGCGACCATTGTATTGCTGGCGCCAGCGATCATCCTGTTCATCGTGGGGTTTGTCCTCACCATGACCATCGTGGGGGCTATCCTGGGTATACCGGTGATCCTGGTGGGGGTGATCCTGCTCTGCATCCCTGGCGCGGCAGCAGTAGCCGGGGTCTTGATGGGCGGGATAGCCATCTCGCAGTATGTGGGCGACCGGGTGTTGGCGGTGATCAGCCGGCCGACCAATCCCTACCTGAGTTTTGTCGTAGGGTTGGTTTTGCTCATGCTGTTGAGCGCGGTACCGTGCATCGGCTGGGTGTTGGCCCTGGGCATCGTCTGTATCGCGCTGGGAGCGGTGGTACTGAGCCGGGTGGGGACCATGCTCCCCCCACAGATCTCCAGTGAGCCAACATTAGAACCCCCGCCGGCTTCGCCGGAGCCGGCCGGGGCGTTGCCCGCAGAGACCGCGCCTTCGGCGGACAAACCCCGTCGGCGATCCCGGAAGACCGAGGAGCCAGCGTGAAAATAGGGCGGTGAATATAAGAAAGGCCATCCCCCGTGGGGATGGCCTTTCGCGTTCATTTCTGGCACGGGTTAAAGTTGCGACCCAAGAGCACCAGGGCATCCAGGGGGGGATTCTCCTGGGCTTGAAACCAGATATCTTCCGCCGGGACATGGAACGCCTGGCGCAGCAGGGCGATAGCCTCAGCATCGTTGGTATAGTTGACGATGATGGTGCGCGGCCGGACCTCCGGCTGATCGGGGCCGATCCGCACGTTGTCGAACCCCAGGTAGTAGAGCCGGTCAGCAGCCAGTTCTTTGGCCTGGAAACTGGTGCAGCCAGCGTTGCGGATCTCCACGCGAGCGTGGATCAGCTCCACCTCGCCGGGCGGCGTGAACAGGGCGGCGAACAGGGCACGGCAGGCGGCGGGTTGAGGCAATAATACCTGGCCGCCCTGGGGGGTGACCCAGGCTTTGACCTGTTCTCCATCCAGGTACAGGCTCTTGATCTGGCGGGTGTTGATCTGCAACCCCAATTGTGCCAGCGAGATGATCTGTTCCAGACTCAGATCAGTGGTGATACTGTCTTGCAATATGGACCACAGGCTGGGGATCTGAATGATGGTTTCCGGGCGCAGGAGTTGCGCCCACATCGCTCGCAGGACCTGCTGTTGTCGCCGTGAACGAGCAAAATCGCTACTGGTGATGCGCGAGCGCGCATAGGCCAAAGCCCATTGGCCATCCATGTGGTGGATCCCCGGCTCTAACTCCAGGTCCGGGAAAGGGCATTCCACGGCGATGGTCACGCCGCCCAGGGTGTCAATGAGCCGGATGAAACCCTTGAGGTCAATGGCAGCGTAGTAGTGAACCGGGACCCCAAAATTGTACTCGATGGTGGCCTTGACCAGGGCCGGCCCGCCACCGGGGTATTTGCTCAGCGTGCCCCACATATAGGCAGTGTTGATGCGCTCATAGCCAAAGGTGGGGATATAGACCCACAGGTCGCGGGGGATGGAGAGCATACTCACAGTCTTGGAGACCGGATTGATGGCGACCAGGATCATGGTATCTGTGCGCCCCAGCCCCCCTTGCACCCGCGAATCGCTGCCCAGCAGGATCACGTTGATGATCTCTGGTGGCAACCCTAATCTTTCGGCGGCGCCGGCCGGGAGTGGCAGCGGCTGGGGAGTAGCAGTGGGGACCGCCGGGCTGACCGCCAGGGCAGTGGGCTGATTCGCCGGGGTAGGCAGGTGAAGCACCGGCAGGTAAAGGGTCTGGCCGACATAGATCATCAGGCTGGTGAGGCAATTGGCCTGGACCAGGTCATGGACAGTGGTGCCTCGACTTTGGGCCAACGCGGTCAGGGTGTCGCCAGCGCGGACGGTATACAGCTCCCAACCCGGCGGCGGAGGACAGGGGCCGGCCGGGGTAGCGGTGGGGGTTATGGTGGGGACCGGGGTAGGGCATGGTATCACGGTCGGGGTGCTGGATGGGACAGGGGCCGGCGGGCCTGAGAGCATTGCTGACCCCGACGCCCTGGTTGCGGATACCGGAGGGGCAAGAGCTATGGCCATCAGATCACGCGCTCGCTGCTGCACGTCAGTGAAAGGCAAGAGGGCCAGGGCTAATATGACCAGGATCATCGCCAGGACAGCCAGGCCCAAAAAGATCAGTGACCGTCCGGATGTGGGCGCTGGCGGTGTTCGTCTGAGGGGGGCTTTATGGGAGATTATTCGGCGCACCGTTGTCGCCAGGTGATAGTTTTTCATTGCTTCTGTGCTCCATGTGGAGTCACTGATAAGTAGCTCGACAATGTTAGATTCGACCTCACCCCTACCCCCTGGCCCCCTTCCCCTCTCCGCGGCGGAGAGGGGAAGGGGGT
>Ga0209162_1000458_pt1 | contig 44678 bp, 37 predicted proteins | sample YNPNPMetaG_FD_187121 | JGI IMG/M metagenome (GOLD analysis project Ga0209162, IMG submission 187121) | Anoxygenic and chlorotrophic microbial mat microbial communities from Yellowstone National Park, USA - YNP NP MetaG (SPAdes) (version 2) ...
TGCCGGCAGGCTGCTACGACCTGAGGGCTGATGGCTCCGGCAACACGCTCATCGAGACCGAGATGGGGGTCAACGTCAGCGGGACGTATGACTGGTACGTGACCAGCAGCGGCGGCGGGCAACAACCGCCTGGCGGTGGCAACGCGACCATCATCATGCACAACAACTCCGGGCAGACGGTCTGGTACGCTTACATTTCCCCTTGCAGCGACTCGGACTGGGGAGATGACGACCTGGGCTCGTCCACCGTGCCTGACGGCGGGACGTTCACCTTCCAGGTGCCGGCGGGCTGCTACGATCTGAAGGCCGAAGGCACTAGCTACACGCTCATCGAGACCGAGATGGGGGTCAACGTCAGCGGGACGTATGACTGGTACGTGACCAGCAGTGGGCAGCAACCGCCCAGCGGGAACGCGACGATCATCATGCACAACAACTCCGGCCAGACGGTCTTTTATGCTTACATCTCCCCTTGCAGCGACTCGGACTGGGGGAGCGACGACCTGGGCGCGTTCAGTGTGCCCAACGGCGGGATGTTTACCTTCTCGGTGCCAGCGGGGTGCTACGACCTGAAGGCAGAAGGCTCTGGCAACACGCTCATCGAGACCGAGATGGGGGTCAATGTCAGCGGGACGTATGACTGGTACATACCCTGACCAGAGCAACATGTAGAGGCTCTTGTAGGGCGGGCTTTCGAGCCCGCCCTACTCTGTTGTAGGACAACTGCTCGCAGTTGTCCTACCCCAGGCCTTGCAGTTGCCAAACCCTTGCAGCCGTGCTAAACTGGAGACATCCGTAATGCGCAGGAGGCAAATCTTGGAGACGCTGCTGCTGAAGGACGTTGACCTGCTGGTTACGATGGATGATCAGGACCGCCGCATTCCAAATGGCTGGCTGTTTGTCCGTGGCGGGGTGATCGAGGGGGTGGGCGGCGCCGAAAAAGTGCCGCCGGCAGCGGATCGGCTGCTGGATGCCCGCGGGATGATCGTCCTGCCCGGTCTGGTCAACACCCACCACCACCTCTACCAGACACTCACCCGCGCGGTGCCGGCGGCGCAGGACGCCACGCTCTTCCAGTGGCTCAAGACGCTCTACCCGATCTGGGCCCGTCTGACCCCCGAAGCGGTCTATACCAGCGCGCTGGTGGGCCTGGCCGAGCTGATCCTCTCCGGCTGCACCACCGCCTCCGACCATCTCTACATCTACCCCAACGGCTGCCGCATCGACGACGAGATCCGCGCCGCGCAGGAGATTGGCATCCGCTTCCACGCCAGCCGTGGCTCGATGAGCCTGGGCGAGAGCCGGGGCGGCTTGCCGCCCGACCGCGTGGTCGAGGATGAAGATTTCATTCTCAAGGACACGCAGCGGGCCATCGAGACGTATCATGACCCCCAGCCCTTTGCCATGCTGCGGATCGTTGTCGCGCCGTGCTCTCCGTTTTCCGTCACGCCCGACCTGATGCGCCAGGCGGCGGCGCTGGCCCGCGCCTATGGCGTCCACCTGCACACCCACCTGGCTGAAACGCTGGACGAGGAAGCGTTCTGCCTGCAACAGTTCGGTCACCGACCAGTGGGCTATGCCGAGGAGCTGGGCTGGGTGGGCAATGATGTCTGGTACGCCCACGGGGTGCACATCAACGGGCCGGAGATTGGCCTGCTGGCGCGCACGGGCACGGGGGTCTGTCACTGTCCCAGCTCAAATATGCGCCTGGCTTCGGGCATCGCGCCGGTGCGCGCCTATCTCGACCATGGCGTCCGCGTGGGGCTGGGCGTCGACGGCTCGGCCAGCAACGATTCGTCGCACCTCCTGGCCGAGGCGCGCATGGCGCTGCTCTTGCAGCGGGTTTCCGGCAACCCGGCCGGCCTTTCGGCCCGCGAGGCGCTGTGGCTGGCGACACGGGGTGGGGCAGCGGTATTGGGCCGCGATGACATCGGCCAGCTCGCGCCGGGCAAAGCCGCTGATTTCATCGGCATCCGCCTGGAGCGGCTCGATTTTGCCGGCGCGCTGCACGATCCGCTGGCGGCGCTCGTCTTTTGCACGCCCCAACAGGTCGATCTCTCGGTCATCAACGGGCGGGTGGTGGTAGAAGACGGGCAACTGCTCACCGTTGACCTGGGGCCGCTGGTCGAGCGCCACAACCGCATCGCCCGCGAACTGGTGAACGGCGTGTAGGAGGTGGCATGTGCGGTCGTTATACCCTGTTTGTCGATCCGGCTGATCTGCAGGCGCTCTTTCCCGATGTCGTCATCGCGGAGGAACTGTCGCCGCGTTACAACATCGCGCCGAGCCAGCCGGTGGCGGTGATCGCCAACAACGATCCGCGGCGGATCGTTTTCTTCCGCTGGGGGCTGGTCCCCTCTTGGGCGCAGGATCCCTCTATCGGCAGCCGCCTGATCAACGCCCGCGCTGAGACGCTGGCGCAAAAGCCGGCCTTCCGCGCCGCTTACCGCAGCCGTCGCTGCCTGGTGCTGGCCGACGGCTTTTACGAGTGGCGCAAAGAGGGAGGGCGCAAGCAGCCGTTCTATGTCCGCCTGCGCTCGGGCAAACCCTTTGCCTTCGCTGGCTTGTGGGAGAGCTGGCGCTCGCCGCAGGACGAGACGCTGCTTTCCTGCGCGATCATCACGACCGACGCCAACGAGCTGTTGTCTCCCATCCACGACCGCATGCCGGTCATCCTCGACCCGGCGGCCTATGACCTCTGGCTCGACCCGGCAGCGCGCAGCCCCATCGACCTGCAAAAGTGGCTGCGGCCCTATCCGGCTGCCGAGATGGTGGCCTATCCCGTCTCGCCGCGGGTGAACAACCCCGACAATGAAGGACCGGAAAACCTGAAGCCTGAAACTTGAGCTTACCGAAGGTGACAACATGGAAACCCAACTGCTCACCCTGCTCCGTGCTCGCAAAGCGACCCGTGCCATTTCGGGACGACCGGTCGAAGCGGAAAAGCTGGAGGCGATCCTCGAAGCGGCGCGTCTGTCGGCCTCCTGTGCCAACAATCAGCCCTGGCGTTTCCTGGTGCTGACCGGGCCGGAGGCGCTGGAAAAGGGACGGGAGGCGCTTTCGCGGGGCAATTATTGGGCCAAAACAGCGCCCGTGCTCATCTTTGGTTACTCCCGGCCCGATCTCGATTGCATCATCGGTGAGACGCGGGAGTATGATCTGTTCGACCTGGGGATGGCGGTGCAGAATATCCTCCTCCAGGCCACCGAGCTTGGCCTGGTGGCCCGCCCGATGGCCGGCTTTTCGCCGCAAAAGGTGCGCCAGGCTTTTGGCTTCCCAGACGGCTACCAGATTATGGTCGCCATCGCCATTGGCTATGAGGGCGACATCTCGACCCTGGAAGAGCGTCACCAGGAGTTATCGCGCGCGCCGCGGCAGCGCCGCCCGCTGGCAGAAGTGGCCTTTTTCGACCAGCCGCGCTTTGACCTGGACGGTGTGTCCCCATGAGCAAGACCCCTTCGAGCGTCACGCTTTTGGTTCGCGGGGGGACGCTGGTCACCCCCGACGGGCTGCTGGAGGCCGACCTGCTGGCCCAGGGCGAGCGCATCAAGGCCATCGGCCGCAACCTGCCCGAAATGCCCGACACGCGCGTGGTCGACGCGACGGGCTGCCATGTCTTGCCCGGCGCCATCGACGCGCACACCCATATTGCTCTCGACACCGGCATCTACCGCACGCCTGACGATTGGGCCATCGGCAGCCGCGCCGCGGCCTGCGGCGGCGTCACGACAGTGGTCGATTTCGCCACCCAGTTCCCCGGCCAGATGCTGCGCCAGGCGCTGGAGGCGCGGCTGGCGGAAGCGCAGGAGGCGGCAATCGATTACTCCTTTCACGTGATGGTCACCGACCTGCCGCCGGACCGCGAGGGCGAGCTGGCTGACCTGGTCGAACTGGGCGCGCCCAGCATCAAGCTCTATACGACCTACCGGCCCAACTATTACGCCGACGACGCGACGATCCTGCGGCTGATGGAGACGTGCGCCAGGCTGGGCATCCTGCCCCTCGTCCATTGCGAGAACGACGCGCTGGTCACCGCTCAGACAGCGGCGCTGGCGGCGGCGGGCAAGACCGGCTGGCGTTTTCACGGGCGCTCGCGGCCCGCCCTGGCCGAACAGGAGGCAGTGCAGCGCGTGCTCTTCCTGGCAAAGGCTGCCGGCTGCCCCGTCCACATTTGCCACTGCTCCACCGCTGCCTCGGTCGAGCTGGTCGCCGCTGCCCGTGCCGGCGGTCAGGCAGCGACGTGCGAGACATGCCCCCAGTATCTGTTGCTCGACAGCACGGTCTATGATGGCGCCGAACCCTGGCGCTATATCCTCCAGCCGCCGCTGCGCGACCCCGGCGAGCCGCAAAAGCTGTGGGCGCTGGTCCAGGCAGGGGCAGTGGACACGCTGGTCACGGACCACTGTGACTATACCGTCGCCCAGAAAACCGCCGTCGACGATTTCACGCGCACGCCCGGCGGCCTGCCGGGGCTGGAGACGCTGCTGCCGCTGACCTATAGCAGCGGCGTTGCAGCGGGCTGTCTGAGCCTGCCCCGGCTGGTCGATCTGCTTGCCGCCAACCCCGCGCGCCTTTGGGGGCTGTGGCCGCGCAAGGGGGCGCTCCTCGTCGGTTCGGATGCGGACATTGTGGTCTATGACCCCGCGCCGCAGGGAGTGGTCGCTGCCGACAGGCTGCATCACCTGGCCGGCTATACGCCCTACGAGGGCGTGCCGCTCAAAGGCCGGGTGCGCACGACGATCGTCCGCGGCCACATCGTCTATCACGAGGGCCACTTTCGCGGCGGCAAAGGACAGTTTGTGAGGCGGGGGTAACAGGTGGATTTTGGTTGTCTGTAGTTGACAGGTGTGCTATACTCTCACCGGCGGAGGATCTATGGAGCTGGAGCGTTTTCTCCCTATTGCCCGCGGCGATGAGCCGGCGGACCTGGTGCTGAAAAACGGGCGCGTGGTCAACGTCTTTACCGCCGAGATCGTCGAGGCCGATGTCGCTGTCGCTGACGACCGTATCGTAGGGGTCGGCAGCGGCTATGAGGGCCGCAGGACGATCGACCTGCAGGGGCGTTATGTCTGCCCCGGCTTTATCGACGCACACGTGCATATCGAGTCGTCGATGGTCACCCCGCCGCAGTTTGCCCGCGCCGTCGTCCCGCGCGGCACGACGGCGGTTGTCGCCGACCCGCACGAGATCGCCAACGTCGCCGGGCTCGATGGCTTTCGCTATATGCTGGCCGTGTCAGAGGGGCTGCCGTTGACGGTCTATCTGGCGGCTCCCTCCTGTGTGCCGGCGACGCACATGGGCACGGCCGGGGCGGCGCTGGCGGCGGACGACCTGGCAACGCTGGCGGATTTGCCCCGCGTGGTTGGCCTGGCCGAGTTCATGAACGTGCCGGGGCTGGTGCTGGGCTTTCCCGACGTGCTGGCCAAGGTAAAGACATTTGCTGGCCGCGTCATCGACGGGCACGCACCGGGACTGAGCGGCAAGTGGCTGCAGGCCTATGTCGGCGCCGGGCCGGGCTCTGATCACGAGTCGTCGACCGCCGCCGAGATGGTGGAAAAGCTGCGCGCCGGCATGGTCGTCTTGATTCGCGAGGCGACGGCGGCCAAAAACTTGCACGCGCTGCTGCCCGCCGTCACCCTGCAGAACAGCCGCCGCTGCGCCTTTTGCACCGACGACCGCCACCCCGACGGCCTGCTCGACGAGGGCCACATTGACCACCTGTTGCGTATGGCCGTTGCGGCGGGGCTCGATCCGGTCACTGCCATTCAGATGGCGACGCTCAACCCGGCGGAGTGGTTTCGCCTGCGCGACCGCGGGGCCGTCGCCCCCGGTCGCGTGGCCGACCTGCTTGTTCTGCCCAACCTGGAGGACTTGGCGCCGGAGATGGTCTTTGCCGGCGGGCGGCTGGTGGCCCGCCAGGGAGAACCGCTCGGCGAGTGGCCCGATCCTGCCGTCGACGATGCGGCCCTGCGCGCCACGGTGCGCGTCGATTGGGATGGGCTGCGCTTTGCCGTCGCTGCCCCCGACCCGGCGGCAGACTCGGTCGCCGTGCGCGTCATCGGCGTTGTGCCCGATCAGGTGGTGACCGAGAGCCTGGTCGCCGAGGTGCCGGTGCGCGACGGCCAGGCCGTGGCGGACCCGGCGCGGGACCTGCTCAAGATCGCCGTCATCGAGCGCCACCGCCGGACGGGCAACGTCGGCCTGGGGTTCATCCGCGGGCTGGGCCTGCGGCGCGGCGCGCTGGCCGGCAGCGTCGGCCATGACGCGCACAATCTGACCGTCGCCGGCTGCGACGACCGCTCGATGATGACCGCCGCCCGCGCCGTGGGCGAACTGGGCGGCGGGCTGGTCGCTGCGGCGGGCGAGGAGGTGCTGGCCTCTGTGCCGCTGCCTATCGGCGGCCTGATGTCTGATCAGCCGCTGGAGGTCGTGCGCCGCCAGATGGACGCCCTGCTCGACGCCGCGCACGCGCTCGGCTCCCCTCTGCACGACCCTTTCATGACGCTGGGGTTCATGGCCCTGGAGGTCATCCCCTCGCTCAAGCTGACCGATCAGGGGTTGGTCGATGTGGAGAGGTTTGGGTTTGTGTCGTTGTTCGTTGATCGTTGATCGCGTATTGCGTGTCGCGTATCGTTTCTGGAGACGGGTATGGAGCTTGGGGAGCTGGTTGGGTATCTGGATGGGTATTTGCGCGTGGGGGAGATTGCCGACTCGTCACAGAACGGCCTGCAGGTAGAGGGGCCGGGCGAGGTGAGGCTGGTGGCCTTTGCCGTCGATGCCTGTCAGGCGGCGTTCGATCGGGCAGTCGATGCGGGGGCGCAACTGCTGGTTGTCCACCATGGCCTTTTTTGGAGCAAGCCGTACCGCCTGATCGGCCCCGCTTTCCGCCGCATCCGCACGCTCATCGAGGGCGGCTGCGCTCTCTACGCTGCCCATCTGCCGCTGGACCTCCATCCTGAAGTGGGGAACAATGCGGAGATGGCGCGTCTCCTGGGCCTGGAGCGGCTGTGCCCCTTTGGCAAGTACGAGGGGATCGACATCGGCTATGCGGGCGAGCTGGATCCGCCTCTCGACATGCCGGCCCTGGTCGGGCGGCTGGTGAGGGCGCTGGGGACGCCGCCGGTGCGCGTATTGACCGCCGGGCCGGAACGGGCTGCCCGCGTGGGTTGCATCTCCGGCTTTGCGGCGGATATGGTCGATCAGGCGGAGATGGTGGGCTGCGATACGTTCATCACCGGCGAGGCCAGCCATTCGTACTTTCACCAGGCAGCCGAAAGGCGGCTCAACGTTATCTTTGCCGGTCACTATGCCACCGAGACGCTGGGGGTCAAGGCATTGGCTCGCCATCTGGAGGCCCGCTTCGACCTGGAAACGTTCTTCCTGGATGTCCCAACGGGACTGTAAGCTTTCGGTCAGAAGGAGGTGATGTGTATCGAGAAGGGTCAGGATTGTAGCCGCTTCTGAACCATCTTATCTATCAGGAGGGGAAGAATGTCTAAGCGATTTGCTATCGCGTCGATTGTGGTCATTTTCGTTCTCGTGCTCACGGCCTGCGCGCCGGCAACGCCCCCGCCGGAGGAGGAGTTTGTCTTTGGCGTGATCCTGGTCGGGCCGTACAACGATCACGGCTGGAGCGAGGCGCACTATACCGCAGCCCAGTACGTTGTCGAAAACCTGCCCAACACCCGCTTCATCTACCTGGACAAGCTCAACCCGGCTGACCGGCCAGAGACGACGCTGGAACAGGCGGTGGATGACATGGTGGCTCAGGGCGCACGGCTGATCTTTACCACCTCGGACGACTTTAAAGAGGACACCGACCGCGCGGCGCGCAAGTACCCCGATGTGGTCTTTGTCCACATCTCGGGCGACCATGTGCTGACCGGGCAGGCCCCGCCCAACGTCGACAACTATATGGGCAAGATGGAGTATGGCAAGATGATTGCCGGCTGCGCGGCTGCGCTGGCGACCGAAACCGGCACCATCGGCTATGTCGGCCCGCTGATCAACGAAGAGACGCGCCGCCTGGCCTCCTCGGTCTATCTGGGCGCGCGCTACTGCTATGAGCACTTTCGCGGGCAGGACCCCGATGACCTGCGCATGATCGTCACCTGGATCGGCTTCTGGTTCAACATTCCTGGCGTCACACTCGACCCCACCGAGGTCTCGAACGACCTGATCAACGAGGGGGCCGATGTGCTGATTTCGGGCATTGACACTACCGAGGCCATTGTCGTTGCTGGCCAGCGCGCGAGCCGTGGCGAGCGCGTCTTTGCCATCCCCTACGACTATGAGGGCGCCTGCGCCGAGGCCCCCGAGGTCTGCCTGGGGGTGCCCTACTTCAACTGGGGGCCGGGTTACCTGGAGCGCGTCCAGGCCGTGCGCGATGGCACCTGGCAGCCGCGCTTCACCTGGGCGCCGCCTGACTGGAACGACATCAACAACCGCGACACCAGCGCGGTCGGCTTTGAGCGGGGCCCGGCGCTCACCGCTGAGTGGTCCGCCCAGCTCGACCAGTTCATCGCCGGCCTGGCCGATGGCTCGATCAACCTCTTCGTCGGGCCGCTCAATTACCAGGACGGCACGCCTTTCCTGGGCCCTGGCGAGGTTGCGACCGACGAGCAAATCTGGTACATGCAGCAGTTGCTGGAGGGCATGGAAGGCCCCAGCCAGTAGAACGACCGGAGGCGCCGGGTCGTGAGGTGCGCCCGGCGCCTCCTTCTGCGGCAGTCTGATGAAAGTCGAACTGATCGATATCCACAAACACTTTGGCCCTGTCTGCGCCAACGATGGCGTTTCCGTGACCATCGAGGCGGGCAGCATCCATGGCCTGTTGGGAGAAAACGGCGCCGGCAAGACGACGCTGATGAAGTGCCTGTCGGGCTATCAGGCGCCTGACCGCGGCATCATCAAGGTCGATGGGCGGACGGTCGCTTTCTCGTCACCAGCGGAGGCGATTGCCGCCGGGATAGGGATGCTCCACCAGGACCCGCTCGATTTCCCCTACCTGCGCATCCTGGACAATTTCCTGTTGGCTTTCGACCGCCGTTTCGTCCCGCGGCGGCGAGAGGGGCGGGCGCTGCTCCGTTCGCTGGGCGAGCGCTATCACTTTGACCTCGATCCCGACGCTGAGGTGGCCAGCCTGACCATCGGCGAGCGGCAGCAGCTCGAAATCCTGCGCCTGCTGGCCCTGGGCGCCCGCGTCCTCATCCTGGATGAACCCACGACAGGCATCTCGACGCCGCAAAAGGTGCAGCTCTTCGAGACCCTGCGCCGCCTGGCGAAAGAGGACGGCTGCGCCGTCATCTTTGTCTCGCACAAGCTGGAGGAGGTCGAAGAGCTGTGCGACCGCGTCACGGTGCTGCGCCAGGGCCGTGTCACCGGCCAGGCTGAGATGCCCTGCCCGGTGAGCCAGCTCGTCGAGATGATGTTCGGGCGCAGCCTGCCGCCGCTGGAGCGCCCGCCGGTCGAGCGGGGGCCGGTCGTGCTGGCGCTGCAGAACGTCACCATCCCCTCTTACCGTCTGACCGTGGAGGGCGCCAGCCTGCAGGTTCATGCTGGCGAGGTGGTGGGGCTGGCCGGGCTGGAGGGGAGCGGACAGCAGCTCTTTATGCGCGCCTGCGCCGGCCTGGAACGGGTGACCGCAGGTTCGATTCACATCGATGGCGTGCCGATGACCCACGCCCCTTACCGGCGCTTTCTCGACCGCGGCGTGGCCTATGTGCCGGCTAACCGTCTGGAAGAAGGACTGATCCGCGGCCTGACGCTGACGGAGCACGTCGCCCTGGTCGACCGCAAAGGGCCCTTTTTCATCGACTGGGCAGCGGCGCGGGAGGATGCCAGCCGGCGCATCGAGCGGTTCAATGTCGTCGGGCGGCCCGAAAGCATCGTCGAGGCGCTCTCCGGCGGCAATCAGCAGCGCGCCCTGCTGGCTCTGTTGCCGCCCAATCTGCGTTTGCTGCTGTTGGAGCATCCAACCCGCGGGCTGGACGTCGAATCGACGCAGTGGATCTGGCAGCAGTTCCTGGCGCGGCGCGAGCAGGGCACGGCGATCCTCTTTACCTCGGCCGACCTGGACGAGATTTTGACCTATGCTGATCGCATTGTCGTCTTTTTCGGCGGGCGCATGTCGGCGCCGCTGCCCGCTGCCGGGACGACGGTGGAGCAGTTGGGATACCTGATTGCGGGAAAGGAGGCGTAGCGCGCGACGCAGACGGGCGTTGTGCGGCGAGACGCTATGCTGAAAAAAGTGCTTCTGGGCCTGATCCCCATTGCGGGGGCGCTTCTCTTCACGACCCTGATCCTGGTCGCCGTCGGCGCTTCGCCCTGGCGGGCGTATGGCAATATCCTGGCTGGCGCTTTCGAAAGCCCGGAAAAGATCGCCGACGTCGTCGCCGCAGCGGTTTTTCTGGTGCTCTGTGGGGTGGGGATGTGCGTCACCTTTACCGCCGGTCAGTGGAACGTTGGCGTCGAAGGGCAGATCATTTTAGGGGCCATCTTTGCCACCTGGGTTGCCCGCAATGTCCCCTGGCCGCAGGTGCCCTTGCTAACGCTGATGATGCTGGCAGGGATGTTGGGCGGGGCGCTGTGGGCGGCGCTGGCGGGGCTGCTCAAGGTCTATGGCAAGGTGCACGAGATTTTTGGCGGTCTGGGGCTGAACTATGCCGCCCAGGGGCTGGCCATCTGGCTGATCTTCAACCCCTGGAAACCGGCCGATGGGGCGACGATGAGCGGCACCGATCCATTCCCCGAACCGGCCTGGATGCCCACGCTGGGCCACCTGCGCGTTGCGCCGCTGGCGGTGATTCTGGCCCTGGTGGCGACGGTGGTGATCTATTTTATGCTGCGGGGGACGCGCTGGGGGCTGGAGCTCAAGGCGATGGGCAAGAATCCCCGCGCCGCCTTTGTCATGGGCGTCCCTTCGACGCCGCGCCTGCTGGCCGCTTTTGCCGTCTGCGGCATGCTGGCCGGTCTCTCTGGCGCTATTCGCTGCTCCGCCCGCTATGGCCGCATGATCCCCGACATCGCCGGCGGGCAGGGCTACCTCTCTCTACTGGTTGCCTTGCTGGCTGTCTCGCGGCCGCAGTGGGTGCCCTGGATTGCCTTTTTCTTTGCCGCTGTCGGCGTGGGCAGTCCGCGCCTGGAGCTGAACATGCAACTGGATTCGACGCTGGGCGGCGTGTTGCGCGCCTCGGTGGTGCTGGCGGTGTTGCTGACCAACGGCGCGCGCATGCTCCTGGCCCGTCGGCGGGCGCGGCTGAGGGGCAACCTGTCCGCGGAGGAGGTGTAGGATGGACATCGGCTTCGTCGTGCTCACTCTGGCTTCGATCATCGCCTCCTCCTCGCCAGTGGTCCTGGCTTCCATCGGCGAGACGATCTCGGAAAAGAGCGGCGTCATCAATCTGTCCCTGGACGGCTCGATTGCCCTCTCGGCGATGGCGGGCTTTGCCGTCGCCTGCACGACCAACCATGTGCTCCTGGGCGTCCTGACGGCGATGGCGGTGGGGGCCCTGGTCGCTCTGATCATCGCTTTTGCCAGCATCACCCTGCGCCAGGAGCAGGTCGCCATCGGCTTTGTGCTGACGATGCTCTGCACCGACCTGGCTGACTTTTTGGGCCGGCCCTTTGTCCGCGTCCCTGGCCCCTCCGTTCCTCATCTCCCCATTCCTTACCTCTCTGGCATCCCTGCCCTGGGATCGATTTTCTTCAACCACGACGTGCTGGTCTATCTGAGCCTGCTTGTCATCATCGCGGCATGGTGGTGGATCGAGCGGACGCAGCCAGGACTGAAGATGCGCGGTGTGGGCGAGCGGCCTGAGGCGGCCTTTGCGCGCGGCGTTCACGTCAATCTGACCCGCTATCTCTACGTCGTCGTTGGCGGGGCGCTGGTGGGGCTGGGCGGCGCGGCGTATTCTCTGAGTGTCAAACTGGGGTGGAGCTACCGGCACACCTTTGGTATTGGCTGGATCGCGCTGGCCATTGTGATCTTTGGCGGCTGGAGTCCCTGGCGAGTGGCTGCCGGCTCGTACCTCTTTGGCCTGCTGCGGGCGCTGGGCAGCATCTTGCAGCGCAACCCGGCCTTTGCTGTCCTGCCGACGCAAATCTTTTCCTCGGCGCCCTTTGCGCTGATGATCTTTGCCCTGCTGCTGCTCAACAACGAGGGCATCGACCGTCTGCTGGCCCTTCTGCCGCCGTCGCTGGCCTGGCGGATCGACCAGGTCTTGCGCGGGCGCGCGCCAGCCGGGCTGGGCAAGCCCTTTATCCAGGATTGAGGGAGGAGCGATGGCTGGCGAGATGAGACCCCTGTCTTTCGAGTCCCTCCTGCGCTGGACCCTTGGCGAACTGGAACGGCACGGCTCGATATTTGGCATCCCCCGCGCTCTCTTTTTCACGCCGCGGGCGGATGCCCCCTACGCCAGCGTGGCTTTTGGGCATTACCTGGCCACGCCGGTCGGTCCGGCCGCCGGACCGCACACCCAAATGGCGCAGAACATCGTCTGCGCCTGGCTCTCTGGCGCGCGTTTCATCGAGCTCAAGACGGTCCAGATCATGGACAGGCTCGACATCCCGCGCCCCTGCATCGATATGGAGGACGAGGGCTACAACGTCGAGTGGTCGCAAGAGCTGCGCCTGGAGCAGTCGGCTGATGAGTACATCAAAGCCTGGGTGTTGATCCACGTCCTGCGGCGGTTGCTGGGCCTGGAAGACCGGCCTCTGGGCACGATTTTCAACATGAGCGTCGGCTATAACCTGGAGGGCATCCAGAGCCCGCCGATGACCCGCTTTATGGATCGCCTGGCGGACGCCTCGGCCGAGATCGCCGAGATGCAGGCGCTCATGCGCTGCCAATTCCCGCAGTTTGCTGACCTCGACATCCCTGCGTGCGTGGCCGACAACGTCACCCTCTCGACCATGCACGGCTGTCCGCCGGACGAGATCGAGCAGATCGCCCGCTATCTACTGGAGGAGCGCGGCCTGCACACGGCGGTCAAGCTCAACCCGACGCTGCTGGGCCGCGAGCGGGTGATGGAGATCCTGCATGACTACCTGGGATTTACCGAGATCGACATCCCGCCGCGCGTTTTCGAGCACGACTTGCAGTATGAGCGGGCGCTGGCGCTGATCGAGACGCTGCGTGGCGTCGCTGCAGCGCGCGGGCTGACCTTTGGCCTCAAGCTGAGCAACACGCTGGCGATGGCCAATCACAAGGGCTATCTGCCCGGTGACGAGATGTACATGTCCGGCCGGGCGCTCTACCCGATCACGATCAATCTGTTCTATGAGCTGTCGCGCCATTTTGGCGGCGACCTGAACGTCTCGTTTTCCGCCGGCGCCGATGCGCTCAACGTGACGGCGATTCTGGCTTCCGGTGCCTGGTCAGTCACTGCCGTTTCGGATCTGCTCAAGCCGGGCGGCTATTCGCGGCTGTTGCAGTGGCTGGACAACCTGGCGGAGGACATGGAAAAGCTGGGGCTGGACAGCCTGGAGGCGTTGCAACAGGATCGGCTGGCCAATCTGGAGCGGGAGGCGCGGCGGGCGCTGGAAGAGCCGCGCTACAAAAAGGCTTACCACCCCTACGGCCTGCCCAAGGTCGAGACGAGCTTGCCGTTTTTCGACTGCATCGCCGCGCCCTGCGTGGCCCGTTGTGCCGTGGCGCAGGACGTGCCTGCCTACGCCTGGCTGATCGCGCAGGGGGAGTACGACCGGGCGCTGGAGGTCATCCTCGACCGCAATCCTCTGCCCGGCGTGACCGGCTATGTCTGCACGCATCTCTGTCAGACCGGCTGTACGCGCAACAACTATGACGAGCCGGTGGCGATCCGCGCGCTCAAGCGCTTTGCGGCGGAGAGGGGAAAGGTCGCGCTGAAACAGCGGCCCGTCAGCCCGCACGCGCCGCGCGTGGCGGTGGTCGGCAGCGGGCCGTCGGGCCTGGCGGCGGCCTATTTCCTGGCCCTCAACGGCGTGGCCGTGACGGTCATGGAAGCGCGGGACAGGCCGGGGGGGATGCTGGCTATCGCCCCGACCTTTCGCCTGCCGGCGGAGGTGGTGCAGGCGGACATCGACCGTATTGCCGCCCTGGGGGTCGAGTTCAGTTTCTCTCGCCCGCTGAAGGCGTCCCCCCAGACGCTGCTGGAGGAGGGTTTTGCCGCTGTCTACCTTGCCCCCGGCGCGCAGGGGAGCGCTCGCCTGGGCATCGAGGGGGAGGACGGCGCGGGGGTCTATCAGGCGCTCGATTTCCTGGAGCGGGTGAGCCGTGGCGAGCCGGTTGAGGCGGGCAGGCGGGTGCTGGTCATCGGCGGGGGCAACACGGCCATGGACGCGGCGCGCACGGCGCGGCGGCTGACGGGCGGCGCGGTGACGGTGGCCTACCGGCGCACTCGCGCCGAGATGCCGGCCACGGAGGAAGAGGTCGAGGGGCTTGTGGCTGAGGGCATCGCTCTGGAAGAGCTGGCCTCGCCGCAGCGTATTGTGCTGGAGAACGGTCGCGTGGTGGCTCTGGAATGTGTGCGCAACGAGCTGGGCGCGCCCGGCCCGGACGGGCGGCGGCAGCCGGTGGCGGTGGCTGGCAGCGAGTTTCGCCTGCCGGCCGATTCGGTCATCGTCGCCGTGGGCCAGCAGAGCGACGCGGCTTTCCTGAGCGGCAGCGGCGTCGTCCTGAGTGGTCGAGGCACCATTGTCGTCGACCCGCAGAGCGGCCGGGCGGCGGAGGGGATCTATGCCGGGGGCGACGCCGTGCGTGGCCCGGAGACCATCATCGCCGCCTGCGCGGATGGGCGGCGGGCCGCCGAGGCCATCTGCCGTCAACTGGGTGTGTCTTTCGAGCGGCCGGCGGCGGAGATGCCCGTGCTCTCGGCGGAGGACATTGCCCGCGTCAAACGGCAGCGGGCGCGCAAGTCGATGCAGCATCGTCCCTTGCTCTTGCCTCCGCAGCGGCGTGGCGGTTTTGATCTGGTGGAGGCGACGCTGTCGGAGGCGGCAGCGCAAGATGAGGCGCTGCGCTGTCTGCAGTGCGCAGCCCTGTGCGACAAGTGCGTCGAGGTCTGCCCCAACCGCGCCAACATCTCCATCACGGTCGAACCGGTGCGCTGGGAGGTGGCTGAGCTTGTCTGCGGGCCAGAGGGGCTTGTTGTGCAAGGCGTCTCGCCTTTCGAGGTGCGCCAGTCGCGCCAGATCATCCATATCGAGGACCTGTGCAACGCTTGTGGCAACTGCGCAACCTTTTGCGTCCATCAGGGCCGGCCACATCTGGACAAGCCGCGCTTCTTTCTCGACCGCGACGCTTTCGAGCGCGAGCAGGACAACGCCTTCTACGTGACCAGTGAGGGCGGGGGCCTGACACTCTGGCGGCGCGAGAAGGGAGAGACGGCTTCCCTGTCGCTGGACAGCGCGGGATTTGTCTACGAAGACTCGCGGGTGCGGCTGACCCTGACCGCTGATTTCATGCTCAAGGATGCCCGCTTGAAGGCGGCCTTCTCCGGCTCGTTTTCGCTGCGCCATGCGGCGGAGATGGCAGTTCTTGCCCGTCGCTTATCGCATATCGCTAATCGCTTATCGCTAATCGCTAATCGCTAATCGCTTATCGCTGATCGTTGATCGCTAATCGCCAGGCGCATATCGCCTGTCAGATGCTGCTGATCGTTTATCGCCAATAGCAAATTGCTGATTTTTGGTCGCGATAAGCGATACGCGATAAGCGATGCGCGATAAGCGATGCGCGATAAGCGATACGCGAGACGCTATGAGTGCTTGTAATCTCGTACCCTATTACAGGACAACTGGAGGGATGACATTACAAGACCCTACAAAGCGATAGGCGATAAGCGACAAGCGATAGGCGATACGCGAGACGCGAGACGCGATAGGCGATACGCGATACGCGATAGGCGAGGAGAAGCGAGTGTTGAAAAAGCTCATTGTTACCCTGATTTTGGTGACGCTGGCACTGACCGGTTGTGAGGAGATTCAGACGCCCGCGCCGGTTACCGAAACGCCCCGGCTTGTCATGCCGACTGATGCTGTGGAGCTGGCCTCGCCGACGGCGGCAGTGCCGCCGCGCACGCCGCAGCCTCCCCCGCCTACCATCACGCCGACGCCGATTGTCTATGTCGTCGTGCGCGGAGACACGCTGGCAGGTATCGCTGCGATGTATGGGGTCAGCGTCGAGGCGCTGCAGGCCGCCAACGGCATCCAGAACCCGCTGTTGCTCCAGGTCGGGCAGGAGCTGGTGATCCCCATAGGGGAGCAGGGCGGCGCGGAGGGGGAGCGCACGATCTTGCCGACGCCGACGCCGTTGCCGTTCCACGTGCGAGGGGTTAGCTTCTACGAGACGCAGACCGGTAGCCTGGACTGCCTGGGCGAGGTGGTCAACACCACGGCGTTCGTAGCAACCAACGTGCAGGTGCGGGTGACGTTGTATGACGCTGCGGGGACGGCGGTGATCGAGGGGGATGCGTTCGTGGCGGCTGACCTGCTGCCGCCGGATACGCGGGCGCCTTTCCGCATCCTCTTCATTGCGCCGCCGGAGAACTTTGTCAGCCATCGCGCCGACATTGTGCGCGGTTCGGCGGCCGGCGAGCTGGCGGATGAGTATCTCTACCTGACGGTGGAGGGGGTCACCGGGGCTCCATCTGGCCCGCAGTTTGCCATCAGCGGCGTTGTGCGCAACGACGATCCGCAGCGCGCAGCCGCTACCGTCGTTGTCGTGGCGACGACATATGACGCGGAGGGACGCGTCAACGGCTTTCGGCAGCAGCGGATCGACGGTGGGGAACCGTTGGCTCCTGGGGCCAGCCGACCGTTCCAGTTGCTCTTTTCGACGTATGGAGGGATGCCAGCCAATTACGCCGTGATCGCTTTTGGTCGGAGGGAGTAGAGGTGAGGAGGATCTTGAGGTGGATCGTCTCGCTGTTGGTGCCTCTGTTTATGCGCCTGGAGGTGGTGGGGCGGGAGAACTTTCCTCCGCAGGGGCCGTATATCCTGGTGACCAATCATCTGTCTGCCTATGACACGCCGCTGCTCTTTGCCCTCTGCCCGCACCACGTTCGCGCTTTTGCCGCCTCCAAGCACCGTTCGCATCCGATTTTTGGCCCTGCCCTGGCTGTCGGCGGTTCGATCTGGGTGCGGAGGGGTGAGATCGATCGGCAGGCGTTGCGGGAGGCGCTGGCCTGGCTGGAAAAGGGCGGAGTGTTGGGCATGGCGCCCGAGGGCACGCGCGCGCGTCAGGTCTATGCGCTGCAGCGGGGCAAGACAGGGGCGGCCTATCTGGCCACCCGCGCCAACGTGCCGATTCTGCCGGTGGGATTGACGGGGACGGAGCGGATCAAGGAAGAGCTGCCGCACCTGCGTCGGGCGCGGGTGCGGGTGGTCATAGGCGAGCTGTTTCACCTGCCGGAAGTTGAACGGCCCGGCCGTGAAGAACTCGATCGATATACCGACTTGATCATGCGGCGGATTGCCGCGCTTCTGCCGCCAGAGTATCGCGGGGTGTACGCATAGGCTGTTTGGGGCGCGGTCTCGCAGCCTGTGGAACCCGCTTGTGTCCTACAGCCCCAGGGTTTCCTGAACCGTGTAGAGGGGCCGTCGGCGCACTTCGTCATAGATGCGCGCCAGATATTCGCCGATGATGCCCAAAAAGATCAACTGCGTGCCGCTCAACAGGATCACCGCGGTCAGCACCGTGCCCTGACCGGCCAGCGGGGCCAGGCCGGCCAGCCGCAGCGCCAGCAGCACCACCCCCAGCAGCAGCCCCGCCGCCAGCAGGACAAAGCCGCACGTCGTGGCCAGCTTGAGCGGCAGGTCGGAAAAGCCGGTGATGGCATTGATCGCCAGCCGGAACATTTTGCGGAAAGGGTACTTGGTCTCGCCGGCAAAGCGGGGTTGGCGGCGGTAGGGCACGCCGATCTGGCGGTAGCCGACCCACGAGGTCATGGCGCGGATGAAGCGGTGGCGCTCGCGCATGGCGCGCAGTTCGTCCACCACCTGGCGGTCCAGCAGGCGAAAATCACCCGCCTCCATGGGGATATCGACGTCGGTCAGGGCGCCGATGAGGCGGTAGAAGAGGCGCGCGGTGAAGAGCTTGAACCACGTCTCGCCCTCCCGCTCGGCGCGCACGCCGTAGACGACGTGATAGCCCTCGCGCCAGCGCGCGATCAGCTCCGGGATGACCTCGGGCGGGTCTTGCAGGTCGGCGTCGATAACCACCACCGCCTGCCCGCGGGCGTGGTCCAGCCCGGCGGTGACGGCGATCTGGTGACCAAAGTTGCGGGCAAAGCTGACGACGCAGACACGGGGGTCCTCGGCGTGGAGCTGGCGCAGGATGTCCATCGTGCGGTCGCTGCTGCCGTCGTTGACCACGATCAGCTCCCACGGCTCGCCAACTCCGTCCATCACCTGGCGCACGTGACGGTAGAACTCGGGCAGCGTCTCCTCCTCGTTGAAGGCTGGGGCGACAATCGAGAACAGGGGTTGGGTCATTCGCTCCTCCGTCTAACTGACCTGGTAATTGGGCGGTTCTTTGGTGATGATGACCGTGTGCGGATGGCTTTCGATCAGGCCGGCGTGGGTGATGCGCGAGAAGCGGGCCTGCGCGCGCAGCGAGGCCAGGTCCGCCGCGCCAGCGTAGCCCATTCCGGCGCGCAGCCCGCCGACGAGCTGCAGGATATAGTCGTGCAGGGGGCCTTTGTAGGGCACGCGCCCCTCGACGCCTTCGGGCACCACTTTGCCGCTGCCGTCCTGGGCGCTGCCGTAGCGGTCGCGGGCCGGGCCGCGCATCGCCCCCAGGCTGCCCATGCCGCGATACTCCTTGAAGCGCCGCCCGTCGTAATAGACCACCTCGCCCGGCGCTTCGTCCAGGCCGGCGAGCATGCTGCCCAGCATCACCGCGTCGGCGCCCGCTGCCAGCGCCTTGACAATGTCGCCGCTGTATTTGATCCCGCCGTCGGCGATGATGGGGACGCCGCGCGGCCGGGCGACGCGAGCGCAGTGATAGATCGCGCTGAGCTGGGGCAATCCCGCCCCGGCGATGATGCGCGTGGTGCAGATCGACCCGGCGCCGACGCCAACCTTGACGATGTCGGCGCCGGCCGCGATCAGCGCCTCCGTTCCCTCCGCGGTGACAACGTTGCCGGCGACGACGGGTACCTCCGGCCAGCCGGCGCGGATGCGGCGGATCGCCTCCAGCACCCCTGCCGAGTGGCCGTGCGCCGTGTCGATGACGACCAGGTCGACGCTGGCGGCTACAAGCAGCCTCATCCGCTCTTCCAGGTCGCTTCCCACCCCCACCGCCGCGCCGACGAGCAGCCGCCCCTGCCCGTCTTTGGTGGCGTTGGGAAAGTCGCGCACCTTTTGGATGTCCTTGACCGTGATCAGCCCCTTGAGCACGCCGTCCTTGTCCACCAGGGGCAGCTTTTCGATGCGGTGGCGGTGCAGGAGCTGCCTGGCCTCTTCCAGCGTGATCCCCAGCGGCGCAGTGACGATGTTCTCGGCGGTCATAAAGGCGCTGACCGGCTGATCCCAGTCTTCAGGGTCGACAAAGCGAAAGTCGCGGTTGGTGAGGATGCCCACCAGCCGCTGGTCTGGGTCGGTGATGGGCACGCCGCTGATGTGGTAGGTCGACATGATCTCCTCGGCCTGGCGCAGCGTCGCCGTCGGCGGCAGGGTGATGGGGTCGACGATCATGCCAGACTGGGAGCGTTTGACTTTGGCCACCTCGGCTGCCTGGTCTTGCGGCGTCAGGTTGCGGTGGATGACGCCGAGGCCGCCCTCGCGGGCCAGAGCGATGGCCAGCGCGGCCTCGGTCACCGTGTCCATCGCCGCCGAAAGGATGGGAATGTTCAGCCTGATCGTGGCGGTCAGACAAGTGCTGATGTCGGTCTGGTTGGGCAGGACCTCGCTGTAGCCCGGCACGATCAGCACGTCGTCGAAGGTCAGCGCTTCGCCCTGTTCGAAAAGCTCCTCGTTCATCTACCGTACTCCTCCCTCTGTCTTCCTGCTGCCGGCGGGGTCTGTGACCCCGCTGCCCTGCCAGTCCTGTTGTGCGCCTTGCGGCGTGGTCGACCGTGCTGAACGGCGGGTGGGGGGCAAGCCCCGCCCGCTGTTATTCCGCTCCCGGCGGGGTCTGTGACCCCGCCGGCCAGCCAGCCTGCGGTGCGCCTTTCGGCGTGGTCTCTGATCGCGCTGAAAGGGAGGGAGCAAACCCCGTCCCCATGCAAACTTGCAACCCTGCTACACTGCCTTTAGAAGCCCTGTCTGCTCGTTGAACTGCTCGATCAGCGCGTTGATCTCTTCGACCTGGCGATGGAGGCTGCTCCAATAGTCCGCGTTGTACCACTGGGCCTGAATCTCGTCATAGGTCTTGCCCTGCTGCTCGACCCAGGTGTAGTATTTCAGGTTGTGGATGCGCTTGCGCTCCCAGTAGCCGAGTTCTTGCATGAAATCGACGCTGCAGCCGAGGAGGTAGCGATGGTAGTCGGCGGCGGCGTCGCGCTCGCTGTACTCGCCGTACTCTTCGCGCAGTTCGCGCAGCCGGCTGCCATAGAGCTCCATCGAATCGGTAAAGACGGTGAGGACGATGTCGTGCTCGTCCATCTCGTACCAGCGGGCCAGCTTGATGGCCGAGAGGGTGTTGGCGATGCTGGAGATGCCCAGCAGGTCGAGGCGCTCTACCAGGGCTGAGGACACGCCCTGCTGCACCAGGTAGGCGCGGCCAACCGGCTCGTTGAACAGGCGCACCAGGTGCATGCAGGCTTCGTCGTCGATGGCCATGACCACGTCGGTGTTCTTGAGGTTGTGGATCCAGGGGACGTGCTTGTCGCCGATGCCCTCGATGCGGTGGCCGCCAAAGCCGTTGAGCAGCAGGGTGGGGCACTGGAGCGCCTCGCTGGCGGCGACCTTGCTGGTCGGGAATCGTTCCTTCAAATAGTCGCCGCAGCCGATGGTGCCGGCCGAGCCGGTGGTCAGCACGACGCCACGGTAGGTGTCACGGGGCCCCATCTCTCGCTCCAGCACCTCTTCCATGGCGTGGCCAGTGACCTCATAGTGCCAGAGGTAGTTGCCGAACTCTTCGAACTGGTTGAAGATGTAGACCTCGTCGCCACGGGTGCGCTTCAGTTCCCAGCACTTGTCAAAGATCTCTTTGACGTTGCTCTCGCAGCCGGGGGTGGCGATGACCTCGCCGGCCAGGCGGGAGAGCCACTCGAAGCGCTCGCGGCTCATCTCTTCGGGGAGAATGGCGATGGACTCGCAGGCCAGCAGGGCGGCATTGTAGGCCCCGCCGCGACAAAAGTTGCCGGTCGAGGGCCAGACCGCTTTCTGCCGCGTGGGGTCGAACTGGCCGGTGACCAGGCGCGGCACCAGGCAGCCGAACGTCGCGCCGACCTTGTGCGCGCCGGTGGGGAACCACTTGCCGACCAGGGCGATGATGCGTGCTGGCACGCCGGTCAACGCTGGCGGCAGCTCCAGATAGTTGACCCCGCCAAAACCGCCGCCGTGGGCAACCGGCTCGTTCTTCCAGGTGATGCGGAAGAGGTTGAGCGAGTTCACATCCCACAGTCCGACCTCTTTGAGGCGGGCCTGGATGGTGGGGGGAATCCGCGACGGGTCCTTCATCTGCGCAAAGGTGGGGATGATGATGTGGCGCTCGCGGGCGCGCTGGATTGTTCTTTGCAGTTGTTCGGGGTGAATGGTCAGGTCGATCATGCTTTTCTTCCCTTTCAGTTTTCTCCGAGACAGAGTCGCTCTCCGTCTTCGGGAATGATGACTTTCAGGTTGCTGTCTGCGCGAGCTTCGGCGCCGAGGACATCGGGGCGGTTGCTGGCGTCAGGGCCCAGGTGGACCAGGGCCAGGCAGCGGATGCCGGCCTGGCGCCCTATCTCGCCAGCCTGGCGGGCTGTGCTGTGAAAGTAGGTCGATGGGTCGTGGCGGGGCTGGAGCACGGCGCTAAAGGTCGCCTCGTGGATGAGGAGGTCGCACCCGCGGGCCAGTTCGACAGTAGTGGGGTTGGGGATCGTGTCGGTGACAAAGGCGATGGCGGGGCCGCCGTCGAACTCCCATCGCGCGCCCAGCGTGACGGCGCCAGGCGGGTGGGGCAACCGCCGCGTCTCCAGGATGACGCCGGGGGCAATTTCGCTTCTCTCGGCGCGGTCTTCTGCGCGCTCGCACCACTCGCTGTTGACCAGCAGCGCGTCGAGGTCGGGATAGGCCACTTTCCACAGCTCTCTGAGATGGCGGAGCGTGGTTCGACCGGCGTAGATGCGCAGCGGGTTGACGGTGTCAATGCGGTTGAGGGCCAACATAGGGAAGCCGAGAGTATGGTCGCCGTGGAGGTGGGAGACAAAAACGTGTTCGATGTCCGTCGCTTTGTAACCTGAACGGGACAACTGGTACATAATGGGCGGTCCCACCTCAACCAGAATGCGAAACCCTGGGCGTTCGATGATAAAAGCCAGGTTGGTGCGGCGATCTGTGGTAAAGGCGCCGCTGGTGCCCAGAAAAACGATCTCGGTCACCGCTCCCTGCTTGCGAGTGCCTGCTCGACAGCTTGCAACGTTGGCTCGATCACTGTCGGCTTTTCGCATACCCCCTTGCGCACGCTGGCAATGTCCTTGAGGCCAGAGCCTGTGGCCAGGACGACGACGCGCTCGTCGGCAGCGATATAGCCCTGTCTGATAGCCTGGACCAGCCCGGCGTAGGCGGCAGCGGCAGCCGGCTCGGCAAAGACGCCGCAGCCCTGGGCCAGTGTGGGGATGGCGGCCAGGATCTCCTCGTCACTGACGCGGACGAATGCCCCGCCGCTCTGGCGCACGGCCCGCAGCGCCTTGATGCGGTCGCGCGGCAGGCCGGCGACGATGCTGTCGGCGACCGAGTGGGCCGACACGGGTGTCATCTCCCAGCCCTCCAGGCCGCGCTCCCAGGCATCGACGAGGGGGGCGGAACCGCTGGCCTGGACGCCGATGAGGCGGGGCATGCGCTCGATCCAGCCCAGCGCCAGCAGGTCTTGCAGCCCCTTGTGGATGCCGCCGATGATGCAACCGTCGCCGACGGGGATGAGGAGCACGTCGGGCGCGTTCAGGCGACCGGCGATTTGCGCCTGGCGGCCGGTGAGCTGCTCGCAGATCTCGTAGGCGGCGGTTTTCTTGCCCTCGGTCATGTAGGGGTTGTAGGCGGTATTGCGGTTGTACCAGCCAAAGGCGCGGGAGGCTTCCAGGCACAGCTCGAAGGCCTGGTCATAGGTGCCATCGACCAGGAGGACGGTGGCGCCGTAGGCCAACAGTTGGGCCACTTTGGCTTCGGGAGCGGTGCGGGGGACAAAGATGACGTTGGGCTGGGCGACGGCGGCGCAGAGGCCGGCCAGGGCGGCGGCGGCGTTGCCGGTGCTGGCGGTGGTGACCATGGCGGCCTGGCGTTCGCGGGTCTTGAGCACGGCGATGGCCGAGGCGCGGTCTTTGAAGGAGGCGGTGGGCTGGCGGCTGTCGTCTTTGATCCACAGGTGGCGCAGGCCGAGGGCGGCGGCCAGGCGCGGGGCGCTGTAGAGCGGCGTCCAGCCGACGCTGGCCAGCGCTGTATGTTCGACCAGGCGGCGGGCTGCGGCGGCGTCGACGGGGAGGAGGGGCAGGTAGCGCCAGATCGAGGGGGGTGCGTTTTCGGCCAGCCTGCGCGGGTTTAGGCGGCGCCGAATCTTCGCATAGTCATAAATGGTATCGAGAGTGCCGTCGTCGCCGTGGCGGGGGCAGACGTACTCGACCTCGTCCGGCGCGTATTCTGCGCCGCAGATGGTGCATTTCAGGCCAAGAATATGGCTCATTACGGGACGATCCACGTCCCTGTCTCGCCGCGCAGGGCGCGGGCGATGTTCGGCGGGTCGGTGATCAGCGCCTCCTTGCCGCCCGCTTCCAGAAACCAGATGATCGCCTGGATCTTGGGCAGCATGCTGCCTTTGGCAAAGTGGCCCTCGGCCATGTACTGCCTGGCCTGGGCCAGCGTCATGCGGTCGATGGCCTGCTGGTTGGGTTTGTTATAGTTCAGGTAGACCTTTTCGACAGCGGTGGAGATGAGGAAGAGGTCGGCCTGGATGGAGCGAGCCAGCAGGGAGGAGGCATAGTCCTTGTCGATGACCGCGGCCACGCCGACCAGGTTGCCCTGTTCGTCCTCGATCACGGGGATACCCCCGCCGCCGACGGTGATGGTGACCATGCCAGCGCGCAGCAGCTCGCGCACCGCATCCAGCTCGACGATGCGCTGGGGGAGGGGGGAGGCGACCACCCGTCGCCAGCCGCGTCCGGCGTCCTCGACGACGGCCCAGCCCTCCTTCTCGGCGCGCTCGCGGGCCTCCGCCTCGTCCATAAAGCCGCCGATGGGCTTGGTCGGGTTCTGGAACGAGGGATCGTTGCGGTCGAGCACCACCTGGGTGACGACGGTGACGGCCTGCTTCTCGATCCCCCGTCGCCTGAACTCGTTGCGCAGATTCTGTTGCAGGGCATAGCCGATGGCACCCTGCGAGTCAGCGCCGCAGACGTCCAGCGGCACCTCGTGCATGCCGGCGACCTTGTGGGCGATCTCTGAGCGGCGGAGGATAAAGCCGACCTGGGGGCCATTGCCGTGGCCGATGGCCACGTCCCAGCCCTGCTCGATCATGTCGGCGATGTGGAAGCAGGTCTCTTTTGCTGCCTGATACTGGTCTTCTACTGTCTGATGGTCCTTGTCCTTGATCAGCGAGTTGCCGCCGATCGCCACAACCGCGAGTTTCCTCGTCATTTTCCTTGTCTCCGTGTCACATCGTCAGCGCCATCACCGCCTTTTGCACGTGCAGGCGGTTCTCGGCCTGGTCGTAGACCACCGAGTTCGGGCCGTCGATCACCCCGTCGGTGACCTCGATGTTGCGGTCGGCCGGCAGCGGGTGCATGTAGATCGCGTCGGGTTTGGCCAGCGCCATCTTGCGCTCGTCGGTGATCCAGTGGGAGTATTTGGCGATGATGCGGGCGCCCTCGTCGGGGTCGGGGGTATGGACCATGGCCCCCCACGACTTGGCGTAGACGATGTCGGCGTCCTTGAAGGCAGCTTCCATATCGTCCACCACCTCAAAGCCGACGCCGAAGCGGCGGGCCTGCTCGCGGGCCTGCTCCATGATCTCCGGCATCAGGCGGAACTCGGGCGGGTGGGCCAGCACCACGTCCAGCCCGAAGCGCGGCATCTGCAGCACCAGCGATTGCGGCACCGACATGGGCTTTTGGTAGGAGGCGGCGTAGGCCCAGGAGACGACCATCTTTTTGCGGCGCAGGTCGCGGCCTTTCTTTTCGACGATGGTCATCAGGTCGGCCAGGCATTGGAAGGGGTGGTAGATGTCGCACTGCATGTTCAGCACGGGCACGCGGGCGTAGCGGGCGACGTCGCTGATGTAGCGGTTACCCACGCCCCAGTCGACGTGGCGGATGGCGATGCCGTCAAAATAGCGGCCAAAGATCTCGCCGATCTCTTTGGGCGTGTCGCCGTGGGCGATCTGGGTGGTGCGGCTCTCGATGAAGGCGGCGTGTCCGCCCAGTTGGGCCATGCCGGCCTCGAACGAGCCGCGGGTGCGCGTGCTGCTGAAGAAGAACAGCATGGCCAGCACCTTGTCGCGCAGGTAGGGGTGCGGCTCGTTCAGCGCCCGCTTGCGCTTCAGGTCAAAGGCCACGTCGAGGACAGTTTCCACTTCCTCTTTGCTGAAATCCAGGTCGCCGATCAGGTCTCGGCCATGAAGATAGGTTTGCATACTGAGTCTCCTTCGATCGTCTCGCAAAGTTGGGTAAAGCGCGTCAGAATCTCATGGTTCTCCAGGGCTTCCGCGAACTGTATGAGCCAGTGGCGTATGTAGGCCAGGTCCAGCTTGCCGCGCTGGCGGATGAGGACGCCTTCGATGTCGATCCAATCCTGGCCCCGATTCGAGATCGCCTTGTGGATGATCAGGTCTTCCGCGCTGCAGATCGGCAGAGGGATACCATCTACCTCGACAAGTTCGGCGCGCTCGATGGCTTGCTCTTCATAGGGCAAGACCGCTGCCAGCATATCCACAACCGTTCCTTCCACCTCAACGGATACGATCAGGGCGCTTTCTGCTTTTGCCAGCCAGGGACGGCGGTGAGGCGCAAAACGGCTCTCGGCCAGTTGACGGAACTCGGCGATGGTTCTATCGCGGATCAGCACTTTCAGGTCTATGTCTTCCGTAGCGCGTGGACGTCCTCTCACCGCATTGGCGATACCGCCAATGATGGCAAACGGAACGTTATGCTCATGGAGAAAGTCCATGACTTTCTTCAGGGCGCTAATCTGGGAAATCATGACCTAGTTTCTGGGCTGCTTTCCTCAATCGCTCTTCCAGGGCCAGGTAGTGCCTGGAATATTCCTCTTCGAAGGCGTCGCGAGCATCTGGGGAGAGATGAGCGACGAACTCACACAGACGGAAGTAGCGCAGGATGCTCTCTTGGGGGGAAAGCAACGGCAGATCGTGCTCGAGCATCTTGCGCTCAGCTTCGTTGAGGGCGCGGTAGGCTGCCGCCCATTCCTTCACGCTCATCTTGGCCATGTCTGGTTCGGGTCAGTTCACTCCATCGCCCCCAGCACCGAGGCGAGCAACGCCATGCGCATGACCACGCCGTAGAAGGCTTCCTGCCAGTAGCGCGACCAGCGGGTGCTGTCCACGTCGGTGGGGATCTCGTCCATGCGCGGCAGGGAGTGGAGCAGGATTGCGCCGGGCTTGGCTTTCGTCTCCAGCAGTTCGCGGGTGATCTTGTAGTTGGCCGGCGTCCGGCCGACGTCGCCCGTGCGCTCGTCGCGCGATTTGGTATAGTCGGGCTGCACCACCGGCTCGACCAGGATGACGTCGGCCTGATGGATGACCTGCTCGACGTGTTCGGCCTCACTGAAATTCAAGCTATACTGGCGGAGTTCGGCCTTGAACTCGGGCGTCAGCGCCATCTCCGGCGGGGCGACGAAGGTGATCGGGCAGTCGAACTGGGTCAGGGCGTAGCCCAGAGAGTGCATCGTGCGCATCCGCATATCGCCCACTGCCAGCCAGGTCAGGCCGTCGATGCGGCCCTTTTCCTGCAAGACGGTGTACAGATCGGTCAGGATCTGCGTCGGGTGCTCGCCCCAGCCGTCGCCGCCGTTGATGACGGGGATCGAGGCCCAGCGAGCCGCCTCGTGCGGCGCGCCCTGCTGGAAGTGGCGCATCACGATCACGTCGCCGTAGTACTCCAGCATCTTGACCGTGTCCTTGATCGACTCCTGGTAAAAGTCGCCGGCGCGGGTCATCTTGGCGTCGGCGAAGCCGGTGACGTGGCCGCCCAGGCGGTGCATTGCCGCCTCGTGGGCCAGCCGCGTGCGGGTGGACGGCTGGTAGAAGGCGGTCACCAGCGTCTTTTCCCGCAGCAGGTCGCTGTTGCGGCGGCTCCTGGCGATGGGCTCCAGTTGCCTGGCGATCTCGAACAGATGGAAGAACTCCTCGCGCTCGAAATCCTTGAGCGAAAGGATATCACGACCGGCAAAACTGCGCATTGATTGTATCCTCCTGTCCGTGTAATCTGTGTAATCTGTGGCTACCGCTTTCCCTCGGCCAGGGTGTGCGGCAGCCAGGCGTACCATTCCGCTGCGCGTACTACCTCGTCCAGCGGCACGTTCTCGTGCGCCGTGTGGGCAGTGACCTCGTCGCCTGGTCCCAGGCCGATGGCCGGGATTTGCGCCTTGCCGACCCAGTAGGTGCCGTTGGTGGAAAAGTTCCACGTGCCCAGGGGACGCGCCTGGCCCCACAGTTCCTCGATCGCCTGCTGCCCGGCCTGCACCAGCAGATGGCTATCTTCCAGCGCCCAGGCGGGAAAGTACTTGGGCACCGGCAGGACAAAGCCCGTGTACGACGGCGTGTCGTAGAACAACTCCTCGACGGTGATTTCTTCCTGCAAATAATCGGGGATGAGGCCCTTGATCTGGGCAATCACTTCGTCATGCTCCTCGCTCAGCGTGATCCGCCGGTCGATGTAGATCGTAAACTGGTCCGGCACGGCGTTGAGCGAAGCTGTGCGCGCAGAAACGTCGGTGACCGCAATGGAAGCGTGTCCCAGCAGCGGATGGCTGCCAAAGCCAAAACGCATGCGGCGGTCCAGTTCGCGGATCTGGGTGATCACCGCCATCATCTTGTAGACAGCATTGTCGCCCAGGTAGTGGGTGGCGGCATGGGCGGAGCGGCCAGCAGCGGTGATTTTCAGCTCGATGCGGCCCTTGTGCCCGCGGTAGACTTGCATGCGGGTCGGCTCGCCGATGACGACGAAATCGGGCCGCACCTGGGGATCGACCTCCACAAAGGCGTTGGGCGCCAGGCCGTCGCACCATTCTTCCATGTTGCCAAAGTAGTAGACGGTATAGCCGTCGAGCAGGCCCAGGTCGCGGGCGATGGCCAGGCCATAGACCATGCCGGGAGTGCTGCCCTTCTCGTCGCAGGCACCGCGCGCGTAGAGCCGGCCGTCTTCTATCTTGCCGACGAAGGGGTCCCATTGCCACTCGCTGGGGTCGCCGAGGCCAACCGTATCGATGTGCGAATCGTAGACGAGCACGCGCGGGCCGTTGCCGATGCGGCCGATCGTGTTGCCCATCTTGTCGAAGCGCACTTCGTCATAGCCGAGTTTGCGCATCTCCGCCTGGATGCGCTCGCCCACCGGACCGATGAGCGAGTCATAGCTGGGAATGGCACAAATATCGCGCAGAAAGGCGATGATATCCTCGCGATGTGCAGCGACAGAGGCCTGTAGGAGTTTGATTTTGTCTTCCATACTCGGAAGGCCCAGTATAACGTATCTTGACGACTTGTCAAGAAAAGTGGCAGCTATGGGTGCCCGTCATAGGCTTGCAGCAGAGCAATCCCTGGCGGTCTGGGAGCCGTCCGCCGCGACCTGCAGCACGCGCTGGCCGTTGCCGAGGGCCTGCCCGAGATGCGGCTCAGTTGTGCCCTGGCCAAAGTCGGATAGAATGGAGAGAAACCTGAACCTGCGGAGGGAAAATGTCTCGTCGACTGTTGCCCTGGAGTATTCTGATCGTTTTGCTCTTCTCCTCTGTCTTGCCTGTCCACGGCCAGCCAGCCGCAGAGGGCCCGGCTCTGCTCTACTCGGCTAACGGCACGGCGGTGATGGAGCGCATCATCGAGTGGTTTGGCGGCTGCAGCGCAGAGACGGGCCAGTTGCAGGGGCAGGTGGTCGACGAGCAACAGGGGACGCCTCTCTCTGATGTTGAGCTGACCGTCGAGCCGCAGCTCTTGCCGGCTCAGCTCACCGACTCCAGCGGGCGCTATACGATGACCCTCCCGGCCGGCTACTATGCGCTCACCGCGGCGCGGCCAGGCTATATCACCGCGACGGTGCCGACGGTGCTGGTCCTGCCGGGCCAGAGCACGGTCCTGGACCTGGCCCTGCGGCGCCAGGAGGTGCTCCTTTACCTGCCGCTGCTGTGGGTGGGGGAGGGGGGCGTCCCCTGAGGGCTATTGCAACAGCTTGTGTCCGTCTTCAACTTGCGCTATACTGGAGTTGAAATGGCAGAGGGGGCCAGGCGCTGAATGGCTGCAGAGGTGCACAACCGCTATCGCGTCCTGCAAAAGCTAGGCGAGGGCGGCATGGGGGTGGCCTATCTCGTCGAGGACTCTTTGCGCGACAATCAGCTCATGACGCTGAAAAAGGTGCACCCCGGCCTGCTGAGCGAGCGCGACCTGGCCCAGTTCGGGCACGAGTTTTCTGTCCTCAGCCGGCTGCGCCATCCCAACGTGGTCCGGGTCTATGACTTTGACGCCCAGGAGCTTTGCTTCACGATGGAGTACGTTGCGGGCGAGGACCTGGCTGCCCTGGCCCTGCGCCGCTTCTCCGAGGCGCCTGCCGGTTACGACTGGCTCTATGATGTCATCGCCCAGCTTTGCCGGGCCTTGCAGTACATCCACTCGCGCGGCCTCATCCACTATGACCTCAAACCGTCCAACATCCGCATCACCCCCGAAGGCCAGGTCCGGCTGATGGATTTTGGTCTCATCGGCGAGCCGCGCGGCGAGGGCCAGGTCCGGCTGCGCGGCACGCCGGAGTATGTCGCCCCTGAGTTGGTGCGCGGCGAGCCGGTGGACCGGCGGGCCGATCTCTATTCGCTCGGCGTCACGCTGTACGAGGTCACGACGGGCCGTCTCCCCTTCAGCGCCGAAACGGCCGCAGAGGTGCTGCGCCAACAGGTGGAAGCCACGCCTGAGCCGCCTCGCCGCTTTGCCCCCCATCTTCCCGCTCCGCTGGAGGCGCTCATCCTCAAGCTGATGGCCAAAGATCCGGCCAGGCGCTTTGCCAGCGCCGCCGAGGTGCTGCAAACCCTCAATCAGCAGGCTGGCCTGGCTTTCCCCCTGGAGACCAGAGAGACGATGCTCGGCTATATCGCCAGCGGCAATTTTGTCGGGCGAGAGGTGGAACTGGCCCGCCTGCAGGGCCTGCTGATGCGCGCCATCCAGGGGCACGGCCAACTGGTCCTGGTCACCGGCGCTGCCGGCGTGGGCAAAAGCCGCCTCATCAGCGAGCTCAAGCTGCGCGCCCAGGTGCAGCGGGTCTTGGTCTGCGAGGGGAGCTGCCACGAACAGGTGCGGCGACCCTTTGGCCCCTGGCTCTCTATCCTGGAGCAACTCATCGTCCACCAGCGCCCGCGCAGCCCGGAAACGCTGCGCGTCTACGGACCCTCGCTGTGCCGCCTGATGCCCGAACTGGCTGAACATCTCGGCTCGTTTGCCGGGGGTGGCGAGCTGCCTGCCGACAGGGAGAGCCTGCTGGACGCCGTGGCGCGCTTTCTGCTGGCCTGCGATCAGCCGCTGCTCCTGGTGCTGGAAGACCTGCACAATGCCGACGCGGGAACGATTGAGCTGCTCGATTTCCTGGCCCGACGTGCTGCCCAGGCCCGCTGGCTCCTCTGCGGCCTCTACCGCGAATATGGCATCGACGAGACTCATCCCCTGACCGCACTGGCGCGCCAGGCCCGCCTGCTCGACCGCACTCAGCAACTGCGGACGCCGCTGGCCGATCAGCCGTATGACTTGCTGCACCTGGACACACTCTCCGAGAGCGAGACCGCCGCGCTGGTCCAGTCGATGTTGGGCGTCAGCGAGTTGCCCGCCGGCCTGGTGCTCCGCCTGATGGCGCAGACGGATGGGACGCCGCTCTTTGTCGAAGACGTGATGCAGAGCCTGGTCGAAGAAGGGCTACTGCACTATGACGGCCAGAGCTGGCGCATCGATGTCGAGGGCCTCCAGCGCACGCCGGTCAGCATCATGGAGGCGGCGCAGCGGCGAGTGAGCCGCCTGGACAGGGAGAGCCTGAAGCTTTTGCAGTGGGCTGTCGTGATGGGCCACTCGCTTGACCTGCGCGTTCTGGCAGCGCTGTGCGGCGTCGAGGTCGATGACCTCACACCTCACCTGAGCCAGGCGGTGCGGCATCACGTCCTGACCGCGGGGGAGCGGGCGGGGGAGACGGTGTACCATTTCAGCACCGAGCAGGTGCGCCAGGCGATCTGTCAGACGCTCTCCCCGGCCGAGCAGAAGAAGCGCCATCGCCGCATCGGCCAGGCGATGCAGCGGCTGTACGATGAAGCCCAGGTCGCCGAAAGCCTCTCTTACCACTTTGAGCAGGCGGAAGATTGGGCACAGGCGCTGCGCTACGCTCGCCTGGCTGCTGACAGGGCGCGTCAGGCCAACGCGGGCGAGCGGGCGGCGCAGCTCTACGAGCGGGCGCTCTCCTTCCTCCGCCAGCACCCTGCCCTGGCCGACCTGGAAAGCGAGTATGGCATCCTGGCCGACCTGGAGAACTGCCATGCGATGTTGGGTCAGCGCCAGGCCCAGCAGGCCGATCTGGAGCGGATGGCGCAGATCGCCGAGGCGCTGGATGACATGCCGCGCCGCATCCAGGTCGCCACCCGCCGCGTGGTGCTGGCGAATCAGTTGGGTGACCATGCCGAAGCGCGCCAGGCCGCCGAGGCTGCCGTGGCGCTGGCCCGCCAGATCGGCGATCAGCGTCTGGAGGTGGAGAGCCTGACGGCGCTGGGCGAGGCCTGTATCAACCTGGGCGAGTTCGAAGCCTCTCGCGCCTGTCACGAGCTGGCGCTGCGCCTCTCCCAGCAGCAGGGCCATCGCGCTGGCGTGGCGGTCAGCCTGCGCCGCCTGGGGGACGTGGCTCGCCGCATTGGACATCATGCCGAAGCTCGCGATGCCTATGAGCAGTCGCTGGCGATCTATCGCGCCCTGGGCGACCGGCACGGCGAATGTGACGCGCTGAATGCTCTGGGCATCATTTCGACCGACTATGCCCGCGCGCGCAGCTATCACGAGCAGTCGCTGGCTCTGGCCCAGGCGCTGGGCAACCTGGCCAACCAGGCCCGCTCCTCCAACAACCTGGCGATCATCTATTGGAGCCTGGGCCTCTACAGTCGGGCGCGAGAGGAGGCGGAACTGGCCGTCTCGCTCGCCCGCCGCATGCAGGAACGCTCCAGTCTGGCGGCTTATCTGGAGACCCTGGGGCGCATCTATTGCGACCTGGGCGAGTATGTGCAGGCCCATCGGGTGTTGGAGGAAGGGCGCGCCGTGTCCATCGACATCGGCGACCGCTGGTCCGAGTCGGTCTACTGGATGATGCTGGGCCGCGTGGCGCTGGCGCGCGGACGTCCGCAGGAGGCCCGCGAGCTGATTCGGATGGCCTGCGAGATGCAGCGCGAGTTGGGAACGGTGGGATACCTGGCTGCTTCGCAGGGGTGGTTGGGCGCTGCGTATCTGGCGTTGGGGGATTGGGAGGCCGCTGACCGCTCCACGTTGGAGGCGGTCGCCAACCTGGAGAGCGCTGGCAATGCCGGAGATTATCGTGCCCAGGATGTCTGGTGGGCCCGTTACCAGGTGCTCAAAGCGGCGCCGGCCCGCGCGGGCGAGGCGCTGCTGGACGATCAGGCCTGGGAGGTCTTGCAGCAGGCGCGCGAGGCGATGATGGCCGGCATCGCCACGCTGAGCGACGAGGGCCTGCGCCGCAACTATTTGAACCGCGTTGAGGTCAACCGCAACATCATCACCGAATGGGCGCGCCAGTCCGCCTCCCGCCGCGCTGCGGGCCATGACTCTTCCCCCGAAATCCTCACTGTTGCCGGGGCCGCCCCTCCTCTTGCCCTCGAACTCGAGCGGATCGAGGACCGCCTGAAGCGCGTGCTGGCGATCAGCGTGCGCATGAACGAGACCCGCGAGGTCGATCCACTGCTCGAGTACGTGATGGACCAGGTGATCGAACTGAGCGGCGCCGAGCGCGGCTTTCTGGTGCTGCTGGACGAGAGCGGGCGGATGGAGTTTCGCGTCGCGCGCGGCATCGACCGTCAGGAGATCGAGAGCGCCCGCTCCGACATCAGCTATACGGTCATTGGCGCCGTGGCCCAGAGCAAAGAGGCGGTGCTGCTGCAGGACGCGCTGGCCGACGAGCGCTTTGGCCGCCAGAGCAGCGTCCTGGAGCTGAACCTGCGCTCGGTGTTGTGCGTTCCCCTCATCAGCCGCGGCGAACTGATCGGCATGATCTATGCGGACAACCGCTCGGTCAGCGGCCGCTTTGCCCAGGCTGACCTGGACCTGATGACCATCTTTGCCAGTCAGGCCGCGATCGCTATTGAGAACGCCCGCCTGTACGAAGAGAGCGTCCGCGCCAACCGCGAGCTGGAGGCCTGGGCGCGCACGCTGGAGCAGCGCGTCGCCGAGCGGACGGCCGAGTTGCAGCGGGCCAACGAGGGCCTCTCGCGGCGCGCTCTCCAGCTTGAGACCAGCAGCCAGGTCGGCCAGCAGGTGACCTCGATCCTTGACCTGGACGAGCTGCTGAGGCAGGTTGTTCACCTGATTCAGGAACGTTTTGGCTACTATTTCGTCGGCGTCTGGCTGGTGGAGCGGGAGCACCGCCAGGTTGTCCTGCGCGCCGGCACGATGGAGCTGGATCGCACCACGATCCCGCTCGACACTGCCAGCGTCATTGTGAGCGTGTGCAGGAGCGGGCAGTACCGCCTCCTCGACGACGTGCGCCAGGCGGCTGACTATCTGCACATCGACGCGCTGCCGGCGGCGCGTTCTGAGCTGGCCCTTCCCCTGCGCGTGGGCACCTTGACGATGGGCGCGCTGGACATTCTCAGCGACGTGTCGCACGCTTTTAGCCCGGATGACCGGATGGTTTTGCAGAACCTGGCCGACCAGATCGCCATTGCCATCCGCAACGCCCAGCTGTACAGGCTGGAACAGCGTCGCCGCCTCTTTGCCGAGTCGCTCGAACAGACAGGCCGCGTCCTTTCCAGCAGCCTCGACCTGCGCCAGGTGCCGGGCCGCATTCTGGATCAGTTGGCCGCCGTTGTCCCTTACGAGCGCGGTTCGGTGATGCTGCGGCTGGAGGACTCGCTCAAGATCGTCGCCGAGCGTGGCTTTCCTAAGGAGCGCTCGGAAGAGGAAATCTACGTGCCCATTCGCGATAGGGAGGAGGACGTCTTTCAGCGCATCCTGCGCAGCCGCGCTCCCGTGCTGCTCGATGACGTGTCGCTCGATCCGGGCTGGCAGCAGTTGGAGTGGCTGCCGCTGAATCGCTCGTGGATCGGCGTGCCGCTGATCTCGAAGGATCGCGTTATTGGCATGCTCTCTCTGACCCGCCGCGAGGCTGCGGCCTTTACCCCTGCCGACGTTCAACTGGTCACCACCTTTGCCGGACAGGCGGCCATCGCCCTGGAGAATGCCAGCCTCTACGACGAAATCAGCCGCCTCAATGCCCACCTGGAGGAGATGGTCCGCCAGCGCACGGCAGAGTTGGAGCGCGCCTATCGCACGCTGGAGCAGCTCGACAAGACCAAGACTGATTTTATCGATGTGGTGGCGCACGAGCTGCGCACGCCGTTGACAGTGGTGAAGGGATATGCCCAGATGCTGGGTACGCATCCGGCGCTGAAGGAGAGCGAGGACGCCCAGTTGCTGGTGCAGCGCATATTGGACGGCGAGGCGCGTCTGCACGAGATCGTCAACAGCATGCTCGACGCGGCGCGGGTCGACATCCAGGTGCTGAAGCGTCACCGCGAGCCGGTGGTGCTGGCGGACATCATCGAACGGACCTGTCTCGAGTACAGGCCGGCGCTGCGCGACCGCCACTTGACCCTGACGATGAGCAATCTGGAAGAGCTGCCGTCGATTGAGGGTGACCCCTCGCTGCTGCACAAGGTTTTCTACCATCTCGTTGGCAACGCGATCAAGTACACGCCGGACGGGGGCGCCATCTCCATCGAGGGGCGCCCGGTTATGGAAGGCGACAGGCCGGCGGTCGAAATCGTGGTGGCCGACACGGGCATCGGCATTGACAGGGAGCACCACGAGCTGATCTTTGAAAAGTTCTATCAGACGGGTGAGGTTTCCCTCCACTCGTCAGGGCGCACCAAGTTCAAAGGAGGAGGACCCGGTCTGGGGCTGGCCATCAGCAAAGGGATCGTCCTCGCTCATGACGGCAGGATCTGGGTCGAGAGCGAGGGGTATGACGAGGCGCGCTGTCCAGGCAGCCGTTTTTACGTTCGCCTGCCCCTGCATGCACGCTCCACGGAAAGAGGCAATGAACGAGAAGGAAAAACCGACTGACAAGACCTTATTGGGTGCGGAAGAGATCGACCTGGAGCGGGATATGCGCCAGGCGCTCTACGTGGGGGCCCTGACGATCCTGCTGTTTACGCTGATGATCTTTGCCTCCGACCCGCGCTCGGGCGTGCTTCAGATTCCCATGCTGGAGAACGGCCTGATGGCGCTGGCGGGGGCGCTGGTCGCTGCGGCGGCGCTGGTCGCCTTGCGCGCCCGGCTGCCGGTCCAGTCGGTGGCCTGGGCCGTGCTGGTCGCCTACACGCTGATCATCTCGCTGACCGTCCACTTTACCGGCGGTCCGCAGACGCCCATGCCGGCGCTCTACCTGCTGGTCGTGGTGGCTGCTTCGTTCCTGCTGGGGCGGCGCGGCGCGATGTTTATGGCACTGCTCAGCTCTGCCTGCTACGCGGTCATCCTTTTCCTCGAATACTATGGCCTGTTGAGCATGGTGCTCATCTGGCGCCAGGAGTTCGACCCGCGCCAGCGCGGCGTGCTGCTGGCGATCAACTGGCTGGCGGTCGCCGTGCCGACGTTCTTCACTGCCGAGCTGGCCGGCCGGCTGGCCGAGCGGTTGCGGCGCACCAACGCCCATCTGCGCCAGTCCGAGCGCCTGCGCGAGAGCCTGACCCAGATGATCGTCCACGACCTGCGCAATCCGCTCACGGCGCTGATGGGCGGGATTGAGGTGCTTCACCTCACTGCGACTGCCCGCCTCGACGAGAGCCAGCGCCGCCTGCTCGAATCGGCCCGCCGCAGCGGACGCGCGCTGATGGGCCTGGTCGATGAGCTGCTGGACGTGCGGCGCATGGAAGCTGGCGCGCTGACTCCTGAGCGGGAGGAGGTGGACCTGGGTGCCTTGTGCCGCGAGAGCGTGGAGACGGTGTCGGCGCTGGCCGATGCGGAGGAGCTGACCATTGCCGTCGATGTGGACGCTGCGCCGCTCGTCGTCCGCTGCGACCGCCAGCTCATCGGCCGCGTGCTGGCCAACCTGCTGTCCAATGCGATCAAGTATACGCCGGCGGGGGGACAGATCACCCTCAGCGCCCATCGCCAGGGGAATGACACAGCGCTGGTCAGCGTGGCCGACACGGGTGTGGGCATCCCGCCGGAGAACCAGCAGGCGATCTTTGAGGTCTTTGGCCTGGTCGATCAGCCGGGGCGGCGGGGGACCGGCCTGGGGCTGGCCTTTAGCAAGATGGTGGTCGAAGCGCACGGCGGGCATATCTGGGTCGAGAGCCAGCCGGAGCGGGGTAGCACGTTTCGCTTTACCCTGCCTGTGGGTTTTTCAACCGCAGAGAGCGCAGAAATCGCCGAGCAATAAAAAAACCCTACGTAACTATTCAGCCTGGCATCTTTAGCACACGGATAAACACGGATGAAACGGTTCAGCACGGATCAATCCAGAAAAATCCGTGTCAGTCCGTTGTATCCGTGTTCATCCGTGTCCTAAGGGTATCCACACCAACCCGGGCTGAATAGTTACAACCCTACAAACCCGGCGTTCTTAGCGGCACATTTTCCGCCTGGAGTGGCTGTGATGTCGAAACGATGTGTTGTCTGGCTGACCATTCTGTTGCTCTGTATGGGCTGCCGTCCCCGCCCTCTGGCGGAGACGGTTTCTTTTATGGTCTTTGGCGAGCCGGCCGAAGTGGCTGCTTATGAGCAGTTGGTCGCTGCTTTCGAGGCCCAATATCCTGCGATCGATATTCAGTTGAGCCATGTGGCAAGTCAGGCTGATTACCAGCAGCGCCTGGTCACGGCTTTTTCTTCCGGCAACCCGCCCGATGTGATGCTGCTCAATTACCGCCGCTATGCTTTCTTTGCTGCCCAGGGCGGATTGGAGCCGCTCGAGCCCTATCTGGCCCAGAGCGAGCTGATCCACGAGTCCGACTTTTTCACGCCGACGATCGAGGCTTTTCGCTTCGAGGGCCATCTCTGGTGTATCCCCCAGAATGTCTCCAGCCTGGTCGTCTATTACAACCGCGACCTTTTCGACGCGGCGGGGATCGACTATCCGCCCGATGATTGGACCTGGGACGAGTTTCTGTCCCGTGCCAGAGCGCTGACGCGCGACACGGACGGCGACGGCCAGATCGACCAGTACGGCGTGGGCCTCTCGCCCAGCCTCTTCCGTCTGGCGCCGTTTATCTGGCAGAACGGCGGTGAGCTGGTCGACGACCCGCTCCAGCCGACCCGCCTGGCGCTGGACAGTCCCGCCGCGCTCGAGGCGCTGCGCTGGTTCGTCGATCTGCAGGTGCAAGAGGGCGTGGCCCCTGACCTGGTGGCCGAGACCGCTGAGGATAGCGAAAGCCGTTTTCTCAATGGCCGCCTGGCCATGTACCTCAACAGCCGCCGCGGGGTGCCCACGTACCGCACGATCACGACTTTCGAATGGGATGTCGCGCCGCTGCCGCGCGGGCGGCAGGCCGCCGGCATCCTGCATAGCGACGGCTATTGCATGGCGGCTGCCGCATCGAACAAGGCGGCAGCCTGGGCCCTGATCGAGTTTGCCAACTCGCCCCAAGGCCAGGAGCTGATGGCGTCCACCGGGCGCACGGTGCCCTCTCTCATCCGCGTTGCCAGCTCGCCGGCCTTTCTCGATCCTGCTCTGCCGCCGGCAAACAGCCGTGTCTTTATCGACACCGTGCCCCTCTTGCGCGCCGTCCCGATCATGGCCAACTGGCCGGCCATCGAGGAGACCGCCAGCCGCCAGATCGAGCAGGCTTTCTATGGCCAGATTTCGGTCGAGGAAGCTGCTGCGTCTGCCGTCGAGTTGACCCGCCCTTATTTCCAGGCTTCTGGCTCGCCTTGAGTACAGTTTGTAGGACAACTGTCCTACGCCGCCGAGCAATGGGGTGCCCCACGCCAATGTCTTGACCAGCCTTTCCGCGGCGGTTCCTGCCGAGGTGACGGAAGTGCTTTTGTTGCAGGAGCCGTGCCTCTTGCTCGATGGCGATGAGCAGGTGACCGAGATTGGGCAGCAGATGAAAGAGCAGGGCGTGTGTGCTGTTCTGCTCCTGCCTATGGTGGCGCGCGGACAAACGGTGGGCCTGATCGAGCTGGGCCAACCCGATCGTCGAGACATGGCTGAGCCAGACCTTACCGCGCTGGAGCAGGAAGCTGAACGTCAGGCGCGGCTGATCGAGGACATCCTTCAGCTTTCGCGCATCGACGCCGGCCGGCTGGAGTCGAAAGCCGAGGCGCTCTCGCTGGATGTCCTGTCGGCCGAGGCTGTCGCCAGCCACCAGGTTATGGCCCGGCAGGGAGGCGTGACGCTGCACTATACGTCCGGCCCGGCGGAACTGATGATCTGGGCCGACCACCGTATGGCTGCCGCTGATGAAGGGAGAGAACAATGAGCGCAAACGCAGGTAAGCTCGTCCTGGTCGTCGAGGACCAGCGGCTGCTACGGCTGGCGATTCGGGATACGCTCGAGTTGGAAGGGTATGAGGTGGTCACTGCCGGCGATGGCATTGAGGCGCTGGAGGTGATGGAGAAACGCGGCCCTGACCTGATTATCGCTGACATCATGATGCCGCGCATGGACGGCTACGCCTTCTATGAGGCGGTCCGCGCCCGTCCTGAAGCGGGGCGCCGGGCGCCTGGCGCGGCTGGTGGAGGACCTGCTGACGATCGTGCGCATCGATATGGGGCACGTGGAGCAAGAGTTTCGCCTGACGGTGGGTGAGAAGAGCGCCTTTGTGTCTTTGCGTCTTGGTGGTAAAATACCAGACCTGTCGGCTACGAAAAAAACGAGGTAGGTTATGGAGACCAGAGACTATATTCAACTCGAAGAGACGTTTGGCGCGAACAACTACAAGCCGCTGGATGTTGTCATCAACCGTGCCGAAGGGGTGTGGGTGTGGGACGTGGAGGGCAGGCGCTACATGGACTGCCTGAGCGCCTATTCGGCGGTCAATCAAGGCCACTGCCATCCGCGCATTCTGCAGGCCATGGTCGAACAGGCGCAGCGGCTCACCCTGACCTCGCGCGCTTTCCGCAACGACCAGTTGCCGCTGCTGGAGAAAGAGCTGTGCGAGCTGACCGGCTATGAGAAGGTGCTGCCGATGAACTCGGGCGCCGAGGCGGTCGAGACGGCGCTCAAGGCGGTGCGCAAGTGGGGCTATGAGGTCAAGGGCGTGCCGCCCGACCGGGCCGAGATCATCGCCTGCGCCGGCAACTTTCACGGGCGCACGATCACCATTGTCAGCTTCTCCACCGACGCGCAGTACCGCGATGGCTTTGGCCCCTTCACACCGGGCTTTGTCACCGTGCCCTACGGGGACGCCGACGCGCTGGAGGCGGCGATCACGCCCAACACCGTCGCCTTTCTGGTCGAGCCGATCCAGGGCGAAGGCGGCGTGGTCATCCCGCCGCCGGGTTATTTGCAGCGGGCGCGGGAGCTGTGCACGCGCCACAACGTGCTCTTTGTCGCTGACGAGATCCAGACAGGCCTGGGACGCACGGGCCGGCTGTTCGCCTGCGAGTGGGAGGGCGTCCGCGCCGATGTGGTGGTCATCGGCAAGGCCCTTTCGGGCGGCTTTTACCCTGTCTCGGCAATGCTGGCCTCGCAGCAGGTGATGAGCGTCTTTCGGCCTGGCGATCACGGTTCGACCTTTGGCGGCAACCCGCTGGCCTGCGCGGTGGCCCGCGCGGCGTTAAAGGTGCTGGTGGAGGATGGCCTGATCGAGCGGGCCGCCGAGATCGGCGACTATTTCCAGGGTCGCCTGGCGCGCATCGAGAGCGAACACGTGCGCCAGGTGCGCGGACGGGGGCTGCTCATCGGCGTCGAGGTCAAGGCCGGGTCGGGTGGGGCGCGTCCCTTCTGCGAGGCGCTCAAGGAAAAGGGTCTGCTGTGCAAAGAGACGCACGAGACGGTGATCCGCTTTGCGCCGCCGCTGGTGATCACCCGCGAGCAGGTAGACTGGGCGTTGGAGCGGATCGAGCAGGTGTTGACGGGTCGCTGAGGGGGTGGGGGCAGTTGTACGGCTGCCCTGCGTAGCGGTGGATCGGCAGAGCCAAACGGTCGAAGAACTGCGGCGGATTCAGCTCCTGGCGTCTCTTTCGGACGAGGCCCTGGCTCGCCTGGCGCAGGTCGCCCTGCGGCGCGAGTTCGGCCCTGGCGAGGCGATTATCCTGGAGGGCATGGACTGCGAAGCGGCCTATTTTCTCCTTGAGGGCCGCGCGCGCGTTTCCCGTTCCTCGCCGGGCGGGCGGGAACAGGTGCTGGCCCGTCTGGGGCCAGGCCAGGCGTTCAACACCGTGCCGCCTTTTTGCGATCGCGGCACCAATCACGCAACCGTTGTGGCCCTGACCCCTGTGGTGCTCTATGCGCTGCCGCGCGCGGCCATGCTCCGTCTGGTGACGGAGATTCCTGAGCTGGCGCTGGCCTTTCTGCGCGACTTTGCTGCCCGCCTTGACCATCTGAGCGACCTGGTCGAAGACCTCTCCCTGCGCAGTGTGCGCGGGAGGCTGGCGCGCTTTCTGCTGGAGCATGCTGACGAGGGCGCCCTCGATCGCGGCTGGACGCAGGACGAGATCGCGGCCCAGATCGGCACGGTGCGGGACGTGGTGGGGCGCACGCTGCGCGCCTTTGCCGACGCCGGTCTGATCCGGATCGACCGTCAGCGCATCGTCCTCCTCCAGCGCCAGGCTCTGGAAGAAGAGGCATTCGCTTGACAGGTTGGCCCCTTTGTGTTAGAAAGGAGCGCGGCCTTGGGGCTGAGAAAACATCAGGAGAAGAAAATGAGCGAGAAAACGTTGCGTGAACAGGTCGATGAGACCCTGCAGGGCATCCGGCCCTACCTGCGAGGGGACGGCGGCGATGTCGAGTTGGTCGATGTGAGTGATGAGGGTGTGGTGTCGGTCCGCCTGGTTGGCGCCTGCCACGGCTGTCCTGGGGCGATCATGACGCTCAGGATGGGCATCGAGCGCATCTTGCGCGAGCGAGTTCCCGGCGTTACCGGCGTCGAGGCGGTGTAGTTGGGCGCTGATTGCCGCACGGGGGGCGTTTGTGCAAGCTGGCTCTTGGTGTATAATAGCGTCCATTCCAATCCAAAGAGGAGGAATCCATGCCGCGCAAGATTACAGAAGATTGCATTGCCTGTGGCACCTGTGCTGAGGTCTGCCCGGAGGGAGCCATCAGCGAGGGCGATGAATACTATGTCATCGACCCCGAGCTGTGCACCGACTGCGGCACCTGCCAGGAGGAATGCCCCAACGACGCCATCATCGAAGTGTGATGGGCCGTTGATGCAATCCCAACCCAAACTGCCTTCCGCCCAAGGAAGGCGGTTTGCTTTTGTAGGACAACTGCTCGCAGTTGTCCTGCTTTTGCGCATTTCTCCCACCGGAGTATAATCGGCCGCTGTGGTTCTGCTCATCTTTGCCCTCGGTGTGGTGATGGGCGCGCTGGTCAACCGCCTGGCGACGGACCTGCCGGCCCGTCGCCCGCCGCAGCGCCCGCTCTGCCCCTATTGCGGCCAGCGGCGACCGCTCTACCAATGGGTCGCTCTGCCGTCTTATGTTCTCGGTAGAGGGCGCTGTCCCCAGTGCAGCGCCCAGATTCCGCTGCGCTACCCCCTGGTCGAACTGGCGCTTGGCTTCCTGTTTGCCTTTCTCTACCTGCGCTATGGCCTCGGCATACGACTGCTCTTTCATGCCCTCTACACGGCAGTCTTTGCCCTGGTGACGGTCACCGACCTGGAGAGGCGCCTGATCCTCAACGTGGTGACCTTTCCGGCGATGGCTCTGGCGCTCGTCGGCGCCCTGCTGCTGGACGGCATCACCTGGTGGAGTGCGCTGCTGGGTGGGCTGATCGGTTATCTCTTCTTTTTGATCGCGGCCTGGATCGGCAACGCGACAGTAGGGCCAGGGGCGCTGGGCGGCGGCGATGTCAAGCTGGCCGCTTTCGTTGGCCTGGTCGTCGGTTTTCCGCTCGTTGTCGAAGCGCTGCTGCTGACCGTCCTCAGCGGCGGCCTGGTCAGTCTGATCCTGCTCCTTGCGCGCCGTCGCTCCCTTCGCGACCCCATTCCCTACGGCCCCTACCTGGTCCTGGGCGGCTGGGTGACGATGGTTTGGGGGTTTTCCCTGGCCGACCTGCTTTTGCTGAGCTAAAATTTGCTATACCTCTGCGGCCTCAGCGCGCTCTGCGGTGAGATGGGGCATGAAATACCAGGCAAATCCTTGACACTGACCCTGCTTTGTGTTATCCTCCTTCTGTCGAACATCGCCGTTGCGGAGGCTGAATGCTGCAGGAAAGAGTCTCTTCTGATATTTACGTGTTCACCAGCGATCTGTACGCTCAGGTCACTTCTGGCGTGATTATGACCGCGGAAGGGACGGTCATTATCGATACGATGCCCTTTCCCATCGAGGCGCGGGCCATGGCCCAATTCGTCGCACGGCGCTCGAACAGTGTCCGTCACATCATCCTGACCCATTATCATGCCGACCACACCTACGGCGCCTATCTTTTCCCTGACGTCAACGTTTTGGCCCATGCCCGCTGTCGCCAGTTGCTGGAGACGCGGGGCAAGGAGGGTCTGGCCGCTGCGCAAGCCGAGTCGCCCGAACTGCAAGAGGTCGCTCTGCGGCTGCCCAACCTGACCTTTGACGATGGGGAGATCGATCTGTGCCTGGGCGGCAAGAGCATGCGCCTTTTCCACACGCCCGGCCACAGCGATGACGTGATCTCGGTCTGGGTCGAGGAGGACCATATCCTCTTTGCCAGTGACACGGTGATGCCGGTTCCGCTCGTTGTCGATGGCGACCTGGAGACGTTGCAGGCGTCTCTACGGCGGTTGATGACCATGCAGCCGGATTGCATCGTGCCTGGCCACGGCGAGGTGATCCTGCGCGGCGAGGTGCAGGAACTCCTTCAGCGGAGCATCGACTACCTGGACACAATTCGCGACGTGGTGCTCAAGACGATTGCCAGGGGAAGAAAACGGGAGACGCTGCTTCAGGTCGACATTGAAAAATGCGGCCTCTCCCGCGTGGCGTTGAACGGGCGGGCGCCTGACCTGCATCGCGCAAATCTGCTCTCGCTCTACGATCGGCTGATCCAACATGCTGAATGAGCGCATAGAACGGATTCTGGAGGCGGTGGAGGCGCTGTCGGAAGAGACGCGCCAGGAGTTGCTGCGCCGCCTGATCGGCCAGTATGGCCTGCCGCCGCAGGAAGAATTGCCGCTCGCTTTCAAGACAGCCGCTTTCGAAGGCCCGGCGGACTATATGATCGTCTTCGACGGCGGTAGCCAGGGCAATCCCGGCCCCGCTTATGGCAGTTACCGCCTGGTCCGCGTCGCCGACGGCCGCAGCGGTGTGGTGCGCCTCGATTTTGGGCGCCACTTGACCAACAACGAGGCCGAGTACGAGTCGCTGATCGCCGCGCTGGAGGGGCTGGTCGCGCGCATCGAAAGCGCCGGCCGTGACCCGGCCGATTTTACCGTGGAAGTGCGGGGGGATAGCAGCCTCGTCCTGCGCCAGATCGAGGGCGCATGGAAGGCGAAGGATGACCGCATGCGCGCGCTGCGCAACCGCGCCCGCGAGCTCCTGATGCGCTTCAAAGGCCACCGCCTGCTCCTGCAGGGCCGCGAAGAGAGCGTCCGCGCCCTCGGTCACTAATCGCCTATCGCTTATCGCTCATCGCTCATCGCTTATCGCATATAGCGAAACCCATGTCATCCTGAGCGAAGCGAAGGATCTCGTTGCGACACGGATTGCTCTCCGCGTCCGCTGGCTCTGTGACCTGCACAGTTTGTAGGATCGCTGCGAGCAGTTGTCCTACACCACGGGGGAACGCCGGGCCAGCTCACCGACGGCCTCGCCCCGCCGACGGGTTCCGTGCGCCCGGGCCCTTTACCAGGCCTGGTGCTGGCAGGGCCGGTGTGCTGGCCCCTCACCCCTCCCCCTACCCTCATAAGTGTAGGTTTTTAAGGAGATGGCGAGCAGGGAAAAGAGGGCCATGGGTGAGGGTAGAAGTGGCCCAAGGGCAGGGGACGTCCGGTCAGGAGAGCAGCCAGGATCATCTGGATGCCCTGGC